>ERZ778017.103-NODE-103-length-149399-cov-10.523476_pt1 | contig 149399 bp, 139 predicted proteins | sample MGYA00375747_ERZ778017 | MGnify/ENA primary metagenome ERZ778017 (study PRJEB29350, sample SAMN05509838) | bioreactor metagenome | biome: bioreactor; material: wastewater | place: South Africa: University of Cape Town | collected 2014-03-17 ... | reverse complement strand
CCGGAGATCTCGTCCTTGTCCACCGTCAGGCCGATTACCCAGTTCGCCCGCCGGTCGTGCGCCCGCATGTCGGACAGCGAGCGCAGTTGGTTTTGGTAGCTGCCAGATCGGCCGCCGAACACGTCTGACCAACTCACGAGCCAGTCACTGAGTACGCCGGAGCCGGCGACGATGTGAACGACCACAGAACCTCCCAGTGGTCGAGCGCTGACGTGATGGAAACGCCGACCTTCAGGCGTGCGCGCACGGACACCGAGAGAAGCTTTCTCGGCGCCTTCTCCTCCGCACCTGCGAGCTATGGCAGGCGGCTTGGCGACCGACCTCTGCCGTCGCACAGGACGAGTGCCAGCAGAGCCGCGTGCCCGACGGGTCAGCCCGGGAGGAGGGATTGCAGCATCTCCAGGGTCGTTCCCACTTAGCCTCTCGGCCCGAGGACAGGTAATGTTTTCGACCGTGTGATGGTACTCCACGGGTGAGGAACGTAGTTCCCGATCTCGCGAGCGTAGTGGGAACCCCCTCAACCCTGGAATCGGAGCGTGCGTCTGATACGATCGCTTGCAGCCACAGCCGCCAATTCCTTGCGCGGCGGCCGCGGAGAGGAAGTACGGGCATTTCGGCTTTGCCACGGACTCACTTCGGAAGAGCTTGCCCGAATGCTCGATATCGAACCGATAGACGTTCGCCGGTATGAGCGTGGTGCGGCACCGCCATGGATGAAATACGCGCTCATCGGTCTGGAGTACGGCCTATCTGGCGTCGTCTCCGAACGCGGTGATGGGACAGGAGCGCAGGCGCTGTCCTAGGTACCTCTTGAGGGTCGGCGGTTCGAGAAAGGATGAGGGTCGGATCTGGCTCTCACCCAGACACCCGCGACTACCGCGAGCCAACCACTAAGGCACGGAGGATAGGGTGCGACGAGCTTGAGATAGGAGATGTCGTCCGCGCCGGCGATCACAACCCGGTTCGGAACTGCCGGTTTGCAGGCGTAGCTATTCGCGTGCTTCGACGACCACCCGTGCTTGCTACTCGGCCGTAGCTCTCTGTGCGATCGTCAGTGCGTCACCGATCGCACGTCCCCGCGCGCCTGACTCAGCGCTGCGGGGCGTCGGCATCCGACTGCCGCTATTCCGCCTCTACTCGCCGCACCATCTCGTCGACCGGCACGCCGTGCTCGAGAACACCGACCCCGATCAGGGCGTACTCCATCCACGCCGGAGCGTCGCCTTTCTCGTAGCGAGCGATGCTCGCCTGCCCAACGCATAGAGGTTCGCGGAGTTCGGCCTGGCTGAGCCCGAGGCTTCGGCGCACGTCACGCATGACCTGTCCGGGCACGCGCGCCCGTCGCGTCGGTGGGCTACCCGATGCCTCGGACGGCGCTTCCATAGCTTTGCCGCGGTCGTCTGACGAGCTCATCGGCTCTCCTTCGCTCGCTCGCTGTGTCCGTCGGCGCCGCCACCGTCACGCGCTTCGCGCTCGACAGGCGCCCTCTCGTCGACTGTGGTCCGGCCACCCACGCGCGGAGACGGCACCCGATCGAGCACCTGCCCCGTCGGCTCTATCCCCACAAGGGCCGCGGCAACTTCAGCCCTCAGCCCGATCTCCTTTACGGCCACCCCGAAGAGCGCGTAGCGCATCCATCCCGGTGCCCCGTCCCGCTCGAAGCTGCTGATCGAGTCATTCGTGCAACCCAGCATCTCGCCCAGACGCTGCTGGGTAAGGCCGGTGTGGCGCCGGAACGCACGAATGATTTCCGGCTCGGTCGAGCGGTCTATCCTGGGCATTGCGGCGGAAGATCAGCCAGCCGCTCAACTGACGCAAACTACCGGGTTCTCATCGGGCACTTGCGGATCGCATGAACACATATCAGAATACCGCCAGCGTTACCGTTGTTGATATGTAGATATCTGGAAAACGGGACGAAAATGGCCACCATGCAGCCAGGCCCGGAAAGTGACAGCTCCAGTGCGGACCGTCAGCGCCAACGCTGACGCAGAGAGGCGATCGGGGGATCGGCGTCAGCGCTCCGTCAGTTCGGACAGCTCCATCGACGGCAACGCCGAGCGTCTGGCGCGCTTTCTCGGGCCGGATGTCACCGCGGCGTTCGCTGACGCTGACGTGACGGAGGTCTACCTCAACCCGCAGGACTGCCGAGTGCGCTTCGATACCCGGTCGTCCGGCAGGGTGGACTCCGGGCTGGTTCTCCCGCCCGACCGGATCACCATGTTCCTGAACGCCGTCGCCTCGCACCAGGGTGTGCGGCTGGAAGCGGCCAATCCGCGCATCCAGGCCGAGCTCCCGATCGACGTCTTCCGCGGCGCGAGGCTGCAGGGCTTTGTGCCTCCCATTGCCGCCGGTCCCTGCTTCAACATTCGGAAACCACCGGCGGTCGTGTACCCGCTAGACGACTACGTGGAGCGCGGGCTTCTCCGGCCGGCTTGGCGCGGTGCCGTTCATGAGGCAGTGGCCGAGCACCACAACATCCTCGTTGTCGGCGGGACGAACACCGGGAAGTCGACCTTCGCCAACGCCGTCATCCGCGAGATGGCTGAAGTCTGTCCGGGAGAGCGCGTGGTGATCCTGGAGGACACGGTGGAGCTCCAGTGCGCCGCCGAAGACCACCTCGCGCTTCGCAGCGGACCCGGCCTCCCACTGGTCGACCTCGTGAAGCACACCCTGCGCACGAGTCCCAACCGGATTGTCGTCGGCGAGGTCAGGGACGCCTCGGCGCTCGACCTGCTCGACGCCTGGGCCACTGGTCATCCCGGCGGCTGCGCGACGCTCCACGCCAACTCCGCCCTGGGTGCGCTGGACCGCATAGACCGTCTTGCGCAGCGCGCCAACGTGCCCTCGCAACGTCACCTGATCGCGGAAGCAATCCACCTCGTCGTCCTCCTTCAGGGGGACAGCGGTCGGCGCCGGGTAACCGACCTGGTGCGCGTGACCGGCCTCGCCGATGACGGCCGGTATTCCCTCAAACGCTGCACGGAGAACGGATCATGGATACTCACCTGAGCCTTGCGATCCTGGGAGAGACGTCCGACGCCACGGCCTCTCCCGAGTCTCCATCCATCGTGCGCCGCGTCGTGCATGCGGCAATGCTGGCGGCGATCCTAACGCTGACGCTCGCGCCGGCAGCCCATGCCGCGGGTGGCGGCGCGCCGATGCCGTGGGACGGGCCGCTGACGGCCCTGCTCGACAACCTGGCCGGGCCAACGGCGCGTGTGCTCGTGACGCTGGCTGTCGTCGCCTCCGGTCTCATGTGGGCCTTCACCCGGAATGAGGAGGGTCTCAAGCGGCTCGGACAGATCGCCTTTGGAGGAGCGATTGCTCTCGGCGCGGCAGCGCTGATGGCATCGCTCGGCTTCGCTGGAGCTGTAGTATGACCGCCAGCATCGAGCGTGGATCGGGTAGTGGCCTGGCCGTTACGGGCGCCCGCGCGGCGCTCTCGCCCTCGCAGTCGGCGGCCCGGCCGGTGCCCCATCCCATTCACGCTTCACTCACGCGCACGCGGCTTTACATGGGCGTGGAACGGACCGTGATCGCCATCGAGGGCACCCTCTGTGCGGCGCTTCTGTTCGGGGTCGGGCTGTCGTTCGCCACCGCCGGACTCATCGCGCTGGTAATGCTGCTGGTGCATCCGACGATGGTCTGGGCGACGGCCAGGGATCCGCAGGCGACGGAGGTGTTCATCCGGGCAAGAGCGTATGGCGACTTCTATACGACGCACGCGGGGCTGGGGATGTCGAGTCGTAAGCCGCGTGCCTCCATCCCTCCCGCGCGGTAGGAGCCGAAGAGAGGAGACGATGGAGCCGCTCTCGATGCTCATGGGCGCCGCCGCTGGAGCGGGCGCTGCCGCGATCATCGCTCGGTCGAGCGAGCACCGGACGGAGCCGGCGGGGCTGGCCGACGAGCTCCAGTGGGCCTTCATGGTGGATGACGGCGTGGTGCTGGAGAAGGATGGCGCGTTGATGGCGGGATTCCGCTATCGGGGGCCAGACCTGGGAAGTGCCACGGCAGCGGAACTCGACGCGCTTGGTGCGCACGTCAATGACGCGCTGTTGCCCTACGGCGACGGCTGGATGTTCCACGTCGACTCGGTCCGGACGGCAGCGAGAGCTTACGCGGGCAGTCACTTCCCCGACCTGGCGACGGCATGGATCGACGCCGAGCGACGGGCTGCTTTCAGGAGCTTCGCGAGGAGTGGGCGCCCGCAGTTCGTGAGTGATCAGACGATCACCGTCACCTACCTGCCGCCCAGAGACGTCTACTCCAGGGCCGCAGGAGTATTCGTACAGGGTGAGCCTGCCGGCGTGGACTGGGCGCTGGTGCTCTCCGGCTTCCGCGCCGCGCTCCATCAACTCGAGCAGCGACTCAGTGCTCGGCTCTGGGTCCGGCGTCTCGATTCGGATGGGCTGGTGAGACATCTGCACCACTGCCTCACCGGTCTCCCTCATCCCGTTCGCGCACCGGAACACGGCGCTTACCTGAACGCGGTACTGGCGAGCCAGGAGTTTGTCGGAGGGTTCGCGCCGAGGGTGGGCGCCCTGCATCTGCGTCTGGTCGCGATCACTGGCTATCCGGCCAGTGCCCAGGTCGGACAGCTCGACGTACTCAGTTCCCTCCCGTTTCCGTACCGGTGGTCCAACCGTTTCATACCGGTGGGCCAGCTCACCGCGGCGAAGATGATCCGTCGGCACCAGCGGCAGTGGTTCATGGGGCGGAAGGGCGCCGGCAGCTTCCTGAGCGAGATGACGAGCAAGGGCGACAGGTCGGCCAGGCAGCAGGAAACCGACGAGCTCTTCCACGACCAGGACAGCACTCAGATGACGCGAGATGCCGCCGATGCTGCAGCCGAGAACTCGTCGGGCGCCGTGCGCTTCGGCTACGTGACGCAGACCGTCGTCGTCCACGACGAGGATCCGCGCCGAGCCGATGCAGCAGCGGCGGCCGTGCTGTCTGCGCTCAACGACAATGGGTTCACCGCGCGGGTGGAGACGGTGAACGCCGTCGACGCCTTCTTCGGCACGCTCCCGGGACACGGCTACCCGAACCTGCGGCGTCCGCTCATGCATAGTCGGAACATCGCGGCACTCTGGCCGCTGACGGGAGTATGGCCCGGCCTGGCGTACAATCCGTCGCCGTTCTTCCCGCCGGAGAGCCCGCCGCTGATGCACGTCGCGACCGGCGGCTCGACGCCGTTCAGGCTCAACCTGCATGTCGCCGACCTGGGGCATACTCTGCTCGTAGGAGCGCCGGGAGCAGGCAAGTCGACATTCGTCAACCTCACTGTCGCCCAGTGGCAGCGCTACGAGGGGGCGCAGACGTTCGTGTTCGACGTTGGCTACTCGCACTGGCTGCTCTGCGAGGCTGCCGGAGGACAGCACTACGACATAGGTGGCGGTGGCGGTGCGAACGACGGGGAGGTGGGCAACAATGGCTCGTGCCACATCACTCAAATAGACGCGCTCGCCTTCCAGCCACTGGCTGACGTGAACAGAGCGGAGGAGAGAGCGTGGGCGACCGGCTGGCTGGAGATGTTGCTCGAGTTGCAGGGACTGGAGGTCACCCCGGCGCGACGAGTGGCGCTCGACCGGGCAGTCAGGTTGCTCGCCGCGGAGCCGCGCGAGCACCGCACCCTCACCGAGCTTACGGTGCAGGTGCAGGACTTCGATCTCAAGGAAGCCCTGCAACCGTATACCGTCGGCGGTGCATACGGCCGGCTCCTCGACGCGAACAGTGATGCGCTGGACGAGGGTGACGGCACGAGGCGATATCAGGTGTTCGAGTTGAGAGCGCTCTACGATCTGGACGATAAGATCCTCGTCCCGACGCTGCTCTACCTGTTCCGCCGAGTGGAACGACAGCTCGAGGCCGGACGTCCGACCCTCATCGTGATCGAGGAGATGTGGGGCGCACTGATGCGGACCGTATTTGCCGACCGTCTCAAGCAGTGGCTCCTGACACTCCGCAAGCAGAATGCGGCGGTGATGCTCGTCGCGCATACCCTGGCACAGCTCGACCAGGTGCCGGCCAAGCAGGTGATCATAGAGAGCTGCCTGACGCGAATCCTGCTTCCGAACGCGGACGCCGTGAGTTCGGCCAATGCGACGCTCTATCAGGAAATCGGCTGCAACGATCGCGAGATAGGACTCATAGCGGGCGCGATTCCCAAGCGAGACTACTACGTCAAGTCGCCCATCGGCAGCCGCATGGTGCAGCTCGACCTGGGGCCCGTCGCACTCTCGTTCCTGAGCACGCCTGAAGGGCTGACCATCGACGCCATGCGACCGATTGTCGCCGCACTCGCCGATCAGTACGGCGAGCACTGGCCCAGGGTCTGGCTCGACCGGCTGAAGGTGTCCGTACCTCCGGAAGTGATGTCATTGCGCGCTGTCACCAGCCAGCGGGATCGCGCTCTGCCAGGGCCCGCTGCTGTCGCCGACGATCAGGTGTTCTGCCGCGCCGATCGGTCGGGCAGGGAGTCTCACACCTTACAGGCCGTTCCGGTGCAAGCCAGGTCGGAACGGCGGGAGGAGGAAGCTCATGTGCACGCCCAGGCCTCGCATACCTGACAGGACCCCCTGGGTCGCTCCACGGCGCGATCAGAGCGCGGGTCGCGGGCACCCGATCGTTGTCCGGGAGCCAACAGGTTCGCCTCTCGCCGGCACCCTCGCCGGGCGCGCAGTGCTGGTCGTCGGCGCAGCCGTCGCAATGGTCCTCAGTCCCGCGCCCGCCGCCGCCCAGTGGGCAGTGTTCGACGCGAGCAATCTTGCGCGGCACGTGATGAACTACCGGCAACTGATCCAGCAGGTGGCGATGCAGCGTGACCAGCTCCGCTACCAGCTCGAGAACATGCGGAAGCTGGGAAGTCCGAACTTCCGGACTATAAGCACGACGATGGCGACCATCGACGACCTGACACGAACCGGGATTGCGCTCTCCTACAGCCTTGCCAGCATCGCAGCCGAGTTCGACCGGACGTTCCCCGGAGCATCACTCACTCCGACTCTCACCGGTACGATGGCCGGCGACATAAGACGCCAGAACGAGCGTGCGCTGGCCACCATACGCGCGACTCTCGCAGCGGCGAACGCGACTGCGGCACAGTTCGCGACCAGCAACTCCAACCTCGATGCGATCAAGCGCCAGGTTGGCACTATAACCAGCGCGCAGCAGGCAGCGGAGTTGAACAGCACCATCGAGATCCATGCTGCCCAGGAGCTGACACTGCTCCGTCAGCAGCTCGCGGCTGCGGCAAATGCGCAGAACGTCTACATGGCGGCTCAGGTCAACCGCGACCTGCAGGCAGTGGCAGCCCAGGCCGAGTTTCGCAGGGCAGCGGCCGCGCAGCCGATCAGGTCCCGGGACATGAGTGTGCGAGCGTTGGGGTTCGTGCCGTGAGCATCCATTCATGGACGGCACGGATGCCCTGGATCGCGGGAGCACCGTCAACGTCGCGCCTTGTCCTCCTCACGTTGGCGGCAGTGCTCTCATCCTGCCGCCCATCCGATGTGGCAGTCGCGAACGGCAACGATCCCATCAGGGCGCTCACTGTCAACGCACCGACGACGCGGTACGCGCACGACTACTGGGTGGATCAGGCGCGTTCGGGCAGCGCCGTGTGGGATAGCGCCTACACCTACTGCTCGGCGCTCTGGGCGCCGGGGCGCGCCAAGGAACTCTCGGCACACCCCAACTGTGGGCACGTCAGGACCGCCGACTTTGCCACCGCCGCCATACGGAAAGGCGTCCGGCGGGGACGGAGCATGAGCGTGGACTCCAACAGGTTCGTCCCGTGAAGCTGTCGCGCGGGCGGATCTCGCGACCGCCGAGCAGGTCTCGTCCCGTGCGGAAGCAGGTGACGGGTAAGGGGGAGCATCCCGTTGGCCATGCACATGGGCGGGAGCCAGAGGCCAGAGTGAATGCAATGCTCGGTGTCTGCGTCCTCGTGATCGTGATGCTCTGCATCGTCAGCGGTCATGCGCACGCCCAGCGGACTGTGCTGGACGATGCCCAGGATGCCTATCGCTCGAACATCAGGACATGGCTCGGCCCGATCTCGGCGATCGCCCGCAGGCTGTTCGTCCTCCTCGCCGGAATCGAGCTCGCCGTCAGCGGCATCATCTACACCCTCCGACGCGACTCGCTCGACGAGGTCGCCTCCAAGTTCCTGCTCAAGTTCATCCTGCTCTCGGCTGTCCTGATGCTCATCACGAGCGCCGGCTACTGGTTGGCGCCGATCGTGAATGGTCTGGCCAGCGCTGGACAGGTGGCGGGTGTCAGCCCGGTCGGCCCATCCGGCATCGTGGACCTGGGACTCAGCCTGGCCTGGGGGAAGATCGATACGAGCGGCCTGCCCATCACTCTCTCGGCGCTGGAGACATCGCTCTGGGCTCTCTGCTCGCGCATCGTCATCACCGGCTCATTCATCGTCGTCGCGGTCATGGTCGTGCTCACCTGGGTCGAAGCCTACGTCGCCCTCGCTGGCGGCGTGCTCTTCCTCGGTTTCGGCGGCAGCCGGATGACGGCGCAGTTCGCGGAGAACTACCTGGCGTTCCTCTTCTACATCGGTACGCGTCTCTTCGTGCTCTACCTGCTGCTCGGCATCGGCGTGTCGACGATCGAGACACAACTCGCGAGCATGCCGCCGGCCATGGAGCCGACGCAGATGGGAGAGCTGTTGGCGATATCGGTGATCTTCGCCGTGCTCACCACTCGCATCCCGCTGAACATGGCGTCGCGCATCTCGGGGTCGGCGAGCTTCGGGCTCTCGAACGCGCTGCGCAACCTGTAGCCACGGCTCTTCCACCAGCACGCCCGTCGTTCCGGTCTCCCCCAGCACCGTTCTAGCTCATCCCTCTCGTTGTCAGTGAGGATTGCCATGAGGAAGACATGAATCGCTTCTTCTCCCTGTCCCGGTCGAAGCCATCGGGCTCACTGCCCTCGACCAACGGTACCGGCGCGCCAGATGAAAAGGAGAACGGCTACGTTGCCGCGCAGCTCAGCCCACACGTGAAGGGGCGCGCCGAATTCCAGGCGATGTTCGGCGATCTTGCCCGCGGTAAGCGCAACTGGCAGCTCGTCGCCTATGCTGCGCTGACAATCGCGGCCATAGAGAGCGTCGGGCTGGTGACGGCCGCCACGCAGTCGCGGATAACGCCCTATGTGGTGGAGGTGGATCGACTCGGTGAGGCTCAGTCCTTCGGCCCGGCCGAACCGATGAAGGCGACAGACCGACGGGTGGTGGTGCGGGACCTGACGGCATTCATCCGCGATCTCCGCACGGTTACCGCGGATCCGGCGGTGCAGGCGGATATGGTCACGCGAGCCTACGCCTTCGTGGACCGGAACGCAGCGGGCTTCCTGAACGAGTACTTCGCGGACCCCGAGAACGACCCGCGGCTTCTGGCGGCTGACATGACGCGGCTGATCGACGTCACGAGCGTCCTGCCCGTTCCCGGCGCGCCTGCCGGACGGGAGACCTGGAAGGTGACGTGGACGGAAACGGCGATCCCTCAGGCCGGTGGCTCGGCTAGCGGCCTCTCCACGACGTCGGCGTGGGAAGGCTACCTGAGTACGCGAATCGTGCCTCCGGTGAGGGCCGACGCGCGCATGGCGGTGAACCCGCTGGGTCTCTTCATCACGTCGATCAACTGGACCCGGCTCGCAACCGGGCGCACGCGAGTAGCGCCCGATGTATCAGCAGGGTCGTATGGTCCCAGCACGTCGGCAACAGCTATTCCTTCGCAGCAGGAGTAACCACGATGATTGCCATCGAACTGCCCCAGCGGGTCACTCCCAGCATCCCCAAGCAGGGGCGCCCACGACCTGCGCACTGGCGCCGGCGCCCTCAGAAGCGCGCCGAGGAAGTAGCACGCGTGGTTCTCATAGTTGCCGCAACACTCATCGTGCCCCTGTGCCAACTCGGCGCGCAAGGCAATCCGAAGGGTGGCGTGAGCGACGTTGTCCCGGCTTCGTTGGTGACGCGGCCGGAGATGACTCCGGCAAGGGAGCCTCCGAGCGCCACATCACTGTCATCGGCGCGTACCGTCAGCGAGGCCGTCGAACGCGCGGTGCAGCTCTATAGAGAGACAGGCAGCGCGGTGCCCGTCACGGTTGGGCCCGTGACAGTGTTCCCGTACGGGCGAGCGGTACCGACCCTTGTCTGTACAGCACTCCGTGCCTGCACTATCGAACTCGAACTCGGCGAGACGATCACGGATTCCGTTGCCCTCGCTGACCCGGTGCGCTGGGCGCGCTTCACGTCGAAGTCTGGTCCTGGCGGCACGGTACCGCTGGTAATAGTGAAGCCGAAGGACTGCGACCTGACTACGAACCTGGTCATACCCACGGACCGGCGAGTGTACGACATCACGCTCGACTCACCACCGTGCAAGGCGGGCACGACCAACCCGCCAGGCCTGTCGGTGCGACAGCTCCGCTTCTACTACCCCGACGACTCGGCGCGCGGCGCCGGTGCGGCGGCGCCGGCGGCCCTGACGGCAGAGGCAAAAACGGCGGACACGGTGGACCTCCGGCTCGTGAGGGTGAACCGGGACTACAAGCTGCCCCGCAAGCCGAAGTTCCCCTGGAAACCCGCCGAGGTATTCGACGACGGCGCGCACGTCTACATCCGCGTGCCCGAGTCCGCGCGCCATGAGGCAGCGCCGGTGCTCTACGCGCTCGAAGACGACGGCACGCGCACGCTGGTCAACTACACGGTGCGCGACGACCTCTACGTGACGGATCGCACCTTCCGTCGCGGCCTGCTCGTCCTCGGCGGCGGCAAGTACGAACAGACGCTCGAAATCGAGAACCGCGCCTGGGGGAAGGTGCACCTGCCGGCGGGAGGGCACTGATCATGACCGGTCCGTTGCCGCCCGGCGAGCCCGCCGGAACCACTGGCCCGGTGGTGCGACCGGCACCGCCAAAGCCGCCACGATTCAACCGGAACGCGCTGACGATCGTGGCCGTCGTCATGGGCGTGTTCGTGATCGCGGCCGTCGTGCTGGTCTCGCCGACGCGCTCGACCGGACCGGCAGGATCGGCGCGTGCGCCCGAAGTGCCGCCGGCCACCTACCTCGACCGGCGGCCACGCCCACGGATCGCCGATCCCGCGTTCGGTGATACCCCGCTGGCGAACGCCGGCATGCCGGATGTCGCACCGATAGATACCGCCGCCCTCGCCGAGCGACTGCGCGGGATGGACGCAGAGGCCGATCGCTCACCCTACGGTCAGGGTTTCTATGGCGCCTACGACGAAGGCCAGCCGGTGCTGGCGGTAAGCGCGGGGATTCCTGCTCACCGCCCGCCGACGGCCGCCGAGCGTCGGCGGGCGGCCTACGAGGCGGCGTTGGAGGCCCCGCTCGTCGCGTCGGCCGAGCGTGGGACAGCGGACATACGAGGGGCAGGGCAGGGAAGTGGCGATCCTGGTGCTACATCAGGCGGCGAGAGCTACGGGCTCGCGATGCCCGAGGGGCCGCAGATGCCTGGTGCGCCCGGCGGTGCGGTTGGCAGACGCGAGACACGGGACGCGCTCATGGCCGAGGCGGCGCAACCGACCGCGCACACGATCCGCACGTCCGTGGAACCGTCGCCCGGACCGTTCGCGGTGCAGGCTGGCACGGTGGTGCCGGCGGTCCTGCTCACCGAGATCAACTCGGAGCTGCCGGGTGAGTGTCTGGCGCAGATCACGCGCGACGTCTACGACACGCCGACGCAGCGCACGATCCTCATCCCAAAGGGTGCGAAGCTGCTCTGCGCCTATGGCGATCGTGTGAACGCGGGCCAGAGCCGCATGCTGATCGCCTGGACGCGCGTGCTCCTGCCGGACGGACGGAGTATCACCCTGCCCGGATTGCCTGGCGCCGACGAGCGCGGGGCGCGCGGAGTGGGTGGGGATGTGGACCGTCATGCGCGCCGGGCGTTCGGCACGGCCGGGCTGCTCTCGCTCGTTAGTGCGGGCCTGCAGCTCTCGCAGCCACGGCAGGGAGGCGCGTTCGCGGCACCCTCGGCCGGCCAGGTCGCGGCCGGCGCCGTCGGGCAGGAGCTCGCTCAGGTGGCGACGCAGCTCCTACAGCGCGACCTCAACGTCCAGCCGACGATCCGCGTCCCGCAGGGCACGCCCGTGAACGTGTTCCTGAACGTGGACCTGACGTTCCCCGGCCCGTACGCCGTGGGCGCGGGCTCGCGGTGAGGCGCTCGTGAGGCACCCCCATGACGCCGCGCCGTGAGCTACCGGGGGCACCTGCGGCCGTGTCGCCGCGGCGGCCGAGCGCCGCGCTGCCGTCCAGCAAGCCGACGGTGGTGCTGCTGCTCGCATGTGTGGTGTTCGCGGCGTGGTGCGGGACCCAGGTCATCGCGTTCCGGCTCGGCTACCAGCGGAACCTCGGGCCCTGGGCATACGCGCCGCCGCCAGAAGTGGTGCGGTGGTGGCGCGCGGGCGCCGTCCTCCTCGCTGGGGCCGCGCTCGTCACGATGCTGCGCGGGCGAGCGCAGCGCTTCGGCCCGGCCGTAGCCGTCGCCTGTCTGGCCGCCGCGATCGGCTCGACCGTGGTGAGCCTGGGGCCCGTCTACGCGCCCTACCGGGGTGTGTTGTGGGCGGTCCGCTACCAGACGGTCGCGGGGGTCGCACCGGTCACGCACAGTGGGCTGGTCGTGATGATGGGCGCGCTCCTCGTCGCGCTTGCCATGACGTTCGCCGCACGACCCTCGCGCGCACGGCGTGCGCCCTCGACCTCGCACGGGTCGGCCGCCTGGGACGATGGCGCCGACCTGCTCGGCCCCGTGCTCGGCGGCACCGGGGTGGCGATCGGGCGTCCGCTCGCCGGCATGGCGCCGGTGCCCGCCCGTGCGGCCCGGCGGATCGCACGCTCAGTACCATCGGTCCTCCGGTTCGCCGACGAGGGCCATCTGCTGACCGTCGCGCCCACGCGGAGCGGAAAGGGCGTGGGCGCGGTGATCCCGAACCTGCTCACCTACCCCGGGTCGGTGCTGGTCACCGACCCCAAGGGGGAGAACTACGCCGTAACGCGAGCCCAGCGCCAGGCGCTCGGGCAGGAGGTGATCGCGCTAGATCCGTTCGAGATTACGGACGCGCCCCGTCTCGGCTTCAATCCGCTCGACATGATCGACCCCGCCGGCCCGGACGTGTCGGACGACGCGATGCTTCTGGCCGACATGCTCATCGTCGCCGACTTCACCGGAGGCGGCGGTGAGGCCGGGTTCTGGGACAACGAGGCGCGCGCACTGATCGCCGGGTTCATCCTGTACGTCGCGGTCAAGGAGCATGCCGCCGCCGGCACCCGCACGCTGCCGCAGGTGCGCCGGCTCCTCACGCTGCCGCCGGCCGAGTTCAGGGACGTCCTCGAGCAGATGCAGGCGTGCGCGCGCGACCGGACGCCAGCGGGCGAGCTGATCGCGCGCGCGGCCACCCGGCATCTACAGAAGGCGGGCAAGGAGCAATCGGGCGTCATCTCCACCGCGCAGTCGCATACCCACTTCCTCGACTCACCGCGCATGGTGGCCGTGCTCTCGTCCTCGGGACGTGCGGGGTCGGCGCTCTCGCTCGATCGGCTCAAGACGGAGCTTGTGAGTTTATTCCTCGTGCTGCCCGCCGAGCGGCTGAGCACGTACCGGCGCTGGCTCCGGCTGATGATCGGGTGCGGGCTCCTGGCGATGACGCGCACGCGCACGCCACCCCGGCATCGCGTGCTCTTCCTGCTCGACGAGTTCGCGAACCTCGGGCGCATGGGGCCGGTGGAGGACGCGATCTCGCTCGTCGGCGGGTTCGGCGTGACGTTCTGGCTCATCCTGCAGGATCTCTCGCAGCTCAAGGCGCACTACCGCGACCGCTGGGAGACGTTCGAGGGGAGCGCTCAGGTGCTCCAGGCGTTCGGCACGAACGACCTGTTCACAGCCAAGCACCTGTCGGAGCGGATCGGCGACGCGACGATCCACGTCGAGAGCGAGAACTTATCGGCCGGGATCTCGCACGGTCGGAACTCGGCGCGGAACCAGTCGGCGGCGCAGACGGTGTCGGAGAAGGGGCGGCGGCTGCTCACGGCTGACGAGGTGATGCGTCTGCCTGCTGATCAACAGCTTCTGCTCGTGCGCGGTAGGAGCCCGATTCGGGCGCGGAAGCTCAACTACCTGATGGACCCGGAGTTTGCCGGCCTCGCCTCCGAAAATCCGCTCTATGGCTCCGTGTACGCTGCGAGCACGTCGGCGGGCCAGCCCGCGGTCGCTACCGTTCCGGCGCGTGTCACGCTCTGAGCGGCATGGCTGTTCGGTCTGCTTCTCTCGTTGTGAGGTATGCTGTGCGTGCCGTTAGGAGCAAGCCTGTCGAGCGAGGCACATCGGCCGATGCACTACCGAGCCGAGGAGCAAACCTCCTCCGCCTGGGGCTCGTGCTTGCGCTCTTCGCGGCGATCGTCGTGGCCGTGCACGGCGCCGGGCTCCGCATCCAGCATACGCCAAGTCTCCCGATGGGCCTCTATCGCACCATCGACGGGACACCGGATCGTGGCACTATTGGTATGTGGTGTCTGCCGCCCGCCACGGCTGCCGCCGGCCGCGCGCTCGGCTACCTAGCGGCGGGGTCGTGTGCTGCCGGGACGGAACCGCTTGGCAAGATCGTGCTCGGGGTGGCGGGTGACACGATCCGCTACGGAGCGGCCGGCGTCGTGCTCAACGGGCGTGCGATTCCAAACACGCGCCCGCTTGCGCGCGATTCGCGCCGCCGCCCGCTCGCGCACGTGCCGTTCGATACCTACGTACTGCGCGCGGGCCAAGTGTGGCTGTGGTCGCCCTTCTCGTCCGGGTCCTGGGATTCGCGCTACTTTGGGCCGATCGGCACCTCCGGATTGGTCTCGCTCGTGATGCCGATTTGGACGACGCAATACGTCGTGCCGTGCGATCTGTCGTTCTCACTGCCGTAGGACACCGATATCAGTGGCCACCGGCGTCACGTCGCTTCAGGGCCACAGAGACGGACGGTGCCTTGACCGTCTCGAGTGGCTGGTTGAGCGGCCACCTGCCGTAGCAGGTGGACGCCACTTAGGTCCGGGTCCTGTGCTGGGGGCTGGCATGGGCCATGATCGCGCAGTGAAACGATCCTGATGCCGTACTCGGTGGGCACCCGCGGTACAGCACGAGCACCCCGACCGCGCCGGCTTGGCTTGAGCTAAGCCCGGCGGTTGTGACGCCCCTCTTAGTGCTGCATGTACTCCGCAAGAGCTCGGCGCCACGCGCGGAGCCACATGCCATCGTTGCGCTGCTCTTCCATCAGGACGTCGGCATCCTCGAGATCGCGCCAGTTGACTTCGGACTCGCGTAACATCCTCCGGACGTCCACCGTCCCATTCTCGATGCGACCTTCGACGTCAGCAAACCAATGCATGAACTGTCGCCAGCCTTGCGCTACCCAAGCCTTCCCCGGCTGCTCAGCGAGCTGCTTGAGGACACGCTGCGAGTATGGGTTTGAGTCATGCACTGGGCTGAGCATGCTCCGGCCCTGTACGCGGGTGATATCGGACTCGCGCAGAAAGGCGAGTAGCGCCTCCTCAACCCAGTAGGGCAGCTGGCCGCCTCCCCCGCCTGGCTCCTCAAAACGGGAAAGCGTAAACCGTCGCAGGTTGAAGAACTTACCCGTTGCGACGGATGAGGCACCCGCGGCTTTCCACAGCACGGCGTCCGTTGAGGTGAAACCGACCAGCACGGGCAACTCGGCCTCGCGGCTCAGCGCGTGAATGAGGCGCATGGCGCCCTTCAACTCCTCTACGTGCGCTAGCTCGCGTCGCGGTTCGGTCGATCCGACGAACACCAGGTAGACGCCCTCACACTTCGTGGCGGAGATCGCTGATGCCACGGCGAGGGCACGCCGCGGCGTCGTGAGCTCGGCCAGCCCGACTATCGCCGTCTGGAGCGGTCGGATGCCAGTGCCGCGAACGGCGTCGGCGAGCATGTTGCCGACGCGGATCGTCTGCGCGAAGTACGCGTCGGGATAGGCACGGGGCACCTCGGCCGGCGAACAGATCGCGTTCACTGGGAGACCGCCCACCGCGGGGGCGATAGCCGCGACGAGGGTCTGCCACCACACGTCCGCGCTACGGTCGGCGGTGTCGACGTCGCTCGGGAAGTACGACCAGTCACGCAGACACCCCCGTTCCGTGCGAGGTGAGTAGAGCTGCGGGTCAAACACGACGTCGAAATCGGCCTTTCCATCATCCGCGCGAACGGCCGCGATCTGGGCGTTCATGTCGGGCTCGGAGTAGTTCACGGGGCTTACGATCATGCCTCGGAACGCTGCCAAGCCGGGCTCCAGCAGCAGATTCTCCGAGTCATGGCCCATCTGGTGATACGCCGGCATCAGACCCCTCCCGACGCCGCGCCCGAGGCGGCGTGGTCAGCCGGGTGCTGTTCGGCCCAGGTGCGGGCCAGAGCCTCCGGAGTGCGGAAGCGCTGGACCGGCCACGGCGCGACCATCCTTACCAGCGCCTGCAGCCCGGCCGCCGTAGCGGCTTCGGTGAATGCCGGCACCGGGTCCGCACGCTCTACCACGCGCGTGACGATCTCCAGCGGCCCGTCACCCTCAGCCTGATAGGGATGTTTGCCGAAGGCGCAGTAGGACAGCACAACCCCGAGGGAGAACTGGTCGGCACGCCAGTCGATCATGCCCTTAGCGTTCAGCAGCTGCTCGGGCGGTGCGAACAGCGGTGTGCCCGGCCCCTGCATGACATGCGTCTGCGTAAGCGAGCGGGCATTCAGATCACGCACCAGTCCGAAGTCCACCACCACTGGGGTCACTCCATCCGCGCGGAACATGATGTTGTCGGGCTTGAGATCTCGGTGCACCAGGTCCAGGCACGCGATGTGGGCCACGGCGTCGATGAGCGCCGTGCCAAACGTGTGAACCTCGGTCGGCCTCATCAGCTCGACCAGCAGGCGCGCGGACAGCGTGCCTCCCCCGAGGTACTCTTCCAGCGAGAACGCGAAGCGTCCCGAGGCATCCTCGTACTCGTCGATGGCGGCCAGGCACCCGATGTGGGCGTGCGTGCACCGCGTCATCGCTTCGATCTCGCGTGCGGCGCGTTCCGGGCTGTTGCGCGTGTTGTAGACCTTCAATGCGTACGACGCGCCGCCCTGGTCAACCTCGAACGTCTGCTTAAAGGCACCAGCACCGACGTAGCGCACGAAAGTGAGCCCGCGGGCCGCACAGATGGCGCGGGCCACGGACTCAAGATTCGCCGCAAGGGGAGGGGTAGTCATTGTGGAGGGTCGATAGGAGTCTGACACCCTCCACAGTCATCTCGGCAGGGTCTCGCCCGGTGGGACGGCCCTACGAAGCTGGAGTAGGAGGTTCGCTCGTGACGCAGCGCACGGCTTCGGCCGACAGCCAAGGCTGAATCGGCTCCGTCCGGGGGGGATGGAAGGCAACGATCAGCTGGTCATCCGAAATATAGCAGAGGCCGACACGGCGGCGCACGAACTCGGTTTCGTACTGGCAGGCAATGCGGGCTGCAGCGCGCGGGAGCAGCACGTACGATCGGTGGGCGAAGCAGGTATTCCGGTACGCCTGTTGAAGCGCCTCTCGCCAGCGGGTCAGTTTAGCCTCGAAAGCGACGACATCGCCCTCTGCAGTGCACGCGACGACGTCGGTGCGGCCACGGTGATAGAAGAATTCAAGGCCGACGTCAAGCGGCCCCCACGGGTTATCGGCCTCGCGGAGGTGCGTCACGAACGACTCGACTAGGGCGTGCTCGCTGGGGAAAGCGTCAGTGGTAATCATCTGCCAGGGATTATGTCTCCAGGGCCATCTCCCGTCGAGGGAGCAGCTGCGGTGGCCGGGAAGTTTCGGGCCACTTGGTCCACTTCCCATTGGTTGAGTCGGACGTATCCTCCGGCTTCGGGCACGAGCTCCAGAAGTGTGCATGTGGGAAATGCAGGAGGTCGGCGGCATCACGCTTCGCACCCTCTCCGCGCCGGTCGTACTTCGTCGTTGTCACGAGGCTCGCGTGGCGGATCAGCTGCGGCACCGTAGCAATGTCGGCCCCTGCGTCGAGCCGGTCGCCGGCCCAGGTCCGGAGACGCGGGTAGACAGCATGCTCGCTGAGGCACGCGGGTTCGCCGAGGTCGAGCCCACGCACAGCCCTACGAAACACGACCTGCCCCGTGCGGCCGACCGGGAGCAGGAGCGCTCACACGAGTATAGCCACACTCATCAGTGATGCCGGGCCGAAGAATGGGGGGTGGGGGAGCCGGTGTGACAGCCCGGCCCCGTGCCGATCCATCTGACGGACTATCCCTTCGTGAGCTGCATCAAGACTGGCAGGAGGGGGCCGAGTGCTGTCGACACGTTGCCTCCGAATCCGGCAACTTTTCGAGGCGCTTCCATCCCGTCATCGTAAGTCTATACGCGGTGTCCGGTGCCTGCCGCACCATCCAGCCCCGCGCCGTTACTGCCTGCCCAAGCGCGAACGCGAGCGCCTCGGGCTGGACCGCCAGTAGCGTTTTGCTGTGCTAGGCGGGCTACTCTGGGTCGGCGCGCAGTGTATTCAGGCGTCGGAGCAACTCGTCGACGACGACGTCCGGCACATTCGACTTGTACGTCTGCCACGCGCGGACCTTGTCGTGGTCGCGCACCAGGTCCTCGGTCGCAAACCGGCGGGCGCTCTTCCCGCTCTGCAGGATCGCCAGCCGCACGAGCCCGCCGAGTTTCCCCCGCTCGCGCCAGCGCCGGCCGTCGGCGTAGCCTTCTAGGCGAGCGCGGCTCTCGATAGCCGCACGTGTCGACGCCTCGGCCCTCTGCTGATCGGCCACCGCGATGGCTGCCACAGCGTCGGCGTCCTCGCGGCCGGCACCCCCTTCCGCGTCCTCGCGCATGCCGTCGAGGTACCCTAGGAAGTACGCTTCTACGACAGTCGTTCCGTCGTGCGTTGCCTGGCGCTGACGGATACCAGCCCACCGGGCGGCACGCTCGTAAGCAGCGCGCTCCTCGGGCGCGGTGATCGCCGCCGGCACCATGGTGCTGCTCGATAGCGCCTCGTCCGTCATGCCAGCCCCTCGGTCTCGAGCATGCCGCAACGTTAACGGCACCGGGACAGGCCGGCAACTTCGGTCCGCCCGAGTGCGAGGGGTGGGGGATATCATCACGTGATGATATCCCCCACCCCTCGTGCGGCCGTCAGTAGTCCGCTGGGAGAAGGAATGTCGTGGCGCTCCTGTCGGCCTCGGTGATGATCCATACGCGCTCGCCTGTCGGGAGCACGTATGCGGACAGAAGCCGCGCTCCGTCGTTTAGCGCGCGGTGGTTCGCGTCGAGATCCTCGGTGTCGAGGTCGCCCCAATCGCCTGCGAGATGGCGGCGGAGCAGAGCGGCGCTCACCGACGGTCCCCCGGCCGCCTCGATAGCGGCCAGGGCGGCGGGGGTGGCGACGATGCGCCCCAAACGGAAGGGGCGCATCACAAGAGCCCCGCTTCAGCAAAGGATGTGTACCGCCCCGCGCCGAGAATGATGTGGTCATGCACGGGGATATCCAGCAGTCGCCCGGCCGCCACGAGCTGCTCGGTCACGAGCCGGTCGTCCGCGCTCGGCGTGGGATCGCCGGACGGGTGGTTGTGGCAGAGGATGACCGCGGCAGCGTTGGCGACGATCGCCGCGCGGAAGACTTCGCGCGGGTGGACGAGCGAGCTGTTGAGGATGCCGCGCGTCACGGCCACCGGCGCGTCGAACAGGAGCCGGTGCTGCGAGTCGAGGCAGAGCGTCCAGAACACCTCGACATCTTCCTGATCCCCGTAGGCCCGCATCGCGGCGAAGACATCGCGCGGGGAGCGCATCGGGCGGCGATCCGCCGGATAGGCGATGGTGACGGGCTCGGACTCGCGCACGAGCATGAGCCCCGCGAGGCGAGGAGTCCCGCCGCCCCGGTGGCGACGGCGGGACGTGTGCGCGAGTGCAGTCACGGGGACGGCAGCGGGGACGGCAGCGGGGACGGTAGTGGGGACCGCGGCGGGCGTCGTCATGAGTCGCGACCCTCCACGGTAGCGGTCATCTTGTCAAACTCCTGGCGGCAGGGCGCGTCGTGCATCGGCTCCCCGCCGATGACCGTGAACGCCTCGCCCTGGTGGATCGGCTTGTGACACCAGATGCAGGCCATGATGCATGCGGCGGCGGCGTGCGGCTCCGGGCGCGCCTCGGCCCGGGCGGTGCGCCGGCCCTCCGCCTGGCGAAGCGCCTGCCGGCCGAGCGGCGTGATCGCGAAGCCTGCGGCGAAGAGGGGCTGTGCGGCCTGTGTGGCGTCCCACTCGCGCCACGTAATGGGGTGGGCCATTAGACGGCCCTCCAGTCGGTGCGCTGCTGCGCGTTGTCCGGTGAAGCGTCCTGCGCGTGGTCCTGCGCAGCATGCCAGAGCACGCGGGCGGCGGCGACGACCTGCGCCACCTGCTCGGGGGTGAGCCGCTGGTCCTCAGATAGTCCCATCGCGCGGGCCGTGACGCCGAGGGCCAGACGGACGAGCTCCTGTCCGTTCGCCACGGTGACGCCGGCGAGCTGGCGCGCGAGCCACTGCGCGCGGCGCTCGGTCTCACGAACTTCCCGCTCGGCCGCGGTGCGGCGCTGGCGCTCGGCATCGGAGGCGTTAGCGCAGTACTGACCGCCGACATTGGACGGACCTTCCTCGGCAACGATCCGCTGCTCGATGGTGGCGAGCCGGTCGCGCTGTGAAGCAGGGCATCCGGCCTGGGTCGAGTAGACGGCGGGAGAGTCAACGCGCATCGGTCTGACTCCTTCGGTTGGCCCGGCGGAATTGCCGTGGCCTTGCGTCTAACAATATAGTGTAATATGCACTAGCATGCAAGAGGCAGATGCATCCTCTGTCGCACTGGCGCTCGGAGATTGGCCGGCGCCGACGCGGGGCTCGGCTGCGTCCTGGTGGGCGACGGCGCAACTCGGGCTGCCCTGACCTCTCTCCTCTATAGCCGCGGCCCCGGGCCATAGCGGGTCGCCGACGCCGCTCGGCGACGTAGCGCAGCCCGCGAGGGCGAGCACGTCCAACAGGGCGAGGTGCCCAGCCAGGCGTCCGGGGCGGGGGGCGTAGTCGCCGCGCAGGGTGGCATGTTCGACGCGGCGATCCTATCCCGGGCGGTGCCGAGATGCCTCTCTCGCCCTTGCAGTTTGCGCCGCCTTGCCGCATAGCGCGTTCTACACTACTCTACGCGCATGACCAGAACTCGGCCACCGTTAAAGAAGGATCAAGCCCAAGCGCAGAGCTTCGACTTCAGCGGGGACGTGCGCCAGCTCCTGCGCGCGCTCGCCGAGGGCATGGGTGTCTCACAAGTCGCAGTGCTCGAGTTGGCGATCCGGCACCTGGCGCGGCGCGGCTCGGTCGCTGGGGTAGTTGGCTCGGTGCTGGCGACGCGCGACGCGACGGGCCGTACGGGATCACCGCACAGCTTCCGGCTGAGCGCTGAGGGGCGGCAGCTACTTCGCGAGTTGGCGGCACACGAGCCGCCGCTCGCGGAGTCGCAGGTCGCGGTGGTCGAGCTGGCAATCCGGCGATTCGCGGAACTGGCCGCGCGCGAGGGCTTCGTTAGCATCCTGCCGCAGTCGGGTGAATCGCACGAGGCGCTTAACACATGACGCCGAAGCAACCAGCACGCGGGGCCGCTCGCGCGCGCCGGGTGGCGGATGCCGCCGCACCCAGCGCCAGCGATCCGCCGGTAGGCCCGGTCGCGCCGGGTAGCAAGATCCTCCCGGCCGGATACGCGGAACTGCTCGAAGAGCTCAAGGCGGACATCCGTGTCTCGCGGCTCCGGGCCGCCGCAGCGGCGAACCGCGAGCTGCTCGCGCTCTACTGGCGCATCGGGCGCGTCATCGTCGGACGGCAGGCAGAGGCGGGGTGGGGTGCTCGATCGGCTTGCCGCCGACCTCCAGGCCGCGTTCCCCGGCGTGGAGGGGTTCTCCCGCCGCAACCTGTACCGGATGCGCGCGTTGCACCTTGCCTACCCAGAGAGCCCGGCGCCGGGCTCCCTGGGCAGCAGTCCCGAGGTCGACGCCGGGGCGCCCGCAATTGTGCCACCGGCCGTGGCACAATTGGCCGGCGTGCTCACGCCGAATGCGCCGGGCGCGCCGCTCTCGTCCGTGTCCGAGTCACTGGTCCCGTCACCGGTCCCATGGAGTCAGCTCCCGTGGGCGCATCACGTCATCCTGCTCGAGAAGGTGAAGGACCCGGCCGTACGCGGCTGGTACGCCGAGCGGGCGCTCGAGCACGGGTGGAGCCGGGCCGTGCTCGACCTCCAGATCACCACGCGCCTGCATGAGCGGCAGGGTCGCGCGGTCACCAACTTCGCCACGACGCTTCCGCCGCCGGACTCCGACCTCGCCCAGCAGGCGCTCAAGGATCCGTACCTCTTCGATTTCCTCACGCTCGACGAGCCGGCGCGCGAGCGGGAGCTGGAGCGAGACCTCGTGGCGCACGTCGAGCGCTTTCTCCTGGAGCTCGGCGCGGGCTTCGCGTTCGTGGGGCGGCAGGTGCACCTGGACGTCGGCGACTCGGACTTCTACGTCGACCTGCTGTTCTACCACCTCACGCTGCGCTGCTACGTGGTTGTCGAGCTGAAAGCGGTGCCGTTCCGGCCAGAGTTCGCCGGGCAGCTCAACTTCTATCTGTCCGTCGTGGACGACCGGATGCGGCAGGCGGGTGACGGGCCGACGATCGGGTTGCTCCTGTGCAAGGGCAAGGACCGGCTCGTCGCGGAATATGCACTGCGCGACGTGCACAAGCCGATAGGCGTCGCGGACTGGGAGGCGCAACTTGTTGCCGCGCTGCCGGAGGAACTGAAGGGTAGTCTGCCAACAGTGGAGGAACTGGAGCGGGAGCTGGCCCCTGCGGCGGAAGGTGTGGAATAGCCGTGCTACCACAGTGGTCAGACCCCAATGGCGAGCACTACGTTGTTGGGTATCATATCAGAGTATCGCACTCGGTTCGGCCTCTCCGAGGCAGCGGCGACGCGCGCGTTCGACGCGCTTCACGAGCGCAGGATCGCCGCGCAGGACCCTGAAGCCGCGGTGAACGTGGCCATCGCCATACCTGACTCACTCCGCTTGCGCTAATGCCTGTCGACATCTCTCCGCTCTTCCGCCGGGACGTGCTCCGCCCCCGCGTGAGGGAGTTCGTGCTGCCCGAACGCGCCGCGCTCGCCCGCGAGAAGCTGCGTCGGTGGGCTGGCTTCTTCGCGAAGCCGGAGGGGCTCGCCTACAAGGAGACGGAACTGCTCCCTGACTGGCTCACGGATGTCTTTCAGGACGTGCTCGGCTACACCGGCCCCTCGACCCTCGCCGCCGCCGAGCGCCACACGATCAAGCGGGAGAAGCTCGTCGAAGTGGGTGGGAAGTTCGCCGATGCCGTGCTCGGCGACTTCGGCGCGGACGCGTTCCGGCCAGTGGTCGCCGTCGAGGGGAAGGGGCCGCTCGACCCGCTCGACCGGCCGCACGCCGGCCGTAAGGTGAGCGCGGTCGAACAGGCGTACGGGTACGCGATCAACCTGCCGTGCGACTGGATCGTCGTCACCTCGCTGCGCGAACTCCGTCTGTACCACAAGGGCGCGAACCAGCGGACCTACGAGCGGTGGCTCATCACGGACCTGGCGAACGACGACCACGAGTTCAAGCGTCTCGTCTTCGTGCTCGGCGCCGAGCGAGTCGTGCCTGCGGTGGGGCGCTGCCACCTGTACGACCTGCTGGACGCGTCGGAGCGCGCCGGCGAGGCACTCACGCAGGGTTACTACGCCGACTACGCCCGCGTCCGCCGCGACGTGCTCGCCGGCCTCACGGGTGCCAATGCCGGTGTGCCGCCCGCCGAGGTGCTTGCGGCCACGCAGCGCCTCCTGGACCGCGTGCTCTTCATCGCCTTCGCGGAGGACCGTGGGCTGCTCCCACGCGATTCGCTCGCGGCGGCATTCGAGCACCGCGATCCGTACAATCCACGGCCGATCTGGGAGAACTTCAGAGGGCTCTTCCACGCGATCGACCAGGGGAGCACCTCGCTCGGGATCCCGCGCTACAACGGCGGTCTGTTCGCGGCGCACGCGCCGCTTGATAGCGGGCTTGCGGTCCCTGATGCCGTCTGCGAGCGCTTCAAGCGCCTCGGAGAGTACAACTACCGCGCGCCGAGCCAGGACTCCCTCGAGCCGGACGAGGACGACCCACCGATCGTGGATGTCGAGATCCTCGGACACATCTTCGAGCAGTCGATCGAGGACCTGGAGGCATTGCGCGCGGAGCTGGAGGGCGGCGAGGCCACCCGGCAGACCTCACGCCGGAAGCGAGAGGGCGCGTTCTACACCCCGCAGTCCATCACCCGCTACCTCGTCTCGCAGGCACTCGACCCCGTACTCGCCGAGCGGTTCGAGCGCCTGCGGCAGGAGCACCATGGGCGGGCGACGGGAAGTCAGCCGAAGACGCTCGTCGACCCCGCAGTCTACGATCTGTCTGCGTTGTTCGCCCCGCAGCGCGAGGCGCTGGTCCGGTTCTGGGAGGCGTGGCTCGAGGAGCTCGCGCGCGTGCGTGTTCTCGACCCCGCGTGCGGTAGCGGGGCATTTCTGATCGAGGCGTTCGACCAGCTCCACGGAACGTACGCGGAAGCGGTGGAGCGACTAGCCGACCTGCGGCAGAGCGGCGACTGGTCACTGTTCGATCCAGACCGCACGATCCTGCAGCAGAACCTGTTCGGCGTGGACCTGAACGAGGAGGCGGTGGAGATCGCGCGGCTCTCGATTTGGGTCAAGACCGCGCAGCGCGGGAAGGTGCTCGCGGACCTGGACCACAACATCCGCGTTGGGAATAGTGTGGTTGCCGACACCGCTCTCGACGCACGCGCGTTCGACTGGGCGGCATCGTTCCCCGAAGTATTCGCGCAGGGGGGCTTCGACGTCGTGGTCGGGAACCCGCCATATGTGCGCGGCGACTACCTCACGAGATTCAAGCAGCATTTCGTCGAGCGGTACCGAACGTCGCATGGCTCAGCCGACCTGTATGTCTACTTCTTCGAGCAGGGACTTCGCGTACTCCGACCCGGTGGCTACCTCGCCTACATCGTGACGAATAAGTGGTTGAAGGCGGAGTACGCCGAGCCGTTACGGCGGTACCTCACCGAGGCAGCGTGGCCGGAGCAGATCATCGACTTGGGGCACGCGCGGCAGGTCTTTCCCGACGCGGACGTGTTTCCCAGCATCGTGCGTCTGCGCGCCCCGACGGCGCCCGTTACGGTGCCGCCGTTATTGGTGGCCTCCGTGATTCCGCGCGAGGGCCTCGATCTCGACCGACTTGCGGAACAGGTCCGGGCCCACTCGTTCGTCGTCGAGCGAGAGACGCTGGCTCCGGGCCCGTGGCTGCTCGACCCGCCTGCGGCGCGAGCCCTGATGCAGAAGGTCCGGCAGGCTGGCGTACCGCTCGCCGAGTACCTCGGGGCGGATCCACTGTACGGCCTCAAGACGGGATTCAACGACGCGTTCCTGCTGACGTCGGCGGAGCGCGACGCTATGGTGGCAGCTGACCCCAAGACCGAACCATTATTCAAGCCGTATGTCCGCGGCCAGGACATCGATCGCTGGGTTGCGGAGTGGGATGGCCGCTGGCTGCTCGCGTTGCGCTCGAGCAATGATCATGCGTGGCCATGGCACGACGCGGGTGAGAACGCCGAAGCCGTGTTCGCGTGCACGTATCCGGCACTCCATCGCCACATGCGCGGTCATGAGAACCGTCTCCGTCGCCGCACCGACCAGGGGCGGTACTGGTGGGAGCTGCGCACATGCTCATACTACGAGCTGTTCGAGCGTCCGAAGTTGCTGTACCAAGAAATACAGTTCCACTCGGCCTACGCGCTCGACACGCGGGGGCTGTACACGAACAACAAGGCGTTCTTCCTGCCGACTGACGACCTTTTCCTGCTCGGTGTACTGAATGCGCCGCTCATGTGGTGGCACAACTGGCGCTTCCTCGGCCATATGAAGGACGACGCGCTCAATCCGTCTGCCGTCCGGCTGCGCCAGCTTCCGATCGCTCAGCCGACCGACGCCGTGCGCGAGCAGGTGATGCAAGCCGTCGGGGGCTTGCTGAGCGCCACAGCGGAGCGCAGGGGCAGCGTCCAGCAGCTACACGATTGGCTGCGGACTGAATTCGGTGTCGAGAAGCCGGGTGAGAAACTGAGTTCCCCGGAAGGGCTCGCCTTCGACGCGTTTGTCGTCGAGGTTAAAGCCCGCCGTCCGGGACGCGGTATCACCAGCAAGGAGCTGCGCCGACTGCATGACGAGTACGATGCGACCGTACCGTCACTGCAACGGGAGCTTCACCGTGCAGCTGATCTGGAACGTATGGTCGCGGTAGCGGTCCATGAGGCGTACGGCCTGACCGCGGAGGATGCGGCGCTCCTCTGGCGTACGGCGCCACCTCGTATGCCCGTGCCGCCGGCGATCTAACCCTACTCTGCCATGTTATGCACGCTGCGGCAGCGGGAGTTCCGGTGCGGCCGCGTGGACGTCCAGGCCGGCAGGAGCACGGTGGCAGCCGTCACCGCTCCCGCCGCGCCCCCGGCGTTCGGCCGCCCTCCGGGCGGCCGCGTTCGGGACGGCTGCCTTGGTCCTCGTCGCGGACCTGATCCGGAAGCACCTCCTGCGCTCCGGTGAGGAACGGGGCGAAGACGGCGTCCAGGGCCTCGCCCGCCTCCGCCGGCGCGGTTACCGTCAGTCGGACGGTGCGCGGCGTCTCCTCCAACCGGAACGCGAGGAACGCGCAGCACGCCTGCTCATGTGCGACGAGGTCGCGCACCCGAGACTCCGCGGCCGGCGCATAGTCGAGCACGAGGGCGAGGCCGTCCTGCCGGTGCGCGCGGAGCGAGGACCGCTCCAGTTGCGCGGTCCACGCGAGGCGGTCGGCATACCCTCCCGCACCGAGCGTGCAGGCGATGGGGGCGGGTAGTACGGTCGTCATGAGAAACTCCGTAGAGGCTGTGACGGGTGGTACGAAATTGGTCCGAGTGGCGCCGGCGCGGTCCGAGCGACACCGGGCCGGACATCGCGTCCCGGCGGGTTGCCCGGACCTACGCGGGGATGGTACAACTTCAGGCCGCTGGAGCTTCAAGCCCCAACCAGAGGCGCTCGCTGGCGCGCTCATGGAGACGTGAATAGCCGCGACCGCGTTTCCGCTGGACCTGAGGATCGGCGCCCTCGCCGAACAGACGGGGACGACCGCCCCTACGATCCGCTACTACAGAGTCCGCCGGCCACCCGCCTCGGGCGGAGCGGCAGGGGGGCCGGTAGCGCCGCTACGGCACGAAGGACGTTCGGCGACTGCTCTTCATCTGCCGTTGCCGGGAGTTCGGCTTCTCCGTCGAGCAGGTCCGCAACCTCGTCGGCCTCGTGGAGCACGAGGCCCGATGCTGCACCGGAGCGAGCGACATCGCCCAGGCGCCCCTCGGGAGCGTTTGGCTCAAGCTGGCCGAGCTTCGCGCCCTCGAGGGCGAGATCGCGGCGTTCGTGGCGCGGCGCAACACCGCGTGCGTGGGCGGGCCAGGGCCGGCGTGCTTGCCGCTAGCCGACCTGGCGCGCGCCACCGCGGAAGGGTGCGGCGTCGGAACGGCGGCAAGCACCGAGGCGCTGGGTGGTAGCGCGCACGTGACGCGCAACGCGCTGCTGCCTCTCGCCGCAGCGCATGCCCGGGTCACGCCCCGCTTCTGCACTTCGTGACGGTATTGGTCACAGTCGCCAGAGGGGCCACTGCATGGACGGGCGCCGCGGATCTGTCCGCGCTCCAACTCGACAATGGCCGTCTCCGAGGCCCTGCGACCTGCGTCTGACTGATGAGCTGAGGGTTGCCTGAGGGGTAAACCCGAATAGACTTGTCGGGAATCATTCTTAACCGAGAATCATTCTCAACAAGGAGAGGCAAGGCATGACGACCACTGCCGCCCGCCACATGGCAGGAGCGTCCGTCGAGTCCGGCGAGCCGTCGCGTCAGCGCATCGGAGCCGTCCACTCGGTGCTTGCCGCCGCGGGTGCACTGCTCATCATGGGCGTGCTCCTCTGGCAGGGGATTACCGCCGCCGGCAACCCGGACCCGCTCAGCGAAGGCATCAGCCCGTCCGCGACGGTCATGAACGCCGGCATCGTCGTGTTCCGCGAAGGTCTTGAAGCCATCCTCGTGCTGGCGGCCCTCACCGCCAGCATGGTCCGGAAGCGACAGGATTTCTGGAAGCCCATGGCATTGGGCGCGGCGATCTCCTTGGCCGCATCGGTCGCGACGTGGTTCATCGTCCTCGCGCTGATCGACAGCATCAACGCCCCCGCGCTTCACGTCCAGGCCGCCACCGGCGTGCTGGCGATCCTGGTGCTGCTGGTCATCATGAACTGGTTCTTCCACAAGATCTACTGGGCGGGGTGGATCAGCATGCACGAGCGGCGCAAGCGCGCTGTCCTCAGGTCGTCGACGAGCGACGGCGCCGTGTTCTGGGGTCTGTTCGCTGTCGGGCTGACCGCCGTCTACCGCGAGGGATTCGAGGTCGTGCTGTTCCTCCAGAACTTCCGGCTGCAATCCGGCGGCTCGCCTGTCCTCGCGGGCACGCTCATCGGCTTGGGCCTCACGGCCGTCGTCGGCTATCTGATGTTCGTCGCACAACGCAAGCTCCCGTTCCGCAAACTGCTCGTCGCCACAGGGGTCATGCTAGGTGGAGTGCTCCTGGTGATGGTGGGCGCCAGCAGTGGACTTCTCCAGGCTGCCGGGTGGATCCCGACCACCGAGCTCGACCTTCCGATCCCCGAGTGGGTCACCGCATGGTTCGGCATCAACCCGAACGTGGAGGGCCTAGTCGCGCAGGCCGTGACCGCGGTGCTCATCGTCGGCTCGTACGTCGTTGCCCGGCGCCACCCCACCAAGGCCAGCCGCGAAGGCGAACCCGCCCCTGTGCGGTCCGCACGCGCGTGAGACGGGTGCTTGCGCGCTGGACCCGGGACGCGAGGCGTACCCGGGGGGGACGGAGAAGTTGACGATTCGCCGTAGCCATCCAAGGGAAGACCATGAGTAGACTGTGGCGGCGGATCGCGAGCACATACCGACTCCAACCTGCTCCCGCTGGTGGTCGCCACCACCGTGGTTGGACTGGCGGTGCCATCGGTCGGGCAAGCGCTGGCCAACGGGATCTCGCCCCTGCTGGCGCTGCTGATCAGCCTGACGTTCGACGTGGGCGCGGTGCGGTTGGTGTTCGCGCGCCCATCGCGCCAGGTGCTGGCGCTGGTGCTGGTACTGGTGTACGCGCCGATGTCGCTGGCGGGGCTGATCACGGGGCGCCTGTTCTTCGGTACAGGCCCACTCGCCACCGGGCAGACGCTCGTAGGGACGCTGCCGACCGACGTGTCCGCGCCGCTGCTGGTGCTGCTGGCGCGCGGCAACGTTGCTCTCGCCGCGGTGCTGAATGCGGTCAAAACGGCCCTTTCACCGTTCATCGTCCCTGCGCTGTCTCGCGCTGACCGGCGTCGAGTTGCAGGTTCCGGCAGGAGCCGTGATCGGCGACCTGGTTGCCACGGTGCTCCTGCTCACGGTCGTCGGGGTATGGCTGCGTACGCGCTACCCGGCGCCGGTGGGCCGTTTCGACCCTCTCAACTCCGCTGGTGGGTCGTTGGTCTATCTGACGCTCTTGCTCGCCGTGCTCGGCCCCAACGCCACGAGCATCCCCGGTACGGCTGGTATGCACTGCTGATCGCCGCGCCGGCCGGACGCCTCACTCTCGTTGGGCTTCCCCTACTGACTACAGGAGTACGAGCATGACACTACGACACTGGAGCATCGCCGCCCTCGCAATGACGGCGCTGGCCTGCGGCGGCGCCGACGGCCCCGCCACTCGTGCGGCGGACAGCACCGCGACAGCCTCCGCACCGGACACCTCGTCTGGTGCGAGCGGCATGGCCGGCATGAACAACGTGATGGCGAGCACCGCGATGATGGAGCGCATGGAGGCGCACCTCCGTGCGTCGGAGGGCGCCGGGCAGGACACCCTGGAGGCGGCCCTCCCCGAGCACCGGCAGTCAGTGGCCGACCTCATCGCGCAGGTGAACCGGGAGATGCGCGACATGGGCATGGCGGGCGACGCGGCGTGGAACGCCACCGTCGACTCACTGCGCCAGGACCTCGTGCGCCTTCCCGAGCTCGGCCGCGACGAGGTGGAGAGCATGATGCCGGCGCACCGCGCGCGGGTCATGCGACTGATCGAGATGCATCGCCGGATGCTGGCGAGTATGTGACGGCCCGACGGGCCGGCTCGCACGTGGGCGGCCGGCCCGTCGGCAGTCTCGCTACGAACGCGGAGCGCCGCCTTCTTGCGAGCGAGCCGGCAGGATCCGGATGATCCTGACCGGCTCCTCTCTCGTCACGATGCGGGCGTGTTCGCCGCCGTCGGCGTGCCGAAGGGCGCTGAGGCTGTCGCCTCGGCTGCCTCCTGCGCCGCCCGCGCACGGCGCTCGCGCCGCTCCTGCGCGTACCCCTCGATCCAGGCATACAGCGTCGGCAGGACGAACAGCGTGAGCAGCGTCGAGGTCACCAGCCCGCCGATCACCACCGTCGCGAGCGGCCGCTGCACCTCGGCACCCATGCCGTGCGACGTCGCGACTGGGATGAAGCCGACGCTGGCCACGAGCGCCGTCATGAGCACGGGTCGGAGGCGTGTGGCGGCGCCTTCGGCCGCCGCCACGGCCGGGGCCGCCCCCTCGGCCCGCCGGCGTTGCACGGTCGAGAGGAGTACGAGCCCGTTGAGCACAGCCACACCGAACAGCGCGATGAAGCCGATGGAGGCGGACACGCTCAGGTGGAGGCCGCGGAGCCAGAGCGCGAGCACGCCGCCCACGGCGGCGAAGGGTAGGTTGGCGAGCACCAACCCCGCGAGCGACCACGAGCGCAGCGACGCATACAGGAGGAGCGCGATGAGGGCGATGGATAGCGGCACCACGATGCGCAGCCGGCCCATGGCGCGCTCCTGGTTCTCGAACTGGCCGCCGTAGGTGAGGAACACGCCCGACGGCAGCTCGGCCTGGGTCTCGATGGCGCGACGGACGTCGGCGACGTAGCCGCCGAGGTCTCGCCCGCGCACGTTCGCCTGCACGATGACGAGCCGCTGCGCCGCCTCGCGGTTCACCTGCACGGGGCCCGGTTCGAGCCGGATGTCGGCCACCTCGGCGAGCGCCACACGCGCGCCCGTCGCGGATGGCACCGTGATCGCGCCGATCCCCTCCGGCGTGTTCCGGTACTCGGCCGGCACCGTCACGGTCGCCTCGATGTTGTAGGCGGCGTTGGCCGCGCCGTCGGCCACCAACGCCACCGGCTGGCTCCCGACCGCCACGGCGAGCGCCTCGCGCACCGTCTCGATGGGGATCCCATGTCGGGCGAGCGCGTCGCGGTCCATCCGCACCGTGAGATAGCCCTGTCCGTGCGTCGCCTCGACGAAGACCTCGGCGGTGCCCGGCACCTTGTTGATCACGGCCGCGACCTGCTCGGCGGCGCGGGCGTTCACGAGGGGGTCGTCGCCAAAAACCTTCACCGCGAGGTCGCTCCGCACGCCCGAGATCAGCTCGTCGAGGCGCATCTTCATGGGCTGCGTGAAGCCGAACGCGACGCCCGGGATCTGCTCGAGCAGACGCTCCTCGAGCTCCTCCTCGATGTCCTCCTTGGTTAGGTCCGGCCGCCACTCCTCGCGCGACGCGAGCATCACGAACACGTCGGACTGGTTGACGCCCATCGGATCGCTCCCGACTTCCGCACGCCCGAGGCGGCTCACCACCGTCGTGACCTCAGGCGTCTGCTTGATCACTCGCTCGATGTCCGCATGCACTTCGGCCGCGTGCGTGAGCGAGATGCCGGGGTCCTTGGTGGCCTGGATGAGGATAGAGCCCTCGTCGAGCTCGGGGAGGAACTCCGTCCCGAGCCGCGGCACGAGGAGCGAGGTAGCCGCGAGCACGGCCACCGCTGCGGCGAGGGTCACCCTCGGCCGGCGCATCGTCCAGCCGAGGACGCCGGCATAGCGCGCCTGCAGCCAGCGCTCGAGACGCACCGCGTACGCCGACTCGCGGGCGCCGCGCCGGAAGAGCCACGTCGCCGCGGCGGGGATGAGGCAGAGCGCGAGTAGGAGGCTGCCGAAGAGTGCCATCGCCACCGTGAGCGCCATCGGACGGAACATGCGCCCTTCCAGCCCCTGCAACGCCATGATCGGCACGTAGACGAGCATGATGATCAGCACCCCGAAGGCGATGGGGCGCCCCACCTCGCGCGCGACCTCGAGGAGACGCGTCCGGAGCCCCGCGTCGTCGGTCGGCAGGCTCCCCTCCTCTTCGTCCTGGTGGAGTCGTCGCACGATTCCCTCGACCATCACCACGCTGCCGTCCACGATCATGCCGAAGTCGATGGCGCCGAGGCTCATCAGGTTGGCCGAGAGTCCCAGCCAGCGCATGCCGATGAACGAGAACAGCAATGACAGCGGGATCGTGATCGCGACGATGAGCGCCGCACGCACGTTGCCAAGGAAGAGGAGTAGGACCGCGATGACCAGGAACCCGCCCTCGACAAGGTTCCTCCGCACCGTGCTGAGGGTGCCGGCCACGAGGTCGGTCTGGTCGTAGTACGGCGCGAGCACCACGCCTTCGGGGAGCGAGGCGTTGATCGCCTCCACGCGCTCACGCACGCGCTGGACGACCTCGCGACTGTTGGCCCCGCGGAGCATCATGACGATCCCGCTCATGACCTCACCGCGGTTGTCGCGTGTGACCGCGCCCTGGCGCACCTCGGGCCCGTACTGGACGGTGGCCACGTCGCCCACTGTGATGGGGACACCGCCCTCGGAGCGAATCACGCTCCGGCGCAGGTCGTCCAGGTTCTCCGCCTGCCCGAGTCCCCGGAGGACGTACTGCTCCTCCCCGTGCTCGACATATGCACCGGCCGGAAGCTGGCTGTTCGCCTCGACCGCCTCGACGACCTCGCCGATGCTCAGCCCATAGGCGGCGAGCTTCGTCGGGTCCACGACGACCTGGGCCTGACGCACGAAGCCGCCGAACGGATTGATCTCGACGATCCCCGACACGGCGCGGAGTTGCGGTCGCACGACCCGGTCGTGCAGCGTCCGCAGTGCCATCAGATCGTACCTGGCACCATCGGCGGTCGTGTCCTCGAGTGTGTAGAGGTAGATCTCGCTGGTAGCGCTGGCGAGGGGGCCGAGCGACGCCTCGGCGCCGGGCGGGAGCTGCTCGCGCACGCCCTGCAGGCGCTCGGATACGAGCGTGCGGGCGAAGTAGACATCCACACCGTCCTCGAAGACGACGGTGACCTGGGCAAAGCCGTACTTGCTGACCGAGCGGACCTCCTCGACCATCGGCAGGCCGTTCATCGCGACCTCGATCGGGAAGGCGACGAGCCGCTCGACCTCGACGGGCGAGAGCCCCGGCGCCTCGGCGAGCACGGTCGCCTGCACGTTCGTGAGATCCGGGAACGCGTCCACGCGGAGCGTCCGGAGCGCCCAGGTGCCTGCCCCGACGAGCGCGACGACCGCAAGCAGGACGAGCACGCGGAAGCGGATCGCCCAGGCGATGAGCCGCTCGATGCCCGAGGCGTTGTCCGGCGTGGTCATTCGCCCTCCTCCTCTCCGAACTCCGCCTTCCCGAGCTCGGACTTGAGCGTGAAGGCGCCTCGAGCGACCACCATCTCGCCAGCACGCAGGCCGCTGATGACGATCACCCGACTGCCAGCCCGCGCCGGGCCTGCGCCACGTGGAGCCGGCGCGAGCTCAACCGTACGCCGCTCGAACGTGCGCGGGCCCACCTGCACGAAGACGTAGCGCCCGTCGCCGTCGGCGACGACTGCGGCGGCGGGGACGCTCACCGCGCCGGCTTCCGTTTGGGACGCCACAGACCCCATGGTCGCGCCGCTCGTGTGGCCAGCATCGCGGATGGTGACCGTCGCGAACATCCCCGGCTTGAGCAACCGTCCGGTATTCGCGACCTGGACGAGCGCTTCCACCGTCCTGGCGCTCGCGTCCACCTGGTCGCTGATGCGCGTCACTCGGCCGAGGATGGTTGCCTCGGGCGCCGCGGCAACGCGCACGACGGCGGCCTGGCCCGGACGCACCGCGCGATGGAGGCGTTCGGGCACGTTGGCGGCGACGTTCACCACGGACAGATCGGCGATGGTATAGAGCGGCGCACCCGACTCCACGGCCGCGCCGACCAGAGCGGTCCGCTCCGTGATGCTGCCCGCGAACGGTGCCCGGACGGCAAGGAGCGACTTCGGCTCGGCTCCGTCCTCCAGCGCACGCACCTCGGAGTCGGTAACGCCGAGGGTGAGGAGCCGGCGGCGTGCCGCCGCGACGAGGGCGTCCGCGCCCTCGGCATCGGCGCTGCCGGCGAGCAGATCGCGCCGCCGCTTGGCCTGCTGCAGATCGGTCTGTGCCGTGAGGTAGGCCGGCGTGTAGAGCAGCGCCACCGTCTGCCCGGCAGCGACGCGCTCGCCGGGTACGGCCAGCAGCCGCTCGACGCGCCCACCCACGCGCGGCGAGATCAGCGCGACCCGCGCAGGGTCGAACTCGACCTCGGCGGGCACTTCGATGTCGGTGGACGCTGCACTCACGGCCTCCGCGCGGGCGGGCTCCACCGCGATGCGCGCGTTCGCGAAGGCGGCCTCGGAGAGCGACACTCTCGTGGCGCCGGTCGTCTCGCCTTCTTCGGCCGACTCCGGGCCCGCGGCTCCATTGGCGGCCTCCGCCCGTTCTGCCGCTTCGGCGCTGGCGGCGACCTCCTCGCGCGGCTCGGCCGCGGCACGTCCTTCATCGCCGCAGGCTGCGGTCGAGGCGAGCAAGAACAGCGCCGTCCAGTGGAGTACGCGCCGGGGCAGCGTCACGCGGGCGCATTGCATGCTGGTGCTCGGGTGCATGCTCGAGTGCATGCTCGAGTGCATGCTCGGGTGCATTCTGGGGTACATGCGCTCAGGGTGGTTATCGGTCATCGGTCTCCCCGGTCGAGCCCGTGATGGGCATGGGGTCGGTATCAGTGGCGGTCATCTCGTACAGGCTCTCGCCCGTCGGGGCGCCGGAGAGGAGGTCAGCGAGCGCGGCGAGCGCGTCGAGCGCCGCGCGGGTCCGGTCGGTCTCCGCACGCGCGAGGGCGCGCTCGAAATCGAGCAGCTCGAGGAGCGACAGGTCGCCGGTGCGGTACGCGGCGAGCGCGCTCTCCCGCTCCTCGCGCGCGGCACGCAGCAGCGCCGCATCGTACTCGGCGAGCCGGGCGCGGGCGGACTCGTACCGCGCCCGTGCCGCGGCGAGCGCACCGTGCACGGCGGCCTCGGTCGCCGCACGCGCCGCGCGCGCCGTCACGACGTCGCGTTCCGCGGCCACGGCTGCCGCGCGGTTCGCCCGGCGCGCCGTGAAGGGGAGCGAGACGCTCGCGCTGAGGACGGGGCCCAGGCTCGCCGACCCATCGCCCTCGGCACCGATGCGTTGCAGACCGAGGGAGGCACTCACCGCCGGCTGTTGACCGGCCAGGACGAGCCGGTGCGCAGCCGTGGCGCGGTCGAGCTGCGCGTCGGCGAGGCGAACGTCGCGGGCGAGTGCGACCAGTGCCTCGAGCGATGGCGCCGGCGGCAGGGCCGCCGCGGTCAGCGTCGGCGCGATCCCAGCGACGCCGACACCTGCCGCGGCGGCGTGGCGTTCTTCGACCGTGGCGGAGTCGAGGAGCGCGATCAGCATCGCCTCGGATGCGGCCTCACGACCGAGCAGCGCGCTGAGCTCGAGGACACCCATCTCGGCCTCCGTGCGGGCCACGGCTCGCTCGGTCTGCACGTGGAGCCGCTCGGTGCGCAGGCGCAGCACGTCCACGTAGCGCGCGTCACCGACGGCGAAGCGGGTGCGGAGCGACGTCTCGGTCGACGCCAGCAGCGAGTCCTGCGCGGCGAGTCGCGCGGCCACCGCGCGCCAGCCGACGGCCTGCGCGAAGGCACGGGCACCGCGGGCGAGCACCCGACGCTCGCCCGCGTCAAGCGCGATCTCGGTCGCGCGCACGGCCGCCGCGGCCACGGCCCGCTCGGCGCGGCGCTGGCCGCTAGGCAGGAAACCGCGGCTGACGACGAGCGAGGTGGTCCCGCGGTCGAGGCGCCCGTCCGGCGACTCCTCCGATTCGAGCGAGAGCACGGCAGGGCGCGCGTACCCTACGGCGTCGCGGCGCGCTTCGGTGGCTGCGACGGCCGAGCGGCGGACGCCCAACTCCGGGCTCGCGGAGAGGAGTGCGCTGCGAAGCGACGCTGGCAGCAGGGCGGCGAGCAGCGAATCCGGGGGAGACGTCGTCCCGGTGGGTAGTGGCGCCACCTCCTGCGCCGAGAGCGAGGCCGGCGACAACATCACCGACGGTGGCGTGACGGCCGCGGCGATGACCGCCACGATCAACGGGTGGAGGCGCGCGCGGAGAATCGCGGGACCGGACGAACAGGGCACAGGGGATCTCTCAAGTGGGCGGCCCCGGGACGGCCTGCCGCTCGCGAGGGCTCCACCGACGGGGCTGGAGCGGTGACGAGAGGGCGTACAGGTAGCCGGGACGCGGTGATGCGTGACGCTCCGAGTCGTGCGCCGTGTGGCGCGTCGGAAGCGCACACCGGGAGGCGCGCGGGAGTGGACGGCGGTACTAACGACGCGCCTCGGTCAGCCCCGAGCGCACCGTCGGCGGGTGCGGCTCGAGGCGCGGGGCGATCAGACCGCGCGCGCGGCGGGTGGGCGGAGCGGGATCTCCGGCGTCGGGCCTGACGGGACGCGCACGCTGGGCTGTGGCGGCGCGGCGCGCTCGAGCAGCGACGGTACGGGCACGCTCGGCACCGCATCGAGGGATGTGGCAGCCTGCGTGCACGCGCACGGGTGGAAGCTCGGCGCCGAGCGCTCGCCCCGGCCCGGGCCACCGGCAGGCGCTGCCGCGAGAACCTCGGCGCCGGTAGCAGCTAGGGCGCCCACCGCAGAGGCGCTCGCGGCAGCGGCCCTCAAGGAAGCGCCAGCGGTCGCGACCGATGGCTCGACAAGTGGCGGCGGGGCTGCGCCGGCAGCCAGCAGCGGCTCGCCGCACTCGAAGGCGAACACGCCCATGATGAGCACGGCCACGACGCGCCGGAGCCGGCAGCGGCGTGAGCCGAGGGACATCAGGAGCGCGCGAGCGGGTGCGAGCACTGTGGATTGCAAACGAGGAGCGGCGCTGGTACGATATGTGAGTGAGTGCTCACATGACCAGCAAACGTAATCATGCCGCATTCAGCCACGCAATCCCGCTCTGCCCCACGCTCCGATGGCCAACGCGCCAACGGCGGCGACCGCGCCCAGACTCGCGCTTCCAAGTCCAGTCGCCGGATCGCGGCTGGGGCCCGTGCACGTGGGGCCAACAACTCGCCCGTGTGCGAGATCGAGGTCATCGACCGCGTCAAGGTCGAGCGTGCGCGTCAGGCATTGCCGCCCTCGGAGCGGCTCGCATCCCTCGCGGCGACACTGCGCGCGTTGGGCGATCCCACCCGCCTGCTGATTGTCACCGCACTGACGGCCGAGGAGCTCTGCGTCTGTGACATCGCGACGCTGGTCGGGGTGTCGCGGTCTGCGGTCTCGCACTCCCTGCGGACGTTGCGGCAGCTACGGCTGGTGCGGTACCGCAAGGTCGGGAAGATCGCCTACTACTCGCTGGACGACGGCCATGTCGCGGACCTCGTCCGCGACGGACTGCAGCATGTCGAGGATCATGCGTAGCCTCCTTAACCGGGCACCCGCCGGCGCGTCAGAGGGCCGCCCACGGCAGTGGGCGCTCGGCTCGGAGGCGCCGGCCGCCCGGGATCGCCAACAAGGTCCTCGGGGGCGGCTGGCCGGTGACCACGTGGCTTCGCTCGCGCTCTTCCAGCTCGCGCTCACCACCGCGCTGGTCGGCGACTTCGTAGTCTTCGTGACCGCGCTCGCGTTCGCCGCGCTGGTGGCTGTGCTCTATGTCGTCTTCATCCCGTTCGGCGCGCGGCGGCCGGGCCTGACGCGTGGGCAGGTGCTCGTCCCGGATGGCGCGTATCTCGGGTTCGTCGGCGTGCTGGTATTCGGCGTCCTGCGCAGTGGATGAGTAGCCTCGTCGTCGCGGGCGACCGCGCGACGCAGCGGCGTGCCGGGGCAGCCAGGACAGGGTCAGATCGAGCGGAACCGAGGGAGGGAGGACATCGACGCATGACATCACCGCATATCCCCGACCCGACCGTCGCGGCTCACGCGACGGGCACTGACGCCGACGAGCCCATGCACACGCCGGGGCCGCCATCGGCGCGGCTCGACGTCAGAGTCGCCAATCTCGACTGCGAGAGCGACGCCAACCGCATCAACCGTTCGCTCAAGGGCGTGCGGGGCGTCACGGACCTCGTCGTGTATCCGAGCGCCGCCCGAGTTGACGTGCACTATGACCCGGAGGCCGTTACCACCGACCGGCTGAAGGACGCGCTCCGCGAGCTGGGGTTCCCGCCTCAGGAGGCCATGTCGATGCCGGAGGCGCCGCGGCCGTGGAAGAACCCGAAGGTCATTGCCTCTGCCGTCTCCGGCGTCCTGCTCCTGGCCGGCTGGCTGCTGGGGCGGGGCGGCACGCCCGAGGCGGTGACGACCTGGATCTACGTCGCGTCGCTGCTGATCGGCGGCTACTACTTCGGCCGCGAGGCACTCGAGGAACTCGTCCTCGAGCGCGAGGTCGGCATCGAGCTGCTCATGTCGGTCGCGGCAGTGGTCGCGACGGTCATGGGGGAGCCCTTCGAGGGCGCGATGCTCGCCTTCCTCTACTCGATGTCCGAGGCGGCGGAGGGGTACACGGAGGAGAAGACCCGATCTGCGGTGCGTGCGTTGATGGAGCTCGCCCCCAAGACCGCGCTCGTGCGGCGCAACGGTCGCGAGACGGAGATCCCCGTCGAGGAGGTCGCCGTGGGCGACGTCTTCATCGTCAAGCCGGGACAGTCGATGCCGACCGACGGCGAGGTCCTCGTCGGCGCGTCCAGCGTGAACCAGGCGCCGGTGACCGGCGAGAGCGTGCCGGTCGAGAAGGGCGTGGGCGATACGGTGTTCGCGGGGACGATCAACGGCGAGGGCGCACTCGAAGTGTGCGCGACCAAGGCGTTCGCCGAGAACACCATCGCGCGCATCATCCACATGGTCGAGGAGGCGCACGAGCGGAAGGGCGCGAGCGAGCGATTCATCCAGCGGTTTGGCAAGCGCTACTCCCCCGCCGTCCTTGGCGTCGGCATCCTGATGGCGATCCTGCTCCCGCTGCTGGCCACGATGTCCTGGCGGGAGGCCGTCACGCGGGCCACGGTGTTCATCGTCGCCGCCGCTCCCTGCGCGCTCGTCATCTCGATCCCGATCACGCTCGTCGCGGCCCTTGGCACGGCTGCTCGCAAGGGGATCCTCATCAAGGGCGGCGTCTTCGTCGAGGAACTGGCGAAGGTCACCGTCGTCGCGCTCGACAAGACCGGCACCATCACGCACGGCGCGCCGGAGGTGACCGACGTCGTGCCGCTCGCGGGCGCGCCAGTTGCGGCCGAGGAGGCGTTACGGCTCGCAGCCGGCGTGGAGGCCCGGAGCCAGCACCCGCTCGCGGCGGCGGTCACGCGCTACGCGAGCTCGCGGGGCGTCGAACCGCCGGGCATCGCGGACTTCCGCTCGATCACCGGTGCTGGCGCCTCGGCGCGGATCGGCGGGCGCGAGGTCTACGTGGGAAGCCCCGCCCTGTTCGAGCGGCAGCTCGCCGTGCCGCTGACATCGGTGAACGGTGAGGTCGCGCGGCTGCAGGCGGAGGGCAAGACGGTGATCCTGGTCGGCGATGCGTCGGCCGCGTGGGCTCTCCTCGCCATCCGCGACAACGTGCGGCCGAATGCCGCGGCCGCGATCCGCGCGCTCCACGAGGCCGGGGTGCGCAAGATCGCCATGCTTACAGGGGACAACCAGCGCACGGCCGACGCCATCGCGCGCGAGGTGGGGATCGACACCGTCTACGCCGACCTCAAGCCCGAGGACAAGGCGCGCATCGTCCGCGAGCTCACTGAACAGCACGGCCACGTCGCTATGGTCGGAGACGGCGTCAACGATGCGCCCGCCCTCGCCGAAGCCACAGTGGGCGTGGCGATGGGGGCGGCCGGGACGGACGTGGCCCTGGAGACGGCCGACGTGGCGCTCATGGGGGACGACCTGGAGAAGCTGGTGGATGGGCTGCGGCTCGCTCAGCGCAACCAGCGCATCGTGCGGCAGAACCTCGCGCTCTCCGCGGCCGTGATCGGCGTGTTGGTCGTCGGTGCGGTGCTCGGCACGCTTACACTGCCAATGGCCGTGATCGCCCACGAGGTGAGCGAGTTCGTCGTCATCGCGAGTGGGCTGCGGATGCTGCGCGCGTGATGATGCTCGGCATCGGTAGCTGGCGGCCCTACATCAGTGCGACTGATGGGACCGGATCGGCGTACAGTCGCGAGATGGCAGACACTCCGGCTGGCGTCGTGCTCGGCGAGCGGATCGAAGGCCGGCGGCCCGCTGGCGAGCGCCCGCACGAGGTCGTGCGTCTCGGCGAAGGCGTCCGGCACGAGCGTGTAGTACGACCACCCCCCCTCCTTCCGGTCTGTCACCAGCCCCGCCTCCTTGAGCACCTTGAGGTGGAAGGAGAGCCGAGACTGCGCGGCGTCGAGGTCGGCCTGCAGGTCGCACACGCACCGCTCGCCGCTGCGGAGCATCTCGAGGATGCCGAGGCGGGTCTCGTCGGAGAACGCGTGGAACAGGCGCACGGCACGGGTCAGGTCGAGGGCGGCGAGAGACGCCGCATCGGTCATCATGGGTCAATTTTATATCAACTATTCTTGATCCGCCCAGAGGGCGGACTCAGGCCGCGAGGCCGGCCCCACGGCCCGTCCGCCTCGTCCCGGCCAACCGGAACCGTCGGCGCCCCTCCAGCACCCGTATCGGCACGGCTGGGTCGGGAGGGCCGAACGAGGGCTGGGCGGTGTATCCCCCATGACCGTGACGCTCACCTCCGTCCTCACCTGTCCGTCCTGCGGCCATGCCGAGACGCGGACGACGCCAACTGACGCCTGCGTGTTCTTCCACGAGTGCGCCGGCTGCCACTCGCGGCTGCGGCCGAAGACGGGCGACTGCTGCGTGTTCTGCTCGTACGGCTCCGTCCCGTGCCCCCCGATTCAGGCTGGCGGCGCGGGCGCACAAGGATGCTCGCGCAGCGGGCCTTGACCCTCTACTCGACTACAGGCTGCAGACTCCCCATCAGTCGAGGTGCGCCCGTCCGGGCCGCGCCGGAGTCCGCCGGGATCGAGGGAGGGATGGCCGCATGGCGAGCAAGGAGAGCAGTCTGATCCAGGTGAAGGCGAGCGGCCTCATGTGCTCGTTCTGCACCATGTCGGTCGAGAAGGCGCTGGGCCGGATGCCCGGCGTGCACAGCGTCCAGGTGAACCTCGTCCACGGCGTCATCCTCGTTGACGCCAACCGGACGCAGGTCAGCGAGCAGCAAGTCGCCCAGCGCGTCGAGGAGCTCGGCTACACGGTCGTCGCCACCGAGGCCCAGCAGTACAGCACGGACGAGGCACTCTTCACGACCATCAGGCGCCGCGGCATCCTCGGCGTGGCCCTCGCGGTGGCCGACACGCTGTTCGACCCGCTGAACCTCTTCGGCCTGCCCGACCGCATGCGGGCCGTCGTCAGCGGGGTCGTGGCCGCCGTGGTCCTCCTGTGGATCGGCTACCCGATCCTGCGGAAGACGCTCATGGCCGTCGGGCAGCGCGTCATCAACGCCAACGTGTTGCTCTCGAGCGGCGCGTGGGGGGCGCTCGCCGTGGGCGTGGGGCACCTCGTCGCACCCGCCCAGTGGCCGAACTTCTTCCCCATCGCCGCCTGGCTCATGGGACTCCACCTCTTCTTCGGTGCCCTGAAGCTCGGCACCCGGAAGCGGGCGGCCGAAGCCGTCCGGAAGCTCCTCTCCCTGCAGGCGCAGGAAGCTCGAGTCGTTCGGGGCGGGGCGGAAGTCGAAGTCCCCGTGGCCGAGGTGCGGGCGGGCGAGGTCGTGGCCATCCGACCGGGCGAGCGGGTACCGCTGGACGGCGTGATCCGGGACGGGTCATCGAGCTTCGACCAGTCCGCCGTCACTGGCGAGAGCGCGCCCGTGTACCGGGAGACCGGCGGCGAGGTGGTGGGCGGCACGATGAACCTCGACGGCTTCGTGCGCGTGGAGGTGACGCGGCCAGCATCCGAGGGCTTTGTCGCGCAGGTCGTCCGACTGATGCGCCAGATCGAGGAACGGAAGCCGCCCATCCAGCTCCTCATGGACCGGCTGATGAACTACTACGGCCCGGTCGTCTACGTGCTCGCCCTCCTCGCGTTCGTGGGCTGGCTGGTCGCCACGCGCGACGTGAGCCGCGCGACGCTGGTCGCGATCTCGGTCGTGATTCTGGGGTATCCCTGCGCCCTCGGATTGACCACCCCCTTGATCCTCGCCATCGGTGGCGGCCAGGGAATCGCGCGCGGCCTGCTCGTGCGGGCCGGGGAGTTCTTTCAGTCGCTCGCCGAGACGGACACGGTGGTGTTCGACAAGACGGGCACGCTCACCTACGGGCGCCCCACTGTCACGGCCGTGCTCCCGTTCGGCGGGCGCGACGAGAGCGAGGTCCTCGCGCTCATCGCCGCGGCCGAGGCGGGGAGCGAACACCCGCTCGCCGGCGCCATCGTGCGCTACGCGCAGTTCCAGGAGCTACGCGTCCCAGAGGCGTCCGACTTCCGCGCGGTGGCCGGCAAGGGCGTCGTCGCCACGGTCGGTGGCCGCCGCGTGGTCGTCGGGCGGCGCGCGTTCCTCGAGGCCGAGGGCGTGCACGTCGAGAGCGCGCACGTCGACGGCATCCTCGGAGCCGACGTGGTGGCCCGCATTGCGGAGTACGAGGGCAGCCACACGGTGGTGTACGCCGCCGCCGACGGGGGCCTGCTCGGCGCGGTCGCGCTGCAGGACATGCCGCGCCCAGGCACGGCCCACGTCATGCGGCGCCTGCGCGAGCTCGGCATCCGCACGGCGATGCTCACCGGCGACAGCCGCCCCGTGGCGGCCGCGGTCGCTAGGGACGTCGGGATCGACGAGGTGCACGCCGAGCTGCTCCCGCACGAGAAGGTCAGCGTGATCGAGCGGCTGCAGCGGGAGGGCCGCACGGTCGCGATGGTGGGCGACGGCATCAACGACGCGCCCGCACTCGTCCAGTCCAACGTCGGCATCGCGCTCGGCGCGGGCACCGACGTGGCGATGGAGTCGGCCGGCGTGGTGCTCGTCAGCGACAAGCTGGACAAGGTGGTGGGCGCGATCCTGCTTGGCCGCGCCTCGCACCGGAAGATGCAGCAGAACATCGCCATCGCGGTCGGCTTCAACGCGCTCGGGATCGGGCTCGCTGCGGCGGGGCTGGTCACGACGTGGCTCGCCATCGGGATCATCACGGCGTCCGTCGCCGCGGTGCTCCTCTCCACCTTATCGCTGCGGCTCGACCTCGGTGCCGCAGAGGAGGGCGCAGCCTCCGTCGCATCGGCCGACGCCGACCAGAGGGTCGTGCAGACGGTGATCCCCGCGCGACGCATGCACTGCGACGCCTGCGCGCGGCGTATCCGCCGCAAGCTGGGGAAGGTCGAGGGCGTCCGCACGGTCGACGCCGATGCGGTGCGGAAGGAGGTGCTCGTGGCGTTCGAGCCGGCGCGCGTCACAGAGGATCGGCTGCGCGATGAGCTCGAGGCGATGGGGTTCCGGTGAGAAGCCCGCGTTTGGCCCTGGGACACGGCGCGTGAGGAACGGGGGATACGCACGGACCCTGCGGATCTCATCGAGCCGCTGGCCGCCTCGGTCGCCCAGTACCCGGCCGTCGCCCTCCTGCAGGCGGTCGCCGGGGTCTTCTCTTCTCGACCAGCACGTGCCCCTGCACACTGCCCGCCGGTAGGAATCGCGGGGTACGTTGGCACCCACGCGGACGCCCCGAGAGGACGCGGTCCGGGTGGCCGCGTCCTCTCGTTGGCGTTCGCCTTGGGGCTGGTGCTGACGATCACGGCCCTGGAGGATCGGCGTGGCGATCGTGGGCCGCCTGCTCACGCAGTGGGGACCGGCGTTCGCCGTCGGGGCCGCGGTGCTCACGGCCGGGGCGGGCGCCGCCACGCTCCTCGCCCCGGCGCTCCGGCGGTCGAGCACCGCGAGCGCGTAATGCGCGGCCTCGCCGCCGCGACGTTCCTCGTGTTCTGCCAGGCTTACATGCTGGCCCCACTCATCCCGCGGCTCGCCGCGGTCCTCGCGGCGCCGGTCGAGGCGGTCGACCTCGCCGTGCCGGCCTACCTGATCCCGTACGGGCTCGCCACGCTCGGCTACGGCCTGCTCGCGCCGACCGGTTCGGGCGCCGCCGCCTCATGCTTGCGTCACTGACCGCCGTCGTGCTCCTCGTGCCCCTACCACGGCCGCGCGATCGGCGTCCGACCTTGTCGTCTGGCGCGTGGAGACCGGCATTGGAGCGAGTGGACGGGTCCCCCCTGGCCCTGTCGCTCGTCGGCGCGCTCTACCCGTACGAAGCGCGCGGGCGGCCGCTCGGCTGGCTGTTCGGGGCGATGGCCGGGGGCATGGCGGCGGGTCCACCGTGGGCGCCGTGCTCGAGCCGGTGCTCGGGTGGCGGGGCGTCTTCGTCGCCGTGGCCGCGCTCATGCTACCGGTCGCGGCGGTACTCCTGCGGGACCGTAACCTCCTGGGTGGCCTCCACGCGCGCGGGACCGCGCGCGACCTCGTCGCAGTGTACCGGGCGCTGCTCGCGCCGGGCCGGGGGCTCCGGACCTACACTTACGTGTTCGTGAATGCCGTCTTCCACTCCGGCGTGTTCACCCGGCTCGGAGTCTACTTCGCGCGACGCTACGAACTCGGCGAGGTGGGTATCGGGCTCGCGCTCCTTGGCTACGGCGTATCGGGCTTCCTCCTGGGACCGGTGATCGGCCGCGCCGCCGACCGCTGGGGCCGGCGCTGGCTCCTCCCGACCGGCCTCGCGGTTGGCGCCGCGGCGGCTCTGCTCCTCGCCACGCCCGTGCCCCTGATTGCCGCGGCGCTCCTCGTGAGGTTCCTCTCGCTCGGCTACGACATGCCGCAACCCCTGCTGGCCGGCATCGCGACGAGCCTCGGCGGCCTCCGTGGAGGGCAGGCGATGGGACTCAACGTGTTCCTGCTCTTCACCGACTTCGGCGCCGGCAGCCTGCTCTTCGGTGGTGCGCTGCGGTGGGGTCTCGGCCGTGTGCTCTTCCTCTTTCGCTGCGCTGGAACTCGCCGCCGCACTGCTGGCAGTGCCGCTCTTCCGCGACGAGCGGCTGCGCCTGTCCTCTGGGCGATGAGTGGCACCGGCTCGACCAGCCGAGCGAACCCGTACTGTACTGAAGGGTATACCTTCTACAGAGCCATGAGATGAAACACGAGCTACGAGCGATCAGGACCGACCAGTGGCACCGATGACAGCGACCGGAACCACCGGAACGAGCGCACCGGCGCCCCTCCGGGCGCGCGGTCTCCTCGCAGGGGAGGTCGCCAAGATGCTCAGCGTCGGCGTGCAGACGCTGCACTACTACGAGCGCGAGGGGCTGATCCCAGCGCCCGAGCGGTCCGATTCCGGGTACCGTCTTTATTCCGCCGAGCTGGTGGAGCGCATCGCGTTCATCCGCAAGGCGCAGGCGCTGGGGCTTCCCCTCGCCGAGATCCGGGACATCCTCTCGCTCACCGAGCAGGGCACCAGCCCGTGCGGGCGTGTACAGGCGCTGCTGGCACACAAGCTCGCAGAGGTCGATGCACGACTCCGCGAGCTCACCGCATTCCGCGAGGAATTGGCCGCGCTGGTCGACCGGAGCGCCGCCATGTGCGAGAATGACAGCCAGGGCCGCCTCTGCGCCATCGTTGAGGAGGCGCCGCGGCTGCCTGCTGCGGAGGTCACGGTGACGCCCCTGGCGCGAAAGCGCCCACCGGCACGCCGAACTGGCGCGTCCGACACGCGCTGACCGGTCACTCGCACCGCGGCGCAGTCATCGTGCGCTGGCCACGGACTGGCTGAATCCTCTCGCGTCCGCACCTCGTCCCTTGACCTTGCACTCGGGTTCAAGGTTTAGATTGGGTGCAGGGGAGGTTCGCACCATGAGGATCAGCGAGGTGGCGGCGCTGGCGGGGGTCCCGACGGCGACCGTCCGGTACTACGAGCGCCGCGGGCTCATCGCGGAGGCGGGACGCACGCCCGCCGGCTACCGGCAGTATGGCCCAGAGGCCGCGCGCCGGCTCCGGTTCATCAAGCACGCGCAGGAGCTCGGCTTCTCCCTGGATGAGATCCAGCAGATGCTCGCGCTCAGCATCGAGGACCCGGCGGCGTGCGCCCGCGTCGAGGCCACCACGCGCGAGAAGATCCGGGCGGTCCGAGAGCGCCTGACGGAGCTGCGGCGGCTTGAGCGCACCCTGCAGGACCTCGTTCATGCCTGCGAGCAGCAGCGCCCCACCGAACCCTGCCCCATCCTCGCCGTCCTCTCGGACGGTGATGCTGGGGACCTGCCAAGCACACACAGTTCGCGCGCCCATGCGTAGCAGCATTCTCACCGGCATCGGCGGTGTGGCCGCCGCGTTTCTCGGCTCGCTCTGCTGCGTAGGACCGCTGCTGTTCGTCACGCTCGGTGTCGGCGCGGGGATCGCGAGCACGTTGGAGCCGCTGCGTCCTCTCTTCGGGCTGCTGATGCTCGTGATGCTCGCCACCGGGTTCTGGACCGTATACGGGCGCCGAGCCACGCTCCTGACGCAGGCCACCGGCGCCCGCCCTGCAACCGTCGCGGGCGACGCGTGCTGCGCTCCCGCGACCGCCTGTGCGGTGCCGGTGCGGCGCGGCCGTGATGTTGCCGTCCTATGGAGCGCGACGGTCGTCGCCATCGTGCTCTGGACGTTCCCCACCTGGTCGCTCTGGCTACTCTGACAACGTCGCTCGCCATCTCGCGGCCCTCGTGCCGCACCGTCCTGTCCCTTCCCTCGGACGCGCACCTCGACCGCTCCGGAGTCCATACGTGAAGCTCTCATTCCTCCTCTACTCAGTTGCCACCGCCGGCGCGCTCGGGATCTGCGACCTGTGCCCGTCGAGCACAACGCCGTCGGCAGGGCCCACCGCTGTATCGCCCGCCGCAGTGCGCGGGACGCGCGTGCCGAGCGCGATCGACACGGTCACGCTCCACATCGAGGGCATGACGTGCGGCGGTTGCACGCTCGCGACCCGCAAGGTGCTCGAGCGGCTCGACGGCGTCGCGAAGGCCGAGGTGAGCTACGAGAAGAAGCGCGCGGTCGTCACGTACGATCCGGCCAGGGTGACGGTCGCGCAGATGATCGCCGCGGTGGCCACGCTCAAGTACACGGCGACGGTCGTGAAGTCGTGATCCGCTGCACGCTCCGCCGGACGTATCCAGAGGCAACGAGATGAAGTACGAGCTGCAGATCGAGGGCTTGACGTGCCTCGCGTGCGCACAGAGCGTGGAGCGGGCGCTTGCGAGCGCGCCGGGCGTCGAGCGCGCCGCGGTGAGCTACACCACGAGGCGCGCGTCGGTGGTCGCGGGACCGGACGTCGGCCCCGAGGTGCTGCGCGACGCGGTCGCACGGGCGGGTTACCAGGCGAGGCTCCTCGGTGGAGAATCGGCAGAGTCGATACTGCACCCCGTGGCCCCGCCGGCAACCACGTCGACACCGTCGCACACGCGGTCGGCCGCGGTGGCACGTTCCGACGGGCGGGCCGACTACGACCTGCTGATCGTGGGGACCGGCGGCGCCGGCGTCGCCGCGGCCATTCGCGCCGCAGAACTCGGCGCCACGGCCGCCATCGTGGAACGGGCCGACGTCATCGGCGGCACCTGCGTCAACGTCGGCTGCATCCCGTCCAAGAACCTCATCGAGGCGGCCGCTCACTACCATGTCGCGCGCACGGGCTTCCCGGGCATCGCCCCCTGCGAGCCGCAACTCGCGTGGGACGAGGTGCTGCGGCAGAAGCGCGAGCTCGTGGAGACGCTCCGGCAGCAGAAGTACGCCGACGTCCTTGAGGCGTACGAGGGCATCACCCTCCTGCGCGGTGAGGCCGAGCTCCGACGTCCGTCGGGCGAGTCGACCGACGATGCCGTCGTCGTCCGCGTCGGCGACCGCGAAGTGCGGGCCCGACGCGTGGTGCTCGCGACCGGCACGCGCCCCGCCCTGCCGCCCGTCCCGGGACTCGCCGAGGCGGGGGCCCTGGACAGCACGACGGTGATGGAGCTCGAGCGGCTCCCGACGTCGCTCCTCGTGATCGGGGCCGGGTCCATCGGGCTGGAACTGGGGCAGGCGCTCCAGCGATTCGGCGTACGCGTTGTCGTCGTCGAGGCGATGGATCGCATCCTGCCGGCGGAGGATCCCGACGCCTCGGCGACGCTCGCGCAGGCTCTCGTGGCGGAAGGCATGGAGCTCCACACCGGCACGCGGGTCACGCGCGTCGACCGCACCGGGACCGGCGTTCGTCTCGAGATCCAGCAGGGGAGCCTCGTCGGTCGTCTCGACGCGGAAGCGCTCCTCGTGGCGACCGGCCGCGTGCCGAACACCGAGGCGCTTGGCCTCGAGGCGACCGGCGTGCGGACCGACTGGCGCGGCTTCGTCGAGGTAGATGCCTTCATGCGCACGTCCGACCCGCGCGTCTTCGCGGCGGGTGACGTGACCGGCGGCCCCGGCTACGTCTACGTGGCCGCGCTCCAGGGCGGCGTCGCGGCGCAGGCCGCACTGGCCGGCATCGTGAGTGACGAGCCCATCCCCGCGGATCTCGCCACCGTGCCGCGCGTGACGTTCACCGATCCACAGGTCGCCGCCGTGGGGGTCACGGAGGCCGAGGCACGGGCGGCGGGGCTCACACCACAGGTGACGTCGCTGCCGGTCGAATACCTCCCGCGGGCAGCGGTGTCGTACCGACGGCAGGGGGCGATCAAGCTGGTCGCGGAGGCTGGCACGGATCGACTGCTCGGCGCGCACGTCGTGGCGCCGCATGCGGGCGACATCATCAGCGAGGCCGTGCTCGCGGTGCGCTTCGGCCTCACGACGCGCGATGTCGTCTCGACGCTGCACCCGTATCTCACCTGGGGCGAGGCGATCAAGCTGGCGGCGCAGACCTTCACGAAGGACGTCGCGAAGCTCTCCTGCTGCGCGTGACGTGGCCGCGGCCGGCCCGTGTACGCCCACGATTCGCTACACGGCCGAGCGGATGGGGTCAGCTCTCCGATGCCGCCGGCGTGGCGCTGGGCTCCACGACCAGCTTGCCCCGCATCATGTTCATCCCGCAAGCGAACGTGAACTCACCCGGCTCCTCGGGCGTGAACTCGATGGGTGTCGTCTCGTAGGCCGGCAACTGCCTGGCGATCCCGAAGTCGCCGAAGACGATCTCCTCGCTGCACGACGCGGTCTCGTCGCGATAGAAGTCGAGCCGCACCGGCATCCCCTGGCGCACGACGATCACGTCGGGCGAGTAGCCGCCCTTGACCGTGACCTTGATCTCCTGCACCCCGCTCGCGCCAACGGCCGCGGCCGTCGCCTCCTTGGGGCCGAAGAAGTACCACAGCACGGCTGCGATCAGCGCGACCGCGCCGACGACGACGCCGATCTCCGCCGCGTCCATCAGGGCCGCCCCGCCGCGGCGACCCGCCGCGGATCGAACCGCCGGAGCCGCAGGCTGTTGGTGACGACCGACACGCTGGAGAGCGACATGGCGGCACTCGCGATGATCGGCGAGAGGAGCCACCCGGTGAGTGGGTACAGCGCGCCGGCGGCGATGGGGATGCTCAGGACGTTGTAGATGAACGCCCAGAAGAGGTTCTGCTTCACCGTGCGGATCGTCGCCTTCGAGAGGGCGATGGCGGTCACGACGCCGCGCAGGTCGCCCCGGATGAGCGTGACGTCCGACGCCTCGATGGCAACGTCCGTCCCGGTGCCGATGGCGATGCCGACGTCGGCCTGCGCGAGCGCGGGCGCGTCGTTGATGCCGTCGCCTACCATGCCGACGATCTGCTTCTCGCCCTGCAGCCGCTTCACCTCCCGCGCCTTGTCCTCGGGGAGCACCTCGGCGAGGACGCGCGTGATCCCCACCTGTCGAGCCACCGCCTCGGCCGTCCGCCGGTTGTCGCCGGTGATCATCACGACCTCGAGCCCGAGCCGCTGGATGGCCGCGACGGCCTCCCGCGAATCCGGCCTGACTTGGTCGGCCACGGCGACGAGCCCGGCGAAGCGGCCGTCCACCGCCGCGAACATGGGCGTCTTGCCCTCCGCGGCGAGCCGCGCCGCCTGGTCCGCCGCGCCGTCGAGGGTCACCGCCCGATCGCGCAGGAGCTTGGCGTTGCCGAGGAGGAGCGGCCGCCCCTCGACCGTGGCCTCGATGCCGTGGCCGGCGATGGCGTTGAAGCCGGTCGCGTCTGCGAGCGGGAGCCCTAGTGCCTCGGCGCCGCGCACGATGGCCTCGCCCAGCGGGTGCTCGCTCCCGCGCTCGGCCGACGCCACGAGGCGGAGCAGTTCGCGTTCGTCGGTGCCGTCGGCCGGCACCACGTCGGTGAGCGCCGGCTCGCCTTTCGTGATGGTTCCTGTCTTGTCGAGCACCACGGTCTGCAGCTTGTAAGCGGTCTCCAGGCTCTCGCCGCCCTTGATCAGCACCCCGTGCTCGGCCCCCTTCCCCGTACCCGCCATGATCGCAGTCGGCGTGGCCAGGCCGAGCGCGCAGGGGCAGGCGATGATGAGGACGGAGACGAACGTCAGCAGCGCCATCGTGAGGCGCACGTCCACCGGCGCGGCGACGAACCACACGGCGAACGTCGCGATGGCCACGCACAGGACCACCGGCGTGAAGATGCCGCTGATGACGTCGGCCAGCCGCGCGATGGGCGCCTTGGAGCCCTGCGCGTCCTGCACCAGCTTGACGATCTGCTGGAGCGCGGTGTCCTTGCCGACCTTCCGGGCCTCGAAGCGGAAGCTGCCGGTCGCGTTGATCGTCGCGCCGAAGACCTCGTCGCCCGGCTGCTTCTCCACGGGAAGACTCTCGCCGGTGAGCATCGACTCATCCACCGTCGAGGCGCCGTCCGTGACGACGCCGTCCACCGGGATCTTCTCGCCGGGGCGGACGATCACCGTGTCGCCGGGGACGACCTCTTCTACCGGGATGTCCAGCTCGCGCGCCGCACCCTCGACGTCGCGCACGACGCGCGCGGTCCGCGCCTGCAGCCGCATGAGCCCGCGAATCGCGGTACTCGTCTGGCGCTTGGCGCGTGACTCGAGCATCCGGCCGAGCAGGATGAGCGCAAGGATGACCGCCGTCGCCTCGTAGTAGACCGGCACCATGGCGCCCGCTCCCGCGGGGTCGCCGCCCATGCCGCCCATGGTCGCCTCGGCGACGCCGCCGGCGGCGAAGTAGCTGGGCGCGATGGTCGCGGCGAGCGAGTACAGGTACGCCGCGCCGGTGCCGACGGCGATCAGCGTGTTCATGTCCGCCGCCCGGTGCCGGAAGGCGGCCCACGCGCCGCGGTAGAACTGCCAGCCGCAGTAGAAGACGACGGGCGTCGTGAGCGCGAACTGCACCCAGTTGACGCCCGGGAAGTCGAGGGCCGCGATCTGCCCGTGTGACATCGCGATGACGACCGTGGGGAGCGAGAGCACGGCCGCGATCCAGAACTTCCGCCGGAGCTCGTGGTACTCGGCGTCCCGGGCGGCGTCCCCCGCGCCCTCCTCGGCGGCATCGCCCCCGCCGCCGGGCATCTCGCGCACCGTGTAGCCGAACCCCTCGATCTCGCGGCGGAGCGCCCGCGGGTCCGTCATCGCCGGGAGGTACTCGATCCGCACCTCCACCGTCCCGAGGTTGAAGGAGGCCGAGACCACCCCGCGCAGCCTCTCGAGATGCTGTTCGAGCGGCTGGCTCGAGCCGGCCGGGCGCGCGGAGTCGTCGACGATGAAGTCCGCGCGCGCAGTTCCGGCTGTCCCGTAGCCCGTGTCACGGACGACGTCGATGAGCTGCCGGACGCCGGTGGCCGTCGGGTCGTACTCGACCGTCGCGCGCGAGGTGGCAAGGTTCACCCCGGCCCGACGAACACCGGGGGCCTTCTTCAGCGTTCGCTCGATCCGGTTCGCGCACGCGGCGCAGGTCATCCCGGTGATCGGAAGATCCACGCGCTCGCCCTGCCCGTCCGGCGTGGAGCGCGTGTGCCGCTGCCCGTTGAGGGGAGCCCGCTCGGTGACGGTCAGCCCGGGCTCCGGGGCTGACTCTGCCGACACGACGGGCGTCCGGCCCGATACTGGTCGGCTGGTCATCGTGGGCTTCGGTCCGGATGGGATCGCCAGGGGATGCAGTATCACCGTCAGCGGGCCTCGGCGCTCCCACGGTCGCCGGACGCCGAGCCGGTGCGCCCCACGTACCGCTCAGGATCCGCCGTGAAGTCCCGAACGCACTGCTTGGAGCAGAAGTAGTAGGTCTGCCCCTGATGCTCCGCCGTTCCGGCGGCGGACGTCGTGTCCACCGTCATGCCGCAGACGGGGTCCGTTGCTGTCGCCATCTCGACCTCGAGGGTTGGAGTGCTCGCGGGTTGCTCATGATGAGGTCACGAGCGGCAGATTGCATACCTATCGTGGCGCCCGTACGCGATAGCAGGGTGTGGTCGATCGTCCCGGTTATGGGACTTCCCCGGAGCGATCTGTGGCTATACTCTTCGCCCATGGCCCGCATCCGCCGCATCACTGCTCTCTTCGTGACTGTGCTGCTCGCTCAGCTCCTGCTGGTCGAGAGCGGCTTCGCGTGCCAGATGCCGGGCATGGAGCTTGGTATGGCGGGCGCGATGGTGGTGTCCGCTGGTGACATGACCGGCATGGACATGGCCGGCATGGACATGGCCGGCATGGACATGCGGGGCGGCCCGGACGACTCGGATGGCTCGTCCGACGAGGCGCCGTGCCGGTTCCCGTGGGCACCTGCTGGATGCCACTCGATGGCGCCGTGCGGCCCGGTGGCGCTGGCCGTTCCCGCCCCGGCGCTGACGGTGCCGAAGGCCACGCCCGTCGCGGTGATCGCCCTCGCTATCCTCGCGCCGCCGCCGCAGGCCCAACCGCCCGAGCTCCCCCCTCCCAGGGCGTAGTCCACTAAAAGCGTGCGCCGGTCCCCGATCCTTGGAGCGACCGGCCGCCCGTGTACCGCTCACGCACGCTCCTCTCCCAATCGGGGATTGTGCGCGGGCGTGTGATGTGCGCGCGTGGTGATGCTCGTCGGCATCCGTCCTCGCGGCACTGTGGACTCCACCCTGGGACCTCATGCGCTCCATTCATCCGCCCGCCGCCTTGGCGGGCTCTCCGTGGCGCCTGCTCCATGCGACGCGACGTGCCCGGACGGTCGTCATGGCCGTCGCGTGCGCGACCATGGCCGCCACGCCTGCCTTGACCGCGCTCGCGCAGGCTCCGCCGGCGACTGCCGCACCACCGGGCTCGGCACCACCGGGCTCAGGGCGCCGCACCGCGGTGCTCGAGCGTGGCAGCCTCGATTCGCTCGTCGCGGTGGCGCTCGCCACGAATCCCGCGATTCGAGCGGCGCGGTCGCGCGTCGATGCGGCGCACGCCCGGATCACGCCCGCGGGCGCGCGCCCCGATCCGATGCTCATGGCGGGCATCCAGAACCTCCCCGTCACCGAGCCTGGCTTCGCCGACTTCATGACGATGAAGATGGTCGGCGTCGGCCAGACGATCCCCTACCCGGGCAAGCTCTCGCTCAGGACGCGAGCGGCGGAGCATGAGCTCGCGGCCGCCGAGGTCGAGCTCGTGGAGGCTCGGCTCGCGGTCGAAGAAGCGGTCAAGGGCTCATACTACGACCTCGCCTACCTCGATCGGGCGCTCGAGATCGTCGAGCGCAACCGGCGGCTCCTCCTCTATTTCATGCGGGTGACGGAAGCCCGGTACGGCGTCGGCACTGGCGGCCAGGAGGACGTGCTCCGCGTCCGGGTCGAGGCCGCCCGGCTCGGGGAGGAGGCGGTGGCACTCACCGAGCAGCGGCGGGCAGCGCTCGCCCGCCTCAACGCGGTGCTCGATCGCCCCAGCGAGACGCCGGTGGCCGAGCCCGTCGTCCCGCGCCGTGTCGCGCGGGCCGCCATCGCCGATTCGGCCGCCCAAGTACGCTTCGCCTCGGCGACACTCGGCGCACGCGCGGCGGACTCGCCGCTCCCGGCGCTCGCGACACTGCAGGCAGCCGCGGTGCGGCAGAACTCGATGCTCCGCGCCCATGAGGCGATGATCGCGGCGCAAGCAGCGCGCGTGGAGCTCGCGCAGAAGGAGCATCTGCCTGACTTCGACATTTCTGTCTCCTACGGCCACCGTAACGGCTTCAGCGACATGGTCTCGGCCCAGGTGTCGATCCCCATACCGATCCAGCGGGGGCGCAAACAGGACCAACTCGTCGCCGAGGCGAGCGCCGAACTCGCGGCGCTCGAGGCGGAGCACCACGAGCGAGCGAACACGCTCCGCGCCGAGGTCGCCCGGCTCCACGCGGAGCTCGAGCGCGACCGGGCGCAGCTCGCGCTCTACGTGAAGGCCATCCTGCCGCAGGGGCAGGCGGCCCTGACGTCGGCGACTGCGGGATACCAGGTGGGCCGAGCCGATTTCCTGTCGCTGCTCGACACGCAAGCTACGCTGTTCAACTACGAAACGAGCTATTTCCGCGTCCTCTCGGACTTCGCCACGACACTGGCGGAGCTGGAGCGGATCGTCGGCGAGGAGATCATACAATGAGCCAGAACGTCAAGAACGCCGACGGTCAGCACATCGTCACGGACGCCCAGCGCGTCGATGGTGATGGGAGTGCGAACTCGGGCGGGCATCGCAGTTGGAACGACCGGGTGACCGGTATGAGCGCCAGGACGCGGCGCCTCGTGCTGGCCGGCGCGGCCACAGCGCTCGTCGCCCTCACGGCGTGGGTCGTCGTCGAGAGCCGCGGCGACGATGATGCCTCCGGCCAGCCGGCCGGCGACATGGCCGGCATGGAAGGAATGGCCGACATGGAAGGAATGAACATGAGCACCGACGGCTCGGTGGAGCTCACGGCGAATCAGATCCGCCAGTTCGGCATCACCTTCGCTACCGCCGAGGTGCGGACGCTCGAGGACCAGATCCGCACCACGGGCGTCGTCAACTTCGACGAGACGCGCATCGCGCAGGTCGCCCCCAAGTTCGGCGGCTTCGTCGAGCGGCTGTACGTCGACTTCACGGGCCAGCCCGTGCGTCGCGGGCAGCCGCTGCTCGAGATCTACTCACCCGAGCTGGTCGCCGCGCAGGAGGAGCTCCTCGTCGCGCGCGGGCTCGAGAGCACGATGGACGAGAGCGCGGTGCCCGGTGTCCCGGCGGGCTCCTCGAACCTTCTGGCCGCCGCCACGCGGCGGCTGCGGCTGTGGGACATCTCCGAGGCGCAGATCCAGCAGGTCCTGCGCACCGGGCAGGTCCGGCGGTCGCTGACGCTCTACGCGCCGGCCTCCGGCGTGGTGGTGGAGAAGAACGTGGTCAAGGGGCAGGCCGTGCAGCCAGGGCAGACCCTCTACACGATCGCCGACCTCGCCGAGGTCTGGGTGGAGGCCGAGCTCCGCGAGAACGAGGCGGGGAGCGTACGCGAGGGGTCGGGCGCGACGCTCGAGTTCGCGGCCTTCCCCGGGCGACCGCTCAAGGGGCGCGTCGAGTACGTCTATCCCACGCTGCAGGAGGCGTCCAGGACGATCACGGCGCGCATTGCGGTCGCGAACTCGGAAGGGCGGATCAAGCCCGGCATGTATGCGACGGTACGCATCACCACGCCGAGCCGGACCACGCTGACGGTGCCCACCTCGGCGGTGATCCGGACCGGCGAGCGGTCCATGGTCTTCGTGGACATGGGCGGCGGACGCCTCATGCCGCACGAGATCGAGACCGGCCGCGCCGGCGACGAATACGTCGAGGTCCTGGCGGGCGTCGAGCCGGGGCAGCGGGTGGTGACGTCGGCGCAGTTCCTCCTCGACTCGGAGTCGAACCTCGGCGAGGTCATGAAGGCGATGATGGGGATGGGCGGCGACATGGGCGACATGGAAGGGATGGACATGCCCATGGACAAGGGCGCGGACGTCAAGGGCGCGATGAAGGGGATGCCGATGCCGCAGACGCCCGCGTCTCCTCCCACCCCGCGGAGGTAACCGGCCATGCTCAAGCGCATCATCGAGTGGTCGGTGAACCACAAGTTCCTCGTCCTGCTCGCCACGCTCGCCGTCTCACTCGGCGGGGTCTGGGCGATGTTCAAGACGCCGGTGGACGCGATTCCCGACCTCTCGGACGTGCAGGTGATCGTCATGACCGAGTGGCCGGGACAGGCGCCCGAGCTGGTCGAGGATCAGGTGACGTACCCGCTGTCGACCGAGCTGCTCAAGGTGCCGAACACGAAGTTCGTGCGCGGCATGAGCCAGTTCGGCTTGTCGGCCGTGTACGTCGTCTTCGAGGACGACGTGGACCTGTACTGGGCGCGCACGCGCGTGCTCGAGTACCTGAACAGCGTCCGTGACAAGCTGCCCGATGGAGCCATGCCGATGCTCGGGCCCGACGCGACCGGTGTCGGCTGGGTCATGCAGTACATCCTCGCCGACACGTCGGGACGGCTCAACTTGGCCGAGCTCCGGAGCCTCCAGGACTGGACGGTCCGGCCGGCGCTCACGGCCGTGCCCGGAGTGGCGGAGATCGCCTCGTTCGGCGGCTTCGAGAAGCAGTACCAAATCGCGGTCGACCCGGCCAGGCTCCTGGCGTACGACATTCCCATGTCGCGAGTCGTGAGTGCGGTGCAGGCGTCCAATCAGGACGTCGGCGGTCGCGTGCTCGAGATGGGGGGAACGGAGTACGTGGTGCGGGGACGCGGACGATTCGACAGCCTGGACGACATCCGCGCCGTGGCGCTCGGCACCGGCCCGGGTGGTACGCCGATCACCGTTGGCGACGTCGCCACCGTCCAGCTCGGGCCGGAGCTCCGCCGCGGCATCTCCGACCTGAATGGACAGGGCGAGGTCGTCACCGGGTGGGTGGTCATGCGCTTCGGCGAGAACCCGCTCGCCGTCATCGAGGGCGTCAAGGCGAAGATGCAGGAGCTCGAGGGCGCGCTGCCGGCCGGCGTCACGTTCGTCGAAGGCTACGACCGTTCCGGCCTCATCGAGGCGGCGATCCGCACGCTGCAGGAGAAGCTGGTCGAGGAGTTCATCATCGTCGCGCTCGTGACGATCGTGTTCCTGCTCCATGCGTCGAGCTCGCTCGTCGCCATCTTGACGCTGCCGATCGGGATCTTCATGGCCCTCCTCGCCATGCGGGTGCTCGGGCTCAACGCCAACATCATGAGCCTGGGCGGGATCGCGATCGCCATCGGGGCGATGATCGACGCGGCCATCGTCATGGTGGAGAACCTCCACAAGCATATGGAGCGGAACGAGAGCGAGGGGGGCACGCGAACCCGGTGGGAACTCGTGGTCGACTCCTCCAAGGAAGTCGGGCCCTCGCTCTTCGTCGCGCTCCTCATCATCACGCTCTCCTTCCTCCCGGTGTTCGCGCTGGAGGACCAGGAAGGGCGGCTCTTCAAGCCGCTGGCCTGGACGAAGACGCTCTCGATGGCATCGGCGGCGCTCCTCTCGATAACGCTCGTGCCGGTGATGATGGGGCTCTTCATCCGCGGAAAGGTGAAGCCGGAGGCGGCGAACCCCGTCAACCGCTTCCTCATCCGCGTGTACCGCCCCGTGATCGAGCTCGTGCTGCGCTTCCGGTGGACGACGATTGGCGTGGCGGTGGCGGTGCTGCTCGTGTCGATCGTCCCGTGGATGCGACTCGGGAGCGAGTTCATGCCCCCCCTGAACGAGGGGAGCGTGATGGACATGCCCTCGCTCTTCCCGGGCGTCGGCACGGCGCAGGCGAAGCAGATCCTCCAGCAGCGCGACGCGGCGCTCGCACGGATCCCCGAGGTGGAGATGGTGTTGGGCAAGATCGGACGTGCCGAGACGGCCACCGACATGGCACCGATGTCGATGATCGAGACCATCGCCATCCTCAAGGATCGCGACGAGTGGCGGAAGGGGGTGACCTACGACTCCCTCATCACCGAGATCAACGCGGCAGTGAAGACGCCGGGTGTCGCCAACATGTGGTCGATGCCGATCAAGAACCGGCTCGACATGTTGGCGACCGGGATCAAGACGCCCGTGGGAATCAAGGTGTTCGGGCCCGATCTCGCGGAGCTGGACCGCATCGGCAAGCAGATCGAGGGTATCCTGCCCGCCGTCGAGGGAACGAATTCCGTCTTCGCCGAGCGCGCCGTCGGGGGGCGTTACCTGGACATCGAGGTCGACCGCGCCGCCGCGGCGCGCTATGCGATGACCGTCGACGACGTGCAGATGGCGATGATGGCGGCCGTCGGCGGGATGCCTGCCGGGACGGTGATCGAGGGGCGCGAGCGGTACAGCGTCCTCGTCCGCTATCCGCGCGAGCTGCGCGACGACCCGCAGGCCATCGCCAGTGCGCTCGTCGCCACGCCGTCGGGTGCGCAGGTCACCCTGGGCCAGCTCGCAAACATCGACGTCACGAAGGGCCCGACGCTCATCAAGTCCGAGAACGCGCACCTCAACAACATCGTCTACGTCGACGTGCGCGACCGCGACATCGGGAGCTACGTCGCCGACGCGAAGGCACTGCTGGAGGAGCGGCTCGAGCTCCCGCCAGGGTACCGCCTGGAGTGGTCGGGGCAGTTCGAGGCCATGGAGCGGGCGGGGCGGAGGCTCCGTGTCGTCGTGCCGCTCACGCTCGCGGTCATCTTCCTCCTCCTGTACTTCAACTTCAATAGCGTCACCGAGAGCGCGATCGTGATGCTCTCGCTTCCCTTCGCGCTCGTGGGCGGCGTGTGGCTCATGTGGCTCCTCGACTACAACCTGAGCGTCGCCACCTCGATCGGCTTCATCGCGCTGGCCGGCGTGGCGGCGGAGACGGGAGTCATCATGCTCCTCTATCTGGACCACGCGTATCACGACCGGCGCCAGAGCGGCCACCTCAAGGACCGCGCGGACGTGGACGCGGCCGTGGAGCATGGTGCCGTGGAGCGGGTACGGCCCAAGATGATGACCGTGACGGCGATCATTGCGGGACTGCTGCCGATCCTCTGGAGTCAGGGGACCGGTGCGGACATGATGAAGCGGATCGCCGCGCCGATGGTCGGCGGAATGGTGTCGAGCACGATCCTGACCCTGGTCGTGATCCCGGCGATCTACTCGCTCTGGAAGGAGCGGGAGGTCCGGCGGGCAGCCGAGCGCGCGCGTCGCAACGACGCCGAGGCCGGCGCACCGTTACCCGAGACGGAACAGGTACCGGCGCATGTCCGGTAGCGCACACGGTGCTTCCGCGCATGTCGCGTCCGCTGGGCGCGCCGCGCCGAGGTGGCAGCCGTGGGCGGCGCTCACACTGTTCACGTCCCTGTTGCACTTTGCGTGGGAGATGCTGCAGACGCCCGCGTATCGCGCGATGCCGGACGCGCGACACTGGGACGCCGTGCAGACCTGCCTCTTAGCCAGGCTGGGCGACGTGGTGCTCACGCTCGTCGCCTACGCGGTGACGGCGGCGACACGACGGCGATGGTGGCTCGGCACCCTGACGGCCGGAGCGATCGCCAGCTCCGTGGGCACCGGGCTGGTCATCACGGTCGTGGCCGAGGCGCTCAGCGTCTACCTCTGGCATCGCTGGGCGTATGCGCCTGGCACGCCGACCCTCTTCGGTATCGGCATCACGCCGCTCCTGCAGTGGGTCCTGCTCCCGCCGCTCACGCTCTCGCTCGCGCGGCGGCACCTCGGCTGGACGCCGAGTCGTTCGTTACACCTTACAGGGAGATTCCCATGAGACTCACTCGCGGTACACTCGCCCGTCGTACGCTCGCTCACCGCTCGCTCGTCACCCTTGCTGCCGCGCTCGCGCTCGCGGCGTGCTCTAACGGAGAGTCAGGGGAGGTCGCCGACACGAGCCAGGCTCCGGCAGCTCAGGATACCGCTGGTGCGATGTCAGGGATGCAGGGGATGCAGGGCATGCAGGGCACGGGTGGGGGCGGAATGATGGAGCCGATGCAGGCCCACATGCGCATGATGGACGGTGCGGGGGCAGACAGCATCCAGGCGATGATGCCCATGCACCGGCAGATGGTGGCGAACATGATCGCGCAGTTCAACCAGGATATGCGCGGCATGGACATGACGAACAGTACCGCCTGGAACGCAACCGTCGACTCACTGCGGCAGGATCTCACGCGGATGCCGGAGATGAATGCGCCCGAGCTCCGGGAATTCATGCCTGCCCATGGGGCACGCGTGATGCGCCTCATGGAGTCGTATCGCTCGATGATGGGCAATATGAAGATGTGACGCCACACCGATCGCGCGGTGGCGTGTACTCAAGCACACCGCCGGCGACGCGCTGCAGGCCGCCCCGCATCTCACGGGCGGCCTGCAGCGCGTCGCCGTAAAGGCCTGCGCAGAGAGACGTGGCCGAAGCGCGCACCATCGGCTTCACGATGGTCGGCTTCACGATGGTCGGCTTCACGATGGTCGGCTTCATCTCCGTCTTCGTGCCGCAGAGCTTCTGGAATACCGTCTTCCTGGTCGGCGATAGCGCGGCTGAGGCTCCGTCGTTCTGGGTTATGGTCGAGAACGCGCTCGTGGCGCCGGTGATCGCCTTCTTCACGCTCATCGGCTCGATGGGCAACGTGCCACCCGCGGCGATGCTCTGGGCGAAGATCGCGTCGTTCGCGAGCGTGATGACCTTTATCGGCGCGGGCCTGGTGGCGGCCACGGTGGTCCACATCCACGCCAAGTATTACGGCTGGCGCTACGCGGCGTACGTCTCAGTCGTACTCTACGTCTGCATGCTCGCCGCGGGGCTGACGGTACACGGGCTGTTCGCGCTCGCCGGCATTCTGCCGACCGTCCGTCCGACGCTGGAGGAGATGGTCGCGTTCGAGATCGACTACACGTTCTGGTTCAACATCGCGTTCGTGCTGATCGGGGGCGGGCTGCTCTTCCTCCGCCTGAAGGGCTCATCGGAAATGTCGGTCGGGCAGGCTGCTGTACGGCAGTTATGGCAGCACGCCGCCTCGCTCGCGGCGCATCGCACGACTGCGGCGTAGTAGCCGATGCGCCCGCAGCAGGATGAGGCGGAACGGCCGCTAATGCCGCTCATGTCGCGATTATGGCCGCCGCGCCCGCAGCCCGTTCGCCACGACGAGCAGCGACCCGCCCATGTCGGCCGCCACCGCCATCCACAGCGTCGCCCAGCCGCTCACGGCGAGCACGAGGAACACCGCCTTGATGGCCAGCGAGACGGCGATGTTCTGCTTCACGATGCCGAGCGTCTTGTGCGACAGCCGCACGGCGAAGGAGAGCTTCTCCAGGTCGTCGGCCATCAAGGCCACGTCGGCCGTCTCGAGCGCCACGTCGGTGCCGGCCGCGCCCATGGCCACGCCGACGTGCGCCGCGGCGAGCGCGGGCGCGTCGTTCACGCCGTCCCCGACGAACGCCACCTGCTCCCCGCGCGCCTCCAGCTGGCGCACCAGCCGCACCTTGTCGTCCGGCAGCAGGCCGGCGTGCACCTCGTCCGCGCCGACGGCCGCCGCCACGGCGAGCGCCGTGCTCTCGTTGTCGCCGGTGAGCATCACGACGTGTCGAACGCCGGCCGCCCGCAGACCCTCGATGGCCGCGCGCGCGTTCGGGCGCACCTGGTCGGCGACGCCGCGCACGCCGAGCGCCTCGGCACAGCCACGCTGCACCGAGACCACGGTGACCGCCGTCTTGCCGGCGGCTTCGAGCCGGCCGAGCACCGCGGAGACGTCGGGCGTGCGCAGCTCGAACTCGTCCAGCAGCCGTTCGTTGCCTACGAAGACGTCCGCGTCGCCGATGCGGGCGGAGGCGCCGGTTCCCACCAGCGCCTCGAAGTCCGCGGACTGCGGTGGCACGAGGCCGCGGGCGGTGCCCTCGGCAAGGACGGCGCGCGCGAGCGGATGCTCCGAGTGCCGCTCCACGCCGAGCGCGAGGCGTAACAGATCGTTCGGCGATGTGCCGTTGAGCGGCACGACGTCGGTGACCGCCGGGCGCCCCTCGGTCAGCGTGCCAGTCTTGTCCAGCGCGACCGCCGTCGTCGCTCCGAGGCGCTCGAGGAACGCACCGCCCTTGATGAGCACCCCACCGCGCGCCGCGCCGGCGAGCCCGCTCACGATAGTGACCGGCGTCGAGATCACGAGCGCGCACGGGCGGGCCACGACGAGCATCGCCAGCGCGCGGTACACCCACGTCGACCATGTGCCGAAGCCGGCCAGCGGCGGAAGCACGGCGATGAGCACCGCCGCGAGCACCACGAGCGGCGAGTAGACGCGCGCGAACCGGTCGACGAAGGTCTGGCTCGGGGCACGCGACGTCTGTGCCTCCTCCACGGCATGGATGATCCGCGCCAGCGTGGTGTCGCTCGCCGGCTTGGTCGAGCGGACCTCGAGGACGCCGTGCCCGTTCATGCTCCCGGCGAACACCTCGGCGCCGAGCTCCTTGTCCACCGGCATCGACTCGCCGGTGATCGGCGCCTGGTCCACGCTCGACCGGCCGCCCGTGACCTCGCCGTCGACCGGCAGCTTCTCGCCGGGCCGCACGACCACCGTCTCGCCGACCGCGACGTCGGTGACGGGCACCCGGACCTCGGCGCCGCCGCGGCGGACGGTCGCCTCGGCCGGCGAGAGGTCCATGAGCGCCTTGATCGCATTGCGTGCCCGGTCCATCGAGTAGCTCTCGAGGAGTTCGGCCACGGCGAAGAGGAAGAGCGTCGCCGCCGCCTCCTCGGGCTCGCCGATGATCCACGCGCCGCCGGCCGCGACCGACATGAGGAAGTTCATGTCGAGCGCGCGGTTCAGGCCGGCGCGCACACCGCGCGGCACGACGAACCAGCCGCCGGCGAGCGTGGCGAGGCCAAGCAGCGCGAGCTCGATCCACTCCGGCAGCCCGGCGAACTTGGTGAGCAGGCCGAGCGCGACGCCCGCGCCCGCGACCGCGGTCATCACGAGCCGCCCACGCCGGCGCCAGAAGGAGGCTGGCGCAGCGACCTCGCCCTCGGCGTGGGCCGTCATGCCGAGCTCGCGGACCGCACGCTGCACCTCGGGTGCGGTGATCGCCCCATCGACGACGAGGCGCCGGTTCACGACGTCGAACTGGAGCGCGGTAACGCCGGGCAGGTTGCCGAGCTTCCCCTCGATCAGCCGCACCTCCTCGGCGCAGTCCATCCCGTCCAGGACGATCGTGGCGCGCCGCGAGGTGCGGTTGTCCGTGTCCTCCACCGTGTAGCCGACGCGCCGGATCGCGCTGGTCGAAAGGTCATCGCCCGGTGTGAGAGGGAGATCGCGAGCGAGCGCGGATCGGGCAGCCGGTACGGGGGCAGCTCCACGATCATCGGCCGCGTCGTACCGTGGAGCAGGGTGCGCTTGAACAGAGCGGCCATGACGAGCGCGGCGCCCGTACCGAGCAGGTAGGTGCCGAGCATCGTCAATCCCTGCAGATCGAAGATGCCGGCGATCACGACCGGCGGGATGAACGCGCCGACGAGGAGCGTATAGAGGGGAGGCGCGCCGAGCAGCTGATGAGCGGGATCACCATGATGGTGGCGAGCCGGTCCCGCGGGCTCTCGATGGTGCGCGTGGCCATGATGGCTGGGACACCGCAGGCGTACCCCGAGAGCAGCGCGATGAAGCTGCGGCCGGAGAGCCCGACGCGGCGCATGTAGCGGTCCATCAGGAGAGCGGCGCGCGCCATGTAGCCGCTGACCCCGAGCACGCCGATGCACAGGAAGAGGATCGCGATCTGCGGCAGGAAGACGACGACGTTCCCGACGCCCGCGACCACGCCACCGACGAGGAGGGACCGGAGATCGCCGGCCGGGAGCAACGCCGCCAGACCACCGCCCAGCTAGCCGACTGCCGCCGCCATCGCGTCCTGCAGCGGGGCGGCCCAGGTGAAGATCGGCTGGAACACGAACGTCATCGCGACCAGAAGGATCAGCGGCCCCCAGATCCGGTGCAGGAGCATGTCGTCGAGCCGGTCGCTTGTCGTGCGCCGCTGTGTGGCGGGGCGAACCACCGTGCGTTCCACCACGCCGGTGATCCACCCATAGCGCAGCTCCGCCTTCAGACTGTCCGGTCGCAAGCCGGCAGCTTGGAGCGCGTGGCGCGCCTCGGTGACCTCGGGTGCGGATGTCTGCGGCACCGCAGCCTGCGCCGTCACGGCGGTGCGCCGGGGCTCGGGCGATCGCGTGGTTGGCACGGTGGTCGTGAGCGCCCGTAGGCCCTCCGGCGCCGCAACCCCCGGGGCGAGGCCACGCTCGCGAAACCACCGTTCCACCGGCGCCAGTGCCTCGGCGGCCAGCCGAACCGGCGGGCTGGCAGGGGCAGCGACGGCGCGCGGGTGACGGCGTGGCGCAGCCGGTCGAGCCCCTCCCGCCTGGTAGCGACGGTGGGAATGACCGTGACGCCGAGCTCGTGGATCAGCTCCGGGATGTCGATGCGGACCCCGGCCGCTTCCGCCGCGTCGATCTGGTTGAGCGCGACGACGGTCGGCCGCCCCAGCTCCATCACCTGGCTGACGAGAAAGAGGTTGCGCTCGAGATGAAGCGCGTCCGCCACCACCACCACGACGTCAGGCGCCGGGACACCGCGCTCGGCCCAGGAGCACGTCGAGCGCGATCGCCTCGTCAGGGGACTACGCCGTGAGGCTGTAGGTTCCCGGCAGGTCCGTAACGCGGACGGCGCGACCATCAGCATCGCGGTACGATCCCTCCACGCGCTCGACCGTCACCCCCGCGTAGTTGGCGACCTTCTGGCGCAGGCCAGTCAGGGCGTTGAAGAGGGTCGTCTTCCCCGTGTTGGGGTTGCCAATCAGCGCCACGCGCAGGGGCGCGCGTGCCGCGTCGGTTCCCGGCGTCACGAGCTGGACAGCGGTGCCCGAGGCGAGTGGTCCTGCAGCGAGTGTGCTCATGCCCTGCCGTGTGTGCTCACGTCAAGCAGCCTCACCGCGCAGCACGCGAGCGCGGCGACTGCGGTTCCGCATCGGCGTGCATGCCGCTGCCGCGTCATGTGCGATTGCGCCCCCGTGTCCGCGCCTCTGTGGGTCGCTCCTGCCCATCCCGCCGCTCGGCCTGCGGCGTCTCATGACGGTGCAGCACGAAGGCGAGGAGCAGGGCGCCCATTGAGACTCCCATGTCCGCCACGTTGAACGTCGGCCAGCGGTGCGTGCCGATGCCGACGTCGATGAAGTCGACGACGCCGCGCTCGGACCACAGCCGGTTGATGACGTTGCCCACGGCACCACCGGACACGAGGGCGAGCGCGACGACCCGGAGCCGATGGCCCGGCGGCGTGTCATGGTAGATGCGCCAGAGCACCACGAGGATGACGCTGGCGAGCACCGTGAAGAACCACCGGGAGTACGCACCGACCGACAGCCCGAACGCCGCGCCCGGATTGTAGGAAAGGGACAGGCGCAGCACGTCGCCGACGATCTCGCGCGGCACGAGCTCGAGCACGAGCAGCCGGCGCGCAAGCTCCTTCGTTACGACGTCGAGGACCACCACCGTGGCCGCGACGCCCCAGAACAGCCGCGGATGCGCTGGCTGAGATGTCGGCTGGTGCACGAGTGACGGTTGGGAAGGAGTCATGGTGTCGCGGTGCTCACTGATTGCTCTTGTCGTTGAGGCCAGGCTCGGCATCGGAACGCAGATCGCGCATCGGGTCACGAGATGTTCCAGTCTGAGCACGGCGCGCCTCCGTCGGAGCGGACACCATGCGACCAGACAGGCCACGCCCGCGCGCCACGACCACAGCCACGTACGGGACGGCGACCAGCAATCCGGCGAGCGCGGTCCACTGCGCCGGCGTCAACCCGGCGTAGCGGGCGTCCGCGACGCGGAGGAAGTCGAGGAGGAAGCGGACGGGTAGGTACGCCAGCAGGAAGCCGAGAAGGAACGTACCCGGCACCCGCCGGCGTCGGTCGAGCCACACGAGAATCGGCACCATGACGGCACCGAGATACAGGAGCTCGTACCATCCGAGATCGTGGAACCCGAGCCGCGCCAGCGTCGGCGCTGGTGGGAGCTCCGCCGCGCGGCCGGCCGCCTGGTAGACACCGGCGATGTACGCACGCGCCTCGGCGCTCTCGAGGCTCACGGCGAGGGGCCACGTGGTGAGCGTGCCCGGGTGATCGTGTGCCAGGCTGCAGGCGATCCGGCCGATCATGAGCGAGACCGGGAAGACGAAGGCGGCGACGTCGAGATACGCCCAACGCGAGGCCGAATCCACCTCCGGTGCCCTGAGCCGGAAGAAGAGCCAAATTCCGAGGAGGCCACCCAGGATGCTGCCGAACGAGCTGATGTCCTCCCAGAGCTTGAGCAAGACGAGCGGATTCTCGGCCACCTCGTGTGGGAAGTAGAAGAGCACCGAGAAGAGGTGGGCGCCGACGAAGCCGCCGATCACGGCCCACCACGCCAGGCGCTCACCCAGTGCCCGATCGAGACCATGCTGCGCGAAACGCCGTCCACCAAGCGCGAGCCCGACAAGCACTGCGGCCGCGACGATCGCACCGAACGCATGAATTGTGAGCGGCCCAAGCGTCACCGTCGGCTGCTCGAGGTAGGGGATCATCGCGACGGCTTCCTGAAGTTCATCGTGAACGCGAGGGGCGACCGGTACGTCCGGTCGTGTTGGAAGCCGGCCGCCTTCGCCAGGCGCCGCACCGTACCGCGGGTCTGATAGTGTGGGTCAGGCATGATCTCGGTTACCGAGAGAAAACCGCCCGGCCGGAGCGACGCGTGAAGGGCGCGCAGCGCGCGCTCCCGGTGTGGAATCTCGCCGAGGACGGCGACGAGCAACGCGCAATCGAAGGCACCAATCGGCTGGATGCCACGCTCCAGCGGACCAAGGACGGTGCGCACGTTCGCGAGCCCTTGCTCGGCGACACGCGCACGGACCGTCGCGAGCATCGCCGCCTGCAGGTCGAGCGCGACGACCTCGCCGCCTGGTCCGACTCGCGCGGCGGCCGGAAGCGTCAGGCGCCCCGGTCCGCAGCCCGCATCGAGCACACGCATCCCGGGACCGATGGCTGCTCGATCGAGCAGTGTCGCGGCGCCCGCGACCATACCCATGCACGAGCCAGACGAGCCACGTGGGACATGGCAGGCGCCAGCGGTGAGCGGCGAGACGCCATCCGAGAGCGCCGGCTGCGACGAGGCTGAGTGCGACACCGGCCGTGGCCACGAGCGCCGGCACTCGTCGCGAGACAGGCGGCGAATGCGGAGAGAACAGAGCCCGTTCTCCGTGCGTTCGTATGGTGCTCACCGTTCGTTGCGGGCTTCAAGCAGATCGGCCCGCGCATCGCGGACGATGGTCCACGACGACTGCAGAAACAGGCCGGCGATCACGAACGCCACGACGAGGTCCGGCCACGGCGTCCCCGTCCAGGCCACGAGGCCGGCGGCGATGATGACAGCGAGATTGCCGATGGCGTCGTTGCGCGAGAAGTGCCATACGGCGCGCACGTTGGCGTCGCCGCTCCGGTGCGGGAGAAGGACCAGCGCTGCCGCGACGTTCACGAGGAGGGCGATCCCACCGAACAGTCCCATCGCCTCGGCCTCCGGCTGGCTCAGCACCAGGACGCGGTACACCGTGTTCACGAGGACGCCGATCCCCAGCGCGCCAAGGAAGAGCCCCTGCACTAGCGCCGCGCGAGCGCGCCACACGAGGCTCCAGCCGATGGCGGCGAGCCCGAGGAAGGTGATGAGGCCGTCGCCGAGCAGATCGAGCGCGTCGGCCTTCAGTGCCTGCGAGTCCGCGAGGTAGCCGGCGGCCATCTGGATGACACCGTAGCCCGCGTTCAACAGGACCACGATCCACAGGGCGCGCTTGTAGGCCGGCGTGATGTGGCTCAGGTCCTTGGGCAGGTCGTCGTCGTCGCCCGCCGTGTCCGTACCACGGGCCGGCGCCCGCCCGTCGAGCCGGTCGAGCCGGTAGCCGATACCGGCTACTGCGCACTCGGCCTCCGTCAGCGCGCCGAGGTCACTGCAACGGACGGTCATGACCTGCGTGGCCGTGGACACCCTTACCGTTTCGACGCCCGGCACAGCACGCGCAGCCTGCTCGATCTCGGCGGCGTCATCGGCGCAGTCCATGCCCGTGACGCGGTAGCGAACCGGCTCGACAGGCGCGCCATCAGCGGCGCCTGACCCGGTGCTCGACTGCTGGGTCGCCATCAGCCGCCCTCAGGCTCCTCGATGTGCTGGAAGATCTCGTCCAGCAGCCGCGCCACGTGCGCATCCGCGAGCGAGTAATAGGCGATCTTCCCCTCCTTACGGAACCGCACGAGGCGAAGCTGTCGCAGGGCACGTAGAGAGTGCGAGACCGTCGGCTGCGTGTGGCCGACCAGGGTCGCGAGATCGCACACGCAGAGCTCCTCCGTCATCAGCGCCCGCACGATACGGAGCCGGGTTGGATCACCGAGCGCACGCAGCGTCTCGGTGGCCTGAGTGACGGTCTCGACGGATAGCATCGTTCGGGCGGCACGCGCGACCTTTTCGGGGTCCACGCACTGCACCTCGCACAGATCCGCCCCATCTTGCCTTGACGTCACTCCCATGGTAGACTCCTCCGTACGCATGTACGCTCGTTCATGTGTAGCCTAGATGCCCTCACTGACGCAGTCAAGCGTGGTCCTGGCTCCTCGAGACCGGCTTGATCGACGTCAGCGTGGCCGACGAAGGATCGCCCGTCTAGGCGACAGCCTGAGGTCGTAGAACGCCGGCCCCCTCCAGTGGTATATTTTTCCTGATGCTCTTCCGTCGTGTCGCCCTCCTCCGCCGCCTGACGGCGTGCGTGCTCGCACTGTGCTTCGGCATGTTCACGGCCGAGGCGCTGCTCGCGGATGTGCACGACGGAGATGCGACGCACGAGGAGCTGGTGCGGGCCGATGGGGCGGGCGATCACGCCGCCACCCACGTCTCCCACGGCGACACGCAGGATGCGGCGCACGTGGGAGCGCAGGCCGACGTGCCCGACGACCACCCAGGCGAGCGTGCCCCCGGTCACTCGGGGCATACGCAGCACGCCTGCCATTGCGTGCACGTGCACGGCGGCTGGCTACAGGACCCGACCTCGTTCGCGGCGGAACTCGGCGTCAGCCACACCCCGCCGGTCGCGTTCGGTGATCAGGCGCCGGCGAGCCGCAGCGGCGAGCCGCAGCTCCGCCCTCCGATCGCCTGAGTCTCTCTCGCGGCGCTGACGCCCGGCCATGACGGCCGGCGCGTTCTCACCTGCGCCGCGCCCCTGCCCCACCCGCGGGCAGGCCCCACACAACTCGCCGCTCGACCCGACTCCGTCGCGTCTCACCGCGACGGCCGCATGCCGCCCGGATTCGGGCGCGCGTTCGCCCATCCAGTCGGTACGCATCGGGTCCGTCGAGCGAGGACGATACCGGGAGAGACGTGCACGTGCCATTCGCTCACTCACCGACCGCGGCTGCCGTCCCAGGGACGGCGCCAGGGTTCGGTCGTTCATCAGCACATCCGATCCGTGGGGTCCGCGGAACCGCGCCGACACCACCCTCACCGGTCGCTGACCGGGCCGTTCGCTACACCGGCCGCCGGACACTCTGCCACCTGACGCTCGTCACGGCAACCATCCTGGCGGCGAGCGTGGCGGTGGCTTCTCCGGCAGCGGCCCAGGTCACGCGAGGCGCCACGGCGTCGGACACGCTCACGCTGTCGCTGGCCGACGTACATCGCCTCGTCATCCGCCAGAATCCGACCCTCCTCGCCACGCGACAGGAGACGGCGATCGCCGGCGGCGAGCTGCGCCAGGCGCGGGTCTATCAGTTCAATCCGAATCTCTCGCTACAGGCCGTCGGCGGCAGCTTCGGAGGGTCGGGGAGCCCCTACGAGCTCGCCCTCACTCAGGATGTCGAGTGGGCCGGGCAGCGCGGGCTCCGCATCGGCGCCGCCCGCACCGGGCTCACCCGCGCCTCGGCGGTCGTCCAGAACGCGGGTCGCCTCACCCTCGCCGAGGCGAGCGCCGGGTTCTATCGCGCCCTCGCTGCTGAGCGCCGACTGTCCGTGGCGCAGGACGCCCTGGCGCTCACCGAGCGCCTGCTCGCGGCCGTGCGTACCCAGCTCGCCGAGGGCGAGATCAGCACGCTGGAGGCGAACCTAGCCGAGATCGAGGCCGGACGCGCGCGCGGTCGCGTCCTGACGGCGCAGCGCGTGGCGACGAGCGACGAGCTCGAGCTCAAGCAGTTCATCGGCCTCACGCCCGACACGCCAGTTCGGCTCGCTGCCGACGCAGGGGGCACAGCGGGTGCAGCCGGTGTCGTATTGACGCCGCAGCCCATGCCGAGGCCAGTCGCCGCAGCCCTGCCGGCGGCCCCTGATCCCGCCGTACTCGACCCGGACTCCCTGGTCGCGCTCGCCCTCGCGCGGCGACCGGACCTGGCAGCGAGCACGGCGGCCGTTCGCGAGGCGGAGACGCTCACCAGGCTCGCCCGCCGCGAGGCGCTCCCGAACCTGCGCCTCGGCGCCGCCGTGGAGCGTGCGGGGGGCGACGGCTCGCCCGAGATCGGGCCAGCCATCGGGTTCAGCCTCCCGCTCTTCAACCGCAACCAGGGTCTGGTCGACCAGCGCCGAGCGCTCACGGAGCAGGCGCGGCTCGATCGGCGCGCCACTGAGCTCGGCATCCGCGCCGATGTGGCGCAGGCGGCCCGTGCGTACCGGACGGCCTCGGAGGAGGCAGCCGTCTTCGAGACGTCGGTCCTGCGCCCGGCACGCACGAACATCGAGCTGCTAGAGACCGCGTATCGCGCGGGCAAGATCGACCTCCCGACGCTGCTCCTGCTACGCAACCAGCTTCTCGACGCGGAACTCGGCTATTGGGACGCCTGGCTCGCCCAGCGAGAGGCGCTCGTGCAACTCGAGGCGGCGACCGGCGCCCTCACGCCGCCTGCCGCCTCGCTCCAGCCACGCAACGCCGGCACGGTCGATGGACCGGCCCCGGCTGACTCCTCTTTCAGGACCTCCCCATGACCCCCCTCACGAACGTCTCGCGGCCGCTGAGCGCGAGGCCCCTCACCCTGCTCCTGCTGCTCATCGGCGTGTTCACGCTCGGCGCCTGCAACCGCGGCGATGCCGAGCCGTCCGAAGGGGCGGAGGGTGCGCCCGCGACGGCAGAGGGCGGTGAGTCCGCTGCAGGCGACGACCACGCAGGTGAGGAGGTCGTCGTGCTCGACACGACAGGGCTCCGCCTCGGCGGCATCGAGGTCGGCACCGTCGAGTCGATCACAACGAGCGGTCTTCCGGTCACGGGCGCCATCACGTACGACGCGAACCTCGTGAGCCACGTGGGCTCGCGCACCAACGGACGCATAGTCGCCGTGCGTGCCGATCTCGGGGCGCGTGTGCGCCGCGGTCAGGTACTCGCGGTGCTGGAGAGCCCCGACGTCGGTCAGCTCCGCGCCGAGGAGCGGGAAGCCGAGCAGCTCGTGGAGATCGCCAGAGAGAACTATGCGCGCGAACAGCGGCTCGCCGAGCAGGGCATCTCGAGCCGCAAGGAGCTGCTGGACGCCGAGGCACAGCTCCGCCGCAATGAGGCGGCACTAGAGAGCGCCGAGGCGCGCCTGGGCGCGCTCGGCGCGGGGCATGGAACGGGGAGCGAGTTCGGCGTGGTCGCGCCGTTCGCCGGCACCGTCGTGGCACGCGACGCGAGCCTCGGCGAGATGGCGGAGCGCACGGACACGCTGTTCACCGTCGCCGACCTGTCGCGGCTGTGGATCGAACTCGACATCTTCGAGCGCGACCTCGCACGCGTCCGCGTCGGCCAGTCGGTCGCCGTGACCACGACCGCCTATCCGGGGCGCACCTTCCCGGGGCGGATCGTCTACATCGGCGACGTGCTCGACGCCGCCAAGCGCACCGTGCGAGCCCGTGTCGAGATCCCGAACCCCAACGGCGCCCTCAAACCGGGCATGTTCGCCACGGCGACCATCCAGGTGGGCGGCGGCGGGCCGGCGCTGGCGGTCGTGCCACAGGGCGCCCTGCAGGAGTTCGAGGGGCGGCGCGTCGTCTTCGTCCCCGGCGACAGGCCCGGCGAGTTCCGTCCCATCCCGGTCGAAGTCGGTGAGACGATCGAGGGCAGCCGCGTCATCATCCTCTCCGGGCTCGCGCCCGGCAGCCGCATCGTCATCGCGGGGGCGTTCGCGCTCCGCTCCGAGCTCAGCAAGGGCGAGATCGGGGAGTCCGGACACTAACCCCACGAGGAGTCCCTCATGCGATCCATCATCGGCTTCGTCCTGAAGCAACGCCTCCTGATCCTCGCGCTGACGGCGCTGCTCGTCGGCGTCGGGATCTGGAGCGCCATCCGGCTCCCGATCGACGCGGTGCCGGACGTGACGAACGTGCAGGTCCAGATCAACACGAACGCGGCCGCCCTGTCGCCCACCGAGGTCGAGCGGCAGGTCACGCTCCCCGTGGAGCTCGCGATGTTCGGGCTCCCGAACCTGGAGGAGATCCGCTCCATCTCCAAGTTTGGCCTTTCACAGGTGACCGTCGTCTTCGACGAGGGGACGGACATCTACTTCGCGCGCCAGCAGGTGCAGGAACGGCTGCAGCAGGCGCGTGAGGAGATCCCCGAGGGTTACGGCACGCCGGAGATGGGGCCGATCTCGACGGGGCTGGGTGAAGTCTTCCAGTACACGCTCGAGGCGGACTCAGGCTCCGGCATCGACGCCACCGAGCTCCGGACGTTGCAGGACTGGGTCGTGGCACCGCAGCTCCGCGCCGTGCCTGGGGTCGCTGAGGTCAACTCCTTCGGCGGCTTCGAGAAGCAGTACCAGGTCCTCGTCCGTCCTGAGGCCCTCGTCCAGTTCGACCTGACGCTCCAGCAGGTGCTCGACGCGGTGGCCGCCAACAACCAGAACGCCGGCGGCGGCTACATCGCCAAGGGTGCCGAGCAACTCGTCATCCGCGGCGTCGGCCAGGTGCAGGACCTCGACCAGATCCGCAACATCGTCGTCGCGAGCCGCGGCGGTACGCCGGTGCGCGTCGCGGACGTCGCCGAAGTCGCGATCGGATCGACGATCCGCCAAGGCGCCGTCACGAAGGACGGCACCGGCGAGGTGGTCACCGGCATCGTCATGATGCGCATGGGCGAGAACTCACGCACCGTCGTCAACGCCGTGAAGGAGAAGTTCGAGCAGGCGGCGAAGAGCCTGCCCGAGGGCGTGCGGCTCACGCCGTTCTACGACCGGGCGGAACTCGTCAATCGCACCATCAAGACGGTCGAGAAGAACCTGATCGAGGGCGCGGTGCTCGTCATCGCGGTACTCTTCCTTCTGCTCGGGAACATCCGGGCGGCGCTGATCGTGGCGCTCGCCATCCCGCTCTCGATGTTCTTCGCCCTCAGCATGATGGTGAAGGCCGGCATCGCCGGGAGCCTGATGAGCCTCGGCGCGATCGATTTCGGCCTCGTGGTGGACGGCTCGGTGGTGATGGTCGAGAACTCGATGCGCCGGTTGGGGCACCGCAAGCCGGGCGAGAGCTTCCTGCACACGGTGCTGGAGGGGTGCGCGGAAGTAGCGCGGCCGATCCTCTTCGGCGTCGGCATCATCATCGTCGTCTACCTGCCCATCCTCACCCTCGAGGGTGTCGAGGGGAAGATGTTCAAGCCGATGGCGCTCACGGTGGTGTTCGCGCTCGTCGGCTCGCTCCTGCTCACCTTCCTCCTCACTCCGGTGCTCATCTCGCTCTTCCTCAAGGGGAAGGCGGTGGAGAAGGACGTCTGGCTCATGCGGCAGGCGAAGCGGATCTACGAGCCGACGTTCGCGTGGACGCTCTCGCACAGCCGCAAGGTGCTCGCCGGGGCCGCGACGGCGGTCGTGCTGGCGCTCGCGGCGGCACCGTTCCTGGGCTCGGAATTCATTCCACAGCTCGACGAGGGCGAGTTCGCCCTTCAGGTGCTGCGGTTGCCGAGCGTCTCGCTCGAAGAGTCCGTTCGGCAGACCACCCAGCTCGAGCAGGTGCTGCACACCGAGTTCCCGGACGAAGTCAAGGACGTGGTGGCGAAGACCGGGCGCGCCGAGATCGCGACCGACCCCATGGGCGTCAACATCAGCGACATCTTCGTCATGCTCAAGCCGCGGGAGGGTTGGACGCGGGCGGAGACGAAGGAGGAGCTGGAGGTGGCGATGTCCGAGGCCCTATCGAAGATCCCCGGCCTGGTCGTGAGCTTCAGCCAGCCCATCGAGCTGCGCGTCAACGAGCTGGTCGCGGGCGTACGCAGCGATCTCGCGATCAAGATCTACGGGGACGACCTCGACCAGTTGAGCCGGGCCGCCAACCAGGTGGTGGCGGAGGTCTCGAAACTGGAGGGGGCGACCGGGTTCAAGGCGCAGCAGCTCGAGGGAATGCCCCAGCTCCAGATCACGGTGCTGCCCGACCAGCTCGCGCGCTACGGCATCAACTCCGCGGACGTCATGCAGATCGTCGAGGCACTGGGCGGCACGCAGGTGTCGCAGGTGCTCGAGGGCCAACGTCGGTTCGCGCTCACCGTGCGCTTCCCGGAAGACGCGCGGCGCAACGCCGGCACCATCAGCAGTATCCTGGTGAGCGCGCCGACCGGCGAGCGCGTCCCACTCGGCACCCTGGCGCGGGTGGAGGAGGTGGACGGCCCGGCCGAGATCAGCCACGAGAATGGGTCGCGGCTCGTCATTGTCGAGGGGAACGTACGGGGGCGCGACATCGGCAGCTTCGTCGCCGACGTGCGCGCACTCTTCGACAACGGGACGATCGAGCTTCCGACCGGCTACCGCCCCGATTTCGGCGGGCAGTTCGAGAACCTGGAACGGGCGAGTCGGCGCCTCATGCTGGTCGTGCCGCTCTCCCTGCTGCTCATCTTCCTGCTCCTCTTCGCGACGTTCAACTCGTTGCGGCAGGCGGCGCTCGTCTTCACGGGCATCCCGCTCGCCACGGTGGGCGGCGTGTTCGCGCTCTTCCTTCGCGGCATGCCATTCAGCATCTCGGCCGGCGTGGGCTTCATCGCCCTCTTCGGCGTCGCGGTGCTCAACGGCCTCGTGATGGTCACCTACATCAACGAGCTCCGGCAGCACGGCCGATCGCTCGAGGAGGCGGTCCGGGAGGGCGGACTGACGCGCCTCCGGCCCGTGCTGATGACGGCGCTCGTCGCCAGTCTCGGGTTCATCCCGATGGCACTGTCGCACGGAGCCGGCGCCGAGGTCCAGCGGCCACTCGCCACGGTCGTCATCGGGGGGCTCATCACCGCGACGCTGCTCACGCTGCTCGTGCTGCCGCTCCTGTACCTGCTCTTCGAGCGGCGCCAGGTGGAGCGCGAGGCGGTCCAGCGGGTCACCGGTGAGCACGATGCCCTCGTGCCCGAGCCGGCCCCGGGAGGTGCGTCCGCATGAGAATGATCGTGGCGTTCGTCCAGCCCTTCATGGCACCACAGGTGATGCAGGCGCTTCATGAAGTGCCCGAGCTCACGGGCGCGACATTCATGGACGCCAAGGGATTCGGTCGTGGCCGACTCACAGACGCACCGACGTCCGAGGTCCTCTACGGCACCGCAGACAAGGTGCGCGTCGAGATCGTGGTGCGCGACGAGCTCGAGGAGATGGTCGTGCGTGCGATCCTCGAGGCAGCGCACACCGGCAACCAGGGGGACGGGAAGGTTTTCGTCCTCCCGGTGGACCGGGCCGTGCGCATCGCGACTGACGAGGAGGGAGAGGATGTCGTCTGACCATTTCACCGTGAGGGGGCCCATGCACGAGCAGGCGACGCACGAGCAGGCGACGCACGAGCAGGCGACGCACGAGCAGGCGACGCACGACCAGGAGCGTAGTTCGTCCGCGGGTTCGGGGCCGCGACTGGGTCGCCGTCCGCACCGGTGGCGGAACTGGTGGGGGAGCGGCCGACACCTTGCCGTCGGCGCGTCGCTGGCCTTCGGGGTCATGGCCTGTAGCCCGTCGCCCGACGCCGCGCTGGAGGACACCGTCGGTGCGGCATCTACTGCGACATCCGGCGCGGCCCTGGCAGCGATGGGGCCGACGGATACGGTCACGGTGACCGTCTACAAGACGCCGACGTGCGGTTGTTGCCGGGCATGGGTGGACCACCTGCGGGCGGAGGGGTTCCGTGTCGAAACCGTGGACCGCGACGACCTGACGATGGTGAAGGCCGTGAACGCCGTGCCCGGGCAGCTCCAGTCGTGCCATACCGCCACCGTGGGCGGCTACGTGGTCGAGGGGCATGTGCCGGCGGGAGACATCCGCCGGCTGCTCGCCGAGCGACCGCCGGTGGCCGGGGTGGCCGTCCCCGGCATGCCGGTCGGGTCGCCCGGCATGGAGGTCCCTGGCACGCCGGCCGATCGGTACGACGTGCTGAGCTTCGACCGCTCGGGCTCCACCGCCGTCTTCGCGAGTCACTGACCAATGACATCGCGCGCGAGGGAGCCAGGGGAGAGGGAGGCAGGAGAGCGACGGGAACAGTCGGAGCAGACGATACGTCTCGACCTGCCGCTGCTGCTACCCGACGTGAAGGACGTGCGCGATGCGTGCGCCGCGCGGCTCGTCCGGCTGCTCGAGCGTCGCGATGGCGTGCAGCACGTGCACGTCGTGGGACCTGACGAAGCCGGGTCGGACGAAGCCATGTCGGGGGATGGGCCGGCGTGGAGGGCCGCGGCGTCCGACGCGGACACGGAGACGAACACCGAATCGCAGCTCTGCCTGCACTACGATCCCGACCGACTCACCCTCGCCCAGGTCACGGCGCTGGCGAAGGCCGCTGGCGCCGAGGTAACCGACCGGTACGGCCATGCGGTCGTGCCGTTCCGCGCCGTCGGCACGGAGGACGGCGGCCGGCGGCTCGAGGAGGATCTGCGGGCACTGCCGGGGGTGACCGCGGCCGCGGTCAACTTCGCGGGCCAGGTCGCACGGGTCGAGTTCGATCGCCGCCGGGTGGATCGTGCGGCGGTCGAGGCCCGGCTTCGCGCGGCCGGCGCGACGGTTGTGCCAGGGGCGCCGGCAGCGCTTACCAGCGTCCGGACCGACCACGGGGTGCGGACGGAGACCTCGATCGACGCGCATTTGCGCGGCGAGCACCGGCGCGTACGGCGTGAGACCGCGCCGGAGGAGCGGGCCGCCGAGCATGGGGGCGCGCGCGAGGCGCGAGGGGAGGAGGCGGAGAGGTACCCGCCGGCGGAGGACGCCGGCTGGTACGCCCGCAACCGCGAGCTCGCATGGAGCCTGGCGTCCGGCGCGCTGCTTACCGTCGGGTGGCTCGTCGGGCGCCTCGCGGGCGCGCCGGCAGCAGTGCCGATCGGCTTCTACGTCGCCGCGTACGTCTTTGGCGCGCGCGACAACGTCGGGCACTTCCTCGGTGATCTCAGGCGGGGGAAGTTCCACTTCAACATCGACCTCCTCATGGTCGTCGCGGCGATCGGCGCCGCGATCCTCGGCGCGTGGCTGGAGGGCGCCCTCCTCCTCTTTCTCTTCAGCCTCGGGCACGCGCTCGAGCACTACGCGCTCGGGCGCGCGCGTAACGCCATCGCCGCCCTCGCGGAGCTCGCCCCCCAGACGGCGACCGTGGTACGCGATGGCCAGGAGGCCACGGTGCCCATCGCCGACGTCCGTCCCGGCGACCGGGTGGTCGTGAAGCCCGCCGAGCGGATCCCGGTCGACGGTACCGTGCGCGAGGGACGCTCGGCGGTGAATCAGGCGCCGATCACCGGCGAGAGCGTGCCGGTGGACAAGGCGCCGGACGAGCCGGTCTTCGCGGGCTCGGTGAACGGGGAGGGGGCGCTCGTCATCGAGGTCACGGCGGCCATCGGCGACCGCACCCTTGACCGCGTCATCCGGCTCGTCGCCGAGGCGCAGACGCAGAAGGCGCCGACGCAGCAGTTCACCGATCGCTTCGAGCGCGTCTTCGTCCCACTCGTCCTCGTGGCCGGCCTGCTGCTCATCGTCGTGCCGCCGCTCCTCGGCGTCTTGGCCTGGAGTGACGCGTTCTATCGGGGTATGGCGCTCCTCGTCGCGGCGTCGCCGTGCGCGCTCGCCCTCGGTACGCCGGCGGCGGTGCTCGCGGGCATCGCCCAAGCGGCGCGGAAGGGGGTGCTCATCAAGGGCGGCGCCCACCTCGAGATGCTCGGCTCCGTCGACACGCTCGCGCTGGACAAGACCGGGACGATCACCCGGGGCGAGCCGGAGGTGACGGACCTCCGGCCGGCGCAGGGGGTCAGCGAGGATCGCCTGCTGGCGCTGACGGCGGCCGTCGAACGACGGTCGCAGCACCCGCTAGCGCGTGCGATCCTCCAGGCGGCGGAGCGGCGCGGGCTCGCCGTGCCCGAGGCCGGCGATCTGGAGTCGGTAACTGGCCGCGGGATCCGCTCGACGGTCGATGGCGCGGCTGTCGATGTGGGCCGGCTGCTCATGTTCGAGGAGACTGGCGAGACCATACCTACGACGGTGCGCGAGGCGGTTGCCGAGCTGGAGCGGGCGGGGCGGACCACCGTGGTCACGCGCCGCCGGCCAGCGACCGGGACGCTGAGCGGACAGGAAGCCGGTGACGGCTGGCTCGGCGTCATCGGCGTAGCCGACGAGCCGCGCGCCGGCGTGCGGGAGACGCTCGACCGGCTGCGCGCGGTCGGCGTGCGTCGCATCGTCATGCTCACCGGCGACAACGCCGGCGTCGGAAACGCGGTCGGCCGCGCGGTCGGGATCGACGAAGTACGCGCCGGCCTGCTGCCGGAGGACAAGGTGACCGCCATCGCGGAGCTCGCCCGTGAGGGACGCGTCGCCATGGTCGGCGACGGCGTCAACGATGCGCCGGCGCTCGCCCACGCGGCGGTGGGGATCGCGATGGGTGGTGCGGGCACTGCTGCCGCGCTCGAGACGGCCGACGTCGCCCTCATGGGAGACGATCTCGGACGCCTGCCGTTCGCGATCGGCCTGAGCCGGACGGCGCGAGGGATCATCAAGCAGAACCTCGCCGTCTCGCTCGGTGTCATCGCGCTGCTGGTCGTGGCCACGACGACTGGTATGGTCGGGATCGGCCCGGCTGTGGTAGTGCACGAAGGGAGTACGCTCCTCGTCATCGCGAACGCGCTACGACTGCTGGCGTACGGACGCAGTGAGGGCGCATGAATCGACCTGCGACCGCACTCCGCGTTGACTCGCCCCTCCACCGCGCGCCTCCGATGGTCGCTCGCGTCAGTACCCATCGTCCGGCGTCACCATAAAGATCCCATGACCGACCTGGCAAGGCGTGGCATCCGCTCCACGCAACTCGGGCTCGTCATCAATGCGGCGCTCGTGGCGACGAAGCTCGTCGCGGGGGTCGTCGGGCACAGCTACGCCCTCGTGGCGGACGCCGTCGAGTCGACGGCCGATATTTTCTCGTCGCTCATCGTCTGGGGCGGCCTGCACATGGCCACCCGCCCGGCCGACGAGGACCACCCGTATGGTCACGGCAAGGCCGAAGCGCTCGCTGGCGCCGTCGTGTCGTTGGTGCTGATTGCAGCAGCGGTCGCGATCGCCATCCAGGCCGTGCATGAGATCCGCACGCCACATCAGACACCAGCGCCGTGGACGCTGGGCGTCCTCGTGGGCGTCGTGGTCGTCAAGCTCCTCCTGTCCCGTCATGTCACGGCAATCGGCGTGCAGATGGGTAGCTCCGCCGTGCGCGCCGACGCCTGGCACCACATGAGCGACGCCGTGACCTCCACGGCAGCCTTCCTCGGCATAAGCATCGCGCTCCTCGGACAGCGGCTCGATGGAGGCTCCGGGTGGGCAAGCGCCGACGACTGGGCGGCGCTCTTCGCCGCCGGCATCATCGTCATCAACGGCGTCCTGCTGGCACGCCCCGCCCTGCACGACCTCATGGACCGCGAGGCCGACGACGAGATCGTACGGCCCATTCGCCAGGCCGCGGCATCGGTGCCGGGCGTGCTCGCCATCGAGACGCTCCGCGTGCGGAAGTCCGGCCTGGCCTACTACGTGGACGTCCACGTCGAGGCAAACGCGGCGATGCCGCTGGCGGCCGCGCACTCGCTGAGCGGGCAGGTGAAGGGCGCAATCCGTGCGGCGGTACCGCAGGTCGCGGGCGTGTTGGTGCACATGGAGCCGTACATGGAGCCGTACATGGAGCAGCCATACGTGGAGCCTCACGAGCCACGGCCAGAGGGCGCCGCAGCGGCGACCGGGTCGTCCGAGGGGTCATCAGAGGGGCCGTCCGCAGGATCGACGTCGACCGATCGTGCGTGATGCCGGAGAATCGTGTGGCGCCATGAGCCAACAGCGCACCAGCCGCCGTAGAGTGGTGAGGAGTCTCGCGACCTTCCTGCTCGGTTCCCTTCTCGTGGGTTTCGGCTGTGACAGCGAGGAGACGTTCGGGGGCCGGCCGGCGAGCGCGTGGGCGGCGGACCTCCGAAGTCACGATCCCGCGGCGCGTCTGGAGGCGGCGCGCGCGTTCGCGCGCAGCGCACGGCGCTCGCCTACCGCGACGCATGCGCTACTGCAAGCGCTGGAGACCGGAGCGAGCGACGAGGTGCACGTCACGCTCGCCGATGCCCTCGAGCGGCTCGGACCCGAAGGGCGGATCGTCGCGCCACGGCTGGTGGCGCTGCTCCGTGACGCGCACCCACAGGTGCGTACCGAAGCTGCCAGGGCGCTCGGGCACATCGGCGCGCCGGCCGTCCAGGCCGCGTTGCCACTCGCGGCGGCACTCGTCGATCCCGACCATGACGTGCGTGCGGCCGCGGCCGAGGCGATCGCACGACTCGGGCCGCCCGTCGTGGAAGTCGCGCCGGCACTGGTACGGGCCATGGCCGATCCAGTCAGCTCCGTTCGACTGGAAGCCACGCGCGCGCTCGCCGCCGTCGGTGCCGATGCAACCGTGGCCGTCCCGGCGTTCACCCGCGCCCTCGACGACTCTCTGGAGGCCACGCGCTTCGCCGCCACGTATGGCGTGGCACGCTACGGTGCCGCCGGTGCCGCCGCCGTCCCGGACCTTCGACGCGCGCTTCGCGATGGTCACGCGGGCCTCCGTTCGGCGGCGGCCACCGCGCTCGGTCGCATCGGCCCGGCTTCCGCGGCGGCGCTACCCGACCTCCGACGCCACCTGGCCGACCCGGACTCCACCACGCGTACGGAGGCCGCCTGGGCGATCGGGCATATCACGGGTGCGCCGCCGTGAGTGGGGCCAACGCAGCCGCACGACGAGAGCCGTGCGCACGACGAGCGCTGTGCGCACCATGGCGACGCCGCGCGGCGCGCACCGTCGGGTCTGTATGTCCATGCCGGATGGCTGGGCGCATCCTGCTCGCGGCGCTCGCCCTCCTCACCGGCGCGTGCATGGCCGACCCCGGATATGAGGGTCGCTCCTCGCGCTACTGGATCCGGGCGCTCGATGACGCCGACCCGGGCCGGCGGGCCGACGCTGCCAACGCCCTGAGGCGCGTCCTGCGGCTCCAGCCCAAGTCGCCGGCCGTGGTGGACGCACTGATCGGCGCACTCGGCGATCCCGATGACCACGTGCGGGTGGCGGCGGGAGTCGCCCTCGCGACTGAAGGCGTCCGTGCGCCGGCGGCCGTGCCTGGCCTGATCGAAGTGCTTCGCGACACCGCGCATGCCAACGTGCGATCGCACGCGGCGAGCATCCTGGGCGCATTCGGCACGGCTGCGAGAGCAGCCGTGCCGGCGCTCACGGCCACCCTCGACGATGCCGACCGGGGTGTGCGTGCAGCGGCGGCGGCGGCGCTCGGGGACATCGGCCCCGCGGCGGCGAGCGGTTCTCCGGCCGTCGTACCAGCCCTCGCGCGCCTGAGTCGCGACCCCGCCGAAGCCGTCCGGCTGAGCGCACTCAAGGCACTGCGCGACGTTGGAAGCCCGGCGCAGATCCTCCTACCGGTCCTCGAGACCGCGTTGACCGACGCCGCGCCGACCGTCCGGGTGAGGGCGGCGCACACTCTAGGCGCGCTCGGCCCCTCGGCCGCCACGGCCGCGCCGGCCGCCGCGCGTGCGCTCGCCGATCCGGAGCCGTCTGTGCGCGCGGCAGCGGCGTTCGCGCTCGGCGCCATGGGACCGCGTGCGGCGAACGAGCTGGGGCCGCTCACGACTGCCATGCGCGACCCGGACCCCGCAGTCGCCACGGCGGCCGCCGATGCAGTGGCGGCGGTCCAGGGACGGCCGCGCCCACCACGGTCGCTCCATGACCCGTGATTGCTCGACCCACAACCTCCCGGTCGCCGCCTTGCGCCTCGAGGAACTCACCGAGCGCGACGAACAGGGCAACGCCACCAACCAGGAACAGGGATGCGGCGCGGCCGTCCGCCTCCCGGTGCGCCTCGACGACGATCGCCTCGACCGCGACTGTCAGAAGGATCCCAGCCGTGAATGCGAGCAGTCCTATCAATCAAGACTGCGAAGCCGCCGCCGGCGACGAAGAGCAGCACGACGGGCCACACGGGCTCGGCGCCAAGGGCCTGCGGCATGAGTTCCACGCCCACGACGGCGAACACGATGCCCGCGGCAGCGTGGAGCGCGAAGCTCAGCGTTCGTGGCGAGACGCGGGTGCGATCGGCGAGCACGCCACCGGCGAAGTTCCCGAGAGCTGGCGTCGCGGCGAGGGCGAGCACCGTCGAGAAGCCACTCATCCGTGGCTCCTGAAATCAGCCGCAGGTGTATGTTCCACCGCCCTGCCGCCGGGTGCGCCCCTGGCGACGCGCTGCTCCGCATCGGCCACGTGCACGATACCGGATCGAGCCAGCGCATCGTGGATCTCCACGGGTGAGACGAGCGCGTCATCGAACTCAATGTGAAGGAGTTGATCGGCCCCAGCACGCGCCGACCGCACTCCCGCGAGCCCGCGAAGCGCGCGGTCCACGGCGGCCTGGGCTCCCTCGCCGGCCAGCCCGCGCAGGGGGAGCGTGAGGTTCGTCATGTGCATCGTGTCCTCGAACTCAGAGTCTCGCGAGCGGTTCGCCCAAGATGGTGTGTTAGTGTCGCGCCCCGTGCCTGCGGCAGCCAGCGCGATGGCTAGATCGTCGCGATAGTGCGCGTGCTCGCACAGAGGCCCGATGCACATTCAGCGCCGTGAGGCGCTGGCATATCCGGCGCCCCCCACAAGTCGGCACCAGCTACGACTGCGTTGCGGCCGTCGGATAGACTCGTGGATGTTGCGCATCGCCACTCGGTGGCTCGACGTATGCGCTCGCCCTCCTTGATCCACTCACCAAGGAGGGCCAGTTCATGACTCGACGGACTAGCACGGATGAACACACCTCAGCTCGCCTTATCCCGAGGCGAATCGTCGCTGCGATGACAATGAGCCTCGCCGCGATGGCCATGAGCCTCGCCGCAGCCTGCGGCGGCGGCGACGAGGGCGGCACAGTAGACAGCCCGCAGGCGGGCAGTGGTGGGGCACCCGCTGCCGCACCGGCCGCGCCGCCCGGCGCCGCCCCGGCCGGCCCGCTCGCCGAGGGCAGCATCACGCCGTCGATGGTCGCCCTCGGCGACAGCATCTTCGAGGGACAGGCGGCAGGCGGCATTTGCTTCACCTGCCACAGTTCCGAGGGCGAGGGCGGACCGATTGGACCGAGCCTAGCGGATGAAGAGTGGCTCAACGGCGACGGCAGCCTGGACTTCATCGCGAGCACGATCCGGAACGGTGTACCGCAGCCGAAGCAGTTTCCCGCCCCGATGCCGGCGTTCGGCCAGAGCTTCAACGAGGAGCAGATCCGGGCGCTCGCGGCCTACGTGTACTCCCTCAGCCATCCGAACGTCGGCGGCGCAGGGCACTGAGCGGTCGTCCGGTACATTGGCGGGTGGGGCTGGAGTGCCTGGGAGCGCACGGCCATCCGGGCGGTGATGCTACACGTACGGGCGCTTGAGACCCCGCGTGCGTGGATGGCGACGGGCGGGCACAAGGTCCCCCCCGGTGACGCCTGTTCATCGGCTGCGACGAGAGCTACCGCGGCACGCGCCTCTACCGTCGGGATCTCGACGCACGGCGCGACGCCGTTGTACCCACGCATACCGACCACTGCGCTCGCGTGTCAGCGAAGTGGCCGCGCGCGCAGGGACCCTGCGGGGCCTGCCACCGCCTTGGTCACGCCATCGCGATCCGCTCATGACGAAGGTTGCCGAGAGAATCGCCGGCAGCTTCCGTATCGCGGCCGACGCAGGCGCCATCTTCACGCGGCGGAGCGCTCTTCCGGCCAGGCGCAACCTGGACCACACGGCGATCCCTGGCTCCTCGATCAGAGTCCACGCGACACCTCCGGCTCACCGCATCTCCTGAGGATCGGAGAAGACGTGGCCGCGGCCGAAGCGACCAGAACCATTCCGACGAGGCAGAACGCCGCGAAACGCGAGGCCGAGGCAACGGCGTGGCCCTTGCGGAAAATTTAGAGATATCTAAACTAATAATGCACCTTGGCAAAGCATAAAGCGCGCGTCACCCAAAACTCACCGCTGTCGCGCCGTCGCGGAGACCTACGGGTCCCGGAGATCGGCAGTCGCCCTCGCGGCTTCTCCCAGACATGCTGAGTGTCCATGCGGCGCCTCCTCCTGTTGGTCTCACTGCCCTGCACGGGCACAGCCGCGGCCCAAGAGCGCACCGCCGCCTCTACCGCGCCGCTTCCGATCCAGGACAACAGCTTCCTCGTGGAGGAGGCGTACAACCAGGAATGGGGCGTCGTGCAGCACATCAGCTCCTTGACGCGCATGCGTGGGGGCGGCGGGTGGGAGTACGCCTTCACCCAGGAGTGGCCCGTCGCCGGCCAGCGTCACCAACTCAGTTACACGCTTCCGGTCTCGCGCACCGCCGCGGCAGCCGGAAGCCGGGCCGGAGTCGGCGACGTCGCCCTGAACTATCGCCTCCAGTTGGGGGGCACCGAGGGATCTGCGGTGGCGATCGCGCCGCGGGTCACCGTGCTCCTGCCCACCGGCTCTAGCCGGCGGGGGCTCGGCGCCGGCGGCGCGGGCGTCCAGGTCAACCTGCCATTCAGCGCGGTGCTCTCGGCGTCTCTCGTGGTGCACTCCAACGCTGGAATGACGTACACACCCGGTGCGCGTGACGCGCTGGGCAATCGGGCGCCGACTACGGACTACACCGTGGCCCAGAGCGTCGTCTGGCTCGCCCGCTCCCGATTCAACGTGCTACTCGAGGCGGTGTGGAACCGTACGCGGAAAGTCGCTGGGCCGGGGCGCACCGAGCCAAGCACGGAGGTGCTTCTCTCCCCCGGCATCCGGGGCGCCGTCGACTTTCGCTCCGGGCTCCAGGTCGTCCCCGGCATCGCATTCCCCATCGGCGTGGGCCCGAGCCGGGGGGAACGACGTGTCTTCGCCTATCTGAGCTTCGAACACCCCTTCGCGAAGTAGATCCCGTAGCCGCGCATCAGGATCGACCCGGACTACGAGGAGCGGGAGGAACCCTTGCTGAAGCAACTACTGCAGACGCTATCCCCGCGGCCAGCGGCGGACGAAGCACGTGCCTGGTCCCGCCGTCGCTTCATCGGCGCCGGCCTTGGCGGCACGAGCCTCCTCGGCATGGCCGTTCTCGGCACCTCCCAGGATCTCGCGGAGGGCAGCGCCACGCCTGGATCGCCGGCGGCCACTGGCGGCGCGTACGGCAGGTCGCACCCGGGCGCGCACGGCAGCGGGATGCACCCGATGCCGACCGTCGTGGGAGAGGTGGACCACGAAAAGAACGGCTTCCACCCGACCAAGATGCTCACCGACTTCGACGGCGGCGTGGTGAGCACGCTGCCGAGCGGCCGGACGTTGCGCGAGTACACCCTCGTCGCACAGAACAAGGCTATCGAGGTAGTGCCCGGGGTGGAGTTCCCGGCCTGGACCTACAACGGGCGGATCCCCGGCCCCTCGATCCGCGTGCGCGAAGGCGACCGGGTGCGGATCACGCATCTCAACGCGAGCGATCACCCGCACAGTCTGCACTTCCACGGCATCCACCCGGGCAGCATGGACGGGGTGTTCGACATGCGCTCGGGGGTCGTCGCTCCGGGCGGGCGGTACACCTACGAGTTCGATGCCGAGCCTTTCGGGCTGCACATGTATCACTGCCACACGGCGCCGTTGGCGAAGCACATCGCGAAGGGACTCTACGGCGCGTTCATCATCGATCCCAAGGACGGCCGCCCCACCGCCGACCACGAGCTCATCATGGTCATGAGCGGCTACGACGTGGACTTCGATGGGGCGAACGATTTCTACATGGTCAACGGCATCCCGTTCCACTACGACAAGCACCCGATCCGTCTCGAGGTCGGCGAACTTGTCCGCGTGTATCTGGTGAACGCGCTGGAGTACGATCCGATCAACTCGTTCCACCTGCACGCCAACTTCTTCCACTACTACCCCACTGGCACAAGCCTCACGCCGGTCGAGTTCACCGACACGATCGCGCAGATGCAGGGCCAGCGCGGCATCCTGGAGTTCCGCTTCAAACACCCGGGCCGATATATGTTCCACGCGCACAAGACGGAGTTCGCGGAGCTGGGCTGGACCGGCATCTTCCAGGTGGAGGGCTGACGCGTGACGACGACGATGACCGCCATCCGCTCGGGCAGGACGCGTCTGCGTCCGTACGCCCTGCTGCTGGCACCGCTCGTCTTGCTCGCCGGCGTGATCGCGCTGTTCGTCTCCACGAACGGGGCCGGCCTGAACGTCGCGCCGGCCGCGCCGATCGAGACGGTGCAGTTCGGGCGGGCGGTGCTGCGGCCCGGCCAGATCGAGCTTCGCCTGCGCAACACGAGCCCCGAGGCAGTGCGGCTCGCACAGGTGAATATCAACGACGCGATCTGGCCGTACGCCGTCTCACCCGGTCCCGAGATTCCGCGATTGGGTACCGCCGTCGTGACCATCGACTACCCATGGGTCGAAGGCGAAGCATACGAGGTTTTGGTGCTGTCCAGCAATTCGATCCCGTTCTCCGTTTCGATCCCGGTCGCGACGGCGACCGCTCACGCAACTGCGGGCACGCTCTGGAGCTTTACCCTGATCGGGGTCTACGTGGGCATCATCCCGGTCATCCTCGGCATGTTCTGGCTGCCCGCGCTCAGGCGGCTCGGGCCTGGCGCCATGTTGTTCCTGATGGCGGCGACGGTCGGGTTGCTGCTCTACCTCGGCCTCGACGCGACCGCCGAAGCGCTCGAGGTGGCCGGTGAGCTGAGCGCCACGTTCCAGGGGGTCGGCATCGTCGGCATCGGCGTCGTCGGCACGTGGCTCCTGCTAGACGCTATAGCCCGCCGCCAGCAGGGCGTCGGGCGTAGCGCAGCGAGTCAGCGCCGCTCCCTCGCGACGGTCATCGCGGTCGGGATCGGGCTCCACAACTTGGGCGAGGGGTTGGCGATCGGCGCGGCCTACGCCGTGGGTGCGGCGGCACTGGGCACGTTCCTGGTCGTCGGCTTCATCATCCAAAACATCACCGAAGGGTTGGGAATCGTGATCCCGGTCGCCAAGGACAAACCCTCGCTTCGTCTCCTGGCCATGCTCGGGTTGATCGGCGGCGTGCCGGCCATCGTTGGTGCCTGGGTCGGCGGTCTCGTCTACTCGCAGCCGCTCTCCGTCCTCTTTCTCGCGATTGGCGCGGGTGCGGTTTTCCAGGTCGCCTATGAGATCGGACGGCAGATGGTCTGGAAGGACACGGCGGCGCGCCAGATGCCATTCACCGCCCTCGGCGGCGTGCTGGCCGGCATGCTGGTGCTCTTCATCACCGGGGTGGTGATCAAGTGAAGCCGGCACTGGATACCGTCGACGGGCGTGGTGCCCGCGGCCGCCCGGCGTCGCACCATGGGCGACACGACTCCGCGGCGGTGGGGATTGAGCGCACCACGACCGCGGTGTCCTCACTCGCCGAGCTCACCGGACCAGCCGAGGATTACCTCAAGGCGATCTACCACATCGCGCATGACGGTGAGGCGGCGGGCACCAACGACATCGCGCGTCGCGTCGGCGTGTCGCCGGCCGCGGTGAGCTCGATGTTGCGTCGCCTGGCCGAGCAGGGCTTGGTCAGCCACCGCCGCTATCACGGCGTCGTGCTCACCCAAGCCGGCCGTCGTGCCGCGCTCCGAACTATCCGGCGACACCGGGTGCTCGAGGCGTACCTCGCATGGGCGCTCGACTATCCAGTGGCTCGGGTGCACGACGAGGCGGAGCGGCTGGAGCACGACGCCTCGGATCAGCTCATCGATCGAATGGCCGCGGCACTCGGCGATCCGGCGGTCGATCCGCACGGGGCCCCCATCCCGACCCGCGGTGGGATCTACGGCGACGGCGGTTCGGAGCTCATCGCCGGCACGATCGGCAACGGAGTCCCGTAGCCGAAGCAGTTTCCCGCCCCGCTGCCGGCCTTTGGCCAGAGCTTCAACGAGGAGCAGATCCAGGCGCTCGCGGCCTACGTCTACTCCCTCAGCCATCCGAACGTCGGCGGCACGGGCTCCTGAATGGTGCTCCGAATGGGCGATCGGAGCACCGTGCCGGACTCGACGGGCGTTGAGTTGCGATCACGCCCACCAGGCCGATAGGCGTCGTTCCATGAATGCCTGCCCCCTCTTTCTCACCTGCGCCGGGGGCTACGCGGCCGGGGCGAGTCCCTCGCCTCCAAGCTAGCCGTCGGCGCAAACGCGGTGCCGCCGCACCGGCTGCCTGCATGCGGCGTCGGCATTGAGGCGCTGGACCCAGGCCTAGAAGACCTCCGCCCGGTACGTTGCCTCGCTCCATGGCCGACAGCAACTGCCAGAGAGCACCCACACGTGCGACAACCATCTCTCGGCGCGAGAGCGCACGTTGTAGTCGATCTCCCATTTCTGGGTGGCCCGCCTGTCGGTGACGGTCTCCGCGTCCGGCCCCATCGTGCGTGCGCAGTGCTCGTTCCTCACCTCGGTCGCGGCCCGAGCGTGTGTGCCCTCCACGTGCCGCGGCGATGCCCCCCTGTTCGGTGGGATGCGGATGTCGTGGCAGCCGGCCTTGATGAGGGTCGCGGACATGCTGGCCGTGTCGTAGCTCCCGTCGGCCGCCGCGCTCCGGATTGCCAGGCCGCTGCTCGGGCCGTGCGCACGCTAACCGTCCCCGGCGCCGGGTCAGGCACATCGGATGGCGAGAGGATCGCTCCGGGTACCTCATCCGTGACCCGGCCTCACCGGCGACCGGGTCTAGGATGGGAAGGCAGGCTCCGGGCATGCGCTTCCGCCGCTGGCGCGAGGGCAGGGCACTCTGGCGCGCTTCCCGGACCGAGGTGAACCGCGAGGCTTGACGATAAGCACATATGTGCTTATTGTAATGGTACCCTCGAACAACACACCGACGACTACCTGGGGCGTTCCTACTCCTGTCCCGCATCTGAGACGACGAACCCCGAGGGCACGATGATCAAGACCGTCACGGTCCGACAGACAGGCACCTCGGTGTCCGCCACCATCCCGAAGGAGATGGCTGAGCGGCTCCACATCGAGCAGGGTGACCGGCTCTTCGCCGTGGAGACCTCGGATGGCGTGCTGTTGACGCCGTACGATCCCACGCTCGAGCAGGCCATGCGCGCCTACCGCCGGATCGCAAAGAACCGTCGTGTGGCTCTCCGGGAGCTCGCCCGCTGACACCTGGGGGCCGGGCCCCCAGGAGGGCCCATGGCTGACAACCCAGACCAGAACACCCCCGAGGACACCCATGCGACCGGTCCGCAGGGCCGGCCGCAGCACCCCGATCAGCCCACATGGGTACCGCGCCTCGCCATCGAGGCCGCGCACCACGACCAACTCGTCGAACATGGCGGCTTGCAGTGCATTCGCGACAAGAATGCACGGGAGGCCGCCTCGGCACGTCTGCAGCAGCGCCGGCACTACGAGCCGTACACCGACCTGGCTGCACTTGCGGCAGCGTACGCCTTCGGTATCGCGACCGCCCACCCGTTCGCGGACGGGAACAAGCGTACCGCCTATGTGACAGCCGAGATGTTCCTCGCGCTGAACGGCTACACCGTGTCGTGGTCAGATGCGGAAGTCGTCGAGACGATGCTCGCCGTGGCGGCGAGGGAGATGATGGAGGACGAACTCGCCTCCTGGTTCCGTGCCGGCCTCGCGGCGCTCCCGCCCGACAAGGGGGAGTAGAGGCGCTGGCGCGCCGATGCGCCGGCCGTTGTCGACCGGCGCATCGTTCCTTCGGACCGGCCTGCGACCTGACGAGCCCATCCATGGCTGTTCAGGCCGATGCCACGGTCATATGCTGGCACGACGCGCAATACGGCAGAGCTCGGCGCACAGCTCGCGGGCGCGCGCGCCTGGATGAGCCACGGAGAATGAAATCGGCAGCAGTGGCGCAGCTCGTTGCGCAATCGAGCATCACTGTCTGGTGCTGCCGCGCCGCGTGCTTGCCACCCATGTCGAGGCAGTGGGCGGTAAGCAGTCGAGGCACTCGTGGACGCGCTACTGCATCTCGGCGCTCGTCCTCGCGTCTCCGCTCGTGAATGGCGTGAATCGCAGGCGTGCTCTGAGCCGGACAACCACGCGCTCGCGCCATGGGCGGGTCGGACTCGTCCAGGCACGCAGCGCGCCGGGTGAGACGTGCTGTCATTGACGGACCGTAAAGCCATGCGCAAGAAGCATCAATGAGCCCGCCTCCGATATGCTGGATGTATCGGCAGTCTGTGTTATGTTCTTTGAGCCTGCGTAGAAGCACCTGGTTGGGGACCACCCCGAACTGAGCGTTCGACGATGAGCGATCCGCACCCGCACCATCCGACGCGAGACGTCGCTGCTGGCGACCGTGCCGCTCGTGACAGGCCGCACGAGGGCTACGCTCCAGGCGAGCCGGGATACCCCGAGCACCCGGAACTGGAGCCCAAACTGGCGCCTGACCACCTTACGGCCGGATCGTCGTTCCGCGACAGGTTCTGGCTGTCGCTCCTGCTCACGCTCATCTGGGGCAGCATGCTCCAGCGAGCGCTCGGCTACACCGCGCCCAGCTTCCCGGGCGCTGCGTGGATCCCGGCAGTATTCGGCACGGCTGTGCTCCTCTATGGCGGAGCACCATTCTTCCAGGGTGCCGTAAGCGAGATCCGGGATCGTCTGTTTGGCACGATGACCCTGATCGCGCTCGCCCTCAGCGTTACCTTCGCGTTCAGCGCGGCGGTGGCGCTCGGCTTCTCCGGTAGGCCGCTCTGGGAGGAGTTGGCGACGCTCGTCACCGTCATGCTGCTCGGCCACTGGCTCGAGATGCGCTCGATCTCGCAGGTGCAGGGGGATCTCACCGAGTTGGCGGAACTGCCACCTAGCACCGCCACCCGCACGACCGGCGCGGCCGGCGCGGCCGGCGAGGACGGCGAGGACGCGGCTGAGCGCATCCAGGACGTGCCGCTCCGGGACGTGCCGCTCCGGGACGTGCCGCTCCAGGCCGTGTCGCTGGCCGATCCGCAAGATGGTGCTCGGGCCGTCCGCGTTGAGGTCGCCGGTACGGGGGACCGGCCGGCGCTCGCCGGGATCATGCGCCTGATAGAACAGGCCCAGAGTTCCCGCTCGCGCGCCGTGGCATTCGCTGACCGAGCAGCGTTCTGGCTCGCCTGGATTGCTCTCGGCGCGGCGGCGGTGACGCTCGTCGTATGGTTGGTGGTCGGCGCTCCAGCCGCTACCGCCATCGAGCGCCTGGTAACGGTGCTGGTCGTCGCCAGTCCTCACGCGCTCGGCCTGGCGGCCCTCCTCGTGCTCGTGATAACTACGACGCTCGGCGCGCGCTCTGGCCTGTTCGTCCGTGATCAACGCGGGCTGGAGGAGGCGCGTAACCTCACGACTGTCGTATTCGACAAGACCGGCACCCTCACTGTAGGCGAGCACAGCGAGGTCGCCGTGCGCACGCTGCGCGGTCTTTCCGAGGACGAGGCGCTCCGCCTGGCGGCCGCCGTGGAGCGAGATGCCGAGCACCCGGTCGCGCGTGCCATCGTGCAGAGCGCGTCGGAGCGCGGACTGGCGGTGCCGGCATCCAGTGCCTTCGAGATAATTCCCGGTCGCGGGGTGCGCGCAACGGTCGACGGGCGGCAACTCGCGGCTGGCGGGCCGCATCTACTCGCGAGCCTCGGTCTGACGCCAGCGCCTGAACTCCAGCAATTCGCCCGCGGGCAAGGTGTCGTCTACCTGATCGCCCTAGGCGAGGGTGGCCAGGCGATCGCGGCGCTTGCCGTCTCCGACGCGGTGCGCCCAGAGTCGGCCGAGGCGGTACGACTACTACGTGAAGCGCGCATCGAGGTGGTGATGATGACCGGCGACGCGTGTGCGGTGGCCCTGGCTGTCGCGCGTGAACTGGGAATCGACACCGTGCTCGCTGAGGTACGGCAGGAGGATAAGGCCGCCCACATCGAGCGGCTCCAGCGCGAGGGGAAGCGCGTGGCGATGGTGGGCGACGGCGTGGACGACGCACCAGCGCTTGTCGCCGCCGACGTTGGGGTAGCCATCGGCGTCGGAACCGGTGCGGCGGGCGAGGCCGGCGACATCATCCTCGCCCGGAGCGACCTGCGTGACGTGCCGCGCATCATCAACCTCTCGCGCGCCAGTCACCGGACAATGCTGCAGAACATCTGGTGGGTGGCAGGCTACAATGTCATCGCGATCCCGCTCGCCGGCGGCATACTCGCACCTTGGGGCGTGGTCCTCTCGCCCGCAATCGGCGCTGCGCTGATGTCATTGAGCACGATCATCGTCGCCATCAATACGCAGCGGCTACGCCAGGAACGTCTATAGACATCCAGGCATCTCGTTCCCTGTACTTACCCTGTGCTTACCCCTCACCCCTACCTGTCTTGACTCCTGCAGATCGCTTTATCCCGTCCGTCTTCCGTCGACGTCCCGGTACCATCGTCATCCTTCTCGCCCTCGTCGCCTCTGTGGCCAGCACGTCGCAGATCGAGGCACAGGCCGCACTGAGCAGCACCACGTCACCTAGCGCCACTACACTCATCAGCGTCAGTGCACCGAGCGGCTCCGACTCGGCCGCGGCCATCGGCGTCGTGGAGCGATTCCACCAGGCACTCGCCGCGGGGGACAGCGCGACCGCGCTGTCGCTCCTGGCCCCGAACGCGGTCATCCTCGAGAGCGGCAATCTGGAGACGCTGGCCGAGTATCGAAAGCACCACCTGCCAGCGGACATCACGTTCGCTCGTGCCGTGCCGAGCACACGCGAGCTGGTCCGCGCGGTCGTGCAGGGCAACGCCGCTTGGGTAACGTCGACGAGCACCACGCGAGGCACATACCGTGATCGCGCCGTCGATTCTGCCGGGGCCGAACTGATGGTGCTGACCCTCGAGCCAGATGGATGGCGGATCAGTGCGGTCCACTGGTCGTCAAAGGCACGCCGTCCCGCTCGCTGAACTCTCGATCGACTGGGTGGTGGTCTTCTCCAACGGGGCCGGCGATGCGGAAGTCAGACTTCCGCGTCGCCGACCCGCCCACATCAGGCGTGTGGGCCCGTGGTAGTCCTGCGGCGGGCGTCGAGTCCAGCATACGAGCCGCTATCCGATCCGGCCGCCCGAGCGCCAGCGGAAGGCGCGGCCGTGCCGACGACGAAGGTGAAGTTGCCACGCACCGGATGCCCGTCGCGCCCCGCCACCTGCCATGTGACCGTATACGTGCCCGGCGCGAGCGTCGATCTGACGGCGGTGACAACGCTCAGACCCTCATCTCCACCGGCCGCGGGTGGGGCGAGCGCGATCTCCTTCCCGTCCGGGCCGAGTAGCTTCACGCGCGTCATGGCCAGTTCCGTCTTCTCCGAGAAAGTCAGCCGGAGTTCGGTGGGCGATTTGCTGAGGCTGCTCCCGGCAGTGGGCGTCGATCCAGTCAGTCGAGCGTGAGCGAGGGCGACGCCGGGAAGCAGGGCGAGTGCGAGGCCGGCGCCGATGGCGGCGGCGCGGAGCCGGGGCCAGGGGGAGCGGGACACGGGCGTGGTCTTAAGCAGCATGATGTACGCTCGGATGGGTGTGGTGAGGGGTGCGGACAGCAGTCTGTGGATGCGGTGTGCTACTGCACCATCTATTATGCACAGTAAAACACGAGAATGCTACCCGCCACTGTGAACATCAGAGGTTCTCAGCCGCCGCCGTGGCGCTTTACGCGGCATGAAGCGGGTTGTAGCTTTCCAGTGACCTTCCCACACGGAGCATCCGTATGCCCTCTGATCGTCCACCCGGCCGTTCAGGTCGACACAGCCCGCGTCTACAGGACACGGTGCGCCTTTCGGCTGAGGGACTCGCCAAGGTCATGGGCGATCTCGAGGCGCGTGTGCTGCAGACGGTCTGGGCGCTCCAGACGCCGGTGCCCGCCCGCGCAGTGTACGAGCGGGTCATGGAGTCCCATCCGGTTGCCCCGCTGACCGTCATCACGGTGCTCAACAAACTCGTGACGAAGGGTTTCCTGACGCGGAAGCCGAAGGATGGCCTGCTGCACTATCGTGCCGTCATGGAGGAGGAGGAGCTGCGGGCGCTCGCGTCGCGGCGTGTGGTCGAGGGCATCCTCTCGTTCGGTCCGGATGCCGTAGCGGCGTCCATGGTCGACGTGCTCGCCGAACAGGATCCTGAGCGCCTCGCCGAGTTAGGCCGCCTCATCCGTCGCCGTCTGCGCGCGCAACGGGATGAGGAACTCGCGGGCGACGGCGAGTAGTCACTGAGGGCGAGGAGGGCCATGGAACGCTCCCCGCCGTACCGCCCGGCGGCACTCGTGACGCGGGAGGACCGTCGCCGCAGAACGGTGCTCGTGGGCTTCGCCGCTCTCATCGTCCTGAGTACCAGTCCCATATTCGGCCATCATGTGGCGGCGGGAATGGACACGCTGCTGGCGGGTCGGGATCATCTCGGCGCCCTGTGTCTCACGGCACTGCATCACCTACTGGCGCCCGTCCACTACATCTTCCACGTACTCGTCGTCGCTGGGCTGGCGTACGCCGTCTGGGACCGGGTAAGAGCCTGGCTGACGGTCCGGCGCGCCCTCGCACCGCTCGAGGCGGAATGCCCCCGGCCGGAGGATTCGTTCTGGCGCGCGGCGCGCTCGGCGAACCTCGACCCCGGGCGCCTCCGTGTCGTCTCCGGATTGCCCAATCCGGCCTTCACCATTGGCTGGTTCCGTCCGCTGGTCTACGTGGCGGCGGAACTCGCCGAGTGGCTGGCGCCGGACGAGCTGGCAGCTGTGCTCACGCACGAGCGTGCGCATCTCGTGAGGCGAGACCCTCTTCGTCTCTCCGTGCTACGCTTCCTCGGCCGCATGCTCTTCTGGCTTCCGGCGCTCCACCGACTCGCGGCTGATGTGGCCGATGACGCGGAGATCGCCGCGGACGACGCGGCCGCCGCCGGACGCCCGCTCGTCCTCGCCTCGGCGATTCTGGCACTCGCCAGCTGGCGTACGCCGCCAGCGCTCGTGCGTGCATCGGTCGGCTTCTACCGGCCGGACCTTCTCGACCGGCGTATCCGGAGGCTCGCGGGTGAGGAGCCAGCGGTGACGAGTCACGTCACGAGACGGTCGATCGTCGGGGCGGCGCTGGCGCTCGGTCTCGTCTGGACGTCCGGTGTCCTCATGGCCCACCCCATGTCGAGCGAGCGGCCAGGCGTCCTGGCCCACTGCATACACAAGGGCGAGTGGGCAACGAGTCACCTGTTCTGTCTCGGATCACCATTCGGCACTCTTCGCCTGCACTGCCCGCACGTCGGCCGGTAAGCAGGGCATCACCGCGGGCAGTGTTTCTCCCCACCGTCCTGCCAGCGATTCCCTGATTGTCGTCCCCTTCCGGCATCGCTACCTTTTTACCCAGCCTCCAACGACTGCAGCGCGAGAGCAGTCGCAGCCTTCGACATCACGATAGTCGACTCCGGTCTCATACTCGTCCGTGATACTTCTTCGCCGCCTCACCGCTCTGTTCGTCGCTCTCCTCCTCTTCCAGAGTATCTGGGAGGGTGGTGGGGCGGCGTGTCTGTCCGAGCACGCCGCTGGGGCGGCACGCGGAGAGCCGGGAGGGATGCCTGTCATGGCTATGCGCGGGCGCGCCGACGCGAAGGCCACGACCGCATCGGCGCACGCCGCGATGATGCCGATGGAGCACGCGGCGCGCGCCCACGCGATGGGCGTTCTGGATGATGCGGGCAACGCCAGGGCCTCGTCCCCGACGGGGCCCGCGGAGACACTGCCGTCGCATTGCCCCGACTCCGGGATGCCCCCGGATTGCGCCGCGATGATTGCGTGCTCGGCCGCGGCCGCATCGGAAGCCGCAGGCCCGCTGCTGGCGACCGAAGGTCGCCTGGCTGGTGAGCGCGTCGTTGCGCCGGACGCCCGTCCCCACTCGCGCGACACCGCCCCCGACGTCCCCCCTCCTCGGGCGTAGCCGCACCATCTCAAGTCGTAGGTCGCTCCTCCACCGACGCACCTGTTGGTCGGACGAGCATGGTGCCGCATACCGCTGACGCACACTCAGGTCCCATTCAGCGCAGGCTCACGTAGCCTGGCGAGCGTTCGCTCGGCCGGTTCCGGTCGATCCGTGGGGACAGAAGCTGCGTCGGCTCTCAACCCGAGATGATTCCCGTGAAACCCAGTTCTTTCCGCTGGCGAGAGCGGCGCGTGGGCGCACTCGTCCGCACCGTTGGCCTGGCCACCGTGACCGTGCTTGCCGGTGTCGGGATCCCCGGTCGCGTCGTTGCGCAGGCGTCGACCGCTTCTGCAGCAGGCGGCGTTTCCGCTGGGGGCGACCGCGACACGACGGCCCGGCACGCGCCGCCGCTGGTGCTCGGCGCGCTCTACCAGCAGCTCGCCACCGCGAGCCCTCGGCTGGAGGCGGCCCAGGCGCTGGCCCGCGCCGCCGAGGCACGCGTGCCCGGCGCCCGGCGCCCGCCCGATCCACAGCTCCAGCTCGGCTTCATGAACCGCCAGCTGCCGTCGCTCAAGTCCATGGACCCGCTCGGCATGACGCAGCTGCAGCTCATGCAGATGATCCCCGTCGCCGGCAAGCTCGGCCTCGCCGGCGACGTGGCTGAGGCCCAGGCGGCGGCCGCCCGGAGCCGCGCCGCCGACGTCCGGTGGGACCTTCGGGCCCGGGCGGCGATGGCCTTCTACGAGCTGTACCAGACGGACCAGTCGCTCGAGGTGGCGGGCACGACGCGCCGGCTCCTCCAGGACATCGCCGCGACTGCGCAGACGATGTACGCGGTAGGCGAGGGACGGCAGCCCGACGTGCTCCGGGCGCAGGTCGAGATCGCCCGCATGACGGAGGACATCGTCCGCATGCAGACGATGCGCACCGGCATGGACGCGCAGCTCGCCGCGCTCCTGAACCGCACCCCAGAGGCCGATCCGGCCTCGCCCATGCTCCCGGCGCTGCCGACCGAGCTCCCGCCGCTCGACTCGCTCATCCGGCTGGCCGAGGCGAACCGCCCGATGATCCAGGCGGGGCGCGACGAGTTGCGCGGCGCCGAGGCGGCCGCGACGCTCGCCCGGCGGGAGCTCTGGCCGGACCTCGAGGTGGGCGTGCAGTACGGCTGGGGCCCGGGCGCTATGGGTGAGGGGACGGCGCAGATGGGCAGCCTGATGCTCGGTGCCAGCATCCCGATCTTCGCCCGGAGCCGCCAGCTCCAGATGCGCGAGGAGGCGGCGGCCATGCGGACGATGGCGACGGCGGACCTTGCGGCCATGCGCGCCGAGACCGCCGGGCGCATCGCCGCGGTCTACGCCGACTGGCGCCGCGCGCGCAACCTGAGCGAGCTCTACCAGAGCACGATCCTCCCGCAGGCGCAGGCGACCATCACGTCGTCGCTCGCTGCCTACCGGGTGGGGGATGTGAACTTCATGACGCTGCTCGACAACCAGATGACCCTGAACCGCTACCAGCAGGAGCTCTACGCGCTCGTGGCGGAGCAGGGGAAGGCACTGGCCGAGCTCGAGATGCTGATCGGCCGAGAGCTGTTCGACCCGAACACGGTGGCCGCGCCCGCGGCCGGGAGCGAGAGATGAGCAAGGGACCGAGTGACATGTTGAACGAGAGGGCCGCGGGCGTACAGCACGGCGATTCGCGGCGCTATGCCGCTCACCCTCGTGGTGATGCAGGCACGCAGCCCGCCGGGCCCGCCAATCCGGTTCCGGATCCGAATGAAGAGTCGCCGTTCGGGTCCGGCCGGCCGAGCGGCCGGCGCCGCGCGATGGGTGCCGCGATCCTCGCCATAGTGCTGCTGGTCGCGATCGCCGCCGTGTACCTGCTCACGCGCGGCGAGAGCGGCGCGGCGGCGGCGGACATGGCCGGACACAATCACGGCGCCGCCCCTGCCGCGGACAGCGCCATGCCGGTGATGCTGACGGCGGAGGATGCGCGGCGCATCGGTGTCACGTACGCGCCGGTCGTCCTCGGCCCGCTCGCGACCGAGATCCGGACCGTCGCCCAGGTGACGTTCGACGAGACACGCGTGAAGGCGATCTCGCCGAAGATCGACGGCTGGGTCGAGGAGCTCTACGTCAACTACACGGGCCAGCCCGTGCAGCAGGGCCAGGCGCTCCTCTCCATCTACTCGCCGATGCTGGTGTCCGCGCAGCAGGAGTTGCTCCTCGCGCGTCAGCTGACGGCCGACGTGGCCGGCGGCACGCCGGAGGCGCGGCGGGGAGCCGAGGAGCTTCGCGAGTCGGCGCGGCGGCGTCTCGCCTTCTGGGACATCCCCGAGAGCGAGATCGACCGGATCGAGCGGACGGGCGAGGTGCGGAAGGCGATCGTCCTGCGCGCGTCGGCGGGTGGCGTCGTCGTCGAGAAGAACGTGCTGGCCGGCCAGCGCATCATGGCCGGTGAGGCCCTCTACCAGGTGGCCGACCTGAGCACCCTATGGCTCGAGGGCGAGGTGTTCGAGCGCGACCTGGCTGGCATCCGGCTCGGGCAGCAGGTGACGGCCGAGTTCGAGGCGCTGCCCGGGGAGCCGCGAACAGGGCGGATCACCTACATCTACCCGACGCTGAACCCGGAGACGCGGACGGCGCGGGTGCGCGTCGAGCTGACGAACCCGGGGCTCGCCCTCAAGCCCGGCATGTACGCGACCATCCGCGTGAGCGGCACGGGCCCGGAGTCGGCGCTGAGCGTGCCCCGCTCGGCGGTCCTCTCCACGGGGACCCGGCACCTGGTCTTCCTGAAGCGCGCCGACGGCATGCTCGAGCCACGCGACGTGGTACCCGGCCTGGCGACGGCCGAGCGGATCCAGATCCTCGAGGGGCTCACGGTCGGCGACACGGTCGTCTCCTCGGCCACCTTCCTCGTGGACGCGGAGTCGAACCTCGGCTCGGCGCTCGGCGGGATGGGCGACATGCCGGGAATGGACATGGGCGCGCCGGCCCCGTCGGCCGCACCCGGAGCAAGCGCGGCGCCCGCCGCGGCGCCGAAGACGGCTCCGATGCCCGACATGCCGGGCATGGATCACTCGCAGCACCAGGAGTAGGCGGCCATGCTGAATCGTATCATCGAATGGGCCGTCGGCAACAGGCTGATCGTCGCCCTGTTCACGGTCGCCGCCATCCTGGGCGGCATCTGGGCCGTTCAGCGCACGCCACTCGAGGCGCTGCCCGACCTCTCCGACGTGCAGGTGATCGTCCAGACCGACTACGGGGAGCAGGCGCCGCAGATCATCGAGGACCAGATCACCTATCCGATCGCGGCCGAGATGCTCAAGGTCCCGGGCGCGACCACGGTGCGCGGCTACTCGTTCTTCGGTGTCTCCTTCGTCTACGTCATCTTCGACGACGACACGGACCTCTACTGGGCCCGTAGTCGCGTGCTCGAGTACCTGAGCGGGATCCAGGGGAAGCTGCCGGCGGGCGTTTCACCCACGCTCGGCCCCGACGCGACGGGGCTCGGCTGGGTGTACCAGTACGCCCTCGAGGACACGACGGGCCGGATGAACCTGGCCGAGCTGCGGAGCCTCCAGGACTGGTATCTCCGCTACGCGCTCACCGCAGTCCCCGGCGTTTCCGAGGTCGCCACCGTCGGCGGGTTCGAGAAGCAGTACCAGGTGGACCTCGACCCGGCCAAGCTCCTCGCCTACGGCATCCCGGTCACGCGCGTCATGAGCGCGATCCAGAACGCCAACGCCGACGTCGGCGCGATGGTGATGGAGCTCTCCGAGCGGGAGTATATGGTGCGGGGGCTGGGCTACCTTGAGGGGATCGGCGACATCGAGAACGTGGTCGTCAGCGCCACGGCCACGGGCACTCCGATCCGCGTGGCCGAGCTCGGGCGGGTGAGCGTGGGGCCGGCCGTACGGCGCGGCGTCGCGGAGCTCGACGGGCGCGGCGACGCCGTCGGCGCGATCGTCGTCATGCGCTTCGGCGAGAACGCACTCACGACCATCGAGCGCGTGAAGGAGAAGCTGGCCGAGGTGGAGCGCGGCCTCCCAGAAGGCGTGGTCGTACGGCCGGTCTACGACCGGAGCTCGCTCATCGAGAGCGCCATCGACAACCTGCGCGTGAAGCTGCTCGAGGAGTCGCTCATCGTCGCCCTCGTCTGCATCATCTTCCTCCTCCACGCGCGCTCGGCGCTCGTCGCCATCCTCACGCTGCCCGTCGGCATCCTGATGGCCTTCATCGCCATGCGGTGGGTGGGGGTCGGGGCGGACATCATGTCGCTCGGCGGGATCGCCATCGCCATCGGCGCGATGATCGACGCGGCGATCGTGATGATCGAGAACATGCACAAGCACCTCGAACGGGAGGTCGAGGCGAAGGAAGCCGCGATGGGCCGTGCCTCGACCGGACGCTCGTTCAACACGAACGTGCTCACGGCGCAGGAGCGGTGGCGCGTCGTCGTCGAGTCGTCGAAGGAGGTGGGACCCGCCCTCTTCTTCTCGCTCCTAATCATCACCGTGTCGTTCGTCCCGGTGTTCACGCTGACGGGGCAGGAGGGACGGCTCTTCACGCCACTCGCCTTCACCAAGACGTTCGCCATGGCGGCGGCGAGCCTGCTCTCGGTGACGCTCGTCCCGGTGACCATGGGGCTCTTCATCCGTGGGAAGATGTACCGGGAGCGCGCGAACCCGATCAACCGGGCGCTCATCCGCGTCTACCGGCCGATGATCACGGGCGTCCTCCGGCACCGCTGGCCGGTGATCGGCGTCGCCGCCGTCGCGCTCATCCTCACCTGGGTGCCGTGGACGAGGATCGGCAGCGAGTTCCTGCCGCCCATCGAGGAAGGGTCGATCCTCTACATGCCGACGACGCTGCCGGGCGTGAGCGTCGCCCGGGCGCGCGAGATCATGCGGACGCAGGACCAGATCCTGATGTCCTTCCCGGAGGTGGAGCACGTGTGGGGCAAGGCCGGCCGCGCCGAGACGGCGACGGACCCGGCGGGCCTCGACATGTTCGAGACGACGATCACCCTCAAGCCACAGTCCGAGTGGCGGCCGGGGCTGACGTATGACGACCTCATCGCGCAGATGGATTCCGCCGTGCGGATGCCGGGGGTGAGCAACTCCTGGACGATGCCGATCCGTGGCCGCATCGACATGCTCGCCACGGGCATCCGGACGCCGGTGGGCGTCAAGATCTTCGGCCCGGACCTGGCCGAGCTCGAGCGGCTCGGCAAGGAAGTGGAGCGTGCCGTGCAGATGGTGCCGGGCACGCGGAGCGCCTTCGCCGAGCGGGCGGTGTCGGGCTACTACGTGGACATCGACATCGACCGCGAGGCGGCGGCCCGCTACGGGCTCAACGTCGGCGACGTCAACGCCGTCATCACCACGGCGATCGGCGGCATGACGATCACGCAGACGGTGGAGGGGCGCGAGCGCTACGGGGTGCGCCTCCGTTACCCGCCGGAACTGCGCGACAGCCCGGAACGGCTCGCCTCGGTGCTCATCCCGGTGAACACCGGGGGCGGTGGCGCGGCGGCTGCCGGAGCCGGAATGGCGATGGGTGGTGGAGCGATGGGTGGCGGGGCGGCCGCGGGTCCGACGTCGAGCGGGCGGACGGCGCAGGTGCCCCTCGGCCAGGTGGCCACGATCAAGCAGGTCGCCGGCCCGATGGTCGTCCGCACCGAGAACGCGCAGCCGACGGCATGGGTGTACGTGGACGTGGCGGGGCGCGACATCGGCAGCTACGTGGCCGAGGCGCAGCAGGCCGTCGAACAGATGGTCACGCTCCCTTCCGGCTACACCCTCGCGTGGAGCGGGCAGTACGAGTACATGCTGCGTGCCCAGGAGACGATGAAGCTCGTCATCCCGGCCACGCTGGCGATCATCTTCCTGCTCCTCTACTTCAACTTCAAGAGCGTGGGCGAGACGCTGATCGTGATGCTCTCGCTGCCCTTCGCGCTCGTCGGTGGCATCTGGTTCGTCTGGCTGCTCGGCTACAACTGGTCGGTGGCGGTGGCGATCGGGTTCATCGCGCTGGCCGGCGTGGCGGCGGAGACGGGGGTCATCATGCTCATCTACCTGGATCACGCGTGGAAGGCGCACCAGGTGGACGGCCGCCAGCCGACGCTGCGCGACCTCTACGACGCCGTGATGGAGGGCGCCGTGGAGCGCGTGCGGCCGAAGATGATGACGGTGACGGCGATCATGGCGGGTCTGCTACCGATCCTCTGGGGCACGGGGACGGGGTCGAGCGTGATGAAGCGCATCGCCGCGCCGATGGTGGGCGGGATGGTGAGCAGCACGGTGCTCACGCTGATCGTCATCCCGGCCATATACTCGCTCTGGAGGGAGTACGAGGTGCGCCGGGCGCTCCGGGCCGAGCGATCCCTCGTTGGGCGCACGGCGCCGGCCGCAGCACGGCCGGTGGGAGCACCAGCCGGTGCAGCGCAGCTCTCGATGACATCGCCCAACAACAGCAGGGGAGGCATGACGCCATGAGCAGGCGCAAGCAACGTCCGACCTCGGCCGAGCGCAACGCGCGGCGTGAGGTGCCCGAGGCGCACGAGGTGCGCAAGGCTGGCCGTCCCGTGGAGGCCCGCCCGAATGGGCGGCGGTCCCGGGGTGGACGTTCGGATGTACGTCGCACGGGTACACGCGGCCGTCGTCTCGGCGTGGTCGCCGTGGCGCTGATCGCGGCGCTCCTCGGCGTCGGCTGGTGGCTCGCCACACCGGCACCCGCGCATGCGGGCGAGATCACCGTCTACAAGAGCCCGACCTGTCAGTGCTGCGAGCTCTGGCTCCGGCACATGCGGCGCGCGGGCTTCGAGGTGACCGAGAGGAACGTCCCCGACATGGCCGCGATCAAGACGGAGCACGGCGTGCCGGGTACGCTCGCCTCCTGCCACACGACCCTGGTCGGCGGATACGTCGTCGAGGGGCACGTGCCGGCGGATCTCGTGGTGCGGCTGCTCGACGAGCAGCCGGCGGTCGCGGGGCTCGCGGTGCCCGGCATGCCGGTGGGTTCTCCAGGCATGGAGGGCATCGGACGGCAGCCGTATGAGGTGCTCACCTTCACGCGCGACGGCGGGACCGCGGTGTACGCCCGGAGGTGATCCTTCCGGGGGTGATCCTGCCGGCGGATGATTCTGCCGGCGGATGATCCTGCCGGCGGGTGATCCTGCCGGCGGGTGATCCTGCCGGCGGGTGATCCTGCCGGCGGGTGATGCCCCAACGGTTGCCGTCCGCGTGTGAGTGGCACGTAGCGAGGGGCTCGGTGGACGCCGAGCCCCTCGCTACGTGGACGGTAGAGCGTGGATGCCTACCTGCTGGCGTGAAAAAATTCTGGGACGACTGTCCCAGAGGAAGTCCCGGGACGGACCACTAGGTGCCCGGCTATCTTGCACGCTACACTGGCCTGAGTGGTTCATCGACTCCTCGGTCGACGTGCCCGGTTCGCGCTAGTCCTCGGCAAGGGACACACACACCGCCGCACGTACTGGTCCGCCGCACGTGCTGGTCAAGCTGCGATGCTGCACGGCTCCTCATCCGCGGCCTGACCGGCGCTGCGGGAGGTTGCCGTAGCACCCCGAGCCGAGTCCTCGCGGGGTACCCCGCCGATGGCTCGACCAGCACCCCATGGTGGAGTCCTGCAAGCCTAGGCCGCGCAGCCTCTATCCACCCGTCACTTGACCTGCCCCTAGACGCGACGGCCGGCCCGACGGCCGACGAGACAGTCCAACAGGTGAGTCGCATCAAGTCGGTCGTCGTGAGTCGAGCGGACGGAGCGGGAGGCGTCGTTGCAGGAATCCCAGCCCCGGGGGGGTGGGAACGCGACCGGAGGGACTCGAACGGTGTCGATGAATCTCACGACAAGGTCATCGTGCATCCTTAACCAAGCCCCTCCCATCTGTCGGCCATCATAGCCCATCCATGGCCCATCTCGCCGGCCACTGACAATCGTCGGCGGCACGACGTAGACGGCCGGTCGCTGGCAGCGCACCGCGCTCTCCGCCTTCTTCTCCGGCGCGCTCCTCAGGCACTGGTGCGCCCCGGCCCCCGTGCCATGGCCCCCGTGGGGAGTCGCGGCCGCTGAGCGCCAGTGCGCATGACGTCGGGACTTGACTCTGGAGTGTGCTCCAAGGTTTATCTTTGGTTCATGTCTATCTCCCCCGCCATGGCCACGCGCCGCCGCCTCAGCCCCGGACTTCCCGCGTCGGTTCCCGCGCGCCCGGCGGCCGGGGTGCTCCGCATCGGCGACCTGGCCGCCACGGCGGGCGTCAGCCCCGACGCACTCCGCTACTACGAGCGCCGCGGACTCCTGCAGCCGACCGGACGCCGGGCCAGCGGCTACCGCGAGTACCCGCCGGAGGCCGTTGGCGTGGTGCGTTTCATCAAGCACGCGCAGGCGCTCGGTTTCAGCCTCGCCGAGGTCGAGGAACTGCTCCGGCTGCGGGGCGCGCCGGGACGCCGCAGCACCGGGCTCGAGGTGCGCGAGGTGGCCGCGACGAAGCTGCGCGACATCGACGAGAAGCTCCGGATGCTCGGCGCGCTCCGCGAGTCGTTGGCCGAGCTGGTGGCCGAATGTGACCAGACCTGCGGCGCGGACGTAGGCGCGGCGGTCGACCCACTCGACTGCCCGATCATCGCCGCGCTGAACGCCCCCAACGACGCGGCGCCGACACCGCGGGCGTCGGGGGGTGTCGTCCGCTGATGCACCTGGAACCGGAACGCGCTTCCCACCGCACGGGCGACTCGCGCATGCACCTCAATTTGACCATCGGCGGGATGACCTGCCTCGACTGCGCCCGGCACGTCACGGCGGCGCTTGAGCGCGTCGAGGGCGTCGAGGCGGCGCACGTCGACTACCGGGCGGGCCGCGGCCGTGTGGAGCTCGCGCCTGGCATGACGCCGACGCCGGCGCTCACCGGCGCGCTCGTCGCGGCGGTCGAGCGAGCGGGCTACCGCGCCAAGCCGCTCACCCCGGCCGAGGCGGACACCGAATCGGTCGCCATGGCGGCCGTGAAGACACCCGCAGCACCAGGCGCCGGGCGCTCGGACACGCCGTCATTCGCGCGCGAGGCGCCGGCGCGCCGGCTCTCGGTGCATGCGGCGGTGCATCCGGCCGGCAGCGCGCCCGACGGCGACGGCACGGCGCCCGGCGCTGACTTCGACGTGCTCATCATCGGCACCGGCGGCGCGGGCGTCGCGGCCGCGATCCAGGCAGCCGGGATGGGCGCGAAGGTCGCCATCGCGGAGGGCGGCACGCTCGGCGGCACGTGCGTGAACGTCGGCTGCATCCCGTCGAAGACGCTGATCGAGGCCGCCGCGCACGTGCACGCGGCGCGGCGCGGTTTCCCGGGTGTGGCCCCCTGCGAGCCCGCGGTCGACTGGCGCGAGGTCGTGCGCCAGAAGGACGCGCTCGTGGGCGAGCTGCGCGAGGCCAAGTACGCCGACGTGCTCGCGAGCTACCCAGAAGTGGCACGCTTGGAGGGCCGAGTGCGTCTTCTGGCGGGTGCCGAGGCGGGAGTGCGGGTGCGCGTCGGCGACGGGACGGCCGCCCACGAGCATGTCGCCCACAAGGTGCTCGTCGCCACGGGCACCGCCCCGGCGCGACCGTCGATCCCTGGCCTGGAGGACATCGACGCGCTCGACAGCACGAGCGCGATGGCGCTCGAGACGCTGCCGGAGTCGATGATCGTGCTCGGCGGTGGGCCGGTGGGCGTGGAGCTCGGGCAGACGTTCGCGCGCTTTGGAGTGAAGGTCGTCATCGTCCAGCGCGGCGCGCATCTGCTCCGCGGCGAGGACCCGGAGATCGCCGAGGTGCTCCGAGAGGCGCTCGAGGCCGAGGGAATCGAGGTCCACACCGGCACCGCCGTCGTGCGCGCGGAGCGCGATGGAGGCGGGGTAGTCGTTCATGTGCGGCAGGGCAGCCTCGCGGGGCAGCTCCGCGCCGAGCGAGTGCTCGTCGCCACAGGTCGGCGGCCGAACACGCGGGACCTCGGCCTCGAGGACGTCGGCGTGGCGCTCTCGCCGAGCGGCTATGTTCAGGTGGACGCCACGATGCGGACCACGAACCCGGACGTCTACGCCGCCGGCGACGTGACCGGCGGGCCGGGCTACGTGTACGTAGCCGCCGCTGGCGGACGCGTGGCGACGGAGAACGCGCTCAAGGCGCTGTACGCGACCGGGACGGCAAGCGACGCTCCGCGCGAGCTCGACCTGTCGGCGGTGCCGAGCGTGACGTTCACCGCGCCGCAGGTGGCCTCGGTGGGCCTGACCGCGGCCGCCGCGCGGGTAGCGGGGTACCACGTCGACGTCGCTGCGCTGGACATGGCCGACGTCCCGCGCGCGCTCGTGAGCTACGACCGGCGTGGGCTCGTAAAGCTCGTCACCGAGTCGGGGTCCGGCCGAGTGCTCGGCGTGCATGCGGTGGCGCCGAACGCCGGGGAGTTCATGGGCGAGGCGACGCTGGCGATCCGGTTCGGGCTGACCGCGAAGGACCTTTCGGGCACGCTTCACCCGTACCTCACGTGGGTGGAGAGCCTGAAGCTCGTCGCGCAGGGTGGCTCGGCGGGCGTCCAGAAGCTGAGCTGCTGCGCGTGACGACGGACCTGCCGAGCGCGCGCCGCGGCCTCGCGGCGGCCGCGGGCGCCGTCGGCGCCGCGTTCCTCGCCTCGCTCTGCTGCGTGGGGCCGCTCCTGTTCGTGACACTCGGCGTCGGCGCGGGACTGGCGAGCACGTTCGAGCCGCTCCGCCCCTTGTTCACTGTTCTGACCCTGGCCCTCCTCGCGGTCGGCTTCTACGTCGTCTACGGGAGGAAGCCGGCGGAAGCGGACGCCGCAACGGGCGCCGCGTGCACGCAGCACGGGACGTGCGCCGTTCCCCGCAACCGGACGCGCGACAAGGTCCTGCTGTGGATCGCAGCGGTCGTCGCGCTCCTGTTCCTGACGTTCCCCCAGTGGTCCGTGCTCCTCGTCTGACGTCGCCGAGCGGCGGCGTCGATCTGATCACCGGACCCCCACGTCCTCTACAGCGGGTGCACCAATGATCCAGCCCCTCGTCACCTTCGGTCTCGTCGCCGTCGTCGGCGGCCTCTCCCTCTGCGATCTCTGCGTGCCGGCGGCACGGTCCGTCGGCACCTCTGGTGGCCTCGTCTCGGTCGCCGACGCCGCGCCCGTACAACGCCCACCGGTACGACCGCTGGCCGATACCCAAGTGCCGGTGGACGCGGCCGCACGGGCGGTGACGCGACCGGCGGTGACGCAACCGGCGTCCGCGCGCCGGACGGTGACGTTCGCCGTGCAGGGCATGACGTGCGGCGGGTGCGAGATCGGAACGCGCAAGGTTCTCACGCGCCTCCCGGGGGTCGCCAAGGCGGACGTGAGCTACGAGAAGGGGACGGCGGTCGTGACCTACGACCCGGCGAAGGTGACCGTCGAGCAGATGATCGCCGCGGTCAAGACGCTCGGCTACACGGCCACCGTCGTCGCGCCACCGGCCCGCTGAAAGGCGCGTGGCCGGGCGCGTGGCGACGAGGCGCCTACTAGGCGTCGCAGGCTGGCTGACCGTCACCGTCGGGGTGCTGCACCTCGGTGTCGCGCTCGTTCAGTACGACACGCTTTCGCTCGACGCACTCTGGTTCGCGGGCAGCGGCCTCGCCGTCGTGCTAATCGGAATGTTCACGCTGCTCGCCCGACCGCCGTTGGCATCTGCCGGAGTGCGTTGGGCGGCGGCTGGGGCGAACGTCGCCGGCCTCGCGCTGGCCATGGCCTTCAGCGCGCTCACCCACTGGCGCGAGCCGCAGGGGCCGGTGCTCGTGGCACTCTTTCTCACCGGCGGGCTCGGCGTGATGTTGCCAGGTGACAGCCCGCGCGACCCGTGACCGAGCGGTGAACCTGATGGCGCCGGCACCGAACCCCGAGCGGCCCGTCCGCCGACGCGTCCGCCTCGCCGACGCGCCGCCTCGTGCTTGCGCCGGCTACTCGGAGATCGAGGGCGGCCTCCAGCGGAAGGACGACGTGCTTCCGGGCGAGTTCGGTCCCGACGGGCTGCCGCGCTACACGTGCGAGCTGCGCGTACAGCGGGAGGCCGCGACCGGTGCGCCGGTGTTCCTCGGGCCGTTCGCCTTCGGCCCGCCCGCCGGACGCTTCCTCTACGTGAGCTGGAGCGCGGTGCGCCCGAACGACCCCAGCGGCAGGCGCGCGATGTTCCGCCGAGCCAAGGTGCCCCTCGGCGGGATCACGTGGGCGCAGGTCGAGGACGCCACCGCGCAGCAGGGCGGGGTGCTCCAGGCGACGGTGCCAGGCGTCACCCGGGACGGCGGCCCGGTGTGCGCGACCGTGCCTCCGCAGGGCGGCTGGCGTGTCGTCGCGAGCTGACAGGGCGGTGCCGGCGGAGCGGCGCTGAGGAGGAAGGCGACGCGCTACGTGTGCGGCGCCTGGGCGGACGACCGGGTGGCGAGCGGCGTCGGGAGCGCGGATCAAGCCTGGATGGCTGCTGTCCCGAAACTTCGCGATTAAGCGTCCCGAAACGTCTTCACGCCAGCAGCCCGATCTCGACCTCGATTCTCGGTGGGCCGCCGAGCGAGTCCGTGGACAGAATCAGGAGCCAGCCAGGGGCATCCGTCATCTCTCCCCGCTGGCGCCCTCCTTCAGCGCCGTGCCCGGCGAGGATCCCGTCGCTGCCGACCGGTCCCACGGCGCGGAACCACTATCCGCCGGGGGAGGTCTGCACGTTGTGTAGCTCGATCGGCAGGGGTAGTTGTGTGACCTGGCCCGATCGCAGCTCGACACGGCTGATGGAGTTGCTCTCCTCGTCGGCAGTAAAGACGGAGCTGGTGCCGAGGCGCTCGGGAGCCGCTGCCGTGTCGGAGGAGTCAGGGGGCCGGAGTGCGATCGCGTTCTCCGTCGCCACAGGCAGCGGCGCCGACGAGGAGCACGATCGTGAGACGGCGGCATGATGTCGATACGCTCATCAGTGCTCGGTCAGCTCCTTGTGGTGCATCAACCCCGTGCTGCAGCCACCTCATGAGGCGACTGGCCCGCGTGGGGTGGCCCGTTCGCGGTTGAGTGCGTGGGCAGGCTCGCGGGCAAGCTGTGTGCCGACAAGCTCTGTGCCGAGTGTTCGCCACCGTAGGGCGCCTGCCAGATACGTCCGCCTGGCAGGCGCCCTACGGGCCTTAGGGGCGTCTCATGGCCTGCCGCGGTGCGCTCTGGTGCGCCTCGCCGCGCTGCGCGCCCCGCGACACCAGCGCCAGGCGTACACCATTCGCGGCCAGCGCCGAGCGTACACCATGCGCGAGCCGCTCCGTGAGGTCGATGGCGTTCGACGGGTGGGGGATCGTGTTGCAGGTGACGACGCGGCCCGCACCGGCCGCCATGAGGTCCTCGTACGCGCGGCCGGCGAAGACCGCGTGCACGCCGACGCATACCGGCGGCGCGAGTCCGGCGCGCCGCAGGTGCGCGACGGTCTCGATCATCGTCCGTGCCGTGGAGATGATGTCGTCCACGAGCACCGGCGTGTGATCGCGCCATCGTTCGACGTCCGGCACGGAGATCTCGACCACCCGGTCCCCGCGCCGCACCTTCTCCAGCACGAGGGCGGGCGCCCCGGCCCCCTCGGCGACGGCGAGTACCCACTGCGCACTCTCGCTGTCCGGGCCGACGAGGAGCGGCCGGGGGATCTCTGCACCGATCCATGCCGAGATCGCGGGCGCCGCACGCACGACGACGCCCGGGACGGTGTAGATGTCCGTCAGGCTCTCGTGACGGTGGAGGTGAGGGTCCACCGTGACGAGCCAGTCGACGGCCTCCGACACGACGTGCGCGAAGTATCGGGAGGTGACTCCCTCCCCCTCGCGGAATCGCCGGTCCTGACGCATGTATGCGAGGTAGGGCGCGACGAGCCCGACCCGCGCCGCGCCGAGATCGCGCGCCGTCGCGGCCAGGAAGAGGAGCGGCAGGAGCTTGTCGTCCGGTCGGTGGAGGGTCGCGGCGAGCAGCACGGACCGCCCGGTGACCGGCGTGCCGATGCGCACGAGCGTCTCGCCATCGGGGAACCGGTGTACGTCCACAGTGCCGAGCTCACCGCCCAGCTCCCTGGCGAGTGCCTCGGCGAGTCCCTCGTTGCCCGGCAGGGCCAGGAGCAGGGGCGGCGCGACGGGCTGGGCTGCAGCGAGTGCTTTGGTCATGGCTGTGCCTCGTCCGCGCCGATGGCGACGATGTCCGGGTTGGCTTCGACGTAGAGCGCCGCGTACGCGAGCTCGCCCGGCGACTCGGCGTGCAGCGTGAAGACCGGTTGGCCGATGCTCACGTGTCGGCCGGTCGGGGCATGCAGGACCAGGCCTGCCGCCGGTGACCGCGGGGCGCCGGCAAGCTTGGCGGCCCGGGCGAGCCGCCGGTTGTCGATCGCATCGACGCGACCGCTGCGGGTGGCGACGATCTCACGGGTGTAGGCGGCCCGTGGCGGCTCGCGCAGACCACCCTGTGCCTCACAGATGGCCACGAACTTCCGCCAGGCACCCCCGCGCTCGAGATGGCGCCGGGCCAGCGCGAGGCCCTCACCCTCGGGCACGCGGCCGCCCAGCTCGAGCACGCGCCCCGCCAGCACCAGGGCGCGCGCCCGGAGGTCGGCCGGGGCTTCGGCGTCGTTCCGCAGGACCGCGAGCACGTCGCGCGCCTCCAGTGCCGGCCCGATGCCGCGGCCGATCGGCTGGGTGCCGTCGCCGGGCATGATGTCGACCACGAGCCCGACGGCGGCGCCGACGCGGACGAGCCGGTCGCCGAGGCGCCGCGCAGTCTCCGCCGAGCGGACCTTGGCCGTGGGACCGACCGGGATGTCGATCACGACGTGCGTCGAGCCAGCTGCCGCCTTCTTCGAGAGCACCGAGGCCACGAGCTGCCCCTCGCTGTCGAGATCGAGCGGCCGTTCGACGCGGATGATCGCGTCGTCGGCGGGGCTCAGGCGCACCGCGCCGCCCCAGACGATGCAGCCCCCCTCCTGCTCGACCACCCGCCGCATGGCGTCGAGCGAGAGGTCCACGGGGGCCACAGTCTCCATGGCGTCGGCGGTGCCGGCTGGGGAGGTGATGGCCCGCGAGGAGGTCTTCGGCATGAGGAGGCCGCAGCTCGCCACGATCGGGACGACGAGCATCGTGGTACGGTTGCCCGGCAGACCACCGACGCTGTGCTTGTCGACGACGGGTGCTCGTGGCCAGTCCAGCCGGTCGCCGACGTCGATCATCGCGCGCGTGAGCGCGATCGTCTCCGCCTCGTCCAGCCGATCGCCGGCGCACGCGGTGACGAAGGCGGCGAGCTCGATCGCGGCGTAACGGCCAGCGGCCACGTCGCGCACGATGGCCGTGAGCGCCGGGGCGGACAGCGCGTGTCCGTAGACCTTGGCGCGAACGGCGCTCAACGACTCCAGCGGCGGCATGGACGAGACGACGACGTCATCGCCGGGCGCGGCCCCGAGGAGGCGCCAGGCCGCGTCCGATAGACTCGCCTCGTCGGGCGCGAGAAGGTCGCCAGTCACCACGTTGAGCGTGGCGACGATCACCCGATCACCGAGGGCGACCTGCAGCCGCGTTAGTGCCTCCCAGCCTTCCGACCGGCAGATGGGGCAGTCGGCTGACATGTAGATGACCGGCTCCTGATATGTGTCGATCCCGAGTGGGCGGAGCCGGAGGACGTTCGTCTCGGGGTGGTCGGAGTGGCCGGACAGGCCGGTGGCCATTGCGGATGGATTCAGCGTCGGTGCCATGGTGTGCTGCGGGGTGTGCTGCGGGGTGTGCTGCGGGGTGTGCTGCGGGGTGTGGTTCGGTGCGTGGCTTGGGGTGTAGTTTCGGCGTATGGCTTCGGTGTGTGCGTCATCCGGCCGTCCCCAGCGCCTTCTCGAGCATCACGAGGAAGCCGAGCGCCGGGTCCTTGTACTCGGCGTGCCGCAGCATATCCCAGTGGTCGCGCAGGTACTGCCGGAGGAACGTCACGATCTGGCCGAGGGAAACGGTGAGGTACTTCTGCCCCGCCGAGCCCGCCGTGACCGATCCGAAGGCGACGAGGCGGACCCGATGTCCGGTCGGGAGAAGCGCGGACCCGTCGCGCAGGAGGGCCTCGACGGCCGTCGGCGCCTCCTCACGGGAGCAGCAGCCGAAGCGCACGAGTACCGTGCGGAGGACGGCAGGGTCGGTGGTGGCGGCGTTGAGCACCGCACGGCCCTCCTTGACCTCGCCCACGAGCATGTCGCCGTGGTCGGTCGGAATACCGAGCGCGGGATCGGTGACGGTATGTTCCTGGTCCGCGCCTGTGCGCCGTCGCGATCCTGGCACGAGCTGGCCGGCGCCGGGGAAGCGGACGGCGAGGACGTCGAGGTCCGTGGCGGTGCGGTATGCGCCACCGCGCAGCGCCTCGATCACCGGGAACTCGCTGACCGTGAAGTACCCGTTCACGCGCAGGTACGCTTGCACTAGCGCGACGGCGTTATCCATGCTGCGCGCCCACCCGCGACGGACCCGGCGTGCCGAGCGTGCCGGCCGCGAACCTGTTGTACAGCGCCCCCAGCAGCGCGACGACGAGTGCCACGGCCAGGCTCACGCCGACGATGCCCGTAGCGAAGCTGCCCCACGTGAGTGACCGTGCCACGCCGGTGAGGTCCAGGTGGAACACGTAGCCGATGGCGGCCGTCGTGCTGCCCGGTGCGACGGCGACGAGGAGCGAGCAGACCGCGTAGACGCTGGCGGTGGTGAAGGCCGCGGCGAGCGCGAGCGCTGAAGTATCTAGTCGCATGGTCGGGTCCTCAGGAATGAGGTGGTCAGGAAGGGGGCCACGGGGACACTCAAGGCATGGTGCCACGTGAGGCCGCGGACGCCGCGCGCGCGCTCCGGCCAGGCCGTGGGAGAAACGCCGGCGTCTCGCCCGCGTAGCGGTCGTACGCCGCGCCGAACTCTGCTCGCACCTCCCGCTCCTCGCGCCGGGCGAGCCGCACGTACGTGACGACGAGGATCGGGAACATCACGAGCGTGAGCAGCGTCGGCCACTGGAGCAGGAAGCCGAGCAGGATGGCGATGAAGGCGACGTACTGCGGATGGCGGATGCGGGCGTAGGGCCCGCTCATCGCCAGGCGGTGCTCACGCTGGGCTGCGTGGAGATGGTGCCACGCCGCCGAGAGCAGGATGAAGCCGCCGCCGATGAACACGCTGCTCAGGATGTGGAACGGGCTCAGGTGCGGGTCGCCCTGCCAGCCGAGCAGCGTGTCCCAGAGGTGCCCGGCGTCGTGCGAGAGCAGGTCGAGGCCGGGATAGCGCTGGCCCAGCCAGCCCGAAAGCAGGTAGACGGTGAGGGGAATGCCGTACATCTCCGTGAACAGCGCCACGACGAAGGCGGAGAAGGCGCCGAGCGAGCGCCAGTCGCGGCCAGTGCGCGGCTTGAAGAAGCTGAACGCGAAGAAGATGAAAATCGCCGAATTGAGAACGACCAGCGACCAGAGGCCGTAGGCGGGGGCGGGGTCGGTGGTCATGAGGCCTCAGACGGTGAGGAGTGGTGAGGCGGGCTATTGCTACGGCGCGCGTCGACGACCGATTGATCGGCAGGAGCGACCGCGACACGATCGCTGTTCCTGCCGTCAGGGCGTCCACCGTCAGGGTGCCCGCCGTCAGGGCTGTGACCGCTCCCGTGGCCGCGGTGTAGAAAGACGTGCAGGAGGGGGCAGGCGAGGATCAGCAGGAATGGCAGCAGCCCAAAGACGTGCGCGCGGTGCTCGGTCGCGAGGAAGAATCCTGCGACGAACAGGAAGCCGGTGACGGCGAGTGCCGTTCGGAGCGCGGCGGAGGAGGTCATGGCGCGGGTGGCTGTGGTGAGAGGGATCATGGCAGGGCGCGTCCCGTGCGATCGCGGGACGTGCCGCCGTCGGTGACGGCGAACAGGTCGGCGCGCGTCCGCGGGAGACAGCAGCGACCTGCGGCGTCCGGGCGTGCGAAAAGCATCTGCGCGATGCCGATCTGCGCGGTCGCGAAGGCGTGGGCGGAAGCCGCCATGTAGAGGCGCCAGGCGCGATAGGTCTCCGACCCGACGAGCCGCACGGCCTCGTCGGCGCGAGCCTCCAGGCACCGCACCCAGTGACGCAGCGTGAGCGCGTAGTGCTCGCGCAGGCTCTCCACGTCGCGCGTCTCCAGCCCCGCGCCCTCCGCCGCGGCGAGCGCCTCGGCGACAGGGACGAGCTCCCCGTCGGGGAAGACGTACCGGTCGATGAACTTCCCCTGGCCCCACAGTCGGCGCGGCCGGCCCCCGGCATCACGGGCGCGGGCGTCGGCCAGACTGACGATGCCATGGTTGAGGAAGAGCCCGCCGGGGCGCGTGAGGCGGAAGGCGGCGCGGAAGTACGTCGGGAGGTGCTTCCGGCCCACGTGCTCGAACATGCCGACGCTCACCACCTTGTCGAACTCGGCGTCGGCCGGCAGGTCACGGTAGTCGCGCACCTCGATGCGGCAGCGGTCGGTGAGTCGCTCGTCGGCGATGCGCGCGGCCGCGTACGTGGCCTGGGCCGGGCTGAGGGTGATTCCCAGCGCCTCGACGCCGTAGTGGCGTGCCGCATATCGGACCAGCCCGCCCCACCCGCAGCCGATGTCGAGCAGCCACTCCCCGGGCCGCAGTCGGAGCTTGCGGCAGATGAGGTCGAGCTTCGCCCGCTGCGCGGCGTCGAGGTCCTCGTCCCCGGTAGGGAAATAGCCGCACGAGTAGACGCGCTCCGCGTCCAGCCAGAGTCCGTAGAAGTCGTTGCCGACGTCGTAGTGGCGGCGAATCGCCGCCGCGTCGCGCGTGCGGCTGTGGCGGCGGCCGGCCCGGTCGTTCGGCCTCTCCGCAGCGACTGCGGCAGCGTCTCCTGCGAGCCCCACGCCCTTCCGGGGCGGGCCGCTCGGCAGCTGGAGCAGGAAAGCCGCGAGCCGGGCGAGCCGGCGCGGCGAGCGCAGACGTTCGGCCAACGGTGCGGCGATCTCGGCGGCCGCGGCGAGGTCACCCTCGATGTCCACGTCGCCGCGGACGAACGCCTCCGTGAGTGCGAGCTCGGTGGGCGGCCAGAACATGCGGCGGAGTGTCCAGGAGGCGCGGAGGACGATCGTGAACGGGGACGCTCGTCCCTCCGCGGGTTGCTCGAGCACACCGGACCAGTAGCGCACGGCGAAGCGCCGCTCGTGCGTCGGGCCGAAGAGCTCGTCCATCACGCGCTGGGCGATGCCCAGATAGGGCACCCCGGGGCAGTAGTGAGCGAGTGACTGTGGCATCGTCGGATCGGTCATTCGAGGGGCATGCGAGTGCGCGAACGGGGGAGGGCGTTCCGCTACGTCGTGAGCGGGCGTTGGTCGCCAGCGTGCTGGACGGGCATGGCGCACCTCCCATGGCATATCTCCCATGGCGCACCTCACGAGTGAGAGTGGAGGTAATGGCGAGCGCCCCCGCCTCGACGCCCTGCCCCACGGGCGGCAGCACTGACCATCGCGGTCACCCAGACCCCGATCCAGGCTCCGACCCAGCCGCCGATGAACCCCTCCGCGATGCCGACGGAGAACCCGACGGCGCTGGTCGCGTCAACGCCGACGACGAGCAGCTCCCAGACGCGACTCATGGTCGTCCGGTGCGGGAAGAACACCGCGCCCGCGCCGATGACCGCCACCATACCGGCTGTGCCCACACCGACGAGCGGCGCCAGCCGCGTGGCTTGGCGCTTCCACGCGCCACGTTTCCACGCGCCACGAACGCCGTCGCCGATCGCCGCGGCCCCGCGCCATGCCACACGTCTCGAAGCGGCATCGGTACTGGCTTGCTCGGCGCTAGCTCGCTCGGTGCCAACTCCATCGGTGCTGGCTTGATCAGCGATGGCCCTTCGGAGATGTCGCTCGTCGCACTGTGCCCGGTCGTACTCCACGTAGGCCATCTCCGTGGCCGGATTGACGTGGGCTCGGGTCACGCCCGGCACCCGGCGTAATGCCAGCTCGATGTCGTGCGCCCGCTGACCGGCGCAATCCGGCGACTCCAGGGGCAGGGTCGTGCGTGCTCGCGCCATCGTGTGCACCATCATGTCCGTCACTCCTCGACGCGCGCTCCCATTCACGAATCCCTCTTCCGAACCCCTCCGGATATGGAGCCTTCCGGCTGGCAGGCGGGCCGACGGCGTCGTTGCTCACCCATCGTGTCGACCACGTTCCGCTCAATGTACGATCGCCTGTGATCCTGAAGCAGAGCTGAGCCGCGCCTGAAGGACCACGAGTTGCGACACGTCCCACGTACCGCGGCAGCGATTCCAAGGCCCGGTGCGCATCCGACGGGTATGACGGGTATCCGGTGGGTGCCTGGGCGTCACCCTTGCTCGGGCACTGTAGGTCCTGCTTTGCCCCTACTGTGCCTTCTCGGGGATTCAGCCACCGTTCAGCCGACATTCACCTCGCTGCCACACCCTTGTCATTCGCGGGCGTCGTCTACCACCGACTCGGATCGCGCCCCTGCTCGCGCCCCTGCTCGCGTACCGACGGCTCGCGTACCGCTCGGGTCACGTACCTGCTCGCACCCCTGCTCGCGTACCTGCTCACGCGAGACGTCTGTGTCCACCATTCCCCGCATCGAGGAGCGAGAGAATGCCACCCTCGGAACGACCGGCTCGATCGCAGATGAGAACCGACCCATCCGACGGACTATCGCCCCCGCTGGAGAGTCAGGCGCTCGAGTCACTCGCTCTCGACCTCCACTGGGCGTGGAACCACCGGAGCGACGAGCTCTGGGCGCTACTCGATCCCGAGCTCTGGGCCGCGACACACAACCCATTGGTCGTGCTGCAGACGGTCTCGCGGGCGCGGCTCGAGGCCTTCCTCGCGCGTCCCGCCAACCGGAAGCGGATCGAGCGGCTCCTGGCGCACCGTCGCCGCCATCGCGATGCGCCGGCCTGGTTCCAGCGCACGCACCCCGACGCCCCCCTCACGGGCGTGGCGTACTTCTGCATGGAGTTCGCCCTCAGCGAGGCGCTACCCATCTACTCCGGTGGGCTGGGCAACGTGGCCGGTGATCAGCTCAAGGCGGCGTGCGACCTCGATGTCCCGGTGATTGGCGTCGGCCTGCTCTATCAGCAGGGCTACTTCCGCCAGGCGATCCGGCCTGACGGGAGCCAGCAGGCGCTCTATCCGTACAACGATCCCGGCCAACTGCCGATCACCCCGGTCCGTGACACGACAGGCGAGTGGCTGCGGGTGGAGCTCGCGTGGCCGGCGTACCCGATCCGGCTTCGCGTCTGGCAGGTGCGCGTGGAGCGCCGCGTCCTCTACCTCCTCGACAGCAACGACCCGGCGAATCCGCCGGCGGCGCGCGCCATCACGAGTGAGCTCTATGGCGGCGGTCCGGAGCTACGCCTGCAGCAGGAGATCGTGCTCGGCATCGGCGGCTGGCGCCTCCTCGACGCGCTCGGCCTGGCGCCCGAGGTCTGCCACCTGAACGAGGGGCATGCGGCGCTGGCCGTGCTCGAGCGCGCGCGCAGCTTCGCGGCGACGAACGGCTGCTCGTTCGGGACGGCGCTCATGGCCACCCGGGCGGGCAACCTCTTCACCACGCACACGGCCGTGCCGGCCGGCTTCGACCGCTTCGCGCCGTCGCTCGTGGAGCAGTACCTGGGGCCGTACGCCGAGCGGGAGCTCGGGATTCCTCTGGACGACCTGCTGGCGCTGGGTCGCGAGAACCCGCACGATCGTGGCGAGGCGTTCAACATGACCTATCTCGCCCTCCGCGGCAGCGGAGCCGTGAACGGCGTGAGCCGGCTGCACGGTGCGGTGAGCCGCCGGCTCTTCGGCCCACTCTTCCCGAGGCGACCGGAGCACGAGGTTCCGGTCGGGCATGTGACGAACGGCATCCACGTCCCCACCTGGGACTCCGCCGCCGCCGATGCCCTGTGGACGGAGGCGTGCGGCGCCGACCGTTGGCGCGGCACCATGGAGGCCGTGGGTCACGGCCTGGCGAACGTTCCCGATGCCGACCTCTGGGCGCTCCGCACCGCGAACCGCGAGGGCCTGGTAGAGTACGTGCGCGAGCGCTTGCCGAGGGAACTCGTCTCGGCGGGCGCGCAGCCGGCGCAGGTGGCGAGAGCGCGCACGGCGCTCGACCCTGCTGTGCTCACCATCGGCTTCGCCCGCCGCTTCGCGACCTACAAGCGCCCGACCCTCCTCCTCCACGACGAGGAGCGCTTGCTCCGCCTGCTCGCCGATCCCGCCCGCCCGGTGCAGCTCGTCATTGCCGGTAAGGCGCATCCCGCCGACGGCGCCGGCCAGGCGATGATCGCCGAGTGGGTCCGCTTCAGTCGCCGACCGGAGGTGGAGGGGCGGGTCGTCTTCGTCCCCGACTACAACCTGCTCCTCGCGGAGCATCTCGTGCAGGGCGTGGACCTCTGGATCAACACGCCGCGCCGACCCTGGGAGGCGAGCGGAACGAGCGGCATGAAGGTCCTCGTGAACGGGGGGCTCAACCTGTCGGAGCTGGATGGGTGGTGGGCCGAGGCCTACACACCAGAGGTCGGCTGGGCCATGGGCGATGGCCAGGAGCATGGCGATGACCCGGTGTGGGATGCCGCGCAGGCGGAGACGCTCTACGCGCTGCTCGAACGCGAGATCGTCCCGGCGTTCTACGACCGCGACGAGCGGGGTATCCCGGAGGCCTGGGTGGCGCGGATGCGCGCGAGCATGGCCACGCTGACGTCGCGATTCTCCACCAACCGCACCGTGCGCGAGTACACGGAGCGCTACTACCTGCCCGCCGCGGCGGCCTTCCGCGCGCGGGCCGCCGACGGGGGCGCGTCGGCGGCCCGGCTGGCGGAGTGGGAACGCCACCTCGCCGAGCGCTGGGGTGAGGCGCGCTTCGGCCCCGTGAGGGTGGAGACGCACGATGGCCGGCACGAGTTCACCCTCGAGGTCCATCTGGGCGGGCTGGACCCCGACGCGGTGCGCGTCGAACTCTACGCCGAGCCCGGCGACGGCGAGCCCGGCGACGGCGGCGCGCCACCGTACCATGTGATGGCCAGCGGTCGGCCGTCTGAGGGACCGCCCGGTGCCTGTGAATACACCGCGAGCGTTCCTGCTTCGCGGGCTGCGGGAGACTACACGCCGCGTCTGGTGCCGTACCATCCCGAGGCACGAATACCGCTGGAGACGGCGTACATCCTGTGGCAGCGATGACAATGGAGATTGGAATGACGACGACTATGGCGCGAGCCACAGCGGCCAGTGAGCCGCTCTCATCGGCCGAGCTGCACACGATCGACGCCTACTGGCGCGCCGCCAACTACCTCTCGGTCGGCCAGATCTACCTGCTCGACAACCCGCTGCTGCGCGAGCCACTGACGCTGGCACACATCAAGCCGCGCCTGCTGGGCCACTGGGGGACCACACCCGGGCTGAACTTCGTGTATGCACACCTCAATCGCGTCATCCGGCGGCACGACCTGGACATGATCTTCGTCGCCGGCCCGGGGCACGGCGGGCCGGCCGTGGTCGCGAACACCTATCTCGAGGGCATCTACAGCGAGCTGTACCCGGAGGTCTCGCGCGACGCCGCGGGGATGCAGCGACTCTTCAAGCAGTTCTCCTTCCCCGGCGGGATCCCGAGCCATGCGGCACCGGAAACGCCCGGCTCCATCAACGAGGGCGGGGAGCTCGGCTACTCGCTGGCCCACGCGTACGGCGCCGCCTTCGACAACCCCGAGCTGATCGTCGCCTGCGTCGTGGGCGACGGGGAGGCCGAGACCGGACCGCTCGCGGCGGCGTGGCACTCGAACAAGCTCCTGGACCCGGCCACCGACGGTGCGGTGCTGCCCGTCCTGCACCTGAACGGCTACAAGATCGCGAGTCCCACGATCCTCGCCCGCATCGGCGACGAGGATCTGACGAGCCTGTTCCGCGGCTACGGCTACGAGCCGTACCTCGTCGAGGGCACGGAGCCCGCGTCCGTGCACCAGGCGATGGCCGCGACGCTCGACACCGTGATCGAACGGATCCGCGCGATCCAGTCGGCTGCGCGCGACGACGGTGAGGTCGAGCGTCCCCGGTGGCCGATGATCATCCTGCGCACCCCCAAGGGCTGGACCGGGCCCAGGGAGGTCGATGGCCGGAAGACGGAGGACAGCTGGCGCTCGCACCAGGTGCCCCTGGCCGACATGGCGACGAGGCCGGAGCACGTGCGGCTCCTGGAGCAGTGGATGCGGAGCTACCGTCCGGAGGAGCTCTTTGACGAGACCGGAACGCTGGTCCCCGAGCTGGCGGCGCTGGCACCCGAGGGGCACCGGCGGATGGGAGCCAACCCGCACGCCAACGGCGGACTGCTGCTCCACGATCTCCGGCTCCCTGACTTCCGCGACTACGCCGTCGCCGTGCCGGCGCCCGGCATGGAGGTCGCGGAGGCGACGCGCGTGCTCGGCACCTTCCTGCGCGACGTGATGAGGCTGAACATGGAGCGGCGGAACTTCCGCGTCGTCGGTCCCGACGAGACGGCGTCGAACCGGCTCGGCGCGCTGTTCGAGGTGACGGACCGCACCTGGGTGGCCGATCGTAAGCCGGACGACGAGGAACTGGCCGTGGACGGTCGCGTGATGGAGATCCTCTCCGAGCACACCTGCCAGGGGTGGCTCGAGGGATACCTGCTCACCGGCCGCCACGGTCTCTTCTCCTGCTACGAGGCCTTCATCCACATCGTGGACTCGATGTTCAACCAGCACGCCAAGTGGCTCAAGGTCACGCGCGAGATCCCGTGGCGGCGTCCCATCGCGTCGCTCAACTACCTGTTGACTTCCCACGTCTGGCGGCAGGACCACAACGGCTTCTCGCATCAGGATCCGGGCTTCCTGGACGTGGTGATGAACAAGAAGGCGGACGTGATCCGCGTCTACCTGCCGCCCGACGCCAACACGCTCCTCAGCGTCGCCGACCACTGCCTGCGGAGCCGCAACTATGTCAACGTCATCGTGGCCGGCAAGCAGCCGGCCATCCAGTACCTGGACATGGATGCCGCCATCAAGCACTGCACCGCGGGCATCGGCATCTGGGAGTGGGCGAGCAACGACCGCGGCACGGAGCCGGACGTCGTCATGGCCTGCGCCGGCGACGTGCCGACGCTGGAGACCCTGGCCGCTGTGAGCCTGCTGCGCGAGCTCGCCCCCGAGCTCCGGGTGCGCGTCGTCAACGTGGTGGACCTGATGCGGCTCCAGTCGGCGGAGGAGCACCCGCACGGCCTCGCCGACCGTGACTTCGATACGCTCTTCACGACCGACAAGCCCGTCATCTTCGCCTATCACGGCTACCCGTCGCTCATCCACCGGCTGACCTACCGTCGGACCAACCACGGCAACTTCCACGTCCACGGCTTCAGGGAGGAGGGGACGACCACGACCCCCTTCGACATGGTCGTCCTGAACGAGATGGACCGCTTCCATCTGGTGGCAGCCGTGATCGACCGCGTCCCGCGGCTCGGCTCCATCGCAGCGTACGCGAAGCAGGCGATCCGGGACAGACTGATCGAGCACACCCGGTACATCGCCGAGCACGGGGAGGACATGCCCGAGATCCGCGACTGGACGTGGCCGGCCCGGTGACGCGTGGGGCCCGGTGGCCGCGTGGCTCGGTGCCCGCGTGGCCCGGTGCCCGCGTGGCTTCCGCCGGATCGCCACGCTCAGGCACCACTCAGGCTGGATTCAGCCACGGGCCCGACCTTCCAGAGGTCCCCAACTTCGGAGGCATGACCATGAAGGAGACCACCATTCGCATCGGCGGCATGAGCTGCGGTGGCTGTGTCCGCAACGTGCGGGAGGCGCTCGGCCGTATCCCGGGTGTGCGCGTCGGTACGGTCACCGTCGGCTCGGCGACCGTGTCGTACGACCCCGCCACCACCGATCGGGAGGACATCCTCGCGGCCATCGAGCGAGCCGGCTACGAGCCGCGGGCGGCGTGATCGCGGTGGGAGTCGCGGTGGGAGTCGCATGAGCGTGTCACCGCCATCTCCCGAGTTCGTCCGGCTGGACGAGCCCGAGGCGCGCGCCGTGCTCGCCCGGAATCACGTCGGGCGCGTCGCCTATTCCTTCCGCGACCGTGTGGACATCGAGCCGATCCACTACGTGGTGGACGGAAACTGGATCTATGGCCGGACGAGCATCGGGACGAAGCTCGCGACGCTCGCGCACCACCCGTGGTGTGCGTTCGAGGTCGATGAGGTGCGCGACACCTTCGACTGGGAGAGCGCGGTGGTGAAGGGCACCTTCCACCTGCTCGACCCGCAGGTTGGATCACCCGACGCCTACGGGCGTGCCGTCGCGCTCCTGCGACAGCTGGTCCCCGGCACACTCGGGGCGGACGATCCGGCCCCGCACCGGATCGTCCTGTTCGGCATTCACATCGACGAGATCACCGGACGGACGGCGCGTCCGCCTGCCCGGTAGGCCGCCGCGATCGCACCCGACAGGGGCGCGGGCCCAGGGCGCGGGTCCAGGGGCGCGGGTCCAGGGACACGAGTGCCACGGTGGCGCGCCCTGACGATGCCCTGATGCGCGGCGGCCTACCGGGGCTGCCTCGGCGGGGCTGAAGCCGGCGCGAGGACGTGGACGACGCGTTCATCCCACCGACAGCAGGGAGCGCGGCCGTCGCAGGTCGGCTCGGAGCACCGAAAGTGGAAGCGGACCGCGCCGCCCTCGGCCAGATCAAACGGGCCGAGCGTCACCTGGAAGCGCTGCAGGCCCGCCATCACACCGCCGACGGCGCTCAATGTCACCGTCTGCACCGCCGCGTTTCCAACGCGCCAGGTCAGCTCGCCCGGGCAGTTCGTGCGGACCACGAGACGGTCCCCGGCCTGGATCGGGTCCACGGGGCGCGTGATGGTCCACAACACGCTCCGTGGCACGAGGTGCTCGTCAAGCCAGGCCTGCGGTGGCTCCCCGAGCGCGCGGTAGACGTTCGCGAGATGCGTGCGGAACAGGTCGTCCATCGCCGCATCGTTGCCCGACTCCTGATCATCCCCGAGCCACCAGAACCAGTCGCTCCCCTCGGCGGCGTAGAGCGATGCGAAGGCCGTGGCGACCACGGCCGGGGTGATGGCGAGCTGTTCGAGTCGCGCGAGATCGTCGCGAACCCGGCCGAGCAGCGCCCACCCGCGATTCTCCTCCGCCTCGCCCGCCCACGTGCCGAGATCCACGCCGGGCGCCGATCCCAGCTCGTCGATCCACGACCCGGTGAAGAGATCGTGGACCGTAGCGTGCGCCTCACGCAGGTGCGGACGAACGCGGCGCGCCGGGTTGCCGGCGAGGTACTCGGCCGGTGTCACCGTCAGGATCTCGCCGTCCAGCGCGAGCAGGCCGTAGAGCGCGTGCAGGAACGGCCGCGCGTCCTCCCGGTACGCACTCCAGGCGTTCTCGCCGTCGAGCACCACGGTCAGCACCCGGTCTTCGCCGCCGGTGAGGCGCTCGGCGAAGCGCTCCTTGATCTGCCTCAGGAACTCGCGGGCGGCATCCTCGTAGTCAGCATGGTGCTGGTAGTGGAAGCCGATCTGATCGGCCAGCCAGGCGTCGCGGAAGAAGAGGCTGGTGCCGGACAGCTGTGCCGGCGCATCCCCCGCCCCTGCCACCGTCCGCCCGGCGCTGCGCTCCGCCCGGTACGGCTGGCAGAGCACGTCGGGCTCGTCCGTTCGGTACCCCCACCGGCCGGAGCGGGCGAGGACGCCCGCGTCCGTCGCCAGCCACGCGAAGCCGTGCTCCGCCGCCCGCTCGACCACGCGCTCGCTCACCGCCCCCTCGGCGGGCCACATCCCCCGGGGGGGTCGGCCGAAGCAGTGCTCGTAGTGCGTGACGGCGAGGCGCACCTGGGCATCGGAGTCTTCCGGATGCGCGAACCGCGGCGGGTGCGCGGCCCCGGGCCGGTCGATCGTCGCGGCGTCGGTGTCGTCGAGGAGCGGCAGGATCGGATGATAGAACGGCGTCGTCGCCAGCTCGACCTGTCCCCCGTCCTGGAGCTGTCGGTGGAGCGGAATGATGGCCCGCAGGATCCTGTACTGTTCGGCGATCATCGCCTCGACGTCGGCCGCGCTGAAGTCCCGCTGCTGCACGACGAAGCGGTGCACGGACGCGGTCTCACCTGTGGCGAGCCGGACGTTACCCTCCCGGAATTCCTTGCCGAACCAGGCGAGGTTGAACCACATCTGCAGGTCGCGGAGCTCCCCGGTGTCGAACTGCTCGTCGGCCTGCCGCTTCGCGAACAGTTCGGCGTAGCGCGGATGCACGAGGATCTGGTTGTGCCAGTGCGCGTCGAAGAACGTCGCGAGGATCTCCTCGCGCTCCTCGTTGCGCAGCCGCTCCGCCGGCGTGCGCGTCAGCTCGAGCGTCCGGTCCGTGGCCCCCCGCTCGACGTAGTCCTCGAGCTGCCAGAGGAGCACGGGGGTGACGTTGATGGTGAGGTGGACCGCAGGATACTGGGCGACGAGCGCGGCCATCGCGTAGTAGTCGCGGATGGCGTGCAGCCGGCCCCACGGCTGCGTGTAGCTGCCGCGAGGCGACGGGTGGGCGAGGTCCCGGAACAGGGGCTGGTGCTGATGCCACACCAGCGCAAGGTGGAGCTTGGGCCCAACGGTGAACGCCCCCGTGGGGCCGACGACCTCACCGGCCAGTGAGCGGCCGTGCACCTGGTAGTGGACCACCACGCCCGCGTCGAACGGGCCGAGCTCCGCCTGCCAGTAGCTGTTCGGTCCCGCGTTGTGCCGCCACACCGCATCGACCCGTCCGCCGGCGGTCGATGGCGGTAAGTCTGGGGCGGTGCCATCCGTCGCCGGCTCGGGCGTGGTGATGCTGAAGGTGACCCACACGGCCTGCCCGGGCTCGACGGGCCAGGTGCCGATCTCGAGGGTCACCAGATCGGCGGGGCTCACCCGGCGCGGGATCCGTCGCGCGTCGGAGTTGACATGCCACAGGTGCATCGGCTCGTCACCTCTCGCCGGCAAAGGCACGAGGATCAGCGGCAGGGAAGGCAGCTCGCGCGTTCGCCAACGTGCGATGTGACGGCCTACTGATCATCGTGTGTCCCGGGTACCCCGGGGTGGAGCGGCAGCCACGCCGGCGGGTCGCTGGCCGGAAAGCTCTCCTCGGACGCCTGCTCGATGGAATCCCGCGCCCGGGTCGGGGCGGATGGTGGCTCGCGTGACGGCTGGTCTCCTGACACCGGTACGGCTGGTTCACTTCGCTGCGACATCCGTTGCTCCTTCCATCCACCGATGGGGGCCTTCGCGGTTCTCTCGTTCGCTGCTCTCCGAGGCGTGGCGTGAGGATGGCACGACTCGCTGAATGGATGCTGAACGACGGCTGAACTCTCGGGCCGCGGGCGTCCGACCGCGTCTCTACGCAGCGGCCAGCTCGCCCGCCGGCTGTCGCCGTTCCAGCTGGAAGATGATGCAGACGAGGTAGAGCGACATCAGGGCGCCGCCGAAGCAGAACACCGAGACGTAGGCGAAGCGGAAGAAGAGGTACGTCGTCACGAAGACCAGGCCCACCAGCACGCCGAACACCCGTAGGCGCCGGTCCGACGCGATCAGCAGCGGCGCGATGATGATGACGAGGTAGATCGTGTAGGTGGTGGTCCGGCCGATGACGAAGTCGAGCAACTCGGTGCCCCCGTAGGCGATGGCCCGGCCGAGGAAGGTCGTGACGAGCCACCCGTCGTGGGCGAAGTACGGCACGTACTGCAGGCCACCGAGCGCCCCGCCGGCGATCGCGAACAGGAGGTAGAGCGGTTTTCGCCGCGCCGGCTCCGTGAAGAACGTCGCGAAGGGCACCCATACCGGCCAGAGGAACCAGGTGAAGAACATGTAGGCCAGGGAGAACGTCGCGACGAGCGCGGGGGCCTGGTAGGCGCCCCCCATCCACACCATCCCCTCGCTGAATTGCTGAAGGCCGAACAGCAGCGGCAGGGCACCGATCGCCAGGTACCGGCGGTCGGTCGTCCAGGCGCGCTGGATGGTGAAGGCACCCGCCGGGACGAGTACGGCGGCCGTGGTGAAGCTGGCGGTGGCGGAGAAGCACATGCCCTACAGTAACCCCGCGATGAGGCTGGCACCCCGCTCGCGGAGCCGCGTCGTCCACGGGCGGCGGCGAAACGCGTCGAGCCGGATCTCGTCGGCGTAGCGCAGGTCCTCCAGGAAGAGCGAGTCCAGCGTCGCGCCGACACGTCGGTCGCGGGTGACCAGTGCGACCTCGTTGTTGTAGGCGAGCGAGCGGTTGTCGAAGTTCATCGTCGCCACCGCCGACCAGACGCCGTCGACGACGAAGGTCTTGGCGTGGATCGTGGTCGGCCGGTACTCGTAGATGCGTACCCCCGCCGTCAGCAGTGTCTCGTAGCGGCTCCGACCGGCCAGCCAGGTGGTCTTGACGTCTGTCTGCACGCTGTTCGTGAGGATGCGCACGTCCACGCCCCGCTGCGCGGCGCGGACCAGCAGCTGGACGAAGTCCGCGTGCGGGACGAAGTAGGCGTTGCTCACGTAGAGGGTCCGCCGTGCGCCGGCAATCGACAGGGCGAGTAGCCGCTCCGCCGTCGTGCTGCCCGTCAACGGCGGGCTGTAGAGCAGGGCTGCCGTATCGCCCGGCAGGGATCCCGGCGGCGCGCCGCCGGTCGTGCCGGCGGTCGCGCCGGTGGTCGCGCTGCCCGCTGCTGGCACGGGAGACGGGCCGTCCACCGGAGAGTCGACATCCGGCTCGAGGGCGACGTCGGTCAGGAGCTCTCCGGTCGCCTCGGCCCACTTGGCGACGAAGACCGACTGCAACTGCCGCACGGCCGGCCCCGTGAAGCGGGCGTTCGTCTCTCGCCACTCGCCCGGGCGTCGTCCTCGTCCGAGCCACTTGTCGTCGAACCCGAAGCCGCCGGTGTAGCCGACCGCGCCGTCGACGACGATGCCGCGAACGTGCGAGCGGTGATTCGCCCGGTCGAGGGCGTACCAGCGGATCGGCCGGAACTCGGCCGTGCGCGCACCGGCCGCGCGGAGCGTGTCGACGTAGCGTCGGGGGAAGTCCTGCGCGCCGAACGAGTCGTAGAGGAAGTACACGTCAACGCCGGCCCGGGCGCGGCCCGCCAGGATGCGGGTGGCGCTGTCGGCCACCGCGCCGGGTCCGGCGTAGTACATCTGCACGGTGACCGACCGCCGGGCCGAGCGGAGGTCGGCCCAGAGGGGCGGGAACGTGCCGTCCCCGTCCGCGAGCACCTCGACTTGGTTCCCCGTGGTGAGCCTGGTGCCGGTGAGCAGCGTCGCCGTGGCGCCGAAGCGCGCGTCGGAGACGGCCGGTACGCCAGCGGCGCTCCCCTCCGCGAGGACGTTGCGCACGAGGGGATTGCGGAAGACGTGCGGCAGGCCGACGAGCGCGAAGACGAGCACCGGGACGCTCACCACCAGGAGGATCACGGTGGTCCAGACGAGCTTCCGGCGCAGGCGCCGGAACTGCTCGGGCCAGCCACAATCCGGGGTCATCGCCGCGCCGAGGCGCTGCCCGAGCGCCCGCACGCGGTGCGTGCCCGGCGGAGACGGGACACGACGGCGGCTGCGGCGGGGAACGTGGCCGCCGGGTGGTGGTGCCGGCGCCCGGCGGGGCACCCGGTCGCCACGCGAGTGGTCCATCAGGCTCGGACCCCGGTCGCCGGATCCGCAGGACGCGCGACGTCAACGGTCCCCAGCGTCGCAGCACCACGACAGTCTGCGTGGTGGAGCCCGGCGATCCGCCACGCCTCGTACGCCAGCGCGTCCGCCGGTGGCGAGTGTCGCGGAGTGGCCGGTACGCTCGACCTCGCCGCTGTATGGTCGGTCATGGCACCCGAAGCCGTTGGGGGGCCCAGAGGATGTGACATGATGTCGCTCCGTGACTGCGGTGGCCACTGTCCTGATGCCCACATGATGTCCTGATGCCCATATGATACGCCCCCCACCTGAGGCGTGCCTGAGGAGCCGGTGAAGGAGCGACGCAGCGCGATGTAGCACCGGAACAGTAGAGCGCTCCATGGACCACCAGCATTCACGCCGCCCTCAGCGCTCCTTCAGGCGGCCTGACCACCGTTCGCCAACGATCCGGCGCTCCTGATGCTCGCGTCGCCGCCGGGAAGCGGTAGGCTCCTCGTACTTCGCACCATGAAATCCGCTCTGTACCGCGCGCCAACCGTGCCGGCCATCCGCCCCTCGCTCCCGGGGGCGCGCGTCGTAACGCTCCCGGCCATGCCACGCCCGCCCGTCTGGCCGCCTGCCGGCCCGCCCGGCGGCATCGTGCACCTGACGGCCGAATGCTGGCCGTTCGCGCGAACTGGGGGTTTGGGGGAGGCGGTCGCGGCGCTGGCGAGGCATCAGAGTGCCGCCGGCCAGTCGGTGACCGTGCTGATGCCTCTCTACCGTACCGTGCGCGACAGGGTCCCGCACCTCCAGCCGGTCGGGCCGCGCTTCACCGTGGAGCTCGCGGGCTGGTCGACCCACGCCCGGATCTTCGAGGCCGCCCTGGACGAGGCCGAGGGCTCCGGGCCCGAGCGCGTCCTCTTCCTGGATCTCCCGGAGGCCTTCGACCGGCCGGGGCTCTACGGCGAGGGAGGGACGGATTACCCGGACAACCCATGGCGTTTCGCGCTATTTTGCCGCGCGGCACTCTCCATCCTGCCCTGGGTCGCCCCAGAAGCGCGCGTCGTGCATGCCCACGACTGGCACACCGCCCTCGCACCGGTCTACCTGCGCACCGACTGGGGGAAGGAGTCGTTCCACCGGCGCCTCGCCAGCGTCCTGTCGGTTCACAACGCGGGGTATCAGGGGCACTGCGCCCCCGAGACGCTGCAGCGGCTCGGCCTCCCCGCGTGGCTCTACGACTGGCGGCTCCTCGAGTGGTACGGCCGCGTGAACCTGCTCAAGGGGGGCATGGCGTTCGCCGACGCGGTCGTGACCGTGAGCCCGACCCATGCGCGCGAGCTGTGCGCGCCCGACACCGGCTTCGGACTGCATGGCGCCTTCGCCGCGCTCGAGGACCGGCTGGTCGGCATCACCAACGGCATCGACCAGGACGTCTGGAACCCGGCGCGCGATCCCGACATCGCGGCCCGGTACGACGCGGGCGGTCTCGCTGGCAAGCGACAGTGCAAGGCGGCGCTCCAGCGGACGTTCGGCCTCCCCGAGGCCGCGGCGACCCCGGTCGTCGCCGTCTGCGCCCGGCTGGCCGCGCAGAAGGGGCTGGACCTCCTGCTCGCAGCCGATGTGCCGGCGGAGTTCCCGGTGCAGCTCGTCGTGCTCGGGGAAGGGGAGCCGGAGTACGCGCGGCGGCTCGCGGCCCTCGCCGCCGCGCGGCCGGACCGTGTGGCCGTCCGGCTCACGTTTCACGACCGGCTGGAGCACGTCCTCATGGCGGGCGCCGACCTGCTGCTGATGCCGTCGCGCTACGAGCCCTGCGGCCTCACGCAGATGCGCGCCCAACGCTACGGGACGATCCCGGTCGCCCACCGGGTGGGAGGGTTGGCCGACACCATCGAGGATGGCGTCACGGGGTTTCTGTTCGACGAGTACACGCCGGACGGCCTCGTGGCGGCGCTGCGGCGGGCGCTGGACCACCGCCGCGAGCCGATGGCCTGGCGGCGCCTCGTTCGTGCGGCCATGGCGCGGGACTTCGGGTGGGAAGGGTCGGTGGAACAGTATCAGAGCGTGTACCAGCGCGCATGTCACGACCGGGCACGCCGTCGGGCCTCCTGATCCGCGTCGCGTCCCGATCCGCCCGACCGCCACTCGCCAGGCGGGCCGGGCAGCCGGTGAAAAGCGCAATCGGCGATCACCGGGCGACCGCCGCTCGCGAGACCCGCCGACGCAGGTCGATCGGCGAAGCGCCGCTCGGCGTTACGGTGTCGCAGAGATCCCGGCACTCCGATCGCGAGCCTCTGCTGGCCGTGGGCGGAAGACGAGGACCGGTACATCCGTACCGCCCACGATCCGGTCGGCGACACTGCCTATCACCCACCGCGGCAGCGGGTGCCGGCCGTGCGTGGCGATGGCGATGACGTCCGCGCGGCATTCGGCGGCCACGTTGAGGATCGCCTGTGCTGCCTGCTCGTGCACGACGACGTGCGTGGTCACGGTCATGCTGCATTGCCGGAGCTCGGTGGCGATCTGCTCCAGGTACGCGCTCGCCTCCCGCTCGCGCCGCTCGATGACGTCGAGCGGCCCGTCCCAGTGCCGTCCGGGTGGATGAGGAGAGGCCGGCGTGGTGTCCAACACACGATCGGCCGCTGCACGATCCGCCGTCGTACGATTGGCCGTCACGCGCAGGGGGACGATCACGGTCAGGAGCGTGAATTCCGTGGTGTCGGGCTCGCCGAGTGCGACGGCGTGCGGGACGATCGCTTCGGCGCGCTCGGAGCCGTCGAGCGGGATGAGCACGTGTCGGAACCCCGGCCGATCATGAATGGTATGGCCATCGACGCTGTGGCTACCCGCGCTACGATCGTTTGCGGCGACTGCCGGACGGCGGACGAGGAGGATCGGCACGCCGGTGCGCCGGAGCAGGGCATCGGCGACGCTCCCGACGAGGAAGCGCCCCGGCCCGCCGAGGCCGTGTGTGGTCATGACGATGAGGTCGGGCGCGCGCGCGGCGACGTGCATCTCCAGCGTGGCGATGGCCGGTCCCGTGAGGAGCGTCGCCACCGCGGCGATGCCGCTCGTCTCCCACAGCCGGGTGGCGGCAGTCTCGAACTGGGCCCGCCACGCGCCCGGCTCCGCGTCATCACCCCGGAGGTCGACCATAGACGCCCGCCCGGGATTGGCCAGCGGCGTGTCGACATGGACCAGCTCCAGGGTCGCGCCTGACTGCTTCGCGAGGGTGGCGGCCACGGGGATGGCCGCATCGCTCCGTGACGAGCCGTCGAGGGGAACCATGATTGATGTGTGCATCACGTCCTCCGTCTTCTATCGCTGGTATCGGTTCGCTGGTATCGGTTCGCTGGTATGCCGTCATGTGGTGGCGTCATGCACCGGCGAGCGGCGAGGGGGCGGGATCGCCCGTCGGCCACGTCGGTGCCGATGGTGCGCGGACCCGCCGGTGTCAGCATCGCGCCGGAAGCTGAGCCCCACCTGTGGCTCGGCTGAGCGGACGGTCACGGACAATGCGGACGGTCGCACGGGTCCACCAGCGCGCCCTCCAGCGGACTCGCCGACGCACTCGCCGACGGGGCGTGGCGCATCTCGCGTGACACGGCGAGCAGGCCGGGCACGATGACGGTCACGCCGGCCCCCTCGAGCACACCGACCCGCTCACCGAAGGCGACGGCGCCGAGCCCGAGGCCGAGCACCGGAATCAGGAAGAGGAACATCGAGAGCCGGCCGGCATCCTCGCCCTGCAGCAGCCAGAACCAGAGCGTGGTCGGCAGCGCGGTCCCCAGGAGTGCCAGGAAGAGGAGCACGAGGGTGAAAGTCGGTGTCCACTGGATCGTGAGGCCGCCCGGTTGCAGCGCCGCCAGGATCAGGAGCGGGACGCTCCCGATCACGAGTTGCCACCCGGTGAGGGCGACGAGCCCCGGCCGCACCCGGATGCGCTTCACGATGACACTCCCGGCTGCCGCCCCGGCCGAAGCGCCGAGGGCCAGCACGGCGCCCACGGTCGTTACACTGCCAATGCCACCGGCATCGGCCGGGGCGGTGAACGCCGGATAGAGGATCAACCCTACCCCCGCGAGCCCGGTCGCCAGCGCCAGCATCTTGCCCCGTGTGAGCCGCTCACCGAGGACGAGAGCACCGAGTATGAGGACGAGCAGCGGCTGCACGTTGCCGAGCACCGAGGCGAGCCCTGCCCCCATTTGCGCGGGGCTCGCAAACATGGCCCCGTAGGTCACGGTAGTGGCCGTGACGGCCAGCAGGGCGAGCGGCCAAGCGTCGCTTACCGCCGGCCTGAAGGGTACCCGCAGCGATGCGGCGACGGCCAGCAGGACGACGCCGGCGATCAGGGCACGCAGGGCGCCGAAGACGAGCGGCGGGGCGTCCGCGAGGCCGATCTTGATCAAGACGTAGCACACGGCGGTGAGCGCGGTCACGGCCAGGAGCGCCGACCAGCGCACCCACCGAGGCGTCGCCTGTGGAGTCGCAGGGCCGGCGGTCACCGGAATACGCACACGAGCAGGCCCCCGGCAGGGGTGAAGACGAGCCAGACCGCGAGAGTGCGGCGGAGGATCTCGGCTTCCCGTCCGACCAGTCCGAGGGTCGTCGCGCCAGCGAGCAGATAAAGCGGGGCGATGATGTTGCCCGTCCCGAAGGCCCTGAGGCTACCCACGAAGGGCGTGAATCCCGCCAACCCGTGGCACGTCGGCGAGGCCGAGGCCGTCGAACGAGAGAATCCAGGAATCGGTCATCGTCACCTTCCCCCATGTGGATCGTGGACACCGCGGCTCGCGCTGAGCGCTCGAGCGCACCACAGCTCGGCGTCGTAGCCATGCTAGTGTCCACGCGGGAGAATGCTGTCGCTGCCTGAACGCGACGTGAATGCCGCGTGAGAGAACCCGACACGCCGGCGGCCTCGCACGACGCCTGGCAGCGCTGTTGCGTCGTGAACGGCACGTGACCCGAGAGCTCACCCACGAGGGTCCACCTCTCGGCCCCATCGAGAAGGCGGCCGATGGCAGGGCCGCCGAGGGTGCCACGCCACTCAGCTACCGTTTGGAGAGAGACGCCGATGAGCAGCCAGCGGAACATCGAAGATGGTCCAGATGTCGTCCTGGTCACGCCGGAGCGATTCGACGCCGTCCTGTTCGATCTCGATGGCGTGGTGACCGACACGGCCAGCGTCCACGCCGCGGCGTGGACGCGGATGTTCGACGACTTCCTGGAGAAGCGCGCCCGGGAGGAGGGCCTCCCGCTCGTGCCCTTCGCGCCTCAGGACTACCGGACGTACATGGACGGCCGGCCACGCCACGACGGGATCCGCAGCTTCCTGGCAGCGCGTGGCATCGCGTTGCCGGAGGGGAGTCCCGGCGACGGTGCCGACCGGGACACGGTGTACGGTCTCGGCGCGCGCAAGAACCGTCTCTTCCTCGACCACGTCCGCAGCCACGGCGTCGAGGTCTATCCGGCCACGGTCGGCCTCATCCACCGTCTGCGTGCGCTCGGGATCAGGACCGCGCTGGTGACCGCGAGCCGGAACAGTGTCGAGATCCTGCGCGTGACCCAACTCTCGTCGCTGTTCGACGCGACGGTCGACGGGCACGACCGGCAGGAGTTGGGCCTGCGGGGCAAACCCGCGCCCGACACCTTCCACGAAGCCGCGCGGCGGTTGGGGGTGGTGGCGGCGGATCGCGCGGTCGTGGTCGAGGACGCGATGGCGGGCGTGGAGGCCGGACGCGCGGGCGGCTTCGGTCTCGTCGTCGGCGTGGACCATGCCGGGCAGGTGGGGCAGCGCGAGGCGCTGCTCGCACATGGCGCCGACGTCGTGGTGCCGGATCTCTCGTGGATCGAGGTCGCCGAGAGCGAGGTCGCCGGACCCGACGCACAGGAGCGCCCCCGGCGACCTGAAGGACGTGGCACCGGGATCGCTGCCGACGCGGCGAGCACGCCGGACCCGTGGATCCTCGTCTACGAGGAATTCGACCCCGCGCTCGAGCCGCGGCGCGAGACGCTGCTCGCGCTCGGCAACGGCTACTTCGTCACCCGCGGCGCGGCGGCGGAGTCGGACGCGGACGATGTGCACTACCCGGGCTCCTATCTCGCCGGCGGCTACAATCGCCTCACCTCGATGATCGACGGGCGGCCGGTCGAGCACGAGGACCTCGCCAACCTGCCCAACTGGCTCCCGCTGACCTTCCGGATCGACGATGGCGACTGGCTGGACCTGCGGCGCGTCGAGATCCTGGCGTATCGGCAGTCGCTCGATCTGCGCTGCGGCGTGTACGAACGCCGTGTGACCGTGCGTGACTCGCGCGGTCGGGAGACGCAGCTCGTCGAGCGTCGGTTCGTGCACATGCGCGAGCGGCACCTGGCCGGCCAACACGTGGCCATCACTGCCGGCAGCTGGACGGGCCGGCTCACCGTGCGCGCACTCCTCGACGGACGGGTCAGCAACGCCGGCGTGCTGCGCTACCGCCCGTTCGACGGCGCGCACGTGCGCGTGCACGCCACCTCTGCGCCGGATGCCGAGACCGTGCTGCTGGAGGCCGAGACCACCCAGTCCCAGCTGCGCCTCGTACTCGCCGCCCGGCTCCGAGTGGCCGCCGGCGAGCACGCTGGCATGATCGAGCGGCGGGTCGTGCGCGAGCCCGCCCGCGTTGGCCAGGATCTCGTGCTGGATCTCGCCGCCGGCGAGCGGGTGGAGGTGGAGAAGCTCGTGGCGATCCACACGTCCCGCGACCGCGCGAGCGCCGACAGCGTCACGGAGGCGCGGACCACGCTGGCGCGCGCCGGCTCGTTCGACGAGCTCGTCACGAGCCACGGGCTGGCCTGGGCGCAGCTCTGGGACCGCTGCGACCTGGACGCCGTGGAGATCGACGCGGACGCCGCTCACCGCACGCACCTCGTCGTGCGTCTCCACGTCTTCCACCTGCTGCAGACCGCCTCCTCGCACACCATGGAGCTCGACGTCGGCGTGCCGGCGCGCGGGTGGCACGGTGAGGGCTACCGCGGCCACGTCTTCTGGGACGAGCTGTTCATCTTCCCCTTCCTCGGCCTGCGCCTGCCCATGCTCGCCCGCGCGCTGCTGCTCTACCGCTATCGCCGGCTGCCCGAGGCCCGCTGGGCGGCGCGCGCGGCCGGCTACCGGGGCGCCATGTTCCCCTGGCAGAGCGGCAGCAACGGGCGCGAGGAGACGGACGTGATGTTCCTCAACCCGCGCTCCGGGCGCTGGATCCGGGACGACACGCACCTGCAGCGGCACGTTGGGGCCGCCGTCGCCTACAATGTCTGGCAGTACTACCAGGCCACGGGCGACGCCGAGTTCCTCTACGCGTACGGCGCCGAGCTCCTGCTCGAGATCGCCCGCTTCTGGGTGAGCATCGCGCAGTGGAACGAGGTGCGTGGCCGCTACGACATCCGTGGCGTCCTCGGGCCCGACGAGTTCCACGACCGCTATCCCGAGAGCGACCAGCCGGGGCTGGACAACAATACGTACACCAACGTGATGGCCAGCTGGTGTCTCGCGCGCGCTCTCGAGGTGTCCGAGCTCCTCCCGGCGGACCGCGGACGCGAGCTGCGCGAGACGCTCGGCATCGAGCGGGAGGAGCTGGAGCGGTGGGAGGACGTGAGCCGCAAGCTGTTCCTGCCCTTCCACGACGACGGCATCCCGAGCCAGTTCGAGGGTTACGACGCGCTCCAGGAGCTCGACTGGGAAGGGTACCGCCGCCGCTACGGCAACATCCGGCGCCTCGACCTGATCCTCGAGGCGGAGGGAGACTCGCCCAATCGCTACAAGGCGGCGAAGCAGGCCGACATGCTCATGCTCTTCTACCTCTTCTCGGCCGACGAGCTGGTGGAGCTCTTAGCCCGGCTCGGCTATGGCTTCGATAGCGCCATGATCCCGCGGACGATCGACTACTACCTGCGGCGGACCTCGGAAGGCTCCACCCTGAGCGGGGTCGTGCACGCTTGGGTGCTCGCCCGCTCGGCACGGCGCCGCTCCTGGCCGCTCTTCGCCGAGGCGCTGCGCAGCGACGTCGACGACATCCAGGGCGGAACCACGGCCGAGGGGATCCACCTGGGCGCGATGGCCGGCACGGTGGACCTGCTGCAACGCTGCTACACGGGGCTCGAGCTGCGCGGCGGCGAGCTTCGCTTCCACCCGGCGCTTCCGGACGAGCTCCGGCGCCTCTCCTTCCAACTGCGCTACCGCGGGCACACACTGTCGGTCGACCTGACGCCGGCCGCGCTCACCGTCACGAGCGCGCCGTGCGCCGCCGCGGAAGTCACGCTCGTGGTCGATGACGAGCGGGTCGTGCTGCCACCTGGCGCTACCCGGTCGGTGTCGCTGACCCGTCACGGCCCACCCGCTCCGGGCGGATGAGGGCCCGATGGTCCCGATCATCCTCGTGCGGCCATCGAGTGATCGTACCGCGCTGCCCGCCCCCGGGTGCGGCGTGAGGTTGCGATGTTCTCAGACCGTCCTCAGGTGACGTTCATCTTGCGCTGGCATCCTTCGCATACCAGCGGCTGCGATGGGGACTGGACGCTGCTCCGCCTGGCTCGTAGGGATTGCTGGCGGGCCGACGGCTGGTCTCCGGACGCGACGAGTCCCGGTGATGCGAGGCAAAATGGCACGAGGACGCGAGGACATGATGACGCGAGAGCCCGACGTGGAGACGTATCGGCGCCAGCCGCTCGCGGAGGATGTCCGCACCGCCGGCGGAAACGGCGCAACGGGGGTGCCGTCCGGCGGCCGCCATCGAGCGGCCTCGCCGTGGCCGGCGGTCCTCTTCCTGGCGACGCTCGTCACGACCACGTGGGCCGGGGCGCTGCATCAGGGCGTCGACCTCGTGGCCGAGCCGACGCGGTGGTTGCTCGGTGTGCCGTACGCGCTCGCGTTGGTCGGCATCCTCGGCATCCACGAGCTCGGGCACTACGTGGTCGCGCGCCGCCGCGGCGTGGACGTCACGCTCCCATATTTCATCCCCGCGCCGGTCTTCCTGGGCACCTTCGGGGCGTTCATCCGGATGCGGAGCGTCGCGCGCGATCGAGCCGCCACGTTCGACATCGCGGTCGCCGGTCCGCTCGCCGGGCTTGCCGCCACGCTGGTCGCGCTCGCCGTCGGACTGCGCGGCGAGGCGGTCGCCGTGCACGGCGGCATCACGCCCGCGTCGTCATTTCTCCTGGGCGCGATCTATACGCTCGTCACCGGCGCCTCGCCGCAGGAGGCCGTGCAGCTCGGTGCGCTCGCCTTCGCCGGCTGGATCGGCCTCGTGGTGACGGCGCTGAATCTCGCGCCGGTCGGGCAGCTCGATGGTGGCCACATCGCCTACGCCCTGCTCGGTGGCCGCCGAGCGGCCATCCTCGGGCGGGCGGTCATCGCGCTGATGGTCGCGGCCGGCCTGTTCTACTCGCGCCACTGGCTCATGTGGGCGTTCATCGCCTGGGCCTTCGCTGGCACCGGGCATCCGCCGGCCCAGCAGGCGGAGTCGGGGCTCGGGCGCGGGCGGGCGGCGCTCGCCGTCGCCTCGTTCGTCCTGCTGCTCGCGATCGTACTGCCGTGGCCGGGCTGAGATCGGCACCGCTCACGAGTGTGGCCGCCGCCGTCGGGAGCAGAGGTGTACCGGGCAAGATGGCAGACGGTTGTCCCATGACGTCACGACATCGGAGGTTCACATGACCACGTTCATAACTCGTCCGTCCTGGGTCGCTGCCGGACACCTCCCGACCACGGGCGCCGTCGCCTCCTCACCGCGGGCAACGGGCGGTGCACCCCGTGACGTCCCGGCCGACCCACGTCCGACGGCACCTGACCGAGCGGCACCAGCTGCAGCGTCGCCCTATGGGTGTGTGTTCGAGGAGTACGCCGCCTCCGAGTACGTGGGGTTGGGCCACCTGTTCATCGGCTGACGATGCACGTGGAGGCCGGGATCCCCTCATCGCCCGCCGCGGGTGGCGTGGAGACCGAGCGCCAGCGGGCGCGGTTGAAGCGTGCCGAACTCGTCTCCATCACCGGGGCTGCCGTTCTCGGTGCCGGCGTCGGGGCCCTCATCGCCGCGTACGTCGGGCGCTACGCCGTCGTCCTCGTGATCGCCGGGGCGGTGCTCCACGCGTGGGGCATGCGCGAGCGCCACCGGCTCGAGCACGAGGACGGCTCCGAACGCGTGTGGTGGTATGAGGCGTTGTACTGGTCGTGCTGGATCGCACTGCTCGTCGTCGCCGGCCTCATCGTCACGCGCATGATCGGCGCATGACGCTGTGATGCTCACCCTCCCCCCTGTTCGTCCGGGCCCGGTGGTGCCAACTCCGGCTCCATGTCCATCGGTCGAATCACCAGAACGGGCGTTTCCGCACCACGCACGACCTTGTCCGCGACGCTGCCGAGCATGAGGCGCGGGACCGCGCCGCGGCCGCGCGTGGCCAGCGCGATGAGATCGGCGCCCTCTGAAGCCGCGGCCTCGAGGATGCCCTGTGCCGTTTGCAGGTTCACCATCACCCGGGTCGCCACCGTTGCACCCGAGCGCCGCAGCTCCCCGGCAACGCGATCGAGGTAAGCCTGCGCCTCGGCCAGGCGCGGCTCGAGGTCGTCCTGGTCGACTGGCGGTGTCCTCATGCGCGGATACGAGCGCGCGAACATCAGGCGCGGCGCCACGACGGTGAGCAGCGTGTACGTCGCCGCGCGGGGCGCGCCGAGGCGTACGGCGTGCTCGAGCACCGCCTCGGCGCGCTCGGAGCCGTCGAGCGGTACGAGCACGTGACGGAAGACGGGCGCCGCAACGTCGGTCGGCGGCTCCCCCTCGCCCCGGACGAGCAGCACCGGCACGCCAGTGTTCCGGACGAGCGCATCGGCCACGCTGCCGAGCCAGAGGCGGCTCAAGCCGCCGCGGCCGTGCGTCGTCATGACGATCAGCGGCGGCAGGTGGTTGGCCGCGTATGCCGCGAGCGTCGGCGCGACGGGCCCGTCCAGGAAGGTCGTCCGAAGCGGCACGTCCGTCTCCTGCCGGAGCCGCTCCGCCACGGCCTCCAGCTCCGCGCGCATCGCCTCCCGCATCTCGGCGTCGAACCGCGTGTCGTACCTCGGGGCTGGGCCGGACACCATGGGTAGATCGTGGATGTGCACGAGATCGATCTCTGCGGCCGACCGGCGGGCCAGCGCGAGCGCCACGGGAAGGGCGCGCTCGCTGTACGAGGAGCCGTCGAGGGGGACCAGTAGCTTGGTGTACACGTGTGTCTCGTCCGTGGTGGTGGTTGTGAGTGCGGCAGTAGTCCTCGTCATCCTCGGACCTGCTCGACGAACGTACCCGCGGCCGGGTCCTCCATCTCTGGCGAGTACCGGCCCTCGCTTGCCGCGCTGTTGCAGCGGGCGCGGTGACGGAACGCGCGCTGTCCCGCCGGAACGTTGCGCGGCTCACCTCGCCAGGCGTCCAGCGCTGGCCCCTGCAGCGCCCGTGCGAAGGAGAAGCTGAGCGGCCATGGATGCACCGCCGGCGGATGCACGGCCGGCATGGCGTTCATGGCGTTCAGGTGCGCGGTGGCGAGCAGCGCGTCCTGCCCGCCGGAGAGGAAGACGATGCCCGGCACGGCCGCGGGCACGGCCCGCCGCAGGCAACGCACGGTCGCCTCGGCCACGTCCTGTATGCCAGCCTGGTCCGGGCTGTCGACGCCGGGTACCACCATGCTGGGCTTGAGGAGGAGATGCTCGAGGGCCACGCGCTGGGACCGGAGCGCGGCGAAGACGCGCTCCAGCGTCGCCTCCGCGACCTCGAAGCTCCGCTCCAGTGAATGCGTGCCATCCATGAGGACCTCCGGCTCGACGATCGGAACCAGCCCGGCCTCCTGACATAGTGCAGTGTACCGGGCGAGGGCATGCGAGTTCGTGTCGAGGCAGTAGCTGCTCGGACGACCGTCGCCGATCGTAATCACGGCGCGCCACTTGGCGAAGCGGGCACCGAGAGTCCTGTACTCCTCCAGTCGCGCGCGCAGGCCATCGAGTCCCTCGGTGATCGACTCACCCGGCGCTCCGGCCAGCGGCCTGGTGCCCGCGTCCACCTTGACTCCCGGGACGATCCCATTCGCGGCGAGGAGAGCGACGAACGACCGGCCGTCGTCGGCGTGCTGCCGCAGCGTTTCATCGTACAGGATCACACCGGAGATATACTCCGCCAGCCCCGGCGTCGTGAACAGCATCTGCCGGTAGCGGCGTTGGTTCTCCGTAGTGGGCTCGATCTCATACGGTTCGAAGCGCCTCCTTATCGTGGCCTGGCTCTCGTCGGCCGCGAGGATGCCCTTGCCGTGTGCGACGAGTGTGCCGATCGTGCCTGCCATGGCCATCTGCATCGTGACTCCTTTCGGTGACTTCTCTCATTAGGCCTCGCGCTCCCGACCGGTGCCTCTCGCTCCCTCATGCGGGGGCGCGCTCATGCTGCAGCCACGCGCTGGGGTCCCGCCGTGTCGGCGCCCGCCGCTGGGGCGTGATCGTCGATCGGTCCGCCCGGCGTCTGCCGGCGGATACCGGGCAGGCGGGTCCACTTGAGCAGCATCGCGTTCACCGCGACGATGAGCGAGCTGCCCGACATCGAGGCCGCAGCCATCCAGGGGCTCAGCAGGATGCCGAGGCTTGGATAGAAGACACCGGCCGCGATCGGGAAAGCGAGGATGTTGTAGCCGGCTGCCCACCAGAGGTTCTGCCTCATCTTGCGCACCGTCGCGCGGCTGAGCGCGATCGCCCCGAGCACGTCGTACGGGTCGCTCTTCATGAGCACCACGTCCGCCGTCTCCATGGCGACGTCGGTCCCCGCGCCGATGGCGATGCCGACGTCCGCCTGTGCGAGCGCCGGCGCGTCGTTGACGCCGTCGCCAACCATGGCGACCAGCTTGCCCTGGCGCTGCAGCTCCCGCACCTTGTCGGCCTTCTGCCCCGGGAGGACGTCGGCGAAGACGGTGTCCATCCCCAGCTCCGCCGCGATCCGCTCGGCGGTCGCCTGGTTGTCCCCAGAGAGCATCGCCACCTGGACGCCTCGCGCGTGCAGCTCCTCGATCGCGCGGCGGGAGGAGGGGCGGATGGCGTCGGCGATGGCGATGAGGCCGCCGGGGCGCCCGTCGATGGCGGCGAAGAAGACCGTTCGCCCCGCGCCCTGCATCTCGCTCGCGCGTGTCCCCAGGCCATCCAGCGCGACGCCGTTGTCCTGCATCAGCTTGCGATTCCCCACCAGGATCGTGCGGCTGTCCACCGTCGCCCGCAGCCCGTGCCCGGCGATCCCCTCGAAGCCGGTCGCGTCGGCGAGCGCGAGGTTCCGCTCGCGCGCGTGGTCGACCACGGCACGGGCCAGCGGGTGCTCGCTCGACTGCTCCGCCGAGCCCACCAGGCGCACGAACTCGTCCTCGGCGACCGGGCTCGAGGGGTCGACGGTCACCTCGACGACCCGCGGCTGACCGACGGTGAGCGTGCCGGTCTTGTCGAAGACGATCATCTGGATCTTGCTCGCCTGCTCGAGGGCGGTCGCGTTCTTGAAGAGGATCCCGTTCAGGGCGCCCAAGCCGGTGCCGATCATCACCGCCGTCGGTGTGGCCAGGCCGAGCGCGTCCGGGCAGGCGATGACCACCACGGTGATCGCCAGCGTCATGGCGAACATCGCCGGCTCGCCACCGATCCAGTACCAGCCGGCGAAGGTCAGGACGCCGAGGACGATGGCCGCCACCACGAGGAGCTGGGCCGCGCTGTCGGCCAGTCGCTGGGCCGGCGCCTTGGAGTTCTGCGCGATCTGCACCAGCTTGACGATCTGGGCGAGAGCCGTGTCCGCGCCGACCTTCGTCGCCCGGAAGCGGAAAGTGCCCATCAGGTTGATCGTGCCGCCCGTGACCGTGTCGCCCGGCCGTTTGTCCAGCGGCAGGCTTTCGCCGGTGATCATCGACTCGTCCACCTTCGACTCACCGTCGAGCACCTCCCCGTCCACCGGGATCTTGTTGCCCGGCCGGATGAGGACGGTCTCCCCCTGGAGCACCTCGGAGGTCGGGATCTCCACCGGCTGCCCGTCGCGGATGACCGTCGCCATCGGCGGCGCCAGGTCGAGCAGCGCCCGCATCGCGTTCGAGGCGCCGGCCCGCGCCCGCATCTCCATCCAGTGCCCGAAGAGGATGAAGACGAGCAGCATCACCACCGCTTCGTAGAACGTCTCCCCCTCGACCAGGAAGGTGGTGACGATGCTGAACAGGTAGCCCGCGCCCACCGAGAGCGCGACGAGCACCGACATGTCGAGCACCCGGTTCTTGAGCGCGCGCCAGCCGCCGACGAAGAACATCTGCCCGCCCCACAGGATCGCCGGCGTCGAGAGGAGGAACATCAGGACGTTGTTCGACAGCCCGAACGGGGCCGCCAGCCGCAGTCCGAAGAGCATCTCCGCCATCGGCGAGTAGAGCACGACACCGAGGGAGAGCGCGAGCGTCACCCAGAAGCGGCGGCGGACGTCGCGTACCATCGACTCCATGTCCATCCCGGCGCCGTGGCCCATCTCGTGGGCGAGCTGCGCCGTCGGGTGCGACACCGGCGACACCGGCGACACCGGCGACACCGGCGCCTGCGCGGACGTGGTGGCGTGCCCCGCGTGGGCCGGTGGGGCATGGCCTGCGTGCGCAGGGGCGGCGTTCCGTGCGTGGGCGGCGGCTCCACCGCGCGCCGGCGCTTCCAGCATCGGTGGACGGTGGTCGGCGGCGACCCCGGGCTCGGGGGCGCAGAGGTGGCGCGGCACCACCTCGCCGCGGCAGTGATAGCCGCACGCCTCGATCAGCCGCTCGATCTCGGCCTGGGTGGTCACCGTCTCGTCGAAGCCGACGGTCACCGTCTCGCTCAGGTAGCCCGCCTCGGCGTGGTGCACGCCGGGCTGGCGCTCCAGGAAGGTCTGCAGCGCCGGGGCGGAGCTCCCGCGAAGGAGGCCGCCGGCCTCGAGGACGACTTCACGCATTCTGTCTCACCTCGTTCTGTGACACGTGCGGCGGCGACTGCCGCAGCGATGGATGGCGGTCACGCCTTCCCGTCGGGTGTGCCGGCGGACTGGTCCGCCGTGGAGCGCCGCGCCGAGGGGTGGGCCGACGAGGAGCGCGGCTCCGGGGCGGGCTCCGGATCCGTGGGCTCCTCCGAGCCCTTGAAGCCGACCTCCATGAATGCCGCGCGCCGCTCGCGCACTGCGGGGATCTCGGGGTGCGCCACACCCGCGCCCATGACGTGCGCCACGGGCTGCGTGGTGCGCGGCAGGAACGCCTTCGTGATCCCCAGCGCTGCGTCGGTCTTCGCGATCGACGTCGCCCCGTCGCGCTCGAGGCCGGTGAGCGCACGGATGCAGTCCACGGTCTCCGGCACGACGATCGACTCGTTGTGCACCTGGAAGGTGAGATAGACCTCGCGTTCGTCGGCGGCGAGCGCGTCCTCCCAGACGGCTACCTCCCACATGTCGCCGCGCGGGCGGCCGAGGTCGCGCATGAGCTCGACCACGCTGTTGAGCGCCACCAGTCCGTCGCCGCTGCGCACGAAGGCGATGCGCGGCTCGTCCCAGAGCGCGTCTCGCAACTCGTCGAGACTCACCGGCCGCGTCGTTTCTACCATCGCGAAGTGGATGTGGCTCAGGTTGTAGGGCCCGGCGCCGGCCATCGTCGTGATGTCGAGGTCGGGGATCACCGTCTGCGCGTCGGGGCCCTGGTGGCTCGGCACCTTCGTCTCGGGGATGACGGTGTTGATCATCCCGTTCAGGTGCGACTCCCACGGATCGGTGCCGCGGCGGAGCAGCACCGCCCGGGCGCGCTTCACCCAGCCGTGGCGGTGCAGCGCGTGGAGCACGCGGGAGAGCGCGGTCGTGTTGCACGACACCACGCGCGCCGAGTCGCGGCCGAGCGCCCCCTCGTAGTTCACCTGGGCGACGAAGGAGTAGCCGGCCACCTCGTGCTTCTCGCCGCCCTGCCAGATCGACTTCACCCCGGCGGCCTGATAGCGGGGGCGGTTCTCGGCACCGACCTTCTTCGGAGTGCAGTCCAGCACAACGTCAACCTGGCCGAGCAGGTCGTCGAGCGAGCCGGCGACCGGGATGCCGACCGCCTCCATGACGGGGCGCGCCTCGTCGGCGGCCGCGTAGATCGGGTAGCCGCGCTCGACGGCGACGCGGATGCGGTAGTCGGAGACGACGTCGGCGACGCCGACCAACTCCATGTCATCCTGCAGCGCGACCGCGTCGGCCACGCGCTTGCCGATCACGCCGTAGCCGTTCACGGCGACCCGGGCTCTGGGTTTCTCTGCCATCATCCTGCTCCTGCCGAAGGGTGGGCGGGCTGTGCGGGTGGCGGCCCGTCGAAGGGCGAAAGGTCCACTCTCACGCTGAATGCACGCTGAAGGGGCACTGAAGGCCGTTCTGCCGTCGCGGCCCGTGGGGGATCGTGCGGTCGCGGCCCGGGCGTGGCCCAGTCCGCCGTCACGTGACTACCGGGAGCCGGATGCTGACCGTCGTCCCCTGTCCCGGTGCGCTCGTCAGGTCGATCACGCCGCCGTGCTGCACGGCGATCCAGCGGGCGATGCCGAGACCGAGGCCGGTGCCGCCGGGATCGCGCGTGCGGGCCGGGTCGGCGCGGTAGAAGCGCTCGAAGACGTGCGGCAGGTCTTCGGCGGCAATCCCGATGCCGGTGTCCCGGATGCTGATCTCGACGACGCCTCGCCGCCGGCGGAGTGCGACGCCGACGCGCCCGCTCGCCGGCGTGTAGCGGAGCGCGTTGTCGATCGGGATGAGGAGGAGCTGCTTGAGTCGGTCCGGGTCGCCCTCGACGATCACCGGCTCGATCGCCTCGACCTCGAACCGGTGGTCGCGTGTGAGGTGCCGTGCCTCGCCGAGGACAGTCATCAGCACCCGGTCGAGCTCCACCCGCTGGCGGCGCATCGGTACGCCCGCGTCGGCCCGGGCGAGCGCCAGGAGGTCCGCGACCAGACGGGCAAGCCGCGCCGATTCCTGGTAAGCCTCGGCCACCGCTTGCTCCCGCTCCGGCGCTGGCATCGCGGCATGGCGCTTCAGGAGCTCCAGGTTAGCCTGGATGACCGTGATGGGCGCCCTGAGCTCGTGCGAGGCGTCGGAGACGAAGCGCTGCTGGGCGGCGTACGCCTGCTCCAGGCTGGCCAGCATCTCGTTGAACGTCGTGGCGAGCCGACTCAGCTCGTCGTGCGGGTCGCCGACGGCCACGCGCTGTGAGAAGACGCGCGACTGCGCGATCCGGTGCGCGGTCTCGGTGAGGACCGCGACCGGGCGGAGCGCCCGGCCGGCGACGAGCCAGCCCGCCACGAAGGTGAGCGCGCACCCGAGGACGGCCATGACAACCATCAGGCGGGCGAACTGCCGGACCGAGGCGTCGAGGTGGGCGAGCGGGAGCGCCGTCGCCAGATAGTGCGGCGTCCCCTCCAGCGTCGTGTCCGGCAGGACGAACACGCGCCACCGCGCCCCGTCGGTGCCTCGCAGGAGCCCGAAGGCGCCCGGTCTGTGCTCCGGTGGGTGGAGGGCGGGGGCGAGCGCGGCGACGGCCGGATAGGCTGGGTGCGGTGGCCCGGCGAGCACCGCGTGGACGTCCACGTCTACCACCGGCGGCATCGGCAGGAGCGTGTGCCGTCGGCCATCCAGGCCGTAGATACGGACCTCCGTGCCGAGCCGGCGGGCGCTCGCGAGGATCCGGGCGCGCTCGACGTCGGTGCCGGCGGCGCCGAGCTCTCCGGCGACATGGCGGGTGACGCTCCACAGCGTGGCGTCCAACTCGTCGTAGTGCGCCCGACTGTGGACGGCGTAGCTGTAGAAGCAGACGAGGACCACGACCGCCCCCGTAAGGGCGCTGCACCAGAGCGCCAGTCGCAGCCGCAACGACATCGTCACTGGCTCACCGAACGGTTCGCTCGTGGCGCGCTGCTTCCGCTCCTCATTCCTCGCGCAGCACGTACCCCGCGCCGCGGAAGGTGTGGATGAGCCGCGGCTCGCCGTTGGCCTCCAGCTTCTGGCGGAGCTGCTTGACGTAGACCTCGAGCACGTTCGAGCTCCCCTTCATGTCGTAACCCCAGACGCGGTCCATGAGAAAGTGCTTGGGCAGCACGCGGCGCGGATGGAGGAGGAACTGGCGTAGCACCTCGTACTCCGTGGCCGTGAGCTCGATGTCGCGCGTGATCCGGCACGCGCGCCGCGTGCCGGTGTCGAGACTCAGATCGGTGAAGCGAAGCACCTCCGGAGCATCCTGCTCCCGGCGGCGGAGGAGCGCCCTGACGCGCGCCACGAGCACGTCGAGGGTGAACGGCTTGACGACGTAATCGTCCGCTCCCCCGTCCAGACCACGCACCTGGTCCGCCGGCCCGTCGCGCGCCGTCAGCATCATGACCGGGAACTCAGCGTCGGCGCTCCGGAGCCGCTCGAGCACCTCGAAGCCGTCGAGGCCCGGCAGCATGACGTCGAGGATCACGAGGTCGGGTACGTGATCGCGCGCGATAGCGAGTCCCTGAGCGCCGGTACCGGCCGTGTCCACGGTGAACCCCTCGTAGGCCAGTCCGCGCTTCAGCACGCTGGTCACGGTCGGGTCGTCGTCGATTACAAGGATGCGGGACACGTCATTCTCCTCCTTTCGATGATCTCGTGGGCGGGCGCGACGGCCACGTCGGCTTGCTCAGCGACCTGCTCAGCGGCTCGCTTGCGTACACCTGATGCTCCTCCTTATCGCCGCCCGTCACGAGCGCGGTCTTCGTAGGGCGCCGATGGCGGTGACGACGGTCCCCAACACACCCACGACGAGTAGCACGTCGCCGGCGACGCGGTGCCAGCCCTCCACCATCACGAGCATGGCGCCAGCAACGATGAGTGCCGCGGACGCGACCGCACCCGTGAGCCGCTCGAGGTTCCGGCTCATTCGCTGCCCGAGCGCGGTGAGCTCCGGCGCGTGCACCCTACCCAGGTCGCCGTCGGCAACGCGCCGGAGGGCGCGACGTGCGTCGGCCGGCGCCTCGCGCATCACGCGCTCGAGGTCGCGTGTGAGTCGCCGGCCGTCCCGGAGCAGCCGCTCCGGCGAGTACCGCCGCAGGGTGAGCCGCGCGGCCTCGCCGCGGAAGATCTCGAGCACGTCGAGATCCGGGTCGAGCCGGCGCATGACCGCCTCGGCGATGAGGAAGGCCCGCGCGAGCAGGAGCAGCTCTCCCGGGTTCCGCACGCTATGCTGGCTCCCGACCCGCAGGAGCGACGCGAGCGCATCCCCCACCGAGATCTCGGCCAGCGGCCGCTCCCGGACCTCGCGCAGCAGTGCCGCCAGATCGGCCTCGAGCGCCGACCGGTCGATGTCCTCGCCGACGAGCCCCAGCTCCAGGTACGCGTCCGTCGCGGCCCGCGCGTCGCCGCGCACGACGGCGTCCAGGAGTTGCGTGAGCCCTTCCCGCAGTGGCTCGTCCAGCTCTCCGATCATGCCGAAGTCGTGCAGGCAGAGCCGCCCATCAGGCAGCACGAAGACGTTGCCGGGGTGAGGGTCGGCATGGAACAGCCCGGTCTCGAACACCTGGTGGAGTACCAGCGTGGCGAGCTGCCGTGCCAGCGTCGGCCGCGCCGCCGGATGCGCCTCCCCGTACCGGTCGATGCGGATCCCCGGCGAGTGCTCCAGCGTCAGCACCGCGCGCGTCGTGCGCTCCGGCACGACGTCCGGGATCCACACGCCGTCCACGTCCGCCAGCGCGGCGCGGAAACGGCGAATCGTCTGTCCCTCACGGCTGAGGTCGGTCTCACGGTGCAGGCTCTCGCGGAACTCGCGCACCATCCCGACGAGGTCGAACGCGCGCAGGCGCGGCGCCAACTGCTCGGCGAGCGCCGCCAGATAGGCGAGCGCGGCGGTGTCCTCCGCGATCCGCTCCGACAGGCCGCCGCGGCGCACCTTGACGACGACGGGCCGGCCGTCGAGGAGCGTCGCTACGTGCACCTGCGCGATGGTCGCCGCGGCGAGCGGCTCGAGCTCGAAGGTGCCGAACAACTCCTCGACCGCTCTGCCGAGCTCCGTCTCGATGGTGGCGCGGACCTCGGCGTCCGGCATCGGCGGGAGCCGGTCGTGGAGCCGCTCCAGCTCGTCGATGTACGCCGGCGGCAGGAGGTCCCGCCGCAGGGCCAGCACCTGACCGAACTTGAGGAAGACGACGCCGAGCTCCTCCAGCGCCTCGCGTGCCTGCGCCGGGGAGGGCCAGTGTCGCTCGCCGCGCACGGCGCCAACGAAGCCGTGGCGCGCGAGCACCCGCAGGATGCGGCTCAACCGGGGCGCCGAACGCAGTGTCGCCGCTACGCCGGCACCGCCGACATCCGACGTGGCGCGCCGTTCAGCGCTCGGCGGCCGCACCGCCGGCACTGCGGATCCATCCATCACGATACCACCTCCGGCGTCTCGCATTTCGAGTCTCGCGCCGCGCGCTGGCCCGGCTCTACCGTGGCTCGCTCGGCTGCGGCGCGCCGTCTCCCGGGGACAGCTCCGGGTCGCTCGTCAGTTTACGGAAAATAAAAGCAGCTGGCAATCGGGCTGGAACCCGGTGACCGGTAGGGGATCCCCCTATACTTCGCTACTTCGAGGCGCACAGCGCCACAGCAGAATGTGCCGGCCACGAGCTGGAGCTCGCACCGGGCCTCGGCGCGAGAAACTGCGGGCATGACGGCCATTCAACACAGCACGACGGAGTGGATTGAACCCGAGAACGACGCTTGATGCCCCATAAAGCCAGGGCCCGGAACGTGCAGGCGTGCGGCACGCCGGTCCAGGAGTCCGGCCGGGCGACGAGCCCGCGTGGTCACCACACGTTTCAGGAGGATCACATGCCCCATGCCGGAGTGACGCTGTCCCAGGAGATGCGTCAGTGTATCCAGGAGTGCCTCAGTTGCTACGCCATCTGCCTCGAGACGGTACAACACTGCCTGATGCTTGGTGGCAAGCATGCCGAGCAGGAGCACATCGCCCTCCTGTTCACGTGCGCGCGCATCTGCGAGACGAGCGCTAACGCCATGCTGCTCGGGACGCATCAGCATGTCGAGACGTGCCGCGCCTGCGCTGCTATCTGCCGCGCCTGCGCCGAGCAGTGCCGACGGCTGGGCCCGGACGATCAGACCATGCAGCAGTGTGCCGAGATTTGCGAGCATTGTGCGGCGAGCTGCGAGCGCATGGCGGGAGCCAGAGCGCCTGAGCCAGAGCGCCTGAGCCAGAGCGCCTGAGCCAGAGCGCCTGAGCCAGAGCGCC
>ERZ778017.96-NODE-96-length-151479-cov-7.136709_pt1 | contig 151479 bp, 140 predicted proteins | sample MGYA00375747_ERZ778017 | MGnify/ENA primary metagenome ERZ778017 (study PRJEB29350, sample SAMN05509838) | bioreactor metagenome | biome: bioreactor; material: wastewater | place: South Africa: University of Cape Town | collected 2014-03-17 ... | reverse complement strand
CGTGCGCTCGGAAGGCAAGGAGTACGTGGTCCAGGACGGCGACGTACTTCTCTTCCGCTTCAACGTCTGAGGAACGACCGCTGTCCCACCAATCGGACAGGATCTCGTCACCCTGTCCGGACGCACCAACCAGTCAGCCCTGAGCGTCACCGGCGCTCCGGCCTCACAGCAGCCTCGGCACTCATGTTGCGCTGGAATGCCCGACGACACTCACCTACCGCATCCACCCACCTGATGCGGCGTCAAGTTGACGCGTACGCTGCACGCGTCCTGTGCTTTCTCTGCCATGGAGAGTCAATGCGGATTCGCACCCTTCTCGCCCTCGGTCTCGCTGTCAGCAGCCTTGCTGCCTGCAGCGATTCCTCCACCGGGGCACAGGTCTACCGTGTGGTCGGCGTGCTCGACAACAACGGTTTCGCTTCGGTGGTACTGCCGCGCGAGGTCGGAAGCCCGTCCAACCTGCCGGCTCTCACCTGCTACACCGCACAACCCAACACGTCGGTCTGGTTCGAGGTGGGATCGGTCGAGTTGCCGGCGCAGTATTTCCCGAACATCCCGAAGGAAGACCGCGTACTGGACAACTGCATCCTCGAGCCAAACCAGAGCAATCCGCAGCAGATGAACGCCACCATCGAGGGCCAGCCACCGAACTGGCAGTACGCCTTCACCGTGGTCTACTGAGGCATTCGAGGTCGCCGGGTTACTGGCGTTCGGCGACCTGCAACGTCATGTTCGCTCGGCTGACCCGGTTCTGGCATCGACCACCAGGCGCCGCAGATCCCGATCACCATGTCGCGCAGCGCCTCCAACCACATCCTGAAGCCTGCAGGGAGCGCCCATGCGAACACTCGCCATGCTTGCCTTTGCCGTTATCGCCACCACCCTCCCGGCCTGCAAGGGTGACGCGGGGCCGGTCGGCCCGGCTGGTCCGCAGGGTCCCGCTGGCCCGACCGGCGCGACGGGCCCTGCTGGCCCCCCGGGCACCGGTTCCGGTTCGCGAGTCTACAGAGCGAACGGCATCCTCAATGAGAACGGCTTCGCCACGGTGACCTTGCCCGCCGAGGCAGGCACGCCGACGTCGCTGCCGGTACTTGCCTGCTACACCGCTGCGCCGGGAAGTTCGGTCTGGTTCCTCGTCGGTTCGGTGGAACTTCCTTCCCAGTATTTCCCGAACATCCCGGCCGGCGACAGGGTGCTGGACAACTGCATTCTCGAGCCCAGCCCGACTGACCCCCAGCGACTGAACGCGACCATCGAGGGACAACCGCCCAACTGGCAATACGCCTTCGTAGCCATCTTCTGAGGCTGTCGGGTTCGTCCAGCCGCATTGCGGTGGCCGGGCTAACCATCCACGGGGTCGGGGCACAGGATCGGCTCGCCCGCCCCGGACAGTGCGCCATTGCCTGACGCTCCCTGAATCGCTACTTTATAGGGCTAACGTCGAACGCCGGCGTTGCATCCCCTGGATGTGACGCCGGTTCGGCTCTCACCCTCCCTCTCGCCCCGGCAACCGGCGGAGGGCGGTCACGACCAAAGGGAGGCTTGCCATCGCATGACCCGCGACTATGAAGTGGTGTATATCCTCGATTCAGCGCTCGAGGATGACGCCGTAAACGAGAGCATCGGTCGCTTTCACGACCTGCTCAACCTCGACGCGGAGAGCGTCGAGATCGATCACTGGGGGCGGCGTCAGCTCGCCTACAAGATCGGAAGCCGCGACACGGCCTACTACGCCGTCGCCCGCTTCGCCGCCGACCCGACGCTGCTCCCCGAGTACGAGCGCGCACTGCGGCTGGACGATAGCGTGATCCGCTACCTCATCTCGTTGCACGAGCACGAGCTCGGTGCGCCGCCGATGACCGAGGAGCAGCTCGCCGCTCGCCGGCGCGACGACGATGACGACGACGACGAGGAGGAGTAACCATGCGCCGCAACAAGAAGCCGTGCCCCATCTGCGAGGCAGGCATCCGATTCATTGACTACAAGGACGAGCGCACCCTCTCCCGCTTCATCACCGAGAACGGCAAGATCCTGCCGAGCCGGCTGAGTGGGGTGGATGCGCGACACCAGCGTCAACTGGCGAGCGCCATCAAGAAGGCGCGGTATCTGGCGCTCGTTCCATACATGAGGGGCACCCAGTCGTAACCGAACTGCCGGAACCTCTTCCACCGTCGGATACGGTGGCGTCAGCGCCACCGCGCTGGCGGTACGTGTTGCTGGGGCTGGTGGCGTTGCTGCTGGCCCCGGCAACTCCCTTCCTGCCGGTGCTCGCGCCGGCGGCTGAAGCCCTGGTGCTTCTCGTACCTGTCTTCGCTGCCTGTACGTTGGTGGGATGGTGGGCCGGTGGACGATTGAGCGTGGCCCTGCTCTGGCTGCTCCTCGCGGCCTGGCTGGTTGCTCAACCCATTCCCGGCACGGCCGGTTACGGCTGGTTGGTACGGGGCTGGGCTGTATTGCTGGCGGGAGTGTTCGGTGCGTTCTGTGTGCTCCGGCCACGACAGGGCTTTCTCGCTCAGGCCCTGCCGGCGGTAGGCCTGAGCATGCTCATCGCACTGGTCGCCCTGTTCACCGTCAATGGGTCAGCAGCAGATCAGTTGGGGCGTACGCTGCTCATCGAGTACGCCGATCGTACAAACCAGTGGACTGTCCTTCTGAACCGCCTGACGTCGACGCCGGAGTGGGCGGAGTATCTCGCGAAGTCGCCGGAAGCTCTGGCGCTTCGGCAACAGGTACTTGCCGAGTATGGCCGGATGCCGGAGCGGTCGTTGACCGTACTACCGGCAATGCTCGCGCTCGAGTCGCTGGCCGTCCTGGCAGTGGCCTGGGCACTTTTCCAGCGGTTGTCGCGGGTCAGAATCGGACCGCCGCTGGCGCCCCTGCAGGAGTTCCGCTTCAGCGACCAGCTCATATGGGCGCTCGTGGTGGGCGTGACAATGCTCGTGCTTCCCGCCTTTGCCGAGATGCGGGATGCTGCTATCAACTTGCTGGTATTCTTCGGCGCGCTATACGTTGTACGAGGCCTGGGCGTCCTGAGCTGGATGCTCGCCCCCAGGCGGTGGACGAAGGCGTTACTCGTCGCGGTCGGGCTCCTCGCGTGGCAGTTGCTGGCGACGCTGGCGCTCGCGCTGGGAGTGGGTGACACGTGGCTCGATTGGCGCCGTCGAACGCGGCCGACCTCATAACGATTGGAGTGCATCCCATGGAAGTCATTCTGCGTCAGGCCGTGGACAACCTCGGCCATCCGGGCGACATCGTCGTCGTCTCGCCGGGCTATGCCCGCAACTATCTACTCCCCCGGGGAATAGCCTACCAGGCGACCGAGGGAAACAAGAAGCGCATCGCCCAGGAAAAGGATCGGCTGCTGGCCGCCGAGAGCGAGCGCCGGGAGGCCGCCGAGAGCATCGCCACGAAGCTCGAGGAAGTCTCCATCACCTTCTCCGCTCGTGTCGGCGAGGAAGGCAAGCTCTTCGGTTCGGTTACCGTTGGCGACATAGTCGAGCAGCTCGAGGCCCAGGGCTTCTCCGTCGAGAAGCGACAGGTCGAACTCGACGAGCCCATCAAGGCGCTCGGCGTCTACCGTATCCCGATCCGCCTGCACGTGGACGTGCGTCCGGAGATCAAGGTCTGGGTCATAAAGCAGTAGACCGCCCGCAGAGGGCCACGAGAGCGGGGGACGACCGTCGTTCAGGCTCGTCCCCCGCTCTCTTTCGCCAACCCGTCGGCAGCCGACGCGATCCGCTCCACGCGCTCCGACATGTCGCCTTCCCGGCTAGCGGGTTATCGTACCGGGGGAACACCGGAACACGATACCGGACTCGGTGCCGCCCTGACCCGGGCTCTCCTACCCACGACAAGTCACCACTGTCCCTTGTTCCCTGCCCGATCATAGTCTGCCTTCCGCAGTTCCTACCGCGCACCCAGTCGCCTTCGCATGACCGCTTCCACGACCTACGATCCCCGCCAACTCGCCCAGCGCGTCGCCGCCCTCGCCCTTGAATTGAAAGCGTCGGACGTCGTCATACTCGACGTCCGCGGCGTAGCCGACGTGACCGACTGCTTCGTCATCGCCAGCGGTACCTCGGATGCCCATGTCCGCGGCATAGCGAATCATGTCCTGGACGAACTTCGCAGCGAGGGCGTGCGGCCGCATCACGAGGAAGGGCTGCAACAGGGACGCTGGGTACTGCTCGACTACATCGACGTGATCGTTCACATCTTCCATCCCCAATTGCGGGAATTCTATCAACTGGAACGCTTGTGGAGCGACGCCGAGGTGGTGCCTGTCGAGTTGGAGCAGGCACTCCGGTAGCGCAGTCGCGTCCACGTCGCAACTTGTACGGCTCCCTCCGCAGCCCTACCTTTAGCGCCGTGCGCACACTCACCGCGTTGGCGCTCGCGCTCCTGGCCTGCGCTCCCGCCGACCGCGGCGGCGCGGCGTCGGATCGCGATGCCCGTCCCTCCGTTGCCCCCAACGGCCCCGATCCCATCGTCCTGCGAGTCCCTCGCAGCGGTGGAGCGGCCGTGGCTTACATGTATCCGGCCCTCGACTCCGTAGTCTGGCGCTCGAGCGCCAGTCTGCCCGCACTCGACCGCGTCCTCTCCTTCGATGCCGAGCTGGGCTCGCTCGCCTTCGTGGATGGGAAGGGATTCCCCGGCCGACTGGATCTGAGACTGGGGACCGTGACCTCGGCCACAAGGAGGAAACTCGCCGACATTTCCTCGGCTGAGGCCGAAGTCATCTACGGTATCGATAGCTCCGGAAAGGTCCTGCGGCTGACTCCGTCAGCGGACGCCTGGGAACTCACGACACCCACGGTGGCCCAGGCGGTGATCCCGCAACCGGACGGTTGGCTTCTCGTGCTGGCCAACCGACCGGACAGCGGCCGTGGACGGAACGCGAAGAAGGAAAGCGTGCTGTGGCGCCTCCGTCCACCCGAGAAGGAGCTGCTGGACACCATCGTCGTGCCGCGCGTCGGACGGGCCATCCGCACCCGGGTGGGCGACCTCGTCTACCTGGTGGCCGGCGACAGGTTGCTGGCAGTGCGCAGCCGAACGCTCGAGACGATGCCTACCGTCCGGTTCGATGCCCCGGTCATCGCCCTCGCCCCAACCCCCAGCGGCGATCGTCTCTTTGTCGCGGTGGACTCCAGCGACCGCCTCTCGGTGGTGGACCGGTACGCGGAGGCGGTAAGCGGCCGCATACAGTTGCCGGGTGCCGCTCGGGATCTCCGGATGGACCAGTTGGGCCGGTACCTGTTGGTCCGTCCGCTCGTTGGCGATTCGGTGTGGGTGGTGGCAGTGAGCAACGGGGAGTTGGTGGGGACGCTGGGCACCGGTTGGCGTACGGACCTGCCCTTCGTCGCACCCGACGGGAACCTCGCCCTCCTGCGCGGCAAGGATGTGATTCTCGCCGATGCGGCGAGTGGGGTTCAGCGGGCCCGCATGGAAGGTGGTGCCGACGACTTCTGGTATACCATGTCGTGGAACGGATTCCGGCCTCGCAGTGAGGAACTTGACGACCCGGTCCGGTTCCGGGTCCGGACAGCCCCCGTGGATACCACACCGACCGATACCGCGCCTCCCCTGGACACCGCTCCGCCACCGCCAACCGACACGGTGGCACCGTCCAGGCCACCGGCGCCGGCTGGATTCACCGTCTCCTTTGCTGCACTGCTCAACCAGAAGAGCGCCAACGAGCTGGCGCAGGAGATCGAGGTAGGTGGACATCGCGCCCGGGTGGTCGTTGGCCAGCGTGCCGGTACGGCCATCTATCGCGTGGTGCTGGGACCCTACTCCACACGCGCGGACGCCGAAGCAGTGGGTCGTGCATCCGGCCGTACGTACTTCATCTACGAGGGGAACCCTTGACCGTGCCCGTCACTCCCGAGCAGGCCGCGGCCTGGGAGGCCGAGGGCCGTCGCCTCGCCCCAGCTCTCGATCCGGTAGCTGCCGTCGTCGTGGCAGGAATGGATGTGGTAGCCTCTGCGCACCTGGCACTCGGCCTCGCCGCGGGCCAGGCCAGCCATCGGCGCGTGGCCGTGGCCGACCTCACAGGCCGTGCGCTGCCCCTCACCCAGCTCGTCTCCGACGACGATCCTCACGGGCTGGGTGACACCTTCGCCTTCGGCGTCTCGTTGAACCGCATCGCGCGGCAACTGGACCAGGACGGGAGGCTGTTCGTCATACCCGCGGGCACCGAACCAGCGCTAGCTGCTGGGATGGCCGAGAGCGACAGGTGGCGGCGCATCGCCGATGGCTTTCGCGATGTGGGCGCTCTGCTGCTGATAGTCGCCCCATCCAACGAACCTGGACTGTCCGATCTCATCACGCGCATGGATGGCGTGGTGGGGGTGGACGAGACGGCGCCGACGATTGCCCTGCCCCATCGAATCATTACCGCGTCGCTCCGCGAGGCTCCAGAACCGCCGGCGACTCGTGCTCCGGTCATGGCGCCGCGTTCCGCCGGCAGCCGGATACTCCGGGCCACGATCTACGCGCTGGGTGCACTGGCCATCATCGCCGGCCTGGTCTGGGCGGCACGGGAGATTGGCGGTAGCGGGCGCCCCTACAAACCCCTCTTCACACGCACCGACAGCGCCTCGGCTGAACTCGGGGAGGCTGTCGTCGACCCTGTCGATAGCTCGATCAGCGATGCCGGTTCAGAGGTGAGTGCGGCGGCGGCCGACTCGGCGACGTCGTCGGTCGACGCCTTCCTGCCCCCGGTGGCCAATCCCGAGGACTCTGTGCGGGCCGCCTCATTCGCCGTGTCCTTCGCTTCCGCGACTTCGCCGTCGGCCGCCACGAGGAGCTTCCGCTCCCGACCCAGGTCGCTCGCCGCGGTGACCGTGGGCGAGGCAGCGGACTCCACGGGCAGGGTACGCTACTATGTCATCACCGGCGCCGGTCGCACGCAGGCCTATGCCGACGCGCTGCTCGCCCGCATGCGCTCGGACGGATTGCTCAGCGCCTCCACCGGCGAGGTCGTGCACCTGCCATACGCGCTCCAGGTGGAGAGCTCGGTGCCGCGCGATTCGGTGCGTCCGGTTCTCAATCGTTTCGTCGCTCGTGGAATCCCCGCCTATGCGTTACTCCAGACCAATGGCCGTGCCCACGTCTATGTGGGCGCCTTCGCCACACCGGCCGACGCCCGTCACACCCTCGTCACGTTGCAGACAGCGGCCATCCCGGCCGCCCTCGCCGTGAGAACCGGGAGGCCGTTGTAAGTGCGTCTTACCAAGCTGGAGCTGCACGGCTTCAAATCCTTCGCTGACCGCACCGAACTCGTGTTCGAGGAGGGTGTGACGGCGATCGTCGGCCCCAACGGGTGCGGCAAGTCGAATATCTCGGACGCCATCCGCTGGGTACTCGGCGAGCAGCGTGCGCGCGTCATGCGCGGAGCCAAGATGGACGAGGTGATCTTCCAGGGATCCTCGTCCAGGCGGCCGGTCAACGTCGCCGAGGTATCGCTCCATTTCGACAACGACGACGGCACGCTCCCGCTGGCCTTTCGCGAGGTGGTCATCACGCGACGACTCTCGCGATCGGGAGAAAGCGACTACTTCCTGAACCGCTCACCGTGCCGGCTCAAGGACATCCACGACCTGGTGCGCGGGACCGGCCTGGGCGCTGACTCCGGTGTCGTGATCGAGAGCCGGATGATCGATGCCCTCCTGTCCGATCGTCCCGACGAGCGACGCGAACTGTTCGAGGAGGCCGCGGGAGTCGGTCTCTACCGCGATCGGCGACGGAGCACCGAGCGTCGGCTGGAAGAGACGTCGGTGGACCTGTCCCGTCTCGACGACCTTATCGGCGAGGTCCAGAGCCAGGTGCGCTCCCTCGCCCGCCAGCGTCGCCGGGCAGAACGCCATGCCGAGCTCGTGGAACGACGCTTCGAGGTGGAGATCACCCTCGCCGGGCGAGAACTGGAGGAGCATCGCGAGGAGCTCGCGCTCCTGGAGGAGAGGCTTGCCGTCCTCCGGGCCCAGACTCCCGCGCTGACAGGGCTACTCGGCGACGCCGAACGGCTACGGGAGACCGCACAGGCCGAGAGGGCGGCGACCGAGGCGCAGCGGACAGAGCTGGCCCGCCAGGTCGCTGCCGAACGCCAGGGTGCGCTCCAGCTCCAGGGAGAGATGGCTGTCGCCGAGGAACGGCAGCGGAATGCGGTCGCCCGGCGTCAGCGCGCCGAGCAGGAACGGCATGACGGTGAGGCGGTGGGCGTCCGCGTGTCCGCCGACCGCGAACAGGCGGGCCAGGATCGGGAGCTGTTGCAGGAGGAGCTGCGAACGGTCACCGAGCAACTCGAGGAGCGTAGCGCCGCCGAGGAGGAAGCGCGCGCGCTCGTCACGGCAGCCAGGAACGCCGTGGAAGAGGGCGAGCGCCGCCTGCGCGACCTGCGAGACCAGGCTCGCCGCCTGGAGATGGATCACGAGGGAGTGGAGCGGGAGTTGGTCGATGCCGCTCAGCGCGATGAGACGCTCCAACTGGAACTGCAGCAGGTCAGCGACAACGTGAGTGCCATCCAGCGCGATGCCGCCGCTGCCGCGGATGCCGTGGCCGCGGCAGGAATGCAGGTGGCCGAGTCCGTGAAGAAGCTGGAAGCGGCGCACGCGAGCGCGCGCGACACCCGCGAGCGAGAGGGTCTGGCTCGGGCCGAACTTGCAAGGGCCAACGAGTCGCTGCACAACCTGGAGGGCAAGGCGAACGCACTGGAAGGGTTGGAGCGTGAGCGCGTGGGACTCGCTCCCGCTGCGGCGAAGCTGTTGAGAGAGCGGCAGCAGTTCGGTGAGGGAGCCATTCTGGGCCCACTGTCGGACTTCATCGAGACATCGCCGGACATGGCGCTCCTCGTTGAGCGCTTCCTGGCCGCCAACCTTCACGCGGTGCTGGTGCGCGACTCGGCGGCCGCGCAGGCGGTGCGTGCGTGGCACGCGCGCACCAACCCCGGCCCACTACTTCTCCTCCCCCTCGACGCCGACCCGGGCCAGTACGCTGCAGGACGGAGTGCCGGTGGCACCGGCGACGATGACGCGGACGCCCTTCTGGCTCGCGTGAACGCTGCGCCGGCCGCCCGGCGTTGGGTGGGGAACCTCCTCGCTCACGTACGCAGCACCGACGCCGGCGCAGCTTTCGTGGATGCCCGCGGCGCCGTCTGGCTACCCGGAGCAGTGACCGGGCCCGGACCGCTCCGCAGGCGCGCCGAGCTGTCCGAGTTGCGCGATGCCGTGACCGCCGCCGTCGCCGCTCGCGACGCTGCCGCCAGTACGGCCGAGCAGATCCGTCTCGAGATGCAGGCCGCCGATCGCCACGCCGCGACCGCGGCGGAGGAGGCCAGCGTTGCCCAGCGCGAGGCCCGTCGGTCGCAGGAATTGCACGGCGAGGTTGAACGTCGTCGGCAGCGGGCCGAGCGCGAACTCACCGAGGCACGCGCGCTGCACGATCGACTGACGGCGCGACGCCAGGAATTGACTGATCGGCTGGCTTCGTTGGCCACGCAGAGCGACCGTGTGGCCGAGGAACTGGAAGGGCTGGAAGGCATGAGCGGCGAGCAGCGCGAACGACTCGCTGCCACCGAGCAGATGCAGGAGGAGGCGCGCGAGTACCGCACGACCTTCCAGGTGCAGCAGGCGCAGGTGCATGCACGATTGCAGGTGGCGCTGGACAGGGAGCGACGTCTGGACGAGGAGCTCTCCACCGCCGAGCGTCGTCTGCAATCACTTCAGACGGAGCTCTCGAGCCTCAGCGATGCCGATCGGCTCCTGGCCGGCCAGATGGCCCGTTGGCAGGCCGAACTGGCCGCGCGGCAGCTCGCCCTGGCCGAACTGGAGTCACGTCTTGCCGACTCGGAGACGGCTCTCCAGGCTGCCGACGCCCGCCTGGCCCACGCCGAGCAGCTACTGGAACAGGCTCGCCGCGACAACACTGCCCGTTCCGAGGAACTGCATCATGCGGAACTTCGCTTCAGCGACCTTTCCGGCGGCCGGCGGTCCATACGCGAGCGGCTCGAGACCGAATGGCGCCGATCGCTCGAGGAGCTGCTCGCCGCCGTCACCCCGTTGGACCTGGACACGGATGCGTTGCGCCAGGAGGCCACCGAGCTCAGGGAGCAGTTGGAGGCGCTGGGGCCGGTCAACCCGCTCGCCATCGAGGAGCACGACGAGGAGGGCAAGCGGCTCGACTTTCTCACCGCCCAGCGGAACGACCTTGCACAGGCCAGGAACTCGCTCCACCAGGCCATTCGCGAGATCGACACCACCGCGCGCGAGCTCTTCCTGGCCACCTTCACCCAGGTGAGGGAAAACTTTCGCCAGATATTCATGACGTTGTTCGGCGGCGGTGAGTGCGACCTGCGGCTGGAGAACCCGGAGCTCCCGCTCGACTGCGACATCGAGATCCATGCATCGCCGCGCGGCAAGCGGACGCAGCGCATCCACCTCCTGTCCAGCGGTGAGCGGGCACTCGTGGCCCTCTCGTTGTTGTTCGGCATCTTCCTCACCAAGCCGAGTCCGTTCTGCCTGCTGGACGAGGTGGACGCGCCGCTGGACGACCAGAACATAGGTCGGTACGTGCGGATGCTCAACGAATTCAAGACGCGTACCCAGTTCATCGTCATCACCCACAATCCGCGCACCACCACCGAGGCGGCCGACGCCGTCTATGGCGTGACGATGCAGGAGCCAGGTGTGTCATCGCTGGTGAGCGTCCGCATGAAGGGACGCCAACTGGATGAACTGGTCGGCCCCGAGAACGGAAGCAGCAACGGCAATGGCGACGGCAACGGAAGGGATGCTGGGATCGCCGACGTGGCCACTGTCGTGGTATCCGCAGCCGGTGACGGTGAGTCCCACGGCGAGGAGGAAGCGGTGAGCGGGGATGGGTTGCCTGCCGCGGATGCCACCGCCGACGATGCAGCGTTCTCGCTGTGAGCTGCAGGTGAACATTCAATTCAGCGCCGCCAGGTGCGGCGAGATCGGGAGCTGGTGCGACTGACGACGGTCGGTACCGGTACTGCGGCCCCGTCGCCCGGTCGCGTGAGCAGCGGTCACCTCGTGGAGTGCGGCCAGGCGCTGGTGCTCATGGACTGCGGCAGCGGGGTAGTTCACCGCATGGCGGAGTTCGGCCTGCGGTGGCCGGATATCACGCACGTCGTCCTCACGCACTTTCATCACGATCACACAGGCGACCTGCCGACCCTCATCTTCGCCTGGCGCCACGGCATGATGCCCGCGCGGTCGGCAGGCATCCAGATCATCGGACCGGCAGGTACTTCCGACCTGTTGGACCGAACGAGCATTGCCTCCGGCGCCTGGGTGCGGGAGCCTGGCTTTCCGGTGAGCGTGCGAGAGATGGAACCTGGCGAGACATTCGAGCTGGCCTCCGGGGTGACGATCGGAGCGCACCGGACGCCCCACACCGACGAGAGTCTGGCCTATGCCCTCACTACGGCGGGGCACCGTCTCGTTTATACTGGAGATACGGGTTTTGATGAGGGCCTGGCCGAGTGGGCCAGCGGCTGCGACCTGCTGCTTGCAGAGTGTTCGCTGCCACAGGCAATGGCATTACCCACTCATCTGACTCCTGAACAATGCGGCCAACTGGCCGCACTGGCGCGACCCGGACGGCTCGCGCTCACTCACTTCTATCCGCCCGTCGAGCGCGTGGACATTCGCGCCGCCGTGGCAACGGCTTTCGATGGCCCGCTCACGCTGGCTGTGGACGGCTGGACTCTGGACCTAGAGGAGTAGGACGACCCATGCTGGTTGTGATGCAACATGACGCGTCGGCCGCCGACGTCGAGGACGTCTGCCGCACGATAGTGGAGATGGGCTACGAGGCGCGTCCGCTCCCGGGCGCCCAGCGGACCGCTGTCGGCCTGGTCGGGAACGATGGACGGGTGGATGCCTCGCGCATTGAAGGCATGGCAGGGGTCGCGCAGGTCATCCACGTCACGCAGCCCTACAAGCAGGTGTCCCGGGAGTGGCGACCGGAGAACACGCTCGTGGAGATCGCACCGGGAGTGGTTTTCGGCGGTCGCGACGTGCCGGTCATTGCCGGCCCCTGTTCGGTGGAGTCGGAGGAGCAGATCCTGGACGCCGCACACGCCGTCAAGGCGGCGGGCGCCACGGCCCTGCGCGGAGGCGCCTTCAAGCCCCGCAGCTCGCCCTATTCCTTCCAGGGTATGGGAAGGCGAGGTCTCGAACTACTCGACCTTGCCAGGCGCAAGACCGGGCTCGCCATCATCACCGAGGCGCTCGACGTCGAAGGCGCGTCGCTCGTGGCCGAGTATGCTGACTGCATCCAGATTGGCGCGCGGAACATGCAGAACTACTCCCTCCTGCGCGCCGTCGGTCGACTTCGCAAGCCAGTGATGATCAAGCGTGGCCCGTCCGCCACGATCACCGAGCTGCTCCTGAGCGCGGAGTACGTTCTGGCCGAAGGCAATGACCAGGTGATACTCTGCGAACGGGGGCTGCGCAGTTTCGACCCACTCACTCGCAACCTGTTCGACCTCACCGCCATCCCGGTCGTCCACCGCCTGTCTCACCTGCCCATCGTGGCCGATCCCAGTCACGGAACGGGACTTCGCGACAAGGTCGCGCCAATGGCCTCGGCCGCTGTCGCGGCCGGCGCGGACGGTCTGATGATCGAGGTGCATCCCAGGCCCGACAGGGCCCTCAGCGACGGCGCGCAGTCACTCTACCCAGCGCAGTTCGACGAACTCATGAAGCAGTTGCACGCCGTGGCGCTGGCCGTAGGCAGACAGATCACACCGGTTGGCGCGGGGAACGTGGCGGTTTCGATCGGGTAGGAAGTGGATGCGCTCACATCCCGTAATCCAACAGGCCGGTCCGGCCACCGGCCATCCAGCCGTCCCGCGCCATGTCGTTCGCCGGCGGGTCCTTCCGGCCGTCGCCGCACTCGCGCTTGCCACGTTGCCAGTCATGACCGCGCATGCGCAGGCGAGCTCGACCAGCCGGCCAGCCAGCGGCAGTGTGGATGCGCTCATTGGCCGTGCCGCGGCCACCTACAAGGCGGCCCGGACGGCGACCGCCAACTTCCAGCAGACGCTCACCAACCCGATGACCGGCAGCGCGTCTGTTTCCCGCGGCGTGCTCCATCGCCAGGCACCGGATCGGTTCGCCTTCAGCTTCACCGATCCATCCGGTGATCGGATCATCGCCGATGGAAAGTTTCTCTGGGTCTACACCCCGAGCAGCACTCCGGGCCAGGTGCTCAAGCTGCCAGCGGAGGCGGCCAATGGCGGGATGCTCGACCCGGGTGCACAGTTCTTCGAGGCACCGCGTACGCGCTTCAATATCACCGACGGTGGCACGGCAACCGTTGGCGGTAGCCCTGCGCGTGTACTGACGCTCACCCCCAAGGGCGCCAACGCTCCGTTCACGAAGGCGACCGTCTGGCTCGACCCGGTCGACGGCACTCTCCGCCAGTTCGAGACACTGGATGGCATGGGTGTGAAGCGCCTCGTGTTGCTGACCGACATCCGCGTCAACGTCACGCTTCCCAGTGGGGCATTCACGTTCACGCCGCCCAAGGGCGTGCGGGTAGTGGATGGCCAGGGGCTGATGGGCAGTCGCTGAACAGGCCTTCCGGGAAGTCGGATGCGCTCCGGCCTGAGTGTTCTGTCAGGCCTGGTTCAAGTACAACCATGCACAGCGATGGGTCGGCCACGGCCTTCCACGCCGGCTCGTGGAGTATCCGTAGCGACACGCAGCGGTCCGGACCGGCGGACAGAGTTCCCCCGTCAACCCAGCACCATGTAGCCCCGCCCCTGCGACACAGCCAGGGTCTCAGCGCGGCATCGTTACAGCGTTGCCGGTAGCGTGACCACCGTTGGTGATCGGCGCCAGCCCTCCCTTCGACACCGTGGCGCGTGACGATGCTGCGGCGGCGGCCGAAGCCTCGTCCAACCGCAGTCCCTCCAGCGCCACCTGGCGAGCTCTGGCTATCACTGCCGTGCCGCTCGAGGCGCGCTCGAGGAGCTCCGCCGGGGTATTGATGCCTCTCAGCAGCCCCACGCCAGTCTGAAGCGCCCGATCCCAGCTCAGCGAGCGATGCACACTCGCCTCGGGGTCGAAGGTGAATCGGACCACGTCCTGCGCCAGCAGACGATCCACGAGCGGTGCGGCTCCATCGTACACATCGCGCGGGACATCCACGCCCCGAGCCAGGAGCCGTTCGCGGAGCGCGTCACGCATGGCAGGCGTCACGACGAAATCTCGCGAGCGCACGGCGCCGGAGCCACGGAGTTCGAGGGCATAATCGGTGATCGCGTCGCGGAAAGTGCTCACCGCGCTACCCAATGCACGTCCCAGCGCCAGTTCAGCGGGCGGTAGTAGCGTGTCACCAACTATCAGGTCGGGGGTGATTCCACCGCCGCCGAAGAGGATTCGACCGCCGTCGGTTCTGAACTGCTCGCGCGACTCCCTGGGCGGTGCCGATTCCAACGGCAGCTCGCCCTCACCTGGTAGCTGCGTTCCGAAGGGACGCCCTATTGCCCTCCCGGCAGGTGTGTACCAGCGGGCCGTGGTGAGCTTGAGGGCGCCGCCACCGGTCAGCGGGAAGAGGCTCTGAGCACTGCCCTTTCCGAACGTCGTCCGGCCCACGATGATCGCCCGATCATGATCCTGCAGCGCGCCGGCGACTATCTCTGCCGCACTCGCGGTGCCATCGTCCACGAGTACCACCACCGGCATGCCATCCCACCTCTGCGGCAACTGGTCCTTGTAGACGGCCGACGATTCCGGATCGCGGCCGCGAACATCCACGATCCGCTGTCCCTCGTCCAGGAAGAGGTCAGCCACCTCGACACCTTGCTGGAGCAGGCCACCAGGGTTCCGACGCAGGTCCATGATCAGGCCGCGCACGCGCTTCTCCCGTAACGAGTCCACGGTCCGGGCAAGCTCGACGGCGGTGGAGTCACCGAACACGTTGACGTCCACATAACCCACATCACCATCCAGGATGGCGATCCTCGAAACGGCCTGGATGTGAACCTCACGTCGCGCCACTGACAGCTTCACGTGATGGCCGTCCACACCGCGCTGGATGACCAGCTTCGCCGTCGTCCCCGGCTTGCCGCGAAGTGCCCGCGTAGCCTCGTCCGGTGTCATGCCCTGGGTGGACACACCATCGATCTCGAGGATCCGATCCCCGGTCGTGAGGCCGGCACGCTCGGCCGGCGAGCCACGATGGGCGGCGATGACCGTCAGCCAACCGTCGCGCGCATCGAAGCGCACGCCGATTCCCACATACAGCCCTGCTGTACGCTCGTTCAGCTTCGCCAGCCGTTCGCTGGACAGGTAGACCGAGTTCGGATCGTGCAGTTCCTCGAGCAGGCCTGTGACGGCGAGCTGATAGAGCGCGCTGTCGCTCACCTCGTCGACGTAGTTCTCCACGATGTGCTGGCGCACCTGATCGAACAGCCGGACGCCAGCGTACGAGTTCTCCGACCCGACGAGCCCGCGCTGGACGAACCAGCCGCCCGTCACGACGGCTGCACCGCAAATCGCTCCCACCACGATCGCCCTGGACCGCATCAACCCTCTCCAGTGAGCACGCGCGTCAGCAACGCCCGCTGAACTGCGGACATCACTGGAAATATAATTCGCGTTCCCGGTGTCGTGCTCATTTCCCTTCCAGCCGACACGGCGCGAGCCTGGCAGGCATCAGGTAACGACCTGTCGGTCGTCCGTCGCCGCACGCTCCCCGAACATGGCCGGCCACCTTGCGGCCAGCACAGCCAGCAGCGCCCGAAAAACCTGCGATTCGTCGCCAGCGGCGGGGACAGCCACAATCGGACCGCATTCCGGGTGCGCCGCCTGCCACGCCGGCTCGGCAAAGCTGGTGAAAGCAGCCGCAACCCGAGCGTGGAAGTCACTCCCGGCCTGCTCCATCCGGTCGTGACTGCTCCGCCTTCGCGCCCGCTCGAGTCCAGCAGTCGGGTCGAGTTGCAGGAGGAGGGTCAGGTCCGGGACGAGCCCCTGGGTGGCGAACCGATTGGCTGCCACCACGTCAGCCTCGGGGAGCCCGCGGCCGTGGATCTGGTAGGCGTAGGTGGAAAGGAAGAACCGGTCGGCAAGAATCAACCGGCCTGCCTGCAGGCCCGGCTGCAACTCGCTCGCCACCAACTCGGCCCGGGCAGCCATGAACAGGAGGGCTTCGGTACGGGGCGAGACGGAGTGGGACGGATCCAGCACCAACCGACGGATCTCCTGGCCCACGACGCTCGTGCCCGGCTCGCGCACGAGGTGAGCCGACAGGCCGCGGGCAGCGACCCAGGCCGCGAGGTGCGCCAACTGGGTGGACTTCCCTGCCCCCTCGGGCCCCTCGACGACTATCAGCCGCCCGCGCGCCTTCCCCACTGCCGCCAATAACCCCGGTTAGCCGAGAGTTATGATCGGGCTGGCAGCGCCCTTGTGGATGCCGTCCAGGATCACCTCATTCACCCTCGACATCAGCTTGTCGAAGTTCTCCTGAGCGACCGCCATCTGCTGGTAGACGGGATTGGTCTGCACCTTCGACAGCAGTTCATCCAACTCGCGCTCCATCTCCGGGGTCGGTGACTCGCCACCAGTCATCAACCGCTCGGCGTCGACGCGGATCTCCTCCATGCGTCGCATCAGGGCGATGGAGTCCTTGTCCTCATTCAGGGCGCTGCTGGCCCGCTTGACTGCCTGGTACTCCGCGCTCTGGCCGATAAGCCGGCCGAGGTCACGCGCCTTGTCTTCGAGCATGGAATCTGTCCTCAACGTATGAGTCACGGATGGCAGCATACTGACGGGGCAGAGCCCCGCAAGTGCTCAGCGACCAGTCCGCAGGGCGACCACGAAACGTTCGCGGCCAGTAAGATCCGGGCGGACGGCCACATCGCTGTAGCGTCCGTCGGCGACGATGCGCCGGGCGACCTCCGAGGCTCGTCGCGCATCAGCCTCCAGGACGAGCAATCCACCCGGCTCGAGGATGTTGCCTGCGTCACGCACGATAGCTGCCGTGACATCGAGCCCCTCGTCGCCACAGCAGAGGGCCACCGCCGGCTCCCAATCACGCACGCTGGATGGTAGCGCATCCATCTCGTCGAAGGCGATGTAAGGCGGATTGGAAACGATGACGCGCACCCGGCTCCCGGCCAGCGGTTGCAGCCCCGCGCCGTGCATGAACTGTACGGGTGCCCGCAACGAGTCGCGAAGCAGGAGGGCGTTCGCGCGGGCCACCTCCAGCGCGTCCAGCGAGACGTCAGTGGCGATCACGGAATCGAACTGACCCTCGGTCGCCAGCGCGAGGGCAATGGCTCCCGATCCGGTGCCGACATCCACCGCCACTCCACCCGTTCCTCGCACCATCTCGAACACGATCTCGGGAAGTAGCTCCGTCTCCTGACGCGGTATGAGCACTCGCTCATCCACGGCCAGGGTCAGGTGGCGGAATGGGGCGCGGCCCACCGCGTAGGCGAAGGGCGCTCCCGCGGCGCGATGGGCGGCAGCTCGATCGATTTCAGCAGCAGTAGAGCTGGCCACCAGTGATGTCGGGTTCACCGTTGGCCAGAGCCGGGGCACATCGAGCAGGGCAGCGATCATGTCACGGGCTTCCGCGCGGGGCTCCGGAACCCCGGCCGCGGCAAGCTGAGCAGCCAGGCGTTGGTGCAGCGCTCCCACCGTCTCCGACCCACCGTCCTGCGCCGTCCCACCTGGTGGAGCGGTCGACGGGTGGCCCTCCAGCAGCGAGTCACTCACCGAATCTCTCCTCGGCATCGGCAAGGGCGAGCGCCTCGATCAGTGGCGCGATCTGGCCATCGAGCACGCTGTCGATGTCGTGCAGGGTGAGACCGATTCGGTGGTCGGTGACCCGACTCTGCGGAAAATTGTAGGTCCGGATCTTGGCCGAGCGATCGCCGGTGCCAACCTGGGTGCGACGGAGTCGTGACCGCTCCGCTTCCTGCTCGGAGATCCGGCGGTCGAGCAGTCGGGCACGGAGAACTTCCATTCCCTTCTGCTTGTTCTGGAGCTGCGACTTCTGGTCCTGCTGGCTGACGACGATACCGGTCGGGATGTGGGTGATGCGTACGGCGGAGTCGGTGGTATTGACGCTCTGTCCACCGGGGCCGGAGGAGCGGAAGACGTCTATGCGCAGCTCCCTGTCCTCGATCTTCACGTCCACCTCCTCCGCCTCCGGCAATACTGCCACAGTGGCGGCGGAGGTATGAATTCGCCCCTGATTCTCGGTCGCCGGCACACGCTGCACGCGGTGCACGCCGGACTCGTAGCGCATCGCCCCGAATGCGCCGTCGCCGACCACCTTGAAGATGGCCTCCTTCAACCCGCCCAGTGTCCCCTCGCTGATGGACAGCAGTTCCACCCTCCAGCCGCGCCGCTCCACGAATCGCGAGTACATGCGAAAGAGGTCGGCGGCGAAGAGCGCCGCTTCGTCGCCACCGGTACCGGCCCTGATCTCCACTATCGCTGTCCGGTCGTCGAGCGGGTCGCGGGGCATGAGCAGCGGGAGCATCTGCTGCTCCAGTTGACCGAGCAGGCTCTCCAGTCGATCGATCTCCCTGTTTGCCTCCTCGGCCATCTCCGCATCGTCAACGAGAGCGAGCTCGCGAACATCCGCGAGCTCGCTCCTGGCACGTTCTGCACGATCGGCGAGCTGTACCACCTGGGAGAGCCGGTGATGCTCGCGGCCAAGATCGGCCAGCCGGCCCGCATCGCGGGTCGTTGCCGGGTCCGACAACTCCCGCTCCACCTCGGCGGCGCGGGCAAGTGCGCCGTCCAGCCGATCCTGAAGACTCAGGCTGTCTTCCCGTACTTCTGGCGGAAGCGCTCGACGCGTCCAGCGGTGTCGATCAGCTTCTGCTTGCCGGTGTAGAATGGATGGCAGGCCGAACAGATGTCCGTGCGGATCTCTGCCTGCGTCGATCGCGTCTCGAACGTGTTGCCACAGGCGCAACTCACAGTCGCGGTAGCGTACACGGGATGGATATCGGTCTTCACGTGTGCCTCGATGGCTTAATTAAGGTCCAACTGTGAAATATAGTATGCCCAGGTCGGCGATGACAGGCCCCACATCGACTCCGGAAACAACTGCTGGCTGGACCGGTTGCGGTTGGTTGGAGACGGGGTAGCATGTTGTACCGGAGCCGTAATCGTAACCAGATCGTCGGAGCGACAGCAGCCTCCAGCGCCGTCTCCGATCCACGTTCGCCAGGGCCACTCATGACCCGTCCGCCCGACAGTCGTCTGACACCCAGCCAACTCTCGCTGCTCCAGATCACGGACTTCCTGGGCAGCGTCCCGCTCTTCCGTGGACTCGGGCGCGACGCCCTGCAACGCTTTGCAGAGGTCACCCGCGAGAAGCGTTATCCCAAGGGCAGCGTGATCGTCTTCGCCGACGACCCGGGTGATTCCCTCTTCATCGTGCGCACCGGCCGCGTCAAGGTCGTACTGCTCGGCGACGATGGCCGCGAAGTGATACTGGGCGTGCTGGGAATGGGTGAGCCATTCGGGGAACTGACCCTGATCGACGATCAGCCCCGGTCCGCTCACGTAATCGCGATGGAGGATTCCATCCTGCTCGTGCTCCGGCGCGAGGAGTTCCGACGGATCGTGGAGTCGTCGCCGGCGGTGGCCTGGGCGCTCCTGGCCGAACTGTCGCGAAGGTTGCGCGCTGCCGACCAGAAGATTGGCGGGCTGGTACTGCTGGACGTTCCGGGTCGCATTGCCCGCGTCCTGCTGGATGCAGCCCCGGACGAGAGCACGGGACTCGTCCAGAAGCGTCTCACCCACCAGACCATCGCCCAGATGGTGGGCGCCAGCCGGGAGACGGTGTCGCGGACGTTGAGCGACTTCCAGTCGTCCGGCCTGATCAGTGTCGAGCGACGGCAGATCCGTCTGACCAACCGCCCCGCACTCATCCAGCGGTCCACGGTGCGCACCTGAGAATGTCCGACTGACCATGTCACTGGAAGCGCGCTTCTGGGGCACCCGGGGATCGGTGCCCAGCCCGGGCCCGTTGACCCTCCGTTACGGCGGAAACACCTCCTGTGTGGAACTTCGCACGCCCGTTGGCGAACTCGCCATTCTCGACGCCGGGACGGGACTCCGGTCGCTCGGCGCAACCCTCCAGGAGATGGCGGGCGGAGGGCCCTCCACATCCAACATCTTCATAACGCACGCTCACTGGGATCACATCCAGGGGCTGCCCTTCTTTGCCCCGCTGTTTGCCGATGGCAGTCGAGTACGAATCTGGAGCGCGGCACCGCTACTCGGCAGGCTGGAGAGAGCTCTGCGGGCGCAGATGGCACCCGACGTCTTCCCGGTCCCGTTCGAGGAAGTGCGAGCCACGGTCGAGTTCCTCCCCGTGCCGACTGAGGGAGTGGCCGTGGACGGCTTCTCCGTCCGGACTCATCCGGTGCGCCACCCCGGAGGCGCTTCGGCTTTCCGGGTCAATGGCTGTAACGCGCCGGGGTGCTCCGTCGTCTACATCCCTGACAATGAGCTCCATCCGGATGCGCCTTATGACGCTCCGGCAGACTGGCGCGCACGGCTCCTGGACTTTCTGGGCGGAGCCGACGCGCTCATCCACGACGCAACGTACACGACGGCGGAATATCCCGGAGTTCGAGGATGGGGACATTCCACCGTGGACGAAGCGGTAGAGCTGGCGGTCGATGCCGGCGTGCCGCGGTTATCACTCTTCCATCATCATCCTGGACGCTCCGACGAGGCTGTCGACGCGCTCGTGGAGCATGCTCGAAGGCTGACGCGCAGACTCGGTTACAGTCTGGAAGTGACAGCGGCGGCCGAGGAGAGTGCCCTCCAGGCGACGGCGGGAGGCGACATCTAGCGCGGTGGGCGACGGCGACGTCGACGCCTCCCGTGCATGCTGATACCTGCACGTCATCGCAGCCGATGGGAGTTCCTCATGTATCGTCGCCGCCGCGCAACACCGCCTTCCTGGCACGGGCCAGCGTGAAGCCGCTTCTCCTGGCGTACTCGCCGGATTTCACGCGCGAGCTGATGCTCGGACGGCGCGCCACGGACGTCGAGGCCTGTCTGGTCCACGACCTCCCCATGGCGGAGACGCTCAATCCGGAGAGGCCGGTGGTCGTGCTCCTCGACCGCCAACTGGTGGCGGGAGTTCCGGACCTCACTGGTCGTCTTCGTGAGCTGTCCGGTATGGCCGCGCTGGTCTGGTGCGGAGCGCCGGGCGAGGTTGCCCCGCCGTCAACGCTGCCCGGGGAAACCATTGTCAGCTTCCTGCCTCACGGTGCGCCTCTGCCCACCCAGGCCGCCCTGCTCCGCGGCGCCATGCGTCATGCCGTGACGCTGCGAGCCGAGCGACTGGCCACCGATCGCGCCGAGGCGCGCCTGGAGGAGGTGGCCGAACTGGCGCGCGTTGGAGCCGCACTCGCCACCCAGCGCGACGTCACTCAGCTACTCGATCTCATCCTCAGCCAGGCCCGTCGCCTCACCCAGAGTGACGCTGGATCGCTCTACCTGGTGGAGCGGCCGGAGGACAGCACCGACGATGCATCGGAGCCGACGCCCGCACGGCTACGCTTCATGTTGTGCCAGAACAATACGCTGCCACGACTCAGTTTCGACCAGTTCACGCTGCCCATCGACAGCACCAGCCTGGCCGGACATGTCGCCCGCACAGGGACACTCCTCACCATCCCCGATGTCCACTCTGTTGTGGACGACGCCCCCTACAGGCTCAACGGCAGCTACGACCAGCGCTCCGGCTACCACACGCGATCGGTGCTCGTCGTCCCGCTCACGACGCACAAGCACGGCACGGTGGGAGTGCTCCAGCTCATCAACCGGAAGCGCACGGCCGCGGCCAGCCTCCCGACGCTGGCGGAGATGGATGAGCAGGTGGTGCCGTACGACCGGACCAGCACCGAACTGGTGACGGCACTGGCAGCTCAGGCAGCGGTAGCAATCGAGAACGCCCGTCTCTACGAGAGCATAGAACGCCTGTTCGAGGGTTTCGTGACGGCCTCGGTTACGGCCATCGAGTCACGCGACCCCACCACTTCCGGACACTCCTCGCGCGTTGCCCAACTCACCGTCGCCCTGGCCGAGACGGTGTCGGAAGCGGGCGGTACACCTGGCCACCGCGACGTGCACTTCACTCGTCAGCAGCTTCGCGAACTGCGATATGCGGCACTCCTTCACGATTTCGGGAAGGTGGCGGTCAGGGAGGAGGTTCTGGTGAAGGCACGGAAGCTCTACCCGATCGACCTGCAGCGCATCCGTCACAGGCTGGCAATGCTGCTCCAGCACGAGGCGCTGACATACGAGCGCGAACGCGCTGACCACCTGCTCGCTCACGGTCGCGATGGCTACGACGACGTCATCGCCGCTCTGTCGTCACGAAGGCACGAACGCTCGGCGCATCTGGAACGGCTGATGCGGGCTGTGGAAGCAGCCAATGCGCCAACGGTGCTGCCCGAGGAACGGGCCGAGGAGCTCGCGCGACTGGCCGGTTGCACGGTGGAGCACCCTGGTGGTGACCTACGGCCACTACTGGAAGACGGTGAGTTGCGATCGTTGCAGATACAGCGAGGCACGCTGGACGAGCGGGAACGACGCGAGATAGAGGCTCACGTCAACCACACGTACCGTTTCCTGGCGCAGATACCGTGGACCGACGAACTTCGGCGCGTCCCGGACATTGCTCGCTGTCACCATGAAAAGCTGAACGGCCGGGGCTACCCGCGTGGGCTCACGGCGGACCGGATACCGGTTCAGGTGAGGATGATGACGATTGTCGACATCTATGACGCCCTGACAGCCGCCGACCGGCCTTACAAGCCTGCCGTCTCGCCGGAACAGGCACTGGACATTCTGGGTCGCGAGGCCGATGCCGGCGAACTGGATCACGAGCTTCTGAACGTCTTCATAGGTGCCGGCATCTACCGCCTTGCCCGCACGAGCTGAGAGGGACCAGGCAGGCCCGAGCATCGAGCTCGAGTCCCGGACCGTGAAGGGAGTTCCCTTCCGCCGCTCGATCGAGCGGGGAGGTTACGAACGGATCTCCTTCCCGTCCTCCGCCGAACGATAGATCGTCTCCATGAGCTTCAGCAGCCGGACCTGCTGTACCGGAGGCTCGTACGGGCTCTCGCCGCGTATGACCGAGAGGAAGTGGGCCAGGCCAGCGCGGTAGGATTGGAGGAATGTGCTGTCGCGGGTTGCCGCGCCAGTGGGTGATACGTCGGTGGCGCGACCGTTGAGTTCCTTCACCACCCTCAACGGCGCCAGGCGCGCGCTGCCCCGCGTGCCCAACACCTCGAACCACCACCGTTCCCCCACGCCCACGTAGTTGCGATTGAGATCCAGCGAGAGGGTGGGTCCGTCGACAATGCCGAGCGACGCGAGAAGTGCCTCATCCACGGCATTGGCGCCCCGCCCTCGCTCCATGTAAGCGGAAATGCGCGTGACGTCAGGATAATCCACCAGCCAGAGTGCCAGATCGAGCAGGGGCAGGCCGTGGTCCACGAGCACACCGCCGCCCGCTTCGTTCCTTCTCAGCCGCCATCCCTCGGTCAGGCCACGTGGCTGATACGACCCGGCCCTGATGCCATGCAGCCGCCCCAGCTCGCCGCCGCGGACGAAGGCATCCATGGCCTGCACGTCGCTCCGGAAGCGATGGTTGTTCCCCACCAGTACCATCCGATCGGCTCGTTGAGATGCCGTCAGGATGCGCTCCACTCCCCTGGACGTGAGCGCCAGCGGACGCTCACAGAACACATGCATGCCGGCCGCAAGCGCGCTCAGCACGTGCGGCTCGTGGAGGTGGTTGGGGGTGGCGACGACCACCGCATCCAACTGGCCGTCACCGAGCAGATCCTCGATGTCGGTGAAGACGTCGGGGATGCCGAAGCGGTCGGCGAGCGCTCGTGCCTTCACTCCGTCGTTGTCGCAGAGCGTCATCAGTTCGACGCCACGCATCTTTGCCAGCACCGGCAGGTGCGCGACCTGCGCGATCGCCCCCGCGCCCACCACGCCTATCCGCACGCGATCGCTACTCATGCCCCCGTCCGGGCGCTGAAGACATAACTCGCGCCGGCGCGCAGCGATCCGAAGCGTGCACCACTCAACAGGTCATATCGGGCTTGCATGCCAATCCTGAAGTTGGGAAGGAGCAGTAGCTCGCCTCCGGCAAGCACAGCCATGCCGGTGGCGATGTTATCGAGTGCGCTCTCAACGAAGGTGCCGCTGATCCCTCGCCCTTCGGCGTTGAGCGCGTACAACCCCAGCGCGCCGCCAATGTACGGCCGCAGCCGGGTCCGGCCGTGGCGTGGGCTCCAGCGAGCCTCGCCGCCGACAGCCACCATGGAAACCCGCACCTTGCCGATCTCCACCGTCGCGTCACCACCTGGGTCCACCAGGATCGCGCGCAGGGAATCGGCGAAGCGTTGCACCGTGGCGTCGGTATAGCGCGAGTTCCAGAAGCTCGCCGAGAAGACTATCCGCCAACCCGGCACCACCTCGCCATAGTCGGCGTTGAGACTCACCAGCGATGTCGGTTCTATCTGCGCTGGCATCACCACGCCGCCAGTCGCACCAATTGTGCTGAGACGCAGCCTGTCTATTCCCAGCCTGTCCAGGAGGCCACCGGCACGAGTCGTATCGCTGCTCTGCGCACGTGCAGGCGTGGCGATGACGCTGCTCGCGATGGCCAGAACGGCCACGATCAGAGCCAGTCGCAGGCCACCCACGTGGTGCGGTACGCCAGGGTGCGCTCGCTGCACAGGATATGACGGGGACGGATCATCGCGCGTAGCCGACACTCGTGCCCGGGTAGTAGGTGTTCAGTATGGCGCGGAAGTCCTGGCCCGCGCGGGCGCGCCCGATGGCGCCCCACTGGCACATGCCAACTCCGTGCCCGTTCCCACGTCCGTCGAGGATCGCCACGGGTGCCGACTCGCCGCGTCGCACCGGCGTCGTGCGTCTCAGCGTAAAATACGTGCTGCGAAGAATACCGCCAGCGGCGTCCCGGAGTACGTAACGGATCTGGTTGCCCCTGAGCCTGAACACCCCGCCATCGGTCACGAGCGCCAGCGTCGCCACCCGACCGGATGGCGTCGTCTGCTCCACGCGCAACTCCCGGATTCTGCCCACGCCTCCTGCCGGCAACGCCGCGTACGCGGGCAGGTAGCGATCCAGCGTGCGTCTCAACTGATCCTGTTCCAACTGGCGCGTCCAGGTGGGCTGCGGCGCGATGTCGCAGTAGTTGCGGTCAGTGCCGGGGATGCGGTCGCTCACCCGACGCAGGTGTGGTTCCGGCCCGGATTGCCAGACTTCCTGGGGCTCCGCGGTGGAACCACCGCACGAGGAATGATACGGCGCCGTGACTACCCTGCCGCCGGCGAGGAGAACCAGCCCCGTCGTGGCACGTACGGCGGCGTCGCTCACGGCCCGCTCGGCGCTCGCGCCACCATAGACCTGATCGGTCACGCCATCGCCAAGGTCATACGCCTGGCCCTGTGTTCCGCGCATGCGGGCGACGACATAACTCCGCGCTGCCACCGCCTGCGCCTCCACCGCTGCATGCTCGTCAGCTCGTCGGTCGGTGCCGATCTCCAGGGGTACAACGCCACGGAGATATTCCTCCAGTGGCAACCGGTTGACCACCAGCACTCCGCTGTCCGTTGGCGTCAACACGATTTCACCGCGAAAGCGACGACGGCCGATGCCTATGAGCGTCTCCCCCCCAATGGGACGAATCACCAACGCTCCATCCCGCCAGGCGCTGGCCTGGCCATCGGAGCGAACCGCCCGCAGTCGACCCTCCCTCCGCTCAACGCGCCAGCGCTCCCCACGGGAGCCGCGAGCGAGAACCCCGCCGACCAGGTCAGGATCCTCCAACCGCCAGCTTCCGCTCCCTTCCAGTTCCACGCTTGGCGCCGCAGGGGCGATGGCCACACGCACTGACGGCCCCAGTTCATCCACCGCGCCAGCAGCCTCGAGCGCAGGCGTGGCGCCCTCAGTGGCTGTCGGATGGGGAGGACCGGACGTGATCGGCGTGAGGCCGCCTCCGCACGCCGCCAACCACGCCAACGTCACCACGACCGCGGACGTGACCAGTGCGCGGACAGCCGGCGCAAGCCCTGCTGGGGCGCGACCCCTCAGAAGAACCCGGGCGCCAGTCGTACGAGCTGTTGAACAGGTCGGCATTGGCCAGTGCATCGAGCAGGTTGCGGATGAGGGCCCCCCTCCTGGAAGACCGTCACCTTCTGGTCATCGGAGGCGCGTCGAGCGACGACCGGCCCGCGGAGCCTGGACAGCGCCTGCCCGGCAGCAGTGCCGGAATCGTTCACCGTCCAAAGCTTCCGACGCTCGTCGCCATCATTGGCAACCGGCGCGTACTGCGCGGTGCGACCAGCGAAGGGAGCGATTCCACGATGCCCGTGGCCGTTGCCATGAAGTCGTAGTCGTCCACCACATCGTCCACCACGGCCTCCACGAAGCTTCCCGGCGCGGCGGTGGTGTGAACCCAGGTGACACCATCCACGTCATCCGCCTGCCACGGGGCACGAGCCTGAGCCGGCTGGTCTCCTGACGCCATACGGTCCACGATCAGGCGCGTCGTGCCGCCAACACGGCGCTCGTAGCGTTCGGCCGTTATGGTCCGCTGCAGTTCGGTCAGGCGATCCAGGCGCTCCCGCTTGAGCGCTTCCGGCACGTCGTCCACCATCGCGTGAGCGCGCGTTCCCTCCTGCGGCGAGTATGTGAAGGCTCCCACGCGCTCGAACTGTGTCTCCTCCAGGAAGTCGAGCAACTGTTCGAAATCGGATTCCGTCTCGCCCGGGAAGCCAACGATGCACGTCGTGCGGATCGCCACCTCGGGCACCGCCTCGCGAAAATGCGCCACCTTGGCACGAATGGTCCGCTTCCGCTCCGGCCGACGCATGCGTTCCAGCACGGCATCTGAAGCATGCTGCATGGGCATGTCGAGATAGGGCAGGATGCGCGGCTCACGTGCCACCGTCTCCAGCAGACGAGGCGTGATCCCGGCCGAATAGAGATAGAGCAGACGGATCCAAGGTATGCCCGTCCCGGCGACCAGGGCGCCCAGCAGGTCGGGCAGTCGCAGGTCATCCTGACGCAGGTCGCGCCCCCAGTGGGCCAGGTCCTGGGCAACCAGGTTGATCTCCCGTGCACCCTGAAGCTCCAGCAGTTGAGCCTCGCTCACCACGTCGGGGAGGGTGAACGAGCGGTGCTTGCCGCGCATGAGGGGAATGGCGCAGAAGGCGCAGCCGTGATCGCATCCCTCGCTCACCTTCAGGTAGCGCACGTGCGGCAGGTCACCAAGGTAGAGCCGCTCGCCTGGATGGAGCTCGATCGAGCTATCCACCAGACCGCGCCGTTCCAGCTCGGGAATGAGCTGGTCCATCTCCGCGCTGCCGAGAAAGAGGTCCACCTCCGGGATGGCCTCGGCCAGTTCCGACTTGTGTCGCTGGACCATGCAGCCAACTGCAACCACCGCCTGGCAGGCACCGTCTTCCTTCAGACGGGCAGCCTCGAGGATGGCATCGATGGATTCCTTCTTCGCTGCATCGATGAAGCCGCAGGTGTTGACGACGATTACCTCGGCCTGGGCGAGGTCATCGGTAGCCGTGGCGCCGTGGACGGACAACCGGGCGAGATAGCGCTCGCTGTCCACGGTATTCTTGTCGCAGCCGAGGGTGATGAAACCAACCTTCAATTGTACCGCCAAGTAGTGGTGGGAGATGGAGATGAGGAAAGTAACGGGGTCGCGGTACCTGATGCGAGGGACGGCACACGCCCGACAAGGGCACCACGACAGCCGTCGTGGTGCCCTCTCCCTCATTCAGACGCCCGCCGCCTGGGCGGGACCTAAATGCCGCCGACTGTCAGCGATAGTTGCCGAACTGCAGTTCGACCCCGAAATCCTCTTCCTTGAGCAGTTTCATCGCCTCCTGAAGGTCGTCGCGTGATGGCGACGTGACCCTTACCTGCTCACCCTGGATCGCTGCCTGAACCTTCTTCAGCTTGGCTGCCTTGATCGCCGCCGCCACCTTCTTTGCGGTGTCACCGTCCAGTGACTGCTTGAGCACGACCTCGCGGGTCACGGTGTCCCCGCCGCCCGGCTTGATGTCACCGACATCCAGGTTCTTCACCGACACACCGCGCCTGATGAGCCTGCTCTGGAGCACATCGAACAGCGCCTCCATCTGGAAATCACTGTCTGCCACCAGTTGCAGTTTTCCCTCTCCGCGACTGAATTCGATCGTCGCCTTTGAACCTTTGAAGTCGTAGCGCTGGGCAATCTCCTTCTGCGCCTGGTTCACCGCGTTGTCAACTTCCTGGAGGTCGACTCCGGTTGTCACGTCGAACGAGTTCGTCTGGGCCATTATCCTAGGTAGCTCTCCAATGCTCGCGCGCGGCTCACGTGCCGCAGACGCGAAAGTGCCTTCTCCTTGATCTGCCGCACCCGCTCCCGGGTGATGCCCAGCATGACACCGATCTGCTCGAGTGTCAGGGGCTCGGCGCCGTCGAGGCCGAAGTAGAGGCGGAGGATGCGTGACTCGCGCTCCTTGAGTGTGGTCAGCGCTTCCTCCACCGACTCGGTGAGCGCCTTCTCGAAGATCTGCTCGTCCGGAGTCGGATTGACGTTATCCGGAAGATAGTCGAGGAGCTTGTTATCCTCACCTGGAGTCATCGGCGCATCGAGGGAGAGGTGCGTCTGCGAGATGGACATCGTCTTCGCAACCTCCTCCACGCTGATGTCCATGCCCTCGGCAATCTCCTCGTGAGTCGGCTCGCGACCCAACTCCTGGAGAAGCACGCTGGCCCGCTTGCCGATGCGGTGCAGCGTGCCGGCGCGGTTCAGCGGTACGCGCACTATCCGCGACTGTTCCGCCAGCGCCTGCAGTATGGCCTGGCGGATCCACCAGACCGCATAGGAGATGAACTTGATCCCCTTGGTCTCGTCGAACTTGTGCGCGGCACGGATGAGTCCAAGGTTGCCCTCATTGATCAGGTCGGACAGCGAGACGCCCTGATTCTGGTACTTCTTCGCGACGGACACGACAAACCGGAGGTTCGAGCGGACGAGTTTGTCCAGCGCCTCCTGGTCGCAGAGCCTGATCTGTCGAGCCAGTCGGACCTCCTCGTCCCGATTGATCAGCGGATAGATGCTGATGTCACGAAGGTACTGGTCCAGAGATCCTTCGTCGTGGGAGGTGCGTTTCGGCGAGGTGACTGCCATGGAAAGCTGCTCCGAGGGGGTGGAACCAAACGAGGACACTCCCGACGTCGTGCCCTACCAGGGATCATCGCCACGTCCGGGAACGTGCAGCGACAGATTCCCAGCCTGCCCAACTACGGTACCAGAATGACACCCGTTTGCGCTGTCAGGGAATAACCCTCAGTCAATACGTTCGCCGAGCCTGCTCCACCTGATACGGGTGAGCCATGCGAGGTCGTCATTGGCCTCCGGCGCGTAGCTGTAATACACGAACATGGGGCGACCGCGCAGGAGCGAGTCCGGCACGAAGCCCCAGTAGCGACTATCCAGCGAGTTGTCCCGGTTGTCTCCCAGCACGAAGAAGCTTCTTTCGGGGACGACCAACGGGCCCCAGTTGTTACGCGACGGATGGAAGCCGGCACTCGCCTCGGCCGTGCGCACCAGGTAGTTGCGCTGCCAGCGGAAATCCTCGGCGACAGGGTCGACGCCCGGCTCGCTGTGGCTGACATAGCGCTCGGCCTGCGGCCGACCATCCAGGTAGAGCACGCCGTCCCTCATCGCCAACGTGTCGCCCGGCAATCCCACCAGGCGCTTCACGAAATTCTTGCTCAGGTCGGCCGGATACTGAAACACTATCACGTCCCCACGTTCGGGCGCCCTGACCGCTGGCAACTGGACGTGCACGAATGGAACCTCGGCGCCATAGAGCAACTTGTTGACGAGCAGGAAATCGCCCACCAGGAGCGTCCCTTCCATGCTGCCGCTCGGGATCTTGAACGCTTCGACGAGGAACGCGCGCACCACGAAGAAGAGCAGGAGCGCGACCGGAATCGACTTGGCCGAATCCCAGAAAAAGCCCCACGGCAATCGCGAGCGGCTGTTCAGGCTCTGCAGCGCCGCTGCGCGCTGCGCATCGGAGACGGGAGGCCGGCCGGTGCCTGTGAGGAGATCGCTCATGAGCAACTCTTCGGCGCCGCCCTGCAAGGACGGCCATGCGTCGAGATACGGAGAGGGAGCTGGGCGTAGCTGGTTGCCAGACGCCGCGCAACCCTTCGGCGAGGATGGCGATGCCACATCCGGGCGACGAATCCGGACGGGTCAATCGCTCTCCTATAAACAATATAACCGGAACTTGCAAAGCGGGCGCAAGTCATTGGCACTCACGGTGTATCATATCGTCGCCATCGCGGAAATCCGCCAGGGTCCGGTCAGTCGGCCGATCCCTGATAATTGTCGATCTGGGCACGCTGCAACGTGCCGGAGAAATCGACGTATCCGACCTTCGTCTCGGAGTAGAACTCGTAGACCTCCCAACCGCCCTCGCGGTGACCGTTCCCGGTCTGCTTGACACCTCCGAACGGAAGATGAGCCTCGGCACCGATGGTGGGCGCATTGATGTAGGTGATGCCATTGTCCAGGTCCTGCAGCGCCTGGAAAGCGACCTGCACGTCGCGCGTGTAGACGGATGACGACAGACCGTACTTCACGCCGTTGTTGACGGCGAAGGCCTCGGCGGCAGTCTGGACACGCACGACGGAGAGCACTGGACCGAATATCTCCTCCTGCTCCAGACGCGACCCTGCCTCGACTCGGGCAAAGATCGTCGGCTCGTAGAAGTAGCCCGCCTCCAGATCGCGACCCTGACCGCGACGACCGCCACAGAGCAGGTCGGCTCCCTCGGCCTGCCCGATATCGATGTAGTTCTCGACCTTGCGAAGGGCCGCCTCATTGATGAGCGGACCCACATCGGTGCCCTTCTTGCGCCCGTCTCCCAGCTTCATCGCACGCGCGCGGTCCAGCAGCATGCCGAGGAACTGATCGTGTATCCTGGATTGCAGGATCAGCCGGCTGGTGGCCGTGCAACGCTGGCCGGTGGTACCGAAGGCGCCCCACAGCACACCCTCGATCGCCAGGTCCAGGTCGGCGTCATCCAGAACTATCTGGGCATTCTTCCCGCCCATCTCCAACGACAGCCGCTTGTGCATCCGGCCACAGGTTGCTCCCACCTGACTTCCCGTCTCCGTCGAGCCAGTGAAGGAGATGAGGGGGATGGAAGGGTGCTCCACAATGGCCTTCCCCACCACCTCGCCGGCACCGTGAAGAAGCTGGATCACCTCTGGCGGCAGGCCCGCCTCGAGGAAGATCTCCACCAGCGCTGTAGCCGTGTGCGGCACGTCCTCGGCGGGCTTGAAGATGCACGAGTTCCCGCAGACCAACGCCGGGAACATCTTCCAGGTCGGAATGGCCATCGGGAAGTTGAACGGCGTGATGATGCCGGCGACGCCTATGGGGCGCCGATAGCTCATCGCCCACTTGTTACGCATCTCGCTCGGCACCGTCTTGCCGAACAGCCGGCGACCCTCGCTGGCGGCGTAGTAGGCAGTGTCGATTCCCTCCTGGACGTCGCCGCGCGTCTCCGTGAGCGGCTTGCCCATCTCGCGTGTCATGAGGTCGGCCAGTTCCTCCTTGCGACGCGTCATGATGTCGCCGACATGGCGCAGGACGTCGCCGCGCTCCGGCGCCGGTGTGCGCTTCCACAGTTCGAAGCCGCGCTGCGCCGAGACCACGGCGCGCTCCAGGTCCTCGCTGTTGGAGAGCGGGAAGCGGCCGATGGTATCGTTGCGATCGGCCGGATTGACGTTGTCGAAGTACTCACCGCTGGCGGGGGCTACCCACTCGCCAGCGACGAAGTTGCGGAAGGTTTTCATGCGTGAGAGTGGCTGCGGGAACGGTCATGCGCCGCCGACCGTGGATCGGCGGCCAACATGCGGAATCTAGCTCCGGGATCCAGCTATCGTAGCGATGCGAGTCGAGCGGTCGACAGGGGTACCAATTCTCAGTTACACGACCAGATGGCCGGCCGCTCCATGGTCGGGATGGCCAGTCCTACCCTGGGCAGCGTCTGCCAGGACGCCAGGCCGAGCGCCCAGAGTACGATGAGCAGGGAGACGATGTGTGATCTGGGCGCTCGATGCCGCCAGCTCCATACCGCCGACCAGACGCCGGTGGCGGCGATGAGGCCGACGCCCGCCAGATATGTGCCGAGTTCCAGCCCGCAGCGGGTGCCATAGGGCCAGAAGACGATGCCGACGGCCAGGGCGAGCGCGACGAGCAACCGCACGTAGAGCATCCAGCGTCGTCCCGGTGACGCGGGGCGCACGGAGGGCATGCCGGTCACCAGGTCGGCGCGCGCCGCCGCTGACGGCACATGCTGCGGTACCGACTCATCCACCGGCACATCGGGGACCGACGCTATCTGGCGGTCGATCGCGGCAAGTTCCTTCTCCCAGTCGCGGCTGCTCATGATGGTGACGGTTGACGGGTTACCCACAGGCAGCGATGAACCGCGCTGCTCAAGCCTGCTCGCGTTCCAGTCCGTAACGCTCGATCTTCTTGTAAAGATTCGACCGCGGCATCTCCAGGGCGCGTGCCGTCTCCGACACGTTCCAATCCGAGGCCCGCAACTTGGCCAGCAGGAAGGCGCGTTCGGCGGCGCTCTTGAACTCCTCGAATGTCCGGCACTCCACCAGCGCGCCAAGCCCGGCGACATCCTCGGGTCGGCGGCCGACGAGCCGGTCGACATCGGTCGCCGTGATCGACGGCCCGGAGGCGAGGATCAGGAGTCGCTCCACGGTATTGCGAAGTTCGCGCACGTTCCCGGCCCAGTCCAGCCCCTGCAGCCGTTGGAGCGCCTCATCGGTGATCCCGCGCGAGGGAGCACCCTCGCGCTCGGCCAACTGCTGCAGGAAGTACACGACCAGAAGCGGGATGTCCTCCTTTCGCTCGCGCAATGGCGGCACGTGGAGCGGGACGACATTCAACCGGTAGAAAAGATCCTCGCGAAAACGGCCGGCCGCGATCTCATCCTCCAGCTTCTTGTTCGTCGCCGCCAGCACTCGCACGTCCACCTGGATCGGGGTGGATCCACCGACACGCGTGACGACGTTGTCCTGGAGCACCCGCAACACCTTTGCCTGCGCCGACAGGCTCATGTCGCCGATCTCATCGAGGAAGAGGGTCCCGCCATCCGCCTGCTCGAACTTGCCCGCGCGATCACTCACCGCACCGGTGAAGGAGCCGCGCATGTGACCGAACAGTTCACTCTCGATCAGTTCGTGGGGTATGGCGGCACAGTTCACTTCCACGAACGGCCGATCCCGGCGCAGCGATTCTCGGTGGACCGCCCGGGCGACGAGCTCCTTTCCGGTGCCATTCTCACCGCTGATGAGCACCCGCGCCGGCGTTCCCGCCACCTTGGCGATCCGCTCCTGGAGCGCCCGCAAGGCGAACGATTGCCCCACCATCTCGAAGCGCGAATCGATGTGCTGCCGCAACCGCTCGTTCTCCTCGCTCAGCTCCAGGTGCGCCAGGGCGTTGCGAAGGAGCACGAGGATGCGGTCGGTGTCGAGCGGCTTCTCGAGTATGTCGTAAGCGCCGAGTTGGGTGGCCTCGACGGCAGTCTGGATCGTGGCATGGCCGCTGATCATCACGACCGTCGCCCGAGGGTCCTGCTCGCGCAGATGGCGCAGCGCCTCCAGGCCGTCCATCCCCGGCATCTTCACGTCCAGGAATACCAGGTGCGGGCGAAACTCCTTGTAGACGTCGAGCCCCTGCCGGGCGTGCTCGGCGGTACGGACCTCATACCCCTCGTACTCCAGCAACTGGCCAAGGGCAGCCCTTATCCCGCGCTCGTCGTCGACGACGAGAATCCTTCGGCCAGGTAGAGATGTGTCGGTCGCCGCCGTCATCGCGGAACCTCCCTGAAGATTGCGACGCGACCCTTGCTCACCTGCACCGCGCCGACCGCGCTGGCCAGGGATACAGGCACCGCGTCGGGCGCCACCCCGTCGGGGAGTGCTGCGCCCCGCCGCAATTCGCGCAACAACCGGGGTACCACCTTCGTGGGCAGGGCAAAGTCGCGCACCTTCACCTCGACCACCCGGAACTGCGCCAACCCCGGCCTCACGACGTCCAGAGTGCCCCCGAGCAGGACGGTTTCCCGGGCGTCGAGCATGCCCTTGAGGGGGCCGAGTACGTCGCCGCCGAGTGAGTTGATGGGCACCGACGCCCGGAGGTAGAGGCGGTCCCCGATCACCGCAGCCTGCACTTCATCGCCCAGCCCGCCCAACTGTCGTATGAGCGAATCGAGTACGACGCCCACGGCCTCCGCTGGATGCAGGGAGACCGCACCGACGTTGGACGAACCGGTGAGCCGGGCGATCTCGCCCCTGCCGCGCGAGGCGGCGCCCGCTGTCACCGGTTCCCAGGACGAATCGACCACCAGCTCCGGGGTCACCGTCGTACCGAAGACGCGCGGATACCACCAGTCCTGCGTCAGCCAGGCGCCGCCAGCCACGGCGGCGAGGATGACCAGACTGCCCAGCCGACGAAGACAGCCGAACATTCAACGGGCTTCCGTGGAGGAGACGAATGGGGCGGTGGTGATGACCGTGTAGGTCAGCCCATTGGAGGAATTCTCGCTGCGCATCAGGTCCACCGATTTGAGCGTCACTTCCGCCTGAAACTCGTGCACGGGGCGCTCCGGCGCGAGTGCCTCGCGCAAGGTGGGCGATTCACCCGGTACGCGCCCCAGCGTGACGTGTGGGTGATATGCGCGCCCCTCTGCCGGCACGCCAAGCCGGGCTCTCTCGCGCTCGAAGGCCCGATGCAGTTGGCGAACCCCGGTTGGATCCTCCAGCCCCAGCCAGACCACCCGCGGCTTCTCAACGGACGGGAAGGCGCCCAGTCCGCGCAATGTCACGTGGAGCGGCGAGCGTCCATGGGCCAGTTCCGCCACCACGCGCGAGGCCTCCCTGGCCTCCACCTCCGAGCGTTCGCCCAGGAAGGCCAGTGTGACGTGCAGCATGTCGGGAAGAACCCAACGAACGCCACGCGTGGCCTCGCGGAGAGGCTGGAGCAATTCCTGGTCGATACGGGCACGGACGTCGTCCGGCAGATTCAGGGCGACGAAGAGCCGCATCCTTCAGCCATCCTCCCCGCGCAATTCCAGCGCGACGTTGGTGAAACCATGATCGCGAGCAGCGGTCAGGATGGCGCCGCGGCCCGCGCTGTTCGTGAAGGAGGTGGAATCCCCTGGCTGCCCGTGCTTCAGGGCCAGGAGCACGAGTGAACCACGTGCTTCAACGACACAGTCGATGCCCTGGTCGTGGAGAGCCGCGGCCAGGCTCGAGCTCGTGTTCGCCCGATCCGCCGGGGCATCCCGCGTGCCATCGACCGTCTGGGAGGCAGACGACAGGCTGTTGGTGCTCGCCGCTGGCCGCGACGGAGCGCCGCCGAGCAGGTTGAGCGAGCCGGAACGGAAGCCGCCCAGGTCCAGTGCCGCACGCGGGAAACCGGCGCGCCTGATCGCGCTGGCAAACTCTGCCCATTTCATTGGTGCCAGCCAGCCATCCAGCTCTTCCCGCGCCAGCTCCACCCGGGCGACATCATCGTGGTCCCGCACCCTCATGTCGCCACGGATGCCCAGTGCGCGCAGGGCATCCTCGGCTCGCTCCACTCTCGCCAGCCGCTCCGTGGTGACAGCCGTGCCGTACGGAAGCCGTGAGGCCAGGCAGGGAGAGGCTGGCTGACTCCAGGTCGGGATCTCCCGCAACCGCGACAGGAGACGGATGTCATCCTTGGAGAAACCCAACTCGGCCAGTGGCGAGCGCACACCCTGCTCGTCGGCCGCACGACGGCCGGGCCGGTGGCCCTGGATGTCGTCAGCATTGGTACCGTCCAGCACCACGTTCATCCCCTGGGCCCGGGCGACCGGGAGCACCCGACTCCAGAGCTCGCTCTTGCAGAAGTAGCAGCGGTTGGTAGGGTTCGCGGCGTAACGGGGGTCGTGCAGCTCGTCGGTATCCACTTCCAGGACTGGCACACCGAAGCGATCGGCGACCGCGCGGGCGCGCTCCCACTGCACGGCCGGATAGGTGGCGCTGCGGCCGATGACCGCCACGACGTTGTCCGGACCCAGGGTGTCGAGTGCGACACAGGCGAGATAGCTGGAGTCGACACCGCCGCTGAACCCGACCGCGACAGAGCCCTGCTCGCGCAGCCAGGCCACCAACTGTGCCTCGCGCTCCACGGCAACGCCCTCCGCGGCCGGCGCGCCGGCGTCAGAGCCAGGCTCGGTCGACTGTGCGTCGATCTCGCTTGCAGATGTGAACGGAGTCATACTCTTAAGTTATCGCACCGTGCGCGCAGGGTGTATCAGTCTGGGTGCGGCGGCGGTCAATACTGGGGAAACAACTGTCAGTTGCCCGACGTATTGTGGGAAGGCACACGCCCGAAGGAGTTCCCGGAGCATCGTGGGCGAGTGCACGCTCCGGCCAGGAGGGGAGCGTGCCACCCGCTTTCACGCCAGCCGTCCACGCACGACAGGAGGAGCAGTCCGGATGCACACGAGATCACTGCGACGCGATCCGGTCAGCGACGCCATTGCCAGCCTCTTCCTGCCGGGACTGGGCCAGTGGCTGTAACATCGTCGCGTCAGCGCGCTCTACTTCCTGGTAGATGTGACGGCGACGATCGCCGTCGGCGCGATCGTGCCCGGGTTGCGCACGCTCGCCTGGCTGTCAGTGGTCGTTGTGACCTGCTGGTCCGCCGTGGACGCCGCGGTAGCGGCACGCCGATGGCGCACCACCAACTGAGAGACGTCGCCCCTCGACTGGATGACAGTCGAGAAGGCGACTCCCGGAGGGCGCGCCGTCGACCTGTTGCTCCCCGGGTGCATGGCAGTCGGGATCGCGCCCTCCTGGGGGGCGCCCGCCCGGGGCGCATGGCGGTCGCTCAGGAACTGCCGGGATGGAATGGCCGCATGTGCCGCCAGATCTGGAGCCGCCCGGCTGCACCGTCGACACCCTCTGCGGAAGGTTCCGGCGAGGAGCCGAGGTGGAAACCGAGGCGGCGCGGGACGGCGGCGCTTCGTACGTTCCGCGAATCGCAGCGGATCTCCACCAGCCGGAAGGCCGGCACTGACGTGGCAACACCCAGCAATGCAAGCGTGGCCTCGGTCGCGTAGCCGCGCCCGGTGGCATCCTTGCGCAACCAGTAGCCAACCTCGGCGCGATCAGCGTCGACGAGTGCCACACGGCTCCTGGCGTCGCGCGGGAAGAGGCTCGCCTCGCCGAGCAACTCCAACCCATCGAGGGCGAAGATCCCGTAGCGCCATTCCGTATCCGCCTGGAAGGCGCTGGCAAAACCGGCGAGCCGTCTGGCGAGTTCGGGAATTTCCGCCGCCTGCGACACATGGCGGGGAATCCAGTCACCCAGGTGATCCACGTTCGCCTCCAGCACCGGCGCCAGGGCGATCGCGTCGTCCGGGCGCCAACGGCGCAGCAGAAGGCGGGGTGTGCGCAGTTCCTCCAGCATTCCTCGCCCCGATCAGGGGCTGGTCATGACCAGCGGCGGCAATCCGGCAGCCCGCCGCTTCGCGTTGAACGCCTCCAGTTCTGTCGTGCGAAGGCCGTTCCAACGTGCCAGCACGTCTCGCGACCCGGTTCGGGCCTCGTCGCCGGCGGCCACCTGGCGGCTGGTGGGCGCGACGTCCGCACCCTGCATCGCCATCGCGGCAGCTATCAGGGCCCGGCTGGCGCTCTCCAGCGTGGGAGTTGCGGGTGCAGGCGGTCCGCCGAAACCACGGGCAGCGGGCTGGGGCGCAGGCGCCAGCGCCTCCACCTGCGTACGCAGCGTTGACGCGTCGGCACCGGACATCGCGGCGAGTTGCGAGACCACGTCCCGAGCCTGCTCGTAGGCAGCGTGCGTCGCGACGGCCTCGTCGTAGAGTGTGCGCGATAGCGAGGCGAGTCGCTCCAGATCGCTGGCCGACGTCTTCACGCGTGGGTCCAGGCGAAGGGAGAGCGGCTGGGTGAGACTCTGTCCGCCGGCCGTCAGTCGCACGGTATATTCGCCGGGCAGCGCCCACGGTGCGTTCACGGTCGGGTAGGTGCGGTGCGGAACGGCTCCCGTGGCGCCGCCCTCGGTTCCCCGACCCCTCATCCCTACAGGGTCGTAGTGCAGGTCCCAGCTCGTCCGATGCATTCCGGCGCGGGTCGAGATGCGCATCTGCGGCGCCGGCCAGTAGAGAGGGACCGAGCAATGCGGCGCTGTCGGTGTCTGCTGACAGATCCTGTCGTACGCGGCCGGATCCAGCGCCGGGTCGGGGTCGATGAAGGGATCGGTGCTGGAGTAGCTTCGCACGACGCTGCCAGACGCGTCCAGGATCTCGAGCGTCACCGGTCCCTGTACGTCGCTGGCCAGGTAGTAGTCGATGATGCCGCCGGGCGGCGGGTTCTCGCCGGCCGGTACTTCCGGCGGCCAGGGGGTCGGATCGTTGGTGGCAAAGCGCACCCGCATGGCCGTCTGTGGCTCGAACAGGTAGGCGCCGCGGGCTGCCTGGACTTCCGTCATCTGCCTGAGCGGCGTCAGGTCATCCAGGATCCAGTAGCCGCGGCCGTGGGTACCGGCGATGAGGTCGGCGCACAGGCAACTGCTGTCGTCCTTGACCTGGATGTCGCGTACCGATATCGCCGGCATGTTCTGCCGGATGGAGTGCCAGTGGTCGCCGTCGTCGAAGGAGACCCAGACCTGCGTCTCGGTGGCGGCATAGAGCAACCCCGGCTTGCGGGGATCCTCACGAATGGCGTTGGCGACGGCCCCTGGTGCGAGTCCGGTATTGATCTCGGTCCACGTGCGACCGCCGTCGTGGGTGCGCCAGAAGTGCGGATTCATGTCGTCCAGCCGCATCGTATTGGCAGCGGCGTAAGCCGTGTTCCGGTCGTGATGCCCGGCCTCGATGTTGAAGATGCGCGTCCACGGCTTGATCGCCGGCGGCGTCACGTTCGTCCACTGCCCACCGCCGTTGGTGGTGACCTGGATGTTACCGTCGTCGGTACCGGCCCAGATCACTTCGACATCCAGTGGCGACGGCGAGAGCGCGGTGATGGTGCCCTGGGCATCGACCGTGACGGTGCTGGCGTACTTGCCCGCCGTCGTCGGCACGGCCCACGTCGCTCGCGCCAGGTCGGGGCTGATGCGGCTCCAACTGTGACCGCGGTCGGTCGATTTCCAGACCGCGTTGGAGGTGTAGAAGAGGAGGTCATGATTCACCGGCGACCACTGCAGCGGCATGGTCCTCACGTTCCGGTTGAACTCGCCGCCCCGCGGGCCCATGTCCGGGCCTACGTAGTTGGTCTGGCCGGTCTTCCGGTCATAGAGAGAGACGTTGTTGCGCATGCTGCCGAAGACCATGTCCGGATCCTTCGGGTCGGGCGCGGCAATGCCGTACTCCTGGATGTTCACTGGATGCCAGTCGTGGAAGGTGATCTGCCCATCCATGGAACGGCTGGCGACGCATGCCGAGCCGGCGTCCTGCTGGCCACCGCAGACCCGATAGGGGAAGTCGTTGTCGGCGGTCACGTGGTACATGGCCGCCGTCGACTGGTTGTACCAGTTGCTCCACGACTCGCCACGATTGGCCGAGATGACCGCTCCCTGATCGGCGACGGAGAAGATGATGTCCGGGTTGTCGGGATTGATCCAGATCTTCTGGTAGTCGTCACCGCCCGGCGCACCGCGCACGGCGGACCAGTGGGCTCCTCCATCCTCACTCCGCCACATGACGACCGTGGCGCTGTAGACGACATCCGGATTCTTCGGGTCGACGGTGATCGTGGGCAGGTCGCCACCGCCGATACGGGCCAGGGGCCGCGTGTCGACATGTGCTGTCGCGGCACCCAGTGGTCCGGCGGGTACGTTCACGCCAGTCCAGTGCGCACCGCCGTCGGTCGACTTGTAGAAGCCGACGACGCCGGTGGTCCCGCCGTCGCGGCCGGCCCCGGTGCCAGCGGCGGCCGCCGGCACGCCAGCCACCATCGCGTAGATGATCTGCGGATTGCTGGGTGAGACGGCCAGGTTGGCCTCGATGACCCGTGGCAGCCCTTCGGTGAGCGGGTTCCAACTATCGCCGCCATCGGTGGACTTGAAGATGCCGTTCCCCGAGCCGCCAAATTCGGCGCCTTCGCGGAAACTCTGCTGCTGCTGCCAGAGAGTGGCGTAGACCGTGGACGGGTTGGACGGATCGAGGCGGACGTCGTTGCCGCTGGTGTATTCGTCCCGGTAGAGCACCTTCTGGAAGCTCTGGCCGCCGTCGGTGCTGCGGAAGATGCCGCGCTCCTCGTTGGGTCCGTAGGGATGTCCGAGGACGGCGACGAAGAGCCGATCGGGATTGCCCGGGTCCACTGCGATGTTGGCGATCATCTGGCTGTTGCGCAGTCCCAGATGGGTCCACGTCCGGCCAGCATCGATGGACTTGTAGACGCCGTCTCCGGTGGCGAGATCGGGCCGGATGATGCCGGCTCCGCTACCGACGTAGATGATGTCCGGATTGGATGGGGCGACGGCGATCGCGCCGATGGAGCTGGTGGGTTGGTCGTCGAAGATGGGCTGCCAGGTGGAGCCGTAGTCGGTGGTGCGCCAGACGCCGCCGTTGTCGAAGCCGGCGTAGAAGAGATTGGGCTGGTTGGCCACTCCGTCCAGGGCGCGCGCCCGGCCGCCGCGAATGGGTCCGATGGAGCGCCAGCGCATCTCGGAGTAGAAGTCCGACATGGCTGCATCGGGCGCTGCGGACTGGGCGTTGGCGCTCGAGGGTGCAAGGAGAATCCAACCGGAAGTCAGCAGGTAGAGCGCGACGAGGAACCTGGGTATGCGCATTGGAACGGCCTCCTGGAGGGGCATCCGGAGTGGGATAGCGGTTACACCACACTATCAGTATGCCGACCGATTCGGAGGGGCGGAAGACGGCCGCGTCAGCGCTCGTGCGCTGGATCGAGCAGTTCGTCCCGGATCCGCTTGCCGAGGATGTAGCGAGGTCGCATTGCGTGCTCAACAGTCGCCATGAGAGCCAGGTCCCCCCGACCACCAGGCCCACGGCGATGGGCACCTCGCTCAACCATCCACCGTCCAGGAACCCGGCTGTGTCGGTGAGGAGAAGGTTCGCCCCGGCGAGCGCCGAGAAAACGGTCCCCTGGATCGCCATGGTCCGCCGACGCAATGGACGCCGCGCCTCCGCCCACCACTCCAGTTCGGCCGGCGTCGGCGGCACCGGCGTCGACTCTGTCAGAGCGGATCCGGACCCAGTGTCCTTCCTGGGCCGGAACCTCATGACGGCATCACTCCACGAACGGGCTTGTCATGCCCGTCACGCCGCGTCCCGAACCGATTCCGGATGATATCCGGCAGGAGCAGGTCGTCAGCGATCGCTGCTACCTCCTCCGCCGCTCGCCACTCATGCACCAGCGCGGCCATCTCTCCCTCCAGCGCCCGCCTCTCGCTCTCCTCGTGCAACGCCATTTCCAGAGCCAGTCGCAGGTCTGGCGGGAGCAGGATGATGCCGCGAGCGTCGTGTCGTCGGGATGCCTGAGCGAGACGTGAGACAAAGCGCTCGGGGCCGCCCGCCGAGTCGAGCAACGAGACCGCCTCGGTTGTCTCCGTGGCCGATCCACCGCGGATGTTCGCGCTGGCGAGAACGGAGCGGAGTGCGCGTGCGGCATCGGTGCCGTGGAGGACGTCCGGGCCCCGGCAGCATCCCAGCGGAGAGCCCAACCGTCGCCATCCGGCTCCAGCCGTACACTCTCCGACTCGCGACTTCGCAGGCGTCGCGCGCTGCCGTCGGCCAGTCTGACCATAGGGTTCCACGTTCTTCTCATCGAAGCGGCCAGGACAGCAAATCCACCCAACACACCCGCCATGGTCGCGCCGGTTCCAATCATGCCGGCAGCCAGGAGAGAATTGCCACCGAGGGCGGCGACCGTCACGCCGAGCGCCGGAACGACGGCTCGCCGGCGCCGGCGGAGGAGTGTGAGCCCATACCGCCAGGCCGCCACCTCCCCCCTGTGGCGGCGCGCCGACGCCCGGACACCGTACGCGACGTCAGCCAGCACACACCACATCCCGCTCCGCCGGCCGGTACGTGAGCGCCTCCAACACCGCCCGCTCACCTACCGTCTCCTCACCGTCCAGGTCGGCCACGGTGCGCGCCACACGCAGCACGCGGTGGTAGGCCCGTGCCGAGAGCGCCAGCCGCTCCGCGGCCATCGCCAGTTGCTCACGAGCGGTCCGCTCGACACCACCGTGTGCATCCAGCCAACGGCCGGGCACGCGCGCATTCACATCGGTTCCAGCAAGCGATCGGTAGCGTTCCCGCTGGCGCTCACGTGCACGCTCCACTCGTTCGCGGACAGTCGCTGACCGCTCCTCCACGCTGCGCGCTCCCAGCGCGCGGAGGGAGACGGCGCCGACGGTGACGTGCATGTCGAGCCGGTCGGCCAGCGGGCCGGAGAGCCGTCCACGGTAGCGGGCGACCTCGGTATCGGTGCACCGACATGATCGTGTGGGATCGCCGGCGTGACCGCAGGGACAGGGGTTGGCCGCGGCCACGAGGGTGAAGCGGGCCGGGAAGGCGACCGACATCATGGACCGGACGATGACCACCCGACCGTCCTCCAGCGGCTGTCGCAACGCCTCCAGCACATGTCGGGGGAACTCCAGCAACTCGTCAAGAAAGAGTACACCGTTGTGGGCGAGACTCACCTCACCCGGCCGCGGCATGCTCCCGCCCCCCACCAGCCCGGCGGCCGATACTGTGTGGTGCGGCGCCCGGAAGGGTCGTGCAGGCAGCAGGCCGCCGGTTCGCGGCAGCAGGCCTGCCACGGAATGGATGGCCGTCGCTTCCAGCGCCTCGTTCCGGCCGAGGGCGGGCAGGATGGACGGAAGCCTGCGGGCGAGCATGGTCTTCCCCGTTCCCGGGGGCCCGATGAGCAGGCAGGCGTGCGCTCCGGCGGCCGCTATCTCCAGGGCGCGCTTCGCCACGTCCTGCCCCACAACGTCGGCAAAGTCTTCCGCGGGCGCGCCGCCGGCAACGCAGGTTGGTACCGGCGGCGCCTCCACCGGACGGCCACGCCGGATCATCGCCACCAACCCGCCGAGGGTCGCGGAGGTGGATACGACCAGCCTTCCCACCAGCCTCGCTTCCGGCACATTCTGCGGCGGCACGATGAACGCGGCGGTATCGGCGACGGCCGCCTCGCGGGCCATGGAGAGCACACCGCGGACTGCGCGAATGCTGCCGTCCAGGCCGAGCTCGCCGGCCACTACCAGTCCGTCGAGCGAGTTGAAGGGGAGCTGGCCCGTCGCGGCGAGGTAGGCGAGGGCGATGGGCAGGTCGTACGCCGTGCCGCTCTTCGGCAGGTCGCCCGGCGCCAGGCCGACTGTCACCCGACGGGGCGGCAACAAGAAGCCCGAGTTGGCGAGGGCGGCACAAACGCGGTCGCGGCTCTCCTTCACCGCGCCGGCCGCCAGCCCGACGATGGTCCAGTTGGGCAGCCCCCGCGCCGCGTCCACCTCCACGGTGACGATCACGGCTTCGATGCCGACTACGGCGGCGCTTCTGATGGCGGCGAGCATGGTCCACTCTCGCCGCCCGTCACTCCCTCGTCAGCATCATTGTCCCGCCGCCGGGCGCATCATGTCCCGCGCCGACGTCCGTGCATTCACACGGCTGCCCCGATGGTCGAGCAAACGATCGTGCCATCAGCGCCAGCGTCGCCAGTCCGGCTGGCAATTCCGGCCCGGGCAGCAGTGCGCTTCGCGGCTACTGGTACTGGATGTACATCGGCGCCGGATGGAGCAGTACCAGTTCCCGCGGCGTGAGCAGCGGATCGCCCTTCCTCACGTCGTTCTTGTAGAACAGCTTGAAGCCCGTGTACTGCACCGGCTCGGAGATGATGAAGTCACGGTAGGAATCGAACTTGAGCCAGGGCGGGCCCCAGCCATCCATGTCCATCACCACCTGCACGTGCGGATCCAGGCGGATGGCGCTGGAGTTCGTCACCATCTTCCGGGTGAACCGGTGAATGACGAGCACCTTGGGCGGAATGTTCTTCTCGGCCGATAGCTTGCCCAACGTGCGGATCACATAGTTGATGTCCTTCGCGTCGTACGTGCCAATCTTGGCCCCGGGCTTGACCCCCTGCCGGTCGCCGTGCATGTTGAATTCCGGATCGATACCCAGGTGGACGTCCGGGTTCTCCAGCCAGGGGAGCAGGCGCGGCAACTCGTCCTGGATCGTGCTCCAGCCGGTCTGCACATCCAGAAAGAGCAGGCCGTTCCGGGACCTGGCCCAGTCATATACCTTGCCGATGAGGGTGCTGTCCATCCGCAGCCGATAGGTATTGCCGCGGCCGGGATCTGCCTGGGCGACGGTGGCGACAAGGTGCAGTGCCGGAACTACCGGGGTTGACGGGTCGGCCTTCTCCCACGCTGCCACTTCCTTGTCCAGCATGGCCAGCATCTCGTCCACTGGGTATTCACCCAATACGCCCATGCGCCTGGATAGCGGATTGCCATAGAAGGCCACGATTCGCTTGCCCGGCAGGATTGCCCCCGCAGCGGCTGGCGGTCCCTGCACCGGCCACCCCGGCGCGTTCCGCCCAGCGCGGATCGCCCGGACCAGCGCCAGGCTGTCGCGCGTCGTCCGGCCCTTGATCATGGGTACCGAGATCACGGAATCGGTGATCACGATGCTCCCGGCGCTACCCGTCTCGTCCGCGGCCTGCGGCGTCGACTGGTCCACCGTATCGACCGACGAACTGTCGGAAGCAGGAGGGCCTCCATCGACCACACCGTCAATGGTGGGGACATTGGCGGCGGAGGCCATGGCAGCCACGTCGGCGGCACCCTCGTCGGTGCACGCGGCCGAGCTCAGGAGAATGGCGCTGGCGACGCAGATGGCGACGCCGCGGGCACGGCTACGGACTGGGCGAGACAGGTGGGGCAGCGGCATGGCACGACGGGTCTGGAGACGGATGACGACGGAATCCGGAAGGCTAACGCATTGGCGGCGGCGCGGTAGCATCCACGGATTCATTGCCGTGACCAGACCGCATCGCCGCCCGGGGAAACCATCGCGGGCTACCACCCGTAGTGAGAAGTAGGAGAACCCTCACCTTCCGGAGGCATCGCCAATGTGGTTGCTGCTGAGAGCCCTGCTCGCCCAATGGGCGGTGCGTCATCTGGTCCTGCGCAGCTTCGGCTCCCTGCTGCTGCTGCTGCCGCTGGCGGCGATCCTCAAGGCTGTCGGGTTCCCCCTGCTCATCCTGCTCGGCATCCTCGCCCTGCCGTTGATGCTGGCGCTGTTCGTGATCGGATTGCCGGTGTTGCTGGTCATCCTCGTGGGTGCGGTACTGTTGGCAATCACCGGCCTGGTGGTGGCCCTGGGGATGATGGTGCTCAAGATCGCGCTGGTGGTGTGCCTGGTTCTTCTTGCCGTACGCGCCATCCGGGTTCTGCGGCGGCGAGACTGCTGATTGACCCCCGTGTGACATCGCCGTCTCGCGGGATCCGAGGAAGGTGAGCGTGCCCCGTGAAGGCGCGAGATTGATCGCGAATCGCGCCCTGCGATCGTAACTCGGACAAGAGCGGCGGGGTGCAGGCGCTCAATGTGCATGGAGCGGATGCCTTGCCGTGCTGCAACGCCGGTCCGGCCGGGACCGAACTGGACGCACCGCCGCTGCGGGAACCCTCATCAAGCTCTCCATGCCCACCACGATGCGAGCAGTTGTCATTACGCGACCTGGCGGCCCCGAGGTTCTGGAGGTCAGGGAGCTGCCTGTTCCCCGGCCAGGCGCGGGCGAGGTACGGGTGCGGGTGAGGGCGGCCGGCCTCAACCGCGCCGACCTGCTTCAGCGCCAGGGTCGGTACGCAGCACCGCCGGGAGCTGCCGCTGACGTTCCGGGGCTGGAGTTTGCCGGCGAGATCGTGGAACTGGGCGCCGACGTGGCCGGTTGGCGGCTGGGTGACCTCGTTTTCGGGATCGTGGCCGGCGGCGCCCAGGCGGAGTTTCTCTGCACCGCTGCATCCACCCTGGCGCGTGTCCCCGACTCACTCGATTGGGTGGATGCGGCTGCCGTGCCGGAGGCGTTCATCACCGCGCACGACGCGCTCGTCAGCCAGGGTGCGCTCAGCGCCGGAGAAAGGGTGGTGGTGCACGCTGTGGGCAGTGGTGTGGGACTGGCCGCGGCACAGCTCTGCGACGCGCTCGGAGCCACGGTCTTCGGCACTACTCGGACGCGAGAGAAGCTGGCTCGCGCCGGAGTAGCGGCGGTGCACCACGGCGCTGTCCTGGACGATGGGCCAGCGCCCCTGGCGGAGGCGGTTCGCGCCTGGTCGGACGGCGCCGGAGCCGACCTGGTACTCGATCTCGTGGGCGGCGACTATGTCGCAGCCGGACTCGCGTCGCTCGCCCCGCGCGGTCGGCTGATCCTCGTCGGGCTGGTCGCCGGTCGGCGCGCCGACCTGGATCTGGGGCTGCTGCTGTCGCGTCGGCTCACATTGCGTGGTACCGTACTCCGTAGCCGCTCGGTACGGGAGAAGGCTGCCGCCACATCGGCCTTCGTGAAGGATGTGGTGCCGCTACTGGCCAGTGGCCGGGTCAGGCCCATCGTGGAGCGGGCGTACCCGCTCCATGAGATCGGAGCGGCGCACGCGAGGCTGGCTTCCAACGAGACGTTCGGAAAGCTGGTGCTGGTGCTGTAGTGTGGTCGGCGGTCCGCGTAGGGCCCGCCGACCACACCGCTCGTCAGTGACGATTCTGGATCGCCACGTCGCTCGGCTTGACGTCCTGTAGCCAGTAGCCGAACCACTGACGCAACCGACCCAATCTGTCCACCAGCAACCACGGCTCCCCGGTGCGGGAGAGATCGTGGTTGGAACGCGGATAGCGCACGAACTCCACCGGCACGTCCTGCTTCTTGAGGGCGGCGAACCACTGTTCGGCGTCGGCCATTGGCGTGCGATGATCCTCTTCCGACTGCACGATCAGGGTCGGTGTCTTCACCCGGCTCACGAAGCGGATCGGCGAGAGCGTGTCGTACATGGCGATGTTCTCCCACGGCTTGCCGTAGAACTCGAACTCCGTGAGCCCCTGGGCATCGGACGCGCCGTACCACGACCACCAATTACTGATCATGCGGTCGGCCTGGGCTGCCTTGAAGCGATCCGTCTTGGTGGTGATCCAGGCGGTCATGAAACCGCCATAGGAACCGCCCGTGACTCCCATGCGAGTGCTGTCCACATCCGGTCGGACCGACACCAGGTCGACCGCCTTCATCAGGTCCTCATAGTCCTCGGCTCCCCAGCGGCCGCGTGTCTCATAGGTGAAATCCGCACCATAGCCGCTGGATCCGCGCGGATTGGTGTAGAGCACCATCATCCCGGCACCGGCAATGTTCTGGAATTCGTCGAACCAGTTCTCGCCGTACGCTGAATGCGGACCACCGTGGATGTAGAGAACCACCGGGTACCGCTTGCCTGACTCATAACCGAACGGTTTCATCAGCCAGCCTTCTATCTCCCTGCCGCCCACGGACGTATACGTGAACCGCTCGGCGTCGGAGAAGGCTACCTCCTTCATCAGGGCGTCGTTGAAGCTGGTCAACTTCCGCTCGTTGCGGCCATCGGAGTCCACGATGTAGAGCTCGGTCGGCTGGGCGGTGCTGGTGGCCACGAACGCCACCTTCTTTCCTTTCGCATCGACGGAGGAACCCATGATACGTCGGCGTCCGCTGACGATCTCCTTCCGCGCACCCGTCCTGGGATTGACGCGGAAGATGGCGGTGCTGCCGCCGATGGTGGCGCGCATGAGCAGATCGCCGTCGGGCAGCCAGGTCACGTCATCGGGCTCGTAGGCCCAGTCGCCGAGCAGCTCGCGCGGCGTGCCGCCGTTGGCCCCGATGACGTAGAGGCGGAGCGGAGACGTACGGGTTGCGCGCGAGGTATAAGCGATGCTCTTGCTGTCGGGCGACCAGATCAGCCCGCTCTCCGAGCCCGGCAGCTCGGCCAGCCGTCGCGGCGCACCGCCGGCCTGGATATCGAGCAGGAAGATGTCCACGTCGTTGCGAACGGCCTCGTCCCGTGCTGCGTCGTAGGGCAGCTTGCCCAGCGAATCACGTTCCGCCTGAGCCACCGAGTCCGAGCGAAGGGCAGCGTCGGCCAGGAAGGCGACCGTGCGCCCGTCGGGCGAGACCACCGCGCCACGATGGGAGTAGTCACCGCTGGTGAGGGCACGCTTGCCGGTGCCGTCCATGTTGGCCATCCAGATCTGGGAGGCCGTGTACTTCCGGGCCTCGCGCGGGTTGGCGACGAAGCCCCGGCCGTTCGCCTTGTAGCCCATCTCCACGATGTGCCGCCCGTCAAAGCGACGCGTGTCCTGCGGTCGGGTAATGGCCCCGAACGGCGGACGGGCGGTGGCTGCCATGCGTCCGAAAGGATCGGCAGCCGCAGGGCGCGACGCCGAATCTTCCGGGGCGTCTGGCTGGCCGCCGGGTCCACCGAACCGACCGCCGGCGCCTCCCTCGGTCCAGACGGCGAAACTGTTGTTGGCCGGGGTTGAACCGTTCGGGTAATCCGGGAGCTGGATCGCCTCGCCTCCTGGTGCGTCCATGCGCAGCGCCCAGGTGGAGCCCTTGCCACCAGGCCGCTGGGAACTGAAGAAGAGGTACTTGCCGTCCGGCGACCAGCGCGGATTGGAGCTCTCCGTTCCGGGCGAGGTGTAGCGAGCCGGCTCTCCGCCGGCGGTCGGCGCGACCCAGATCTCCGAGTGGCGCTTGTTCTCGCTCTCGCGAACGGTGGTGACCGTCACGGCAACCCGCTGACCGTCGGGTGAGATAGCCGGGCTTGAGAGAGTCGTGACCCTGTACCAGTCAGCCGGCGTGAAAGCGCGCGGCGCGGCCGCAGCCGCGTTGGAGCGCGCCGCTGGCCCCTGGGCTACCAGCGTCGCGGGAGCAACGGCTGACATGGCAAAGCCCGCCAGCAGCGCCGCGCGAACGGAAATCATGAGATGCGACATGGATCCTCGGACCGGGGGAACGAAGAGGATGGCGCGGCGCTGGATGGCGCCGGCCGATATCTTGAAAACGTGCGACGACCGTGCACTGTTGAGCGGGCCACCCGCCTTACGGGCTGGCGCGAGCGGTGCAATGGCCGTCACGAGCGGCCGGCGCCAGAGCCGGATTGAGACTGTTCCTCGTTCAGATTCTCGCCATGTCCATCGCTACCGTCAATCCAGCCACCGGCAGAACACTCCGGACCTTCGAGGCGCTCACCGATGCCCAACTCGAGCAGCGGGTTGCGGCTGCCGCATCTGCGGCCACGCTCTGGCGAGCCACGCCACTGGGGGAGCGCCTGGCCGTCGTCCGCCGTGCCGGCCAGCTCCTGGACGAACGGCAGGATGAGTACGGCCGGTTGATGGCCGAGGAGATGGGCAAGACCATCGGGGCCGGCCGCGGCGAGGCTGCCAAGTGCGCTGTCACGTGCGCCTACTACGCCGACAACGGCCCTGACATCCTCGCGCCGGAGAAGGTGGAGTCGAGTGGGGAGTGGCTGGGCGAGGTGCGCTTCCAGCCGCTGGGCGTGGTGCTGGCCGTGATGCCCTGGAACTTCCCCTTCTGGCAGGTGATCCGGTTTGCCGCCCCGGCCCTCGTGGCGGGCAACGTGGCGCTGCTCAAGCACGCCTCCAACGTGCCCCAATGCGCGCTCGCCCTCGAGACGTTGTTCCGCGACGCCGGCGCGCCCGATGGAGTGTTCCAGGCACTCCTGATCGGCGCCGAGCGGGTATCGGCCCTGCTCGACGACCCTCGCATTGCCGCGGCGACCCTCACCGGCAGCGAACCCGCTGGCCGCGCGATCGGCGAGGCTGCCGGCCGCAACATCAAGAAGACGGTGCTCGAGCTGGGCGGCAGTGATGCGTTCGTCGTCCTGCCGAGCGCCAACATCGCGCAGGCTGCGGCAACTGCCGTCAGGGCCCGAGTCGTCAACGCCGGACAGTCGTGCATTGCCGCCAAGCGCTTCATCGTCCACGACGACGTCCATGACGAGTTCACGGCGGCCTTCGTTGCCGGCATGGCTGCGCTAAGAGTTGGCGACCCGATGGACGAGTCGACAGACGTCGGGCCGCTGGCCACCGAACGGATTCTGGATGACCTGGACCGGCAGGTGAAGGCCAGCGTTGCTGCCGGCGCCCGTGTGCTGACCGGCGGCAGCCGGCTGGACCGCGCGGGGAATTTCTACCCGCCAACGGTACTGGCCGACGTTCCGGAGAGCGCACCCGCCTATTCCGAGGAGCTGTTCGGGCCCGTCGCGGCGCTCCTGCGGGCACGCGACATCGGCCATGCCATAGCCATTGCCAACGCCACCACATTCGGCCTCGGGGCCAGCGCCTGGACCAGCGACGACGCGGAGGCCGAACGGTGCGCGGATGAGTTGGAGGCGGGGAGCGTGTTCATAAACGCCATGGTCGCCTCGGACCCACGCTACCCCTTTGGCGGCATCCGGAACTCCGGTCATGGACGCGAGTTGAGCGCGTACGGGCTGCGCGAGTTCGTGAACGTGAAGACGGTGCGACGACGCCGCTGAACGAGCGTCCGGCGCAATGACCGCTGCACCGGACCCGCGGCAAGCTCAGCCCCCCCAGAGCGCCTTCCACCAGCGGCGCGACCGTTCGTGGCGCTGGGCATCCTTCACCGCGTCGCGCCAGGCTACCTGCATCTTCGCGGCATCGGCATCGAACCGCCGCTCCGGATCGGGATCGAGGCCCGTGCGGATCCAGTCGGCGAGGGCGTCATCCAGGCCCTCGTACGACAGTTCGCCACTCAGTTGCTGGGCGAGAATGCTGCGACCGTCGCTGCCTGTGAATGGCGGCCTTCCCATGAGCACGAAGTAGACGATCGCCGCCACCGCGAAGAGATCCACCGCCGGCCCCTGCAGTTCGCCGAGCAACTGCTCGGGCGCGGCGAACTGGGGACTTCCGGTAGTTCCGCGCACATCCTCGCCGGTCATCTTGGCGATGCCGAAATCGGCCAGCCGCCAGCGGCGGTAGCGGTCTATGAGGACGTTCTCCGGCTTGAGATCACGGTGGATGACGCCAACCGCGTGCGCCGCGGCGAGGGCGTCGAGCACCAGGTCCACCTGGGCGGCGACCTCGGAGAGCGGGCGCGCGCCGTGCTGCGCGACGAGCTGGGCGACCGATCCGCCCTCCGCCAGTTCCATCGTGTACCACGCGACCTCGGCACGACTATCCCAGTCGTGAATCGGTACGATGCCGGGGTGCGCCAGTTGCGCTGCCATGCGCGCCTCGCGCTGGAAGCGAGCGACCGCGCTCTCGTCGCGCGCGATGTGCTCGTGGAGCATCTTGAGGGCCACCTCGCGCTCCAGCGTGAGGTCGCGGACACGCCACACCGAGCCGAACGAACCCGCACCCAATCGCGACAGCACGTCGTAGTCGTCTCCTACCGCCCACCGCAGGCGCGTCTCCTCGCTCTGCTCACCCGCTTCCTCTTCCGTGTCCTCGGCGCCGACGAAGATCGCCGTCCGGGCCGATGACACCCGGTCCAGTGCGCGCAGCATCGCCGTGATGGTCGGGAAGCGCTGGGCTGGATCCGTGCTCAACGCCCGGTCCAGCAGCGTCGCCAGCCCCTGCGGGCAGTCCGGACGTACCCAGCGAATGGGTGGGATATCGCGCTCCGGGGGCAGCTCACCGACGAGGGTGGCGTAGCATAGCGCAGTCAGTTGCCACTGGTCGCTGGCCGGATCCGGATTCCAGCCGCTGTCACCCCATTCCGGCGGAGCGGGCATCCAGCGACGCGACGGCGCCAGCCCGGCCGGGACGTGTTCCTTGGCCATCGCCCACTGCCAGCCGATCAGCCAGAGCCGGCCCGAGGGAATGGTCCAGACCGTGTCCGGCCCCACGGCCCCGTGCACGGTTCCGGCATCATGCAGGTAGGCCAGCGCCGACCCTCCGCCACGCAGCACCTGCAGCACGAAGGCAATATCGCCGGCGCCAGCACGGCGAAGGCGCGCGCCCACCGTCTCGCCGGCAATCCACCGGCGCAGGTAGCCAGGCCCCCGGCGCCCTTCCCGGTGATGGGTCCAGTAGTGATAGGTGGTGGGAACCGACGGGTGGCTCAGATGCGCCAGATGCCGCGCCTCGGAGAAGAGCCAGGGCTCATGAGCAGGATCGGGCACGCTCACCAGCGACAGCGACCGTCCCAGAGCATCCACGACTTCCTGATAGTGACGATACTCCACCGCCACACCCTCGCGCCCCCACTGCCAGTTCTGCGGCAGTTGCCAGGCGGTCAGGTGTGACGGGACGGTATGCGTGAACTCGAACGGGCTATTCTGGTCTGTGGGACGCATCGACACTGCGGACATGTGACGTACAAGGTGACGCTAAGCGGGCGCGGCCGCCAGCACGAGCTCTACCTCCGTTCCACCATCCGGTACGGAGCGGATGACAATGCGTCCTCCCCAACTCTCCACGAGTCGGCGGCTGATGGCCAGTCCGAGGCCGCTCCCGCTGGTGCGGGTCGAGAAGTGCGGCTCGAAGATACGCGGCAGGACGTCGGCTGGAATACCATGACCGTCGTCCACGACGAGAACGCGGATCTCGTCCTCGCTCTCTCCGTCGACGCCCAACTCCACCCGAACTTCGCGAGCACCTGCGAGCCGGGCATTCTCGAGCAGGTTCAGTAGCACTTCGCGCAGCTCATCGGCACTCGCAATACCCATGAGCGGGCCGTCGGTGCCTGCGACTCGCCAGGCGACGCCGCTCCCACCGTCGCCACTGTCGACGGTGCCCAACCGCTCCAACTCCACGACGTCCTGCACCACATGTGCGATATCCACCGGCTCGCCGCTCCGCTGTTCAGGCGCGGTGCCGTACCGGCTGAAGGCGCGGGCGATCTGATCCAGCCGGTCGATCTCGGCGAGGATGCGCTCCACATTCTGGTCGAGGATGCGTTCGTAATCCTCCCTGCCCCGTCCGTATGCTCGCCGAAGATGCTGGACGCCAAGGCGAATGGGAGTGAGCGGATTCTTGATCTCGTGGGCCACCTGGCGTGCCATCTCACCCCAAGCGAGTACGCGCTGGGCGCGCGCCAGTTCGGTCACGTCATCCAGGGTCAGGACGGCACCGCCGCTGTGGAGCAATGGGGTGAGGCGGGCGTGAATGTGTCGGTGGCCCAGCGAGATCTCCACGAAGTCTTCGGCTGCCTCGCCGGGTGCCTGGGACAGACGGCCCAGTCGTTCCTGCAATGCCGGCACTCCGAGCGCGCCCAGCGGGGTGCCGGTGCGCAGCACGCGACCGAAGAGGAGGGCGGCCGCCGGGTTGTACAGCGTCACCCGGGCCTGGTCGTCGACCGCCACCACTGCGCTGGCCACCTGACGCAACACCGCGGCAGTCCTTCGCTCGGCCTCCTCGAGTGCAGTGCGGCTGGCGCCCAGGTCGGCGGCCATGAGGCGGAATGCGGAGAAGACCGGCTCGAACTCTGCCGGGGGCGATGGTCCGCGAAGCGGAGGCTCGCGCTCACCGGCAGCAATGGCCAGTGCCGCCTCGCGAAGGGTGCCGATCGGACGGGCGAGTTGCCGCGCCGCCATGCCACTCAACCAGAGCGCAGCCAGCGCGCCGACGACGATAGCCAACAGGACCAGCACACCCAGGTCGCGCCGCCGCCGGTCCAGCGTCAGTTGGTCTGCGCCGGCCGGAATCGCCAGCACCGGACGGATGCCAGCCCCCGGGGCTGTCGAGGGCAACGCTCGATAGCCCACGAGCACCTGTGCGTCGCCCACCTCTCGCTCATGACTGAACGTCATGTGCGCGCCCTCGCCAACCACCTCCACGACGTCGGGAGCCAGTAGCCGGCCCAGCGGCGCCAGCGACGTGAGCAGGTCGTCGCTGGCGGCGGCCAGGATGCCATGCTCGTAGAGCAGCAGCGGTGGCGGGCCGAGCTGGCGCGCCAGGATCTGTTCGGCCGATGGCAGCGTCGCGCTCAGGTCGTCGGCCTCGGGTACCGCCGCCCGTAGCGCTTCGCCAACGAGCAGTTCGCGCGTCTGGCGCGCATCGCTCTGGAGCTGCCTTGCCGCCCAGATTCCGAATACCACCGCTGGCAGGGCGAAGAAACCGAACAGGGCCAGCGAGAGCCGCGAACGGTAGCTTCGCGACCATCGCCGGCGCTCCGCCCGCAGCCAGCGCCGGAATCCTCGCTCGACAACCAGTGTCAGCACCCAGAGTACGAGCACGATGGAAAGGTCCAGCAGGAGCACGAGCGCCCCGCGAGCAGCGAGTACCGGGAGCGAACGCAGTTCCAATTCCACGTGAACGTGCACCGGGCGGTCGGGAAGGGACTCCATCCAGTCACCGTGCAGCACGTTGCCACGGCGAGTCCACTGCTCGGCGCGTTTCTCGCTCGTGAGCTCTTTGGCCGGCGTCGGTGCGAGCGCGATCGCGTAGGGCGGTTCGGTGGCCGGTGCGGAGGTCCCGAGCAGCAGGGACGCGTAAAGGTTTTCCGGGAAGAGGCGGGTGCGGGCGGCCACTGCTGCCGTCGTCATCCATCCGTCTGCATGCGGAACCGCCATCATGAGTCGCACGCCGACCGGTGTCGTAACCGGCCCCATCACCATCCTTCCCGACGTGCGCGCCCCAGTCACGGCGTCGTGGAGCTCGGGCGGAACCCCATCACCGGCCACGTCCGTCAGCTGCGCCACGAGCTCACCGGCCGGGCTCCACGCACCCAACTGCACGGCGAAGTCGGCGGCTGCCAGATCGGACGCCGCATAGGCAGCGAGCAATTCGGCTCTCGAGTGAGGCGACGGCGCAGAGTTGAGGTCGTCCGCGAAGCGCTCCAGCAGCGTACCGACCACCGGGTCCACTCTCGTCAGCCCGGTTACATCCCGCTCGGCCAGTGCAACCCGCCCGCTCACGGTACTGCTCCAGACGAGGGTCATCGCACCTAGGCCGGCCACCGCAGCCGCTGACAGGACGACGGTGCGGGTACGCCGCGTGACAGCCAGTGCCCCTATGGCGACGATCCACAGCGCCGGATACCAGGGTGGCCAGCCTCCAGGGACATTCCACAACGGCTGGGCGAGCAGCGCGGCGCAGGCAGCGAGCACCGGAGCAATGAGCACCGGCAAGCCGACGCCGACACGGATCAGCGAACGACCAGCGGCCACTCCCCCAAGGATGGTCGCCGTGGCGGCAAGAAAGAGCGCCGTCTGCCAGGCGAGCCACAACGACGCTGGCACCCCACTCGCCGGTGCCGTGATCCCACGGGCCAGGTTTCTGAGGAGAAAGGGGCCGAGACCGACCACGATCAGCGTGACGATCACGGCTGCCCAGCGTGAGCGCAGCCGAGCCCCCGATCGGAGGAGCGCAAGCAGGGCCAGCAGGACCAGGCCACCGGATAGCATGAGCGCCCCGACCGTGGCCGTGAGCGCACCACCCAGTGGGGCAAAATAATACGTCGGGTCGAAGAGCTGGCTGACGTTGGAGAGCGCGTTGAGCGGGACAATGGCCACCGCTGCCAGCGCCACGGCAAGGGCGGCCAGACGAACGCCGAGCTGCTGGGACGGTCCCCACACGGAGGCGAGGAAGGTCACGGCGAGCAGGGAAAGCCAGAGCAATCCCCAACTCCGCGCACCTTCCTGCGTCCGAAGCACGATCTCATCGCGAACCAGCGGCGCCACGCGACCCAGCAACCAGTCGCCGTTCTGGAGGCGCAGTGCGGCATCAGCCACCGGAATCGCACCGGGGTCGGCGAGGTCGAAATGGACCGCCTGCGCAGCACTACTCGCCACTACCTGTTGCTCGAGCGACCGGGCCAGACGATCGGCCGGAGGGCGTGCCTGAAGCAGCAGGGTAGCGACGGCGCGTCTCGCGCCGCGACTCACGCCCACGGTGAGCACGTCGTAGAACGGCGTGCGCACGACACCCAGTCCATCCCCCATGCGTTCCAGCGGCACACGAAGCGTCCCTGCCCAGCCTCGCGGAACGCCATCCTCCATCAGCACCACTGCCAGCTCGGCATCGTCGAATCGCTCCAGCCGGCTCTCGAGGAAGGCAAATGTGTCGCTGCCGTCCGGCACCTCCAGCTCCACCGCCTCTGCGGCCAGGCCGGTGAGCTCCTCCGCGGCGGTTCCAAGGGCGCCGTCGAGCTGCATGGCGGCTGATTCCAGGGCGTTCCCTTCCCACGACGGCCATGCCGTCGCCAGCGTTCCCAGCGTATGCTGGGGGCCCAGGGCAGTGGCTACGAAGATGACTCCGAGCGCGGCCACGGCGACTCGCCACCAGCGTCGTGGGGCGCGGGCGCGCAGCGCTCGCCAGGCCACCCAGGAGGCGCCCGCGGTAGCCACGGCGGCAGCCGTCAGGTAGAGTACCGACGGTAGGCGGAGCCAGGCAGCAGCCGCCAGGACGACCAGTGCGCCCAACACGGACCAGCCATCACCGGTCGCGCGCCAGGCGCTGGACGCCATTCGTTTTCCAAGCCCCACCGCCGCTGATCCGATGACCGCTGCTCCCGACGCGAATGGACCGCGTCAGCTTAAAGAGATGCTTCCTGACCAGATCGCCGCCGCCCTGGCGCGTGATTCACGGCTGATCCTTCCTGTTGGCAGCCTGGAGCAGCACGGCCCCCACCTGCCACCCGGCTGCGATACGATCATCGCCGAGCGTCTGGCCGACGACCTCTCCGCCACCTTCGGTGTCCTGCGTGCTCCCACGGTGGAATATGGCGTGAACGTGGCCACTGAGCGCGGTCTCCCCGGCAGCGCGGGGGTTCGTCGCAAGACACTGCATCGAATGCTCAACGACCTGGTGGATAGCTGGGAGCAGGTGGGAGTGACGGAATTCATCCTCCTCACCGCTCACGGCCACGATCCCCACCAGGAGGCACTGGCGACAGTTGTTGCCAACGCGGCACGAATTCGCGTGGTGGACCTCCTTGCTGTACCCATGGCCGACCTGCTGGAAGGGCAGGACGAGCCGATGCACGGTGATGAGGTGGATACTTCGCTCATGCTGTATCTGGCGCCGCACCTTGTTCGTCTGGACCTGGCCCAGGACTATATGCTGTCGCGCGAACAGCTCCGGCGCTATCGTCGGGGTTGGTTACGGGTGCCCGAGGACAGCGCCGGCTCCATAGGTCGACCCAGCCTCGCCTCGGCGAAAAAGGGGGAAGCGATATACTGCCGGATCCGCGACCGGGTGGCGGCCCGGATCTTCATCTCCCCGGCCCCTGACGACGAACGATGACCAATGGCAGAGTCCGGTCGCCTGGAGTACGGGCGACCAGGCGAGCCCGACCGAACCTTTGGTCTGCAGTCGGTGTACCGTTTCTGACCATCCCTGGGTCCATTCCACACTGTACTGATGGCTCACAGACTACTGTTCGCCAGTCTCACCTTCGTCGCTGCTGCGGCGGCCGCACTCACCGTGACTCCAGCGCCGTTGAGCGCCCAGGTCGTGACGGTGGACGAGGGCAGCTTCACGATCACCCAGAATGGTGTTCCGGCTGGCCGCGAGGACTTCAGCATCCGGAGCACGCCGGGCATAGGCGGGACGATATTCAGGGCCCAGGCGACGGTGATGCTGGACGGGCGGCGCATTGCGCCGGCGCTGAGCACCGACCCGTCCGGCGCACCTCTATCCTACCAGGTTGAGGTCCGCACGGGCGACCAGACGGAAAGACTCACTGGCCAGGTAAGCCGCGGTCGTGTGAGCATCCATCGGCAGGGGCCTGGGGGTGCCTCGGCAAAGGAATACGTCATGGCCGACGGCGCTCTCATACTGGACGACGAGGTCTTCCACCAGTACTACTTCGTGGCCCGCAGGTCCCCCCTTCCGGCGACCATCTCCGTACTCGTCCCGAGAAGCGGCGCCCAGATGACGATGCGGCTGGTCTCGCGCGGTGACGCCACCGTCACCATCAACCGCCGATCGCTGCCGGCAACACATCTGGTACTCACTGATCCGGGGGCGGGCGACCGCGAGATCTGGATCGATGCTGCAGGCCGCGTCCTCAAGGTCGCGGTTCCCGGCCGGTCGCTCGTCGCGATCCGCGACGAAGCTCCTCGCTGAACGCGGCTCTCTCGGCCAATAGCTCCGTGGCCACACGAGCCGGCCCTCCATGGATCGGGGTGCAGGTCGCTCTCCGACCGGTTGCCGGCCGAGGGGAGGATCGCTTGTGCGCTGAAACCTCCACGGTCCACCTCTCGTACGGCGAGCAGATCTGACATTTCGACTCCAGTACAGGAACTCACTTGATGCGACTTCTGCTCTGCTCGCTGGCCGTAAGCCTGGTCGCCACTCCCCTGGCGGCACAGCCGACGTCACCCGCGTCCCTCTCTGGCCCATCGTTGTCCCTCGAAGAGGCACTCGAGATTGCCAGCCGCAACAGTCCGCTCTACCTGCAGGACGTCGAGGGGCGACAGGGTGCCAGTGCCGCGCTACGTAGCGCCTACGGCAGCCTGCTTCCGCAGTTGAGCAGCTCGTTCTCGTCATCGTATCGCCAGGGAAAGACACAGCTCTTCCAGGGAGTGTCGCTGGGCGCCACGTCGGACGTGATCAGTTCGTCCTACGGCATCGACGCCTCGTTGAGCCTCAGCCAGGGCGCACTGCTCGCTCCCAAGGCGCAGCGGGCCAACCTGGATGCCACCGACGCCGAGATAGCCGCTTCCGGCCAGACGTTGCGGACCAATGTCACCAAACAGTACCTGGCGGTGCTTCAGCAGCGAGCCCGCGCCGAGTTGCAGGATACGCTGGTGGCAACGGCACAGACGCAGCTGGAGCTGGCCCGGATAAAGGCTCAGGTGGGATCGGGCACTCAGCTCGATGTGCAACGCGCCGAGGTTCAGCTCGGTCAGGCCAGGGTGGACGCGATCCAGGCCCGCAACCAGGCGGAGGTGGAAACGCTGCGCCTCTACCAGCAGATGGGAGTCGAGCCACAGCGGGATACCCGATTGACGACCAATCTGCCGGTGCAGCGGCCAACGATAACGGTGGACGAGGCGCTGGACATGGCGCGTGGCCAGAACCCGGTGCTGCGTGCACTGGACGCGCGGGAAGAGGCTGCCAACGTTGGCGTGCGCCAGGCTCGCGGGGAATATCTGCCCACTCTCAGGCTCTCCACCGGCGTGGGTGGTTATACCAGCCAGTTCACGGATGATGGCGTGCTCATCAACCAGAGCCGTTCGGCCGCCCGCAGCAGTTGCTTCCAGCGCCAGTCCATTCTGGAGATCGTCGGCCAGCCCAGCGATCCCGCGATCTGCAACGAGATCGACCTCACGCCGGCGCAGATCGATCGCATCCGCTCCGAGAACCGCAGCTTCCCGTTCAACTTCACGTCTGACCCGCTGATGTTCAGCGCCTCGCTCTCGCTCCCGATCTTCAACGGTTTCGGCCGTGAGCAGCGGGTGCAGGAAGCTCAGGTTCGCCGCAATCAGGCGCGCTATCGTGCTCGTGCCCAGGAACTGCAGCTCGAGGCCGACGTGACGGGAGCGCTCCTGACGCTGGAGACGGCGTTCCAGACCACCCAGCTACAGGAGCAGAATGCTCTCGCCGCGCGCGAGGCGCTGCGCCTGGCTGAGGAGCGCTATCGGGTGGGTGCCAGCACGCTCGTCGAATTGTCACAGGCACGGGATGATTTTGCCCGCGCGGAGCAGGCGCGTATCAATGCGCGCTACGAGTTCCAGCGGGCTTTCGCGGATCTCGAGAACGCCGTCGGTCGCCCGCTTCGCTGACCACACCGCGCATAACCAGGCAGCTGAGGAGAATATGAGCAAGAAGATGAAGTGGTCCATCGCGGGTGTTGTCGGCGCCGGAATCGTGGCGCTCGTCGTGCTGAGCGCGTTCAAACGCGACGGCGGGGCCACCGAGGTGCGCATGGAGTCCACCACCAAGCGCGATCTCGTAGCATCGGTCACGGCCAGTGGCCAGATCCAGCCGCGCGTCAAGGTCGACCTCAGCGCCGACATCACGGGCAAGATCGTACGCCTGTCGGTCAAGGAGGGTCAATTCGTCAAGAAGGGGCAGTTCCTCCTCGAGATAGACCCGCAGCAGTATGAGGCAGCTCTGCAGCGGTCGCAGGCCGCCCTTGCCTCGTCGAGGGCCGAGCAGGCGCAGGCGGCCGCCAACCTGATGCAGGCGCAGCGCAATTACGAGCGCACGGCCGAGATTCGCAAGGCCAACCCCGCCCTTGTCGCCGAGGAGCAGGTGGAGCAGTTGCGCACCCAGGCCGAGGTCAATGCCGCTCTCGCTGACGCCGCCAAGTTCCGCGTCCAGCAGGCCGAAGCCTCCGTCAAGGATGCGCAGGTAGCACTGGGCAAGACGACCATCCTCGCCCCGATGTCCGGCCAGGTCGTGCGGCTGAACGTGGAGGAGGGCGAGACGGCGATCCAGGGAACACTGAACAAGGATGCCGCAGTGCTCCTGACCATCGCCGACATGAGCGACCTGGAGACGAAGGTGCGGGTCGACGAGACGGATGTCTCGCGTATCAACGTGGGCGACTCGGCGGTCGTCGAGATCGATGCCTTCCCCGACACGACCTTCCTCGGACGAGTGGTCCAGATCTCCAACAGTTCGGTCCGCGGGACCGGTGGCGCACAGGCCACCGACCAGGCCATAGATTACGAAGTCACGATCTCCCTGACCAACGCGCCACCCGATACCCGGCCGGATTTCTCGACCACCGCGAAGGTCATCACCGCCACCCGGCAGTCCGTCCTCGCCATCCCCATCATTGCCCTCACGGTGCGGGAGAACGAGCCGCTATCGCAGGAGGACACCGGAGTGACGCTGGCCGGCAGGACGGCGGAGAAGCAGGTCGGCAAGCGTGACGTGGAGGGAGTCTTCGTCGTTGGTAGTGACAACAAGGTCTCCTTCCGCCCTGTCAGGGTGGGTATCGCCGGCGAGAAGTACTTCGAGGTTCTCAGCGGTTTACAGGAGGGTGAGCGTATCGTAGCAGGAACGTACCAGGCCATCAGGCAGCTCAAGGACGGAACTCTGGTCCGCGAGACGCCCACCCCGACCACGACCGCCAGGAAGGAATAGGACCGTGACGTCCGATACCATGGAGCAGATGCAGGAGCCGCCCATCTCGACGACCGCCGAGCGGCAGGCTGTGACGATCCAGGCCGGCGCGGCGCCGGAGAAGGATTGGGTGATCGTCACCCGCGGGCTGACTCGTCACTACGACATGGGCGGCGAGGTAGTACGTGCTCTCCGTGGCGTGGACGTGGCCATTCGCCGGAACGAGTACGTCGCCATCATGGGACCGTCCGGGTCGGGCAAGTCCACCCTGATGAATCTCATCGGCTGCCTGGACACGCCCAATTCAGGCGAATACTGGCTGAATGGGCAACTTGCCTCCGAGATGGGTGACGATGCCCTCGCTCGCGTACGCAACAAGGAGATCGGCTTCGTCTTCCAGACCTTCAATCTCCTGCCGCGTGCGACCGCCCTTCACAACGTCGAGCTGCCACTCGTATACGCGGGAGTCGGCTCCGACGAGCGGAAGCGTCGCGCCATGCGCGCGCTGGAGCGAGTGCAACTCGGCGAACGCGTTCACCACCGCCCGAACGAACTCTCCGGCGGGCAGCGGCAGCGCGTAGCCATCGCCCGCGCGCTGGTCAATGAGCCGTCCATCCTGCTCGCCGACGAGCCCACGGGCAACCTGGACTCGAAGACCTCGGACGAGATCATGCGCGTTTTCGCGGAGTTGGCGAGTGATGGCCAGACGGTCATCATGGTGACGCACGAGCCGGATATCGCCCAGCACGCGCGGCGCGTGATAGTCCTGCGCGACGGCCTCATCTCCAACGACGGACCACCGGAGAGGGTGATTCCGCAATACACGCAAGGTCACTGAGCTAGTCGCGTCGGCGAAGGCCCCGTCGCCCCGGCGAAAGCCTGGAACGATGGATTCCGGCTTTCGCCGGAATGACGGGCTCTCGCGCCCCCAAACCGTCACCCCGGCGAAAGCCGGGGCACCCCCGGCGAAAGCCGGGGGCCCGAGGCTATGCGGCACGAACCTGGATTCCCGCCTGCGCGGGAATGACGTATCCGTCGGATATCACTCCACCGATATCAACTGGATTCCCGCCTGCGCGGGAATGACGGACGGAGTGGCGCCTGACGCCACGTCGCCCGGAGCTCCCAGCGGCGACCTTACTTCCGGTGTTCGCGAGGCGCGGTACATTCCCGCTCATGAACATCACTGACAGCACGGTCGATGTGCTGGCCATTGCCGCGCACCGCGACGACGTCGAGTTGACCTGCGGCGGGACCCTCCTGCGTGCGGTGGACCTGGGCCGGCGGACGGCAATCATCGATCTCACCCAGGGTGAGATGGGAACCCGCGGTTCGGCCGAGCTGCGTGCCCGGGAGGCCGCGCGCGCCGCCGAAGTGCTCGGCGTGTCGGCCAGGGAGAACCTGGCGCTTCCCGACGCCGGCATCACCAACACGCCGGAGACCCGCGCCGCGCTCGCCCGCATGATACGTCGCTTCCGCCCACAGGTCGTGATCGCGCCGGCACAGTCGGGACGCCATCCCGATCATCGCGTGGCGGCGGAGCTCATCCGGGACGCCTGCTTCGTCGCCGGGCTTGCCAGGCTGGAGCCCGACCTGCCGCCGCACCGGCCCAGGAAGGTGCTGCACTGCATCACCTACCGGGAAGACGCCGTGAAGCCGACCTTCGTCGTCGACATCAGCGACGTCTTCGAACGCAAGCTGGAGGCGATTCGCTGTTTCGCCTCGCAGTTCGACGACGCCACTCAGGCCGGGGAGGTCCAGCCGAACGGCGAGCCGCTGTACGACCTCGTGCGTCACAAGGCCGCTCATTACGGCACTCTCATCCGTACTCGCTACGGCGAGCCATTCCATACCACCGAGACAATGCGCGTCGACGACATCGCCGCGTTGGAGGTGTCCACATTTTGACCGAGCGAGCCGACGACAGGAAGACAGGGCCTGACCACGCCCCGGACCAGGACGTGAGCTATCCCAGCTACCTCTGCCTCGAGGAGTTGCTCGAGCTGCAGCGCCCACGCACCGATCCGGTGCACCCCGACGAACTGCTCTTCATCGTCGTCCACCAGGCGAGTGAACTCTGGTTCAAGGTCATTCTCCACGAGCTGGAGGGATTGGTAGCCGGCATGCAGCGGCTGGACGCTGGTGCGGCGCTCTGGCGACTGAACCGCATCAACTCACTGATGCGCATCGTGTCCGCTCAACTGGCCGCGCTCGATACCTTGCCGCCGCAGCGGTTCCGCGAGTTCCGGGGTTACCTGGGAAGCTCCAGCGGTTCCCAGAGCGACCAGTTCCGGGCCATCGAGGCAATGTCGGGGCTGCGCGATGAACACTTCATGCACGTCATCAGCGCCCACGGCGAGATACCGGACATCGTCCAGCGGGCGCTCGCCGGCCCGACCCTCCAGGAACTCTTCCTGCGGTTGCTGGAAAGCGAGGGGGCGACTCCGGCATCGATCTATACCGGAGCCGGTCCCGGCACGCTGTTCTTCGTCGCCGAGGCGCTACTGGAGTACGAGCAGCAATTCGGTCTCTGGCGATTCCGGCATGTGCAGCTCGTGGAGCGAGTGATCGGTCCGGGTACGGGAGGGACGGGTGGCACACTGGGCGCGAAGTATCTCTCGCGCACCGTTGCCCAGCGATTCTTCCCCGCCCTCTGGGATGTGCGCCATCAGCTCTATTCCGGATCGGCTCCGACGGCGGTGCCGGGCGGCCCCGGCGCGTGATCGGGCGCGGTGGGGACAAGCTGGCTGCCCCGGGCATGGCAGGCAATGCATGGTCCCTGGCGACGCCTGTCGACATCAGCATGCTGGTGCGGCCAGGTACCCCGGAATGGCCGGGCGACACGCCGTACAGTTGCGGCTGGACCTGGGACATGGCCGCCGGCGCTACCGTCCAGGTCTCAGCTATCACGATGAGTCCGCACGTCGGCACCCACGCCGACGCGCCGCTCCACGTGCGGCCCGGCGCCACGACCAGCGAGTCGCTACCGCTCTCGGCATTCGTCGGCCCGGCGTACGTGATAACGCTGGACGGTACGCCGCGCGACGTGGCCCTGGAGGAACTGCGGGGCAGATACCCGTCAGGCACCGAACGCCTGCTGCTACGCACCGGTCAATCCATAGCCGACGGCACCTTTCCCGACGACTGGCCGGCACTCAGTGCTCATGCCGCGCACCTTCTTGCCGGCGATGGCCTGCGCCTGTTGGGTGTCGATGCCCCTTCGGTGGACCGCCGGCAGAGTACTGCTCTCGCCACCCACCACGCCCTCTTCGACGGCGGCGCGCAGTTGCTGGAGAATCTGGACCTGCGCCACGTGGCCGACGGCCCCTACCTGCTCGTGGCACTACCGCTCAGGCTCCAGGGGCTGGACGCCAGCCCGGTGCGCGCCGTCCTCTACGACGGTCCAACCCGCCAGGCCGCCAACGTCAGGCCCTGACGGCTGGTCACCCGGGCGGTGGGGAAGGGCCGGAATCGCCGTGCGCTACCCGGGGGGCACCACCCCCGACGACACGGATTCCCTTATATTACCAATCATGTCCCACCCTATCTATCTCGATCACGCAGCCACGACCCCTGTGCTGCCGGAGGTGCTGGAAGCGATGGAACCGTTCTTTGGCTCCCGCTTCGGCAACCCATCGAGCACCCACCGCTGGGGTCGTGAGGCGCGAGTCGCGCTCGACGAGGCGCGTTCACGCCTCGCACGGTGCATGGGCGCCAATGTGGACGAGGTCTGTTTCACCTCCGGTGGCACGGAGGGAGACAACCTCGCCGTGCTGGGTCCCTGGCGTGCCCATGGCGACACTGCCCGGCGGGCGATCGTGACAACGCCTGTGGAGCACAAGGCGGTTCTCGAAGCGGTGCACCAGGCTGCTCGCGAAGGAGCCGAGGAGCGCCTGCTCCGGATGACGCATGACGGCGTGGTGGACATGGACTCGGCGGATCGCCTGGTGGACGGCGACGTCGCGATCATGACGGTGATGTGGGTGAACAATGAGATCGGAGTCATGCAGCCCGTTCCGGCGTTGGCCGAACTGGCTCACGCGCGTGGCGTGACATTCCATACCGACGCAGTCCAGGCGTTCGGGAAGGTGACGATCGATGCCGGCGCGGTCCCCTTCGACCTGCTCACGATGTCGGGGCACAAGATCGGCGCCCCGAAGGGGATCGGCGCGATCTACATCCGCCGCGGCACGCGGCTGGCGCCACTCTTTCACGGTGGATCACAGGATCGTGGACGGCGCCCCGGCACCGAGAACGTTGCCGCCGCCGTCGGCCTTGCCCGCGCCGCCGAGTTGGCCGTGGCCCACCAGGAAGAGGAGTGGGCCCGGTTGGAGGCACTACGTGACCGTCTGGAGGGAGCGATCCTGGCTCGCATCAGCGACGCGGTGATCCACGGCCGCGGAGCGCCGAGAGCGCCGCATGTGCTCAATGTCTCCGTTCCTGGCGTGGACAGCGAGTCGTTGCTCATGGCGCTCGACCTTGCCGGGGTAGCCTGTTCGGGAGGTTCAGCCTGCCAGAGCGGAAGTACCGCGCCATCCCATGTGCTCCTGGCCATCGGCACGCGTCCGGACCTCGCCGCCAGCGCCATCCGCATGAGCCTTGGCAGCCTGTCGAACGATGCCTGCATAGACCGCGTGGCCGAGCTCTTCCCTGCTCTCGTCGCCAAGGCCCGCGGCACGGCGCTCGTCTGATGGCTGGCGAGCGGGTGGTGGTGGCGATGTCCGGCGGAGTCGATTCGTCGGTGGCCGCGGCGATGCTCGTCCAGCAGGGGTACGACGTCGTGGGCGTGACGATGAACCTGTTCTGCCATGGCGACGACATCCCCGACCGCCCCTGCTGTTCGCTCGAGTCCACCAACGATGCCCGGCGCGTCTGTGAACAGCTGGGTGTGCCGCATTATGTGCTGAACCTGCAGAGCGCGTTCGGGCGGGATGTCGTGCGCGACTTCGTGGACGAGTACTCCCGCGGCCGCACTCCCATACCGTGCGTGAGGTGCAACACCTTCACGAAGTTCCGTGACCTGCTGCACAAGGCCGACGGGATCGACGCACGGTGGATTGCCACCGGACATTATGCTCGCGTGGTGGGCGGCGAGCTGCGGCGAGGCGTTGACGCTGGCAAGGACCAGACGTACTTCCTCTGGGGGCTCCAGCGCGCGGTTCTGTCCAGACTGATCCTGCCGGTGGGTCACCTGACCAAGGTGGAGACCAGGGCGCAGGCGCATGCGCTGGGGCTGGAAGTGGTAGCCGAGAAGGCCGAGAGCCAGGACATCTGCTTCGTTCCCGACGGAGATCATGCGAAGGTCATCGCCCGCGAACTCGGCGAGGATGCCCCGTCGCTCGCCCGTGGCCCGATCGTTACTCTCGATGGCCGCGTGATAGGAGAGCACGACGGCCACGCTCGCTACACGATTGGCCAGCGGAGAGGACTGCCTGGAGGATCGACCGAGCCTCTGTTCGTGGTGGCCATCCGACCCCGTGAGCGCGAGGTGGTGGTGGGACCACGCGAGGCATTGCTGGGACGTGGCGTCATCGCCCGCGGCGTGAACTGGCTGGTGGATCCGCTCTCCGCAGGTGAACGGGTGCAGCTACGCGTGCGCCACCGTCAGGCGCCGGTATGGGCTGAGTTGCTGCGTAGCGAACTGGACGAGATCGAGCTGGCTCTCGACGAGCCCGTATCGGCGATCACGCCCGGGCAGTCCATGGTCCTCTATGACGGCGAACGCGTACTCGGGGGCGGCTTCATCGAACAGGCCGTGGGTCAGCGCATGGCACTTCCAATGGCGGTGGCCGTCTAGCTGAGACGACCTGCCCGACCATGCACCACGACGAGGAGCGCCGGGGCTAGTACTTCAGGCCGCCGGCATCGGCAAACTCGCGCATCATTCGCTCCTGCTCCTCCGTCAACTTGTCCGGCACCGTGACCTGCACCTCGACGATGAGGTCGCCGCGCTGCCCGTCCTTCTCGATCCCCTGATTCCGCACGCGGAAACGCTTGCCGCCAGGCGTACCTGCCGGGACGCGCATCGCGACCTTCTTCCCCTCCAGCGTGCGCACGCTGATCTTGGACCCGAGCGTTGCCTGGGCAATATTGATCGGCACGGGAGCGATGACGTCCAACCCTTCGCGACGAAAGAATCGATCCGCCTTCACCTGGAATGTGATCAGCAGGTCACCGGGTGGACCGCCTCCGGGGCCGCGCCCGCCCTGGCCCTTGAGACGGATCCTGGTACCCTCGTCCACTCCTGAGGGAACGGTGATGAGCACCTTCTTACGATTGCGGACCTCGCCCGAACCGCTGCACGTCGGGCAGGGTTGCGACGGCACCTGACCGCGGCCCAGGCACATGGGGCACGGGCGCTGGACGGCAAAGCCGCCCTGACCGAAGGAGATCGTGCCGCGGCCGCTGCACTCCGGGCAGGTACGCATGGATGCTCCGGGCGCCGCGCCGCTCCCGTGACATGTCGCGCACTCCTCGGTGACGTCCAGTTCCACCGGTACCTTGCCACCTCTCGCCGCCACCCGGAACGGGATCTCGAGCGAAGTCTCGACGTCGTGGCCGCGCTCCGGGCCACGACTACGGCCGGCCCTGCCTGCGGCGCCCTGTCCGCCCGAGAACATGGAGCTGAACAGGTCGCCCAGGCCGCCGAGGCCGCCCAGATCGAGGTCCTCGTAGCGGAATGACCCTCCGGGTCCGGATCCGGCGCCAGACGTGCCCATGCCGCTCCTGGCACCTGGACGGCCACCGGTGCCACGCGCCCCGCCAAATCCGCCGAAAGCGCCCAACCGACGCATCTCGTCGTACTGTTTCCGCTTCTCGGCGTCGCCCACGACCCCGTACGCCTCCGAGATCTCCTTGAACTTGTCGGCGGCCTGGCTGTCGTTGGGATTGGCGTCAGGATGATACTTCTTGGCGAGGCGCCGGTACTGTTTCTTGATCTCGTCCGCGGTCGCTGTGGCTGACACGCCGAGAATTGCGTAGTAATCCCTGGTCTGGGCCATGGTTTCCCGGAAGCCCTAGCCCTGCCACTGCCGCACGACCACTCTCGCCGGTCGCAGTAGCTGGCCGGCAAACACGTAGCCCAGTTGATAGACCTGGGACACGGTGGAGTCTTCGGCCTGGCTCGCCGCGGGCGTCGTCGCGACAGCCTCGTGCAGATTCGGATCGAACGGGGCGTCCACCGGATTGATGATTTCCAGACCGGCCGCGGTGAGCGCTCGTGCCATCTTCCGCTCCACCATCGCCACGCCCTCGATCACGATGGACGCGGTGGTGGTGGAGGGTTCCACGTTGGCGAAACGATCCAGGTCATCAAATGGCTCGAGCAACGCCTTCACCAATTCGGCCTGCCCGCGCGCACCTGCCTCCAGGCGCTCGCGCTGACTGCGCCGACGGAAGTTGTCGTACTCGGCGGCAAGCCGCAGAAGACGATCCCGCTCGCCCTCGAGCGCCTCCTGCAGCGCGTCGATCGTCGCCGGCTCCGTCTCGTTCTCGCCGTCGCCCGATTCCATCGCACCCGAGAGCTCGAACTCGGCGTCGTCGACCGGCCCGACGTCCACCGGCATGGTGCTTCCAGGCTGGACAGCCTCTCCGAAGGCAGAGTTGTCGACATGCTGGTCCTGCTCAGCAGGCGGCCTGCGTCCTCCGATATCGTCGCGATCTCTCATTCTGTTCTACCTGTAAGTTGCGCACCCTCACGCCCACGGCGGGCATGAGGGTAATCTCGACAGTGTGCGAAGACGGTGCAACGCTCGTGCCCCGTGTGCTGTGGATCCTGCAGCGCTGTGCATACCTCTGGCGGATGGCAGGTTGACGTGACGAACTCCCCCGGAGCTGTTCAGGAACTCGCGTCCAGCAGCATGCGAAGCGCAGCCTGGGTGGCCCGTTGACGGATCTCCGTCCTGTCTCCCACGAGGTGAAAGAGGCGGGCGATGACTGAGCCTTCCACGTCCAGCCCGATCCAGACAGTGCCTACCGGCTTGGACGCACTGCCTCCTCCAGGGCCCGCCACCCCCGTGATGCCTACCCCTACCGCGGTCGTCAGGCGTTCGCGCACGCCGCTGGCCATCTGGCGGGCTACGGACTCGCTGACCGCACCATGGATTTCCAGCATCTCCTGCCCCACACCCAGCAACCGGGTCTTCACCCGGTTGTCGTAGGAGATCACTCCCCCCTCGAACACATCGCTCGAGCCAGCCGGCGTAGTCAGGCGCTCGCCCAGCATGCCGCCGGTACAGCTCTCGGCGACGGCGATGCGCCACCCGCGCAACCGATAGCTGTCCAGCACGATTGCCGCGAGGTCGGCTTCTCCCTCGCCGTAGACATACCGACCCACCGCCGCGCGCACCAGCGCTGCGGCCCGTTCAAGCAGTGCGTCGGCCGCGCCGGCAGATTGGTCGCGTACGGTCAATCTCAGGTCCACACCATTGGCGCCCGGCAGATAGGCCAGCTCCGCCGCCAGCGCGTCACGACTGAGCTCATGCAGCCGGCCAGCCAGTACCGATTCGGCGATGCCCGTTGTGCGCAGCGTCCGCGAGCGTACCACGGTCCGAGGGTTGCCAGCAGCAGCCGTGCGCGCAACGAGCAGAGGCAACAGTTCCTCCTCCAGCATGCCGCGCATCTCGCGCGGCACGCCGGGCAACACTGCCACCCACCTGCCTCGCTCATCCTCCAGCCAGAGGCCGGGCGCCGTGCCGTGCCGGTTCTCCAGGATGACCGCACCGTCCGGTACCAGCGCCTGCGCCAGATTGCTCGCTGGTAGCTCTCCTGGCAGACCCCGCTCGACCCACCAGGCCCTCAACCTCTCGGCGATCGCACTGTCTGGCGTCAGTCGACGACCGAACAGGGTGGCGACGGCCTGCCGGGTGACGTCGTCCGTGGTCGGACCCAGACCACCGGTGCTGATCACGGCTCCGCTCCGGTCAAGTGCTTCACGGAGCGCGTCGATGATCGCGCCGGTGTCATCGCCGACGGTCGTCCGGCGCTCGACCTCCACACCGATGGTCGACAGGACCCGGCCCAGGTGCGCAGAGTTGCTGTCGACGGTGAAGCCCAGCAGCAATTCGTCGCCAATGGTCACCAGTTCGACCTTCAAGACACGCCCTCCATCACTCCGTCAGCCGTCCTGCTCAGCGTGCTCGCATGCGGCTGCCACCCACCAGCACGTAGCCAAAGCGATGAAAATAGAGCGCGAGCGAGTAGAGTGTGAGCCCCGTCGCGCCGATCATGGTCAGCACGCCCACGATGCCGTTGAAGTGGGCGAAGACGCGCCACGCCGACGAAGTCCAACCGTAGTGCTCGGCGATGGTCGCGGCAAAGAACCAGAAGAACGTGGCCCCTACCCACGTCGACTGGAAGCCGGTCTTCCACTTGGCCGGCCCGATGGCGGCGATTATCACGCCTCGTCGAGCGGCAACCTGCCGGAAGATGGTCATGACCAACTCGCGACCGAAGATCACCGCGAGTATCCACCACGGCAGGCCGATGAGACCGATGGGGGTGAAGAACGGGAAGCGCTCGATGCCGTCACCGACGAGCACCGGGCCAGGCACGGCCGCGGCGATCCCGGCCAGTGGCGACCAGAACGACCAGGCTGCACCGGAACCGATGAGGAGAAACATGGGCACCACGGTGCCCACCAGCAGCAGCTTGTCGGCGAGTGGGTCGAGCAGTTGGCCGAGCGGCGTGATCTGGTTCCGTCGCCGGGCGAGCGCGCCGTCGTAGTAGTCCGAGACAGCGGCAGCGATATAGACGACGAAGGCGAGAAGGCGCCATTCCCAGGTGCCGACGAAGGCGAGCACGGCGATCAGCGGTGTGATCGCGATGCGTCCGACCGTTAGCGCATTGGGAAGGTTCACGGGCGCCCCGGCGCCAGAGGAATCACGCGAGCGACTTCAGGACAAGCTTGCTGACGGCCTTCAGCGTGTCGAAAACACCTTCCCCACCCACGGCAACTGCCTCGAAATAGGGCGCACGCTCCACCCATTCGCCGGTGGGCAACTGGCTTACCAGATGCTCCCCCGGACGGCCTGGGTCGGCCACCATGCGCTGCCGTGAGGGCTCGGTGAGTTCCCATCCCGGGTTCAGCGCAGCCTGAAGCTCGCCCAGCGACGCCGCGTTGGGAAGGTCTCGCTTGTTGTATTGCACGACGAACGGCATCCGGGTGATGTCGTATCCGTACTCCGTCATGTTGTCGTAGAGGTTCTGCATGGACTCCTGGTTGGCTTCCATGCGCTCCATCTGCGAGTCGGCCACGAAGACCACCCCGTCCACCCCTTTGAGGATGAGTTTGCGGCTGGCGTTGTAATACACCTGGCCGGGCACCGTGTACAGATGGAAGCGTGTGCGGAACCCGCGGATCGTGCCCAGGTCCACCGGCAGGAAGTCGAAGAAGAGCGTGCGCTCCGTCTCCGTTGCCAGCGAGATGAGCTTGCCGCGCGTGTCCGGCGACACCTTGCCGTAGACATGTTCCAGGTTCGTCGTCTTGCCGCCCAACCCCGGGCCGTAATAGACGATCTTGCAGTTGATCTCGCGCGAGGCGTAGTTGATCATCGACATGGCTGCTCTCCCGTCACTGGAACAGCCGGTCGATCTCGTCGTCGGCGCCGGCGAGGAAGTTGGGCCTGTTGCCAGCAGCCCGCTTCTCGCGCGCGAACACGGCCGTGAACAGCTTCGTCAGCTCGTCCACCGCCTGCTTCATCTTCAGTCGTACCAGACCCAGCGTGGTGCGGTTGTCGAACAGGACGACGAGTATCACCCTGCGGGCCACGTCGGCGAGGTACATTGACTCCTTCTCGCCCTGGTGGAAAAGCGTGTTGAAGTCGGTCTCTCCAATCAGGCGCGCCAGTTGATCGTTGGCGCTGAAGTCCGCGGCTGTCAGGGTGGCGAAGGCGGTCGGGTCGAAGCTCGGCTGCTCACCGACCGTGGCGACGAGTTGGCCGGTTCGGTCCACGAGCATGGCGCACCGCGCATTGCTGTCGTAGAGGAATCGCTGCAACGTCTGCGAGATACTCTCGAAGTCGCCTTCGGTGAACGACCAACTGGCTGATCCAACAGTCATCCGGACGTCCTAGTCGAGGGTGCGCTCCAACTGCCGCAGCAACCGGAAGCCGCGACGGCGAAGCAACGGGCGGGATTCCCAGCCCACGTAATCGTGCAGCAGCCTGAGCGTCTCCACTGACGGCTGTCCACGCAGGTAGGAAAGCGCGGCCAGCCGCTCGTAGCTCCTCGGACTGAAGAGGTTGCGACGGTGACGGTACAACTGCTGGCTTGCCAGCAGCACGCCGAGCGTCATCCCGCCCAGGAAACCGACGAGGGCGAGCGATCCACGCGCGGCTCCTGCCGGCCCCATCTGACGACGGGCCGCGGCGCGGCGCAACAGGACGCGGGCGGGCATCAGATCATCTCCCGGCGGGCACTCAACGCCTGTGCGATGGTCACGCCGTCGGCGTACTCCAGGTCGCCTCCCACCGGAAGGCCGCGAGCGATTCTGGTAACTCTCAGTCCATGTGACACGATCTGTCCTTGCAGATAGAGCGCAGTTGCCTCGCCCTCGAGGCTCGGGTTCGTGGCGATTATCACCTCGCGTATTCCTCCGTCCAACCGCCGGACGAGTTGTGAGATGGTAAGGTCATCGGGACCGATACCGTCCAACGGCGAGAGCCGGCCGCCCAGGACGTGGTACAGACCCCGGTACTCGCCCGACCGCTCGATCGCTCCGATATCCGATGCTTCCTCGACTGCGCAGAGGAGGCCGACGTCACGGCGCGGATCCAGGCAGATCGAGCAGAGTTCGTCCTCGCTCAGGTTGAAGCAGCGAGAACAGGGACGCACGCGCTCGGCGAGCGTCTGCAGCGCATCGGCCAGCCGGCGGCTCTGGTCGGGCGACTGCTTGAGCAGGTGGTAGGTGAGTCGGAACGCCGTCTTCTTCCCTATACCCGGAAGGCGCGCCAGCTCGGTAGCAAGGTCGTCGATCGCCGACACTTCAGAACGGAAGCTTGAATGGCAGATCGATGCCGCCGGTGAGTTTGCCCATCTCACCCTGCGCCATCTCAGCCGCCTTCTTCTGCGCGTCGCTCATCGCCACCAGCACCAGATCCTCGAGCATCTCGACATCAGTCGGATCCACCACACTCGGATCGATGCTGAGCTTCCGTATCTGGCCCTTGCCGTCGGCCTCCACGGACACCATTCCACCGCCGGCGCTGCCCACGACGGTCATCTTCTGCAGCTCGTCCTGGATCTCCTGCAAGCGCCCCTGCATCTGCTGCGCCTGCTGGAGGATCTTCATGATATCGGCCATGTTCTGCTATTCAGGGGAAGAGTTGAAAGGTAGCCAGCGTCGTGCTGGCTGAGCAAGCCGAGGAACCGCCGGCCATCGACGGCGGCCCATGAGGCGACTGCAACCTGTCGGGGAGGGAGTCGACCGGAGGCAGCAGAGCCCCCGTCAGCCCTCTCAATCCAGCAACTCCAGGTCCAGCGTTTCGATCGCCGCGGCAAGGGTCGGATCGCGGCGGCGAAGTGCCGCCACGCGCTCCTCCCGCACCCCTTCGACCGTCAGCCGCTGCATCGGTGCCCCCGTCGCTCGCGCATCGTGCCGGACAAGGATCCTGGCAACGCCCGGAAAGAGCCCACGCACTGCCGACAGCACCTCCTCGCGCCCGTTCTCCAGTCCCTCGGCGGTCGTCCCGTCGTCGGCTTCCAACGTCACCGAACCGTTGGTGGTAACCGTGACCGGCAATGTTTCCATGAGCAGTGCGGCAAGCACACCCCTGCCGGCTGCTCTCAATCGGTCGGCGACCTCGCCCCATCGCTCCACCAGATGATTGATCTCCGGGGCAGCCACCGACCTGGAACCGGCCGCCGCTCCGGCGGTGCCGGTGACGCGGCGGGATGGCGAGGCTGGGGCTGCTGGTGGATCCTCGGGCGATTCGTCGCTGTCCCAGGGACGCGGCCCTTCCCAGGGCGGCGGACCGTCACGCACGACGGAGGGAGCGCCGGTGGTGACGAGTACCGGGGTGGACGCAGCGGCCGGACCGGGCGTCCTGACCGCTGGTGCCGAAGCCGGCGCGGGTGCGGCGGTCGCATCACTCACCTTTGACGCCTGCGTCGAGTTCGGCATGGTCGCGTCGGCCGGACCGCGCGTCCTGCCCGCTGGCGTCGAAGTCGGCCTGCCCGCCGGTAGGTCACCGGGAGCGGACGAGGCCGGGCCACTGGATGGTGGAGATACCTGCCCACGCGCCGGAATCGAGCCTCCCGGAGAGGCTGCGTCCGGCTGCGGCGCGGTCTCGCCTCTCGACGCCGGCTTCCTCGTCGATTCCTGTGCCCTGCTGCTGACGTCAGTGCGCCTGGGCGACGACGAGGACGCCTTCGAACCCTTCCCTCCTCCGTCGCTCCGGCGCGGGGAAGATTCCTCGCCCAGCGCCTCCAGAATGCTCTCCAGTTCGACCGAGCGATCCATGAGCGCCAACCTGACCAGCAGAGTCTCCAGCAGCAACTGCTGCTGCCCGCTGCGCCTCAGCCGTGGTTCCAGTTCGCCGACCGCGTGCAGCATGCGTAGCAGATCCCCCGCCGACAATCGCTCGCGCCGCTCAACGAGCTCCGACCGGGTTCGCTCGGAGAGGTCGCCCACCTTGCCACCGAGCGTCGTCGCCAGTTGAGCACGCAGGATGTCGGCAAAGCCGGCCAGAAAGCCACCGAGGTCGATCCCGGCGTCAACCAGCCGAGCAACCGTCGCGAACACGTCGGGCGCCCGTCGCTCGGCGACGACGTCCAGCACTGCCAGGAACTCATCCTCCGCCACCAGCCCCAGCGCCTCACGCACCCTGTCGGCAGTAACGGCTCCGGTGCTATCCAGCGACAGCACCTGGTCGGTGAGGCTGAGGGCGTCGCGCAGGCCACCATCGGCCGCCCGCGCGATCATCGCCAGCGCTTCCGGCTCCGCCTCCACCCCCTCGGCGGCAAGTACCTCCGCCAACCGCTCGCGAATCTCCGCGGGTCCGATGCGCTTGAGATCGAATCGTTGCAGCCGGCTCAACACCGGTGCCGCCGTCATGGCAATCTTCTGCGGCTCCGTCGTGGCGAAAACGAACACGACTCGCGGCGGCGGTTCCTCGAGGATCTTGAGCAGCGCGTTCCAGGCCTCGCGGGTGAGCATGTGAGCCTCGTCCACGATGTAGACCTTGTAGCGCTCATCGCTGGATGGCGCATACATGGCCCGCTCACGGAGGTCGCGCGCATCGTCCACACCGCGGTTGGAAGCCGCGTCTATCTCGACCACGTCGAGGCTCGCCCCGCCACTCCAGATTCGCTCGCAGGACTGGCACACGCCACAAGGCTCGCCGTCAAGCCGTTCGCCCCGACGCTCGCAATTGAGAGCCATGGCGAGCACGCGGGCGAGCGTCGTCTTGCCCGTCCCGCGGGGCCCGCAGAGCAGGTAGCCGTGGGCCACGCGACCGCGTGCGATGGCACCCTTCAGGGTGTTGGAGACGTGCGATTGAACGGCGACTGAAGCGAAGTCGCGCGGACGGTACTTGCGAGCAAGAGCGATGGCCATGGCTACGTTGCCTACGGGTCGAGCGTCAACGGAGAAGACCTGTCCCCGGTCGCCGGCGTCGTGCGGGGAATGGCGCGAGCATGGTGCGGAGAACGAAAGGCCGCCAGAGGCGACAGCCCGGTCCGAGACGGCTGTCGTTACCCGGGCCTGCAATGTCTCGCGTGGCAGGCGTCCTCACAAGCCGGCTCCGGGGCAGGACGACCAGGGCAGCATCGGTTGGCCATCACGGACGAGGGAAGCCGGCCACCCGCCAGCCAGCCTCCCGCACCGGCCCATAGCAGGGGCTCAGCATCCTCCCCCGCCAGCCCACCTCCGCCAACGAAATCGCGCGGGGGTGTCGAGGCACGGCTACCGCCGTTGCCACCCACCTCCCGCGCGATACTCCAGGTCTGGCGGAGCAACGTGAGACACCACATGCCGCTGCTACCTGCGGGGTCCTGACGGGTTTAGCGGGCTCGCGCCCTCCGGGACCTGGAGCATTCTGAATATACTGTGATCCGGCAGCCGCTGGAAGTGCACCGAACGCATTCGCGGCCACTGTCCCGCTTGTCGTGCAACCGGGAACCTGCTGGTCATGCCATCTCGGCAAGGAGCTCGGCCAGTGCCTGGGCGGCAGTCTCCGCATCTGTTCGCCCAACATCCAGATGGGTGACTGCGCGGAGGCGCGTCGGCGACCAGGCCGAGATCTTCACCCCTCGCTCCGACATCCGCGCCACGACTTCCGCGGCCGCGATTCCGTGGGCCAGATCGACCATCAGGATGTTGGTGTCGGGGGGTACCACCCGTGCACCGCCGGCACCCTCCACCCGATCGGCCAGCAGCCTCGCGTGCTCGTGATCCTCGGCCAATCGCGTCAGGTTGTTCTCCAGTCCGTAGAGCGCTCCAGCGGCGAGAATGCCCGACTGGCGCATCCCTCCGCCAAACCGCTTGCGGATCACCCAGGCATCGGTCATGGCAGCCGAGTCACCGGCCAGGGCCGCTCCCACGGGCGCGCCCAGCCCCTTGGAGAAGCTCACCATCACGGTGTCGGCGCAGGCGGCGAACTCCGCCAGGCTGGTGCCAGTAGCGACCGAGGCATTCCAGAGCCGGGCGCCGTCCATGTGCACCGGCAGGCCGTGCTCACGAGCCACTTCGCTGATCGCGCGCAGCTCCGGGAGCGACGTGACGACGCCGCCCGCGCCGTTGTGAGTGTTCTCCAGGCAGACGAGACTGGCCCGTGGGGCATTGGGCGAGGGCTGTCGGATGGTGCGTCGCAGAGCTTCGGCGTCCATGACCAGGCCATCACCCCTGACCGGCCTGAGCTGTAGCCCGGCCAGCGCAGCGGCCCCCGCCAGTTCCCAGTGCGCAATGTGTGCCTCCGCGTCCAGGAGCACTTCGGTGCCTCGGTCCCCCAGCAGCCAGAGAGCTGCCTGATTGGCCATCGTACCGGTGGGAAAGAAGAGCGCCCTTTCCTTGCCCAACAGCTCAGCGACTCGCTCCTGCAGCCGGGCCACCGTGGGATCGCCATCCAGGACGTCGTCGCCCACGTCGGCGCTGGCCATGGCCTGGCGCATGGCCGCGCCGGGCTTTGTGACGGTGTCACTTCTCAGATCTATGGTCATCCCGGCAAGATGAGCCGTCCGGGCTCCGGACGGAAGCGCTGTCGCACATTGACGATGCCCGTGACAGGCTGGCGCCAGCCACGGGCATCCCCGATGGTGTCTCTCCGGCCGTGGCGCCTGGGCGCCGGTGTGAGATCAGTCCTGCGGCGGCGGCTTCACATCCACCGTGGGCACCTTCACCTCCGTCTTCTTGGTGCCGACGGTCGGCGTCGTGATCGTGTCGGTCTTCGTGCCAACCTCGATGGACGGCGTGTTGATCGTGTCGGTCTGGGTGCCGACGACGGGTCTCTCAACCTCGTACTGCCCTTCACCAGTCTTCTTGCAGGCGCCGAGTGTGATGAGAGCGGTCAGTGCTGCGAGTGGTATCAGATTGCGCACGGTTGCCTCCAGTGGGTAATCGTTCGACCGGCTTCCAAGGCAAGGCGCGGGCCAGACTCCACGTGGCCGTGCTGCAGGTCACAGACTGGATTGGCGCTACTCGAATACCTCGCGCTGTCTGCGCCTCACCCGCCGCAGGTCGTAGACCTGTGCCACCTCTCCGCCCAGTATGAAGAGCATGGAGGCGTAGTAGATCCAGAGTACAATGACCACGGCTGCGGTCAGGGTACCGGTGTAGATGGATCCGGGATTGAACGACTTCACGTAGGCGGTGAACAGATTGCGGGCCAGTTCGAACAGGATGCTGGTGAAGAGGGCTGCCAGGAGTGCGGTGCGCCACCGGATGTGCCTGCCTGGAAGAACCTTGTAGAGCCCGAAGAACATCACGACGATGAACAGGAAGGCCAGCGTCCGCCCGATGGAGTACTCCAACTGTCCCATCACGTCGTCGCGCATGCCCAACTGGCCAAGCACGGCAACACTTCGGGTGGTTGCGAACGCCAGGTAGGTGCTGAGAACGACGTAGGCCACGAGCAGCACCGACGAGGCGAGCGTCACCTTGATGTCGAACAGCTTGCCGGCGATGATGCTGCGCCCGGTCTCCACGTCGAACACCTCTCCGAGCACACTCCGAAGCGAGCCGAACAGTCGGGTGCTGAACCAGACGAAGAGGATCGCACTGTAGAAGCCGATCGAACCACGCGCAGCGATTATATCGCCAAGGATCGTCTGGATGGCGAGCGGGCCGGGATTGAGCCCGGGGGGCAACAGCCTGTCGACGAGCGCCGAGACCTCGTGAATCGAGACCTCGGCACTCTGGTCCAGGGCATAGCCAAGACCTGCCACGAGCAGGAGAAAGAATGGGATTATGGCGAGGAGCGTATTGAAGGCGATCCCGCCAGCGAGGAAGAAGATGTTGTCCTCGCCCGCATTGTCCCAGACTCTCTTCAGGTAATCGCGCAGGGTCCAGCCGAGCCGGACAATGAACGGTCTCTTGGGCACGCGAGTGGGCCTCGACGGCCTACGGAGAGTTCAAGCTCGGCGCCGGTCGACCTGGACGGCGCTCAGTCGGCCACCGGAGTGGCCGCCGGAGCGCCCGGGACTGCTCCGTGGGGCGTATCGGCGACCGGCGTCGAGTGCTCGTCGTCGCTGGTCCTGCTGGAAGCAGCATGGTCCCGCGCCGCCGTCACACCGGCCTCGTAGGCCGCCTTCCCCTCGGCGATGCGTCGCTCCAACTCGCTCCGCGCCTGATGGGCCGCCAACCTTCCCGCCTCCACCGCACGGGTGACCTGTTGACGCCTCATGTCCACCGCGTCACGCGCTGCGTCCAGGCGGTCCTCCACCTGGGACCGGGCCTGATCCAGCGTTTCAGAGACGCTGGCGGAGAAATCGTCGGCCAGCCGGCCGGCGCGGGCCCTCGCCCGCCTTGCCTGCTCCTCGATGTCGCGCCTGGTCTCCTCACCCGACTGCGGCGCGAAGAGAAGTGCCAGGCCAGCGCCCAGGGCAACGCCAAGGAGCAGTGAGCCGACGCCACTGTCGCGTCGCTCGATGATGATGTAGGGCTCGTAGTATTCCTGTTCGTAGCGCGCCATGTCATTCCTCTCGTCGTGGGTCATCTGTCGTCGGTAATCGGCCGGACGTCGCCGTCAGCTTCCGCTTGCCGAACGGCTCCGTGCGGCCGGCCTCGCCGCCTTCTTTCGCTTGCTGACAGCCTTCTTCGGCGCGGGCTTGCCGTCTTCCTTGCCGGCGGCCCCACCAGCTCCAGCGTCAACCGGAGTGCCGGCCGTCGTGCCAGTCGTCACTTCCTCCACATCGTCACCGCGCAGAAACTGTGCGAGCTCCGCCGCCAGTTCCGCCGGAGGCAGGCCCAGCGTGCGGGCGGTCCGGCCATGATGACCGCCGGTGGAGGCGAAGGTGCGCAACACGAGCTCACGTCGGGCCTGCGCCATCGTCGCGCCGACGGGGATCGTGATCGCGCCCACGCGCCCCTGATGCAGGTGACGGGGAATGATGTCATCCGCGGTGATCGTGTCGGAGCGGCTGAGGATCACCGCGCGCTCCACCGCGTTCTTCAGTTCGCGGACGTTTCCAGGCCAGTGATAGGAGAGTATCCAGTCCCAGGCCGCGTCGTCAAAGCCCACGATCTTCTTGTTGTTCGCCTTCATGAACCGGGCCAGGAACTCTTCGGCCAGCAGGCGCAGGTCTCCCTCCCGCTCCCGTAGCGGCGGCAGCTCGAGCGTGACCACGGCCAGCCGGTAGTAGAGATCCTCGCGCAGTTCGCCGTCGGCGAGCGCCTTCTGGAGGTCCTTGTTGGTCGCTGCGACGATGCGGAAATCGACGCTGATCTCCTTCTTGCCCCCAAGCCGCCGGATCTGGCGGCTCTCCAGCGCGCGGAGGAGCTTCACCTGGATCTCGGGAGCCATCTCGGCCACCTCGTCCAGGAAGATCGTGCCGTTGTCGGCCATCTCGAAGGCGCCCGGCTTCTCGTTGGTGGAGCCAGTGAAGGCGCCCTTCTCGTGCCCGAACAGCTCATTCTCCAGGATATCCTTGGGGAGTGCGGCACAGTTGAGGGCGAAGAACGGACCCTTCGCCCGCTCACTCTTCTGGTGCACGGCACGGGCGACGAGTTCCTTGCCCGTGCCCGATTCGCCGAGTATCAGCACGCTCGCGGTGGACGGAGCGACGGCCTCGACAATCTGGTAGAGCTGGCGCATCGACTCCGACTGGCCGGTGAGCTCACCGAAATGGGTGAGATTCTCCAGTTTGGTGGAGAGTTCGCGGTTCTTGAGCTGGACGTTGAATTTCTCCAGCGCCTTGGGGATGAGGGCCTTGAGCCTGTTCAGCTTCTCGGCGTTCAGCGGCTTCTCGATGTAGTCATAGGCCCCGCGCTGCATGGCCTCGACCGCCGACCCGACAGTGGCCTGACCGGTGATGATGATGCACTCGGTCGGGATACTGCGAAGCTGCAACTCCTTGAGCAGGGCGAGTCCGTCCAGCTTGGGCATCTTGAGGTCGGCGAGGACGACGCCGAACATGTCGCTACTGAGGCGATCGAGGGCCTTCTGCCCGTCGGAGGCGATCTCCACCTCGTATCCCTCGTCGCTCAGGATGGCACCGAGGCCGTCAGTGATGGCCCGTTCGTCGTCGGCGATAAGGATCTTGGCTTTGGTCATGGCGGCGTGGAGCGAGAGAGCAGAAGGCGCTTACCCAGCGCTGGAAGGTGGGAACACAACGACCCACTCCTCGTCGGAACTGCTGTCCATGCGTGCACCGGTGGCCCGCAGCAGGACAGCCACGTCATCGGGGAGTGGTGGCAGTACGGCACTGTCGCGTCGCAGTCGGAGCGTCGGCTGCGGCGAGTCATCCAGCTCACAAGATAATGCTCCGGCCACGTCGAATGCGGCGAGGAGCATGGCAACCAGGGCGAGGCGCACATCCTCCCCCCGGGCCATCGTGACGTAGCCCACGTCAGACGGGGGGACTGTCACGGTAACGGTGCCCCCATCGCCGTGGGCGATCGCTCCGAGCAGCGAACCCACTTGCCTGACCAGCGTGGCGACGTCGGCGGGCTCGGTCACCGGTCGCATGAACGACAGCAGGACATCGGTCAGCGACGCGAGCGCATCGAACTGCTCCATCGCCGCTTCGGCGAAGGGTGAGATGCCAGCCGATGGTGAGTCGGGCCGCGCCGATCGGGCCCGGATCACCTCCAGGTTGACCGCCAGCCCATTGAGGGCATTCCTGACCTCATGCGCGGCCGGCCGGCCCAGCTCGTAGAGCCGGGCAAGCCATTCTGCGGCGACCGCGACGTCGGCTGATGGCGTCCCGGTCACCCGCCCTTCACTCGCCAGCGTCCGGATCGTCCGGCGCCGCCTTGACCGACGGCCGGTCGGAATCAGGCATCGGGAGGCGCTGCACGGGCGCATCCACGAACCTGCTGACGGCTGCGGCCGTACCGCCCACGGCCAACTGTTCGAACAGGAAGCCAAACTTGTCATCATAGGCACGACCGAGCTCAGCTCGCAGCTCTTCCGGAAGGTCCCAGAGAGCCCGCTTGAATGGTCCGATGGCTTTCTTGCGAGTCTTGTAGAAGAACTGTTCGTCGGTGTCCGTGGCCTTCCGCTCATCGGCCGTGTTCACGCGCAGCCACTCGTAGATCTCATCCCGCAGCTCGGATGGCAGGTGATCGTAGAGCATGTTCTGGAAGTTGGTGGCGAGATGGATCTCGGCCGTTTCCGTGCGCGGGAAGTTGTTGAACGCGCCATCGGGGAGGGTACTGGCACCGTGCTGGACAGCTCCAGCCATGCCGTACTCCTCGCGGGCGACCCGGGACAGCTCCTCGAGGGTATTCAGGTCGAGTGCGACATCGGCAATGGAGCCGTCGGCGAGCACGACACCGCCATGGGAGGTGCCCGACTGCACGCTGATCTTGGAAAGACCAACCATTCCCGGCGCCTGCTCAGCCAGCGTCCGGTTGAACCCATCCATGAATGCGCGCAGTTCCGGGACCGTGCTGTTCTCGGTGCCCACCTCGCCGATCTCACCGCCAATGGAGATCGTAACTCCCTCCGGCTCCTGCTCGCGCACGAAGCGGGTGAGCTTCACGCCCACCTCGTAGTTCAACCGCTGCTGTTCGTCCAGGGTCTCGTGGGACAGGTCGACGAGTGTCGACGTGTCGACATCGATGTTGTAGAAGCCGGCGTCGATGGCCTCACGAGCCAGTTGCATGACAGCGGCGACCTCACCCTCAGCGTCCACACTGTACTTCCTGGCGTTCACCTGAAAGTGGTCACCCTGGATGAAGACCGGGCCGCGGAAGCCCTCCCGTAGCGCGGCGGCCAGCATGACGGCCACATACTCCGACGGCCGCTGATCGGTGTAGGCGATTTCCGACCGCGCGATCTCGAGCAGGAAGGCGCCGGCATCGAGACGGATTGCGGTACGGAAGATGGAGCGTGCCGTGTCGTAGGAGAGGCCGCGGACGTTGATCGCTGGTGCCGTGAAGCCGCCCGTCTCGCCACGGCCGCGAGCCATGTAGAGATCGTGAATCGACGCCGGCCGCACACCCACATCCTGGCCGATCTCCCAGATCATCCAGCGCGCCTGGGCCCTGGCAATGCCGGTGCCGAACACCGCTTCGTGCACCAGTGCATCCATCATCGGCCCGGTGAGTGCCGCCTCATCCTTCACCGTGACGCGACCGTCGCGAACCTCGACGGCGTCGCCGACGCGCGCCGCATCCCTCACGATCTTCTCCAGCATCCAGCCCCCATTGTATGGCGCCCCGCGACCCGACGGGTGCGGAGCGTGAACGTGGTCGTACCGGGTCTTCGGCATCGATCGCCGCCGGCCCGCGTGGCCTGTGACTTCCCAACTTGGACGGGGCGAACAGCCACCGCAAGCAGGCCGGCCCATGGCCGGACTGCCTCCCCGGTAGCGCCGCTCAGAGCTGCCAGCGCGGATCCGGCCGCGGCAGCTTGTCCCATTCGGCGCGCGCCGCACCCGCATCCGCGCGCCCGAGCATGGCGTAGGTGAACTGCTTCCCCAGTTCGACACCCGGCTGGTTGAGTGGATTCACCTCGTACAGCGATCCGGCATAGATCGTGGCCAGTTCCAGCATCATGAACAGCCCACCCAGGTGCCAGGCATCCACGGTATCGAGAGTGAGGGTCATGTTCGGCCGACCGCGCCTGGCCAGCGCGCCCGCCGTCGCCCGGCGCTCCACATCGAGCAGTTCGTGGAGCGTATGCCCACCCAGGTAGGCCAGTTCCGGAATATCCGGCTCCAGCGCCGGGATCGTGACATCCTGCTGTCCCTTTGCCACCGCAACCAGGGTCACCGTCTTGTTCGCCGGACCCTCCATGAAGAGCTGCACCTGGCTGTGCTGGTCCGTCACACCCAGCGCTGCGAGAGGCGTCGGACCCGTTCCCGCACCGTCGCTCCCCACCTTGCCCAGGCTCTCCGCCCAAAGTTGCACGAACCAGTCGGCCATGTCACGCAGGGCGTCGGAATAGGGCATGAAGACATGGATCCCCTTCCCCAACTGACGGTCGGCCAGCCACTGCAGCAGAGCATATGTCCCGGCGGGGTTGCGCGCGAGTTGCGACGGTGCACAGCGCGTTCGCATGTCGGCGGCCCCCTCCAACAGGGCCGCGCAATCGATCCCGACAAGGGCGGCTGGCAGCAGCCCGACAGGCGTCAACACGCTGTATCGGCCGCCCACGTTCGGCGCGATCTCCAGCGCCGGCAGGTCGTCGCGACGGGCAAGTGCCCGGAGAGCACCGTTCTCCGGGTCGGTGACGAAGACCAGATGCTCGCGTGGAGGCAGGGAGGCAGTTCGCAGCCGGCCGAGCACGACGAGGAACTGGGCCATCGTCTCCGCCGTACCGCCCGACTTGGAGGTGACGACAAAGAGGGTCCGCGAGAGCGTCAACCGCGCCAGGAGCGCATGAATGGTACGTGGATCAACGTTGTCCAGCACGTGCAGCCGCGGCCGGCCCCCACGCTCGCTGGCGGCGAGGTCGTTCCAGCCGGGCGCGCAGAGGGCAGTGCGGAGCGCGATCGGACCCAGCGCCGAGCCACCGATCCCGAGCACCACGACATCGTCATAGCGACCACGGGCGCGGGCCGCGAAACCCTGAACGGCGGCGAGCATCTCGCGGTCGTCGGGCAGATCAAGGAAGCCGAGCACGCCGTCGGCGTGCTGAGCGGCGGCGGCGGCGTGGACTTCGGTGAAACGTGAGCCCGCATCGGCCCACATCCCTTCCGCCACACCACCGCCCACGGCGGCCGCCATCATGTTCGAGTAATCCAGGCGAATTGCCATGCGCGGATCCAGGAATGCCCTGCGCAATGCCGGTCGAACGTACTACACTCCGCTAGACATCCACGACCAGGCCGTCGAAGGCCGGCATGATTCCCGGCGGAAGTGACGCCGCCAGGTCGCTGTGCCGGTTGTCGTGCGTGAGATGTGTTAGATACGTACGCTCGGCGCCCACGAGACCCGCTGTGTCAATGGCCTCGGGGATGCTCAGGTGGGTGGGGTGCTCCGTACGAAAGAGCGCGTTCAGCACCAGTACGCGTGCTCCAACTAGCAACTTCAGTGCCGCTTCCGGCACCGACTTGGCGTCCGTGACGTAGGCCAGTGGCCCTATCCTGTAAGCATACACCTTCACTTCTCCATGCGGTATGCTCACCGGGGTCACCCGGGCGTCGCCAATCTGCTCGACCACGCCCTCGCGCAATGGATGCAACCGACCCTCCGGCTTCGTGGTCCCCGGCAGCGGTCGCATGTTGTCGTCGAAGATGTAGGGGAAACGGCGGGCCAGCCTCGCAAGGGTGTCCGGGGGACCGTAGAACGGAAGTCCGCCTCGCCGGTGGACGGAGATCGCTCGCAGGTCATCCAGTCCGTGGACATGGTCCGCGTGATCGTGCGTGTAGAGCACCGCGTCCAGGTCGGAGATCCCGGCAGCAACCAGTTGGAGGCGCAATTCCGGCGGCGTGTCTATCAACAACCGGGTGCCGCCGTCAGTCTCCACGACGGCACCCGTGCGGGTACGACGATCCCGTGGGTCATCCGAACGGCAGACCGCGCACCGGCAACCGATCTGCGGTACGCCAAAACTCGTTCCGGTGCCCAGGAAGGTGAGCTTCAAACCAGCTCGACCTTCAGCAGGTTGGTGGTTCCCGGTACGTCGAACGGATGGCCGGCCGTCACCAGCACCCGCTCGCCTGGCTGGGCAAGGCCCCGCAGTTTCACTTCCTCGTGCGCCAGCTTCCACATCGCGCCGTAGCTCCGGCAATGAGGGACCAACGCCGGGATCAATCCCCACACCAACGCCAGTTGTCGATAGGTACGCGGTACATCGGTGAGGGCCAGGATGGGGACACCGGGACGGCGCGCGGCAACCACCCGCGCGCTGAACCCACTCTTGGTGAAGACCACCACGACCGGCGTCCCGAGCATCTGGACCGCCGTCACTGTCGCGGCGGCAATCGTCTCTTCCGTTGTGCCGACGCCGGCCATCGAACGACGCTGGTCGCGCATCCAGGGGATCGGATGATCCTCGATCTCCGTGATGATGCGCCTCATCGCCTGCACCGCGAGCCGCGGGAAGGCGCCTGCCGCCGTCTCTGCCGACAGCATCACGGCGTCCGTGCCGTCCAGGATGGCGTTCGCCACATCACTCGCCTCGGCCCGCGTGGGTCGCGGGTGGGTGACCATGGACTCGAGCATCTGGGTCGCCGTGATCACCGGTCGACCAGCCTGCATGGCAAGCTGGATGATACGCTTCTGTGCGTACGGCACCTTCTCGAACGGGAGTTCGACGCCCAGGTCACCGCGCGCCACCATTACCGCGTCGGTGGCCTGGAGGATCTCGTCGATGTTCTCCAGCGCGTTGTCCTTCTCGATCTTGGCCACGATGAGCAGGCCGGTGGGCAGGAGCTGCCGCAACTGCTCGATGTCCGCTGCCCGCCTGACAAAGCTGATGGCGACATAGTCCACCTCCTTCTCTATCGCGAAGGCGATATCGGCGCGATCCTTCTCGGTGATGGACGGCGCCGAGACGTGGACGCCAGGGAGGTTCATCCCCTTGTGGCTCCCCATCTGTCCCCCGTGTACGACCCGTGCCGTCACGCGCGGCGCCGACACGTCGAGCACGACCAGCTCGATGAGGCCGTCGTTTACCAGTATGCGGTCGCCCACTCCCACGTCATCGGCGAGCGGATAGGTGACGGGCACCTCGCCAGGCTGCTCCTCGCCCTCGGTGCTGAAGATTATGTCCTCACCCTGTTGCAGCATGAGGGGAGCGGGGAGATTGCCGATCCTTATGCGCGGTCCCTGGAGATCGCCAAGGATGGCGACGGGACGTCCGAGTTCGACGGCGAGCTCGCGAACAGTGGCGATGACCTGCGCATGCTGTTCGTGGGTGCCGTGGGAAAAATTGATGCGGGCTACGTCGAGCCCGGCTTCGATCAGGCTGCGAATGACATCCGGCGTGGACGATGCCGGACCAAGGGTGCAGACGATCTTCGTACGGGGAGGCTGGGTCACGATCGCTCGATAGGGGCTGGAGGGAGCTCGTTGGATATGTACTCTGGTTGAGGGAGGCATGGAAGCAGGGAGGACGCCGGCGTCATCTCTTCCGGGGCTCCGGCGACAGCCGTGGAGCGGGCGTGGATGGACGCCGACCGTCGGTGAGCACCGACTGCCGACCGTCCCGCAACACGGGAAAGTGATGTAGTTTCCGCCATGCCACGCTACAAACGGATCCCACCGCGCCGCCCGGTGCCCTGGTCGCGTACCCTGCGTCTGTGGGCGTCGCTGTCTGCCGCGCTTCTGGTGCTCCTGCTCGCTGTGGTATGGAGTGAGCGTCTGCCGGAGCCGCTGCCCTCCTCATCGCCAGCGTCGGACTTCTCGTCCGCGAGGGCGTGGCCCGCGCTGGCCTTTCTGGCCGATACTGTCGGGCTGCGGCTGCCAGGCTCGACGGAGTCGGCACGCTCACGCGAGTACCTGCTGGCAAGGCTGCGCGCGCTCCCCGGGCTCGAAGTGGTGGAACAGGACGCACTCGGCATGCGGGTCACCGGTTCCAATGCTGTCACCTACCGCGTCCGGAATGTCCTCGCCCGGCTTCCCGGGCGCGAAGCCGGCTCGGTGCTCCTGTCGTCGCACTACGACTCGCCGGCATCCAGCGTTGGCGCTGCCGACGACGCGATAGCGGTGGCCGCGATGCTGGAGGTTGCGCGTGCACTGACGGCCGGCCCGGCTCCGATGCACAGCGTGATCTTCAACTTCGACGACGCCGAGGAGCAGGGCCTGCTGGGAGCGTCCGGCTTCCTGCGGCATCCGTGGGCGAGCGACGTCAGGGCGTTCGTCGACCTGGAGAGCGCCGGCAACGCTGGCAAGGCAGTCCTCTTCCAGGCCGGCCCCGACAACGCCTGGCTCACCTCGCGCTACGCCTCGTCCGTTCCACACCCATACGGCACGGTACTCGGCCAGGACATCTTCCAGTCCGGACTGATCCCCTCGGGAACCGACTTCGAGATCTACTCGCGCATGGGCGGGATGCGCGGGCTGGATATCGCGTTCTATCGCGGCGGCTGGGCCTATCATACCCCACTGGACCGCGTGGCGGCCGTGGAACCGGGGAGCGTGCAGCACATGGGTGCCAACACGCTGGCCCTCACCCTTGCACTGGCTGCGGGCCCGCTGCCCGGCGACATAGGCGGCTCGGCCAGCGTCTACTACGATATCCTGGGGTGGAGGATGGTTACCTATCCCCAGACCGCCGCCTCCTGGTTAGCCGTTGCCGCGATCGTGTTGCTCGTCATCGGCATCCGCGCGCTCATGGGCGGCAGGCTCCTGCGAGGACGGACGTTGCGCGGGGCGCTTGGCGTGACGGTTGTGGGAATCGTCCTTGCCTTCATTGCCGCAATCGCCGGGGCGGCGCTGACGGCGTATGTCATGCGCCGCCCGCATGGTTGGTTCGCACACCCCTGGCGCGGCGTCTGGGCGTTTGGTTCGCTCAGCCTGCTTCCAATTCTGGCCGTGCAGTGGCGCTTCGCCCAGCGGCCGGCGGCACGCGACGAGGCGCCCGAGGCGAGGGTAATGGCGGCCTGGGTCGCGGCCTTCATCGTGGCCGCCGCATTTCTCCTCGCCCTCACGGTCGCGGGCATCGGCTCGGCCTACCTGCTGCTCTGGTGGGTTGTCGGTGGCGCCGCCAGCCTGGCAGTGCTCGCCTTTACCGGTGGGCGACACTGGCCCGTGGCGGCCTGTCTGGGTCTGCTGCCCGGCGCGCTGCTCACACTTCAGACCGGCTTCCTCGCGATCGAGCTCTTCGCACCCATCGCTGGTCGCTTCCCGGCCGACTTCCCGTTCGACTTCGTCATCGCAGTCATCGTGGCGACGGTCGTCGTCCTCGTGGGGCCACCCACTACTGCCCTGCTCCACCGGCATGGTCGCCTGGGGGCCGCCAGCCTGGCCGTCGGCGGCAGCGCAGTCGTCGCACTCATGGTGCTCTGGCTGTCATTCCCATACTCGGCGACGCGCCCGCAGCGATTGATGGTCGTGCACGAGACATTCGCGCGTGGGGGACGCCTGACGCTCACGGCGGGCGACATGCTCGGACCGCGGCGCGCGGCCAGGTTCGCCGAATCCATTGCCGGCAGTCCGACTGCCACCGAGGGCACCGATGACGAGATCCATTTCGCGGCCGGCATACCACCGGTAGCGGCGCCGCAACTGGAACTGCTGGGCGAACAGCGAACCGCGGCGGGTGAACGGACACTCGTGCTGCGGCTGCGACCTGACGGCGCTTACCGCACCGTGCTCGAACTCCCGCCGGAACGTCCCGGTCGGTGGAGCGTCGCCGGCGTGTCGCCGGACGCGGAAACGGTGAACGTCTCGCGCATGCGCTTCATCTCGGCACCCGACAGCGGCTGGATTGTCACGGTGACGGTGCCCGAGGCCAGACCGCTGGCGATCGACGTCCACGCCGTGCATGCCGTCACGACACCCGCCGCTCGTGCCCTGATGGAACGACTGCCGCCCTGGTCCGCCGCCTATGCGGAAGCAGTGGCGCGGAGACGAGTGATATTCTGAGGAGATTCCGGCAGCCGCGGTGATGCAGGCACGGCTGCCGGCCCGTTGGTCAGCGGTGGGCGAGCACCGTCTGGCGCTTCCGGTCGAGCCCGGTGAGCAGGGTCGCGAAGGATTTCGCGAAGCTCGCCACCCCCTCCTTCAACAGCTCGTCCGTCACGCTGTCCAACGACACTCCCAGGGACTCCAGTTGCGCAAGCGTGCGCACCGCACCATCCACATCCTGATCGATCGTGCGGGCCACCTTCCCATGATCCCGGAAGGCCTCGATGGTGGCTGGAGGAATGGTGTTCACCGTGTGGGGCCCGATGAGCTGTTCTATGTACAGCACGTCGCTGTAGGCCGGATTCTTGGTGCTCGTACTGGCCCACAGCGGCCGCTGGAGCTGGGCCCCCCTCGCGCTCAGCGCCTCCCACCGGGCGCCGGCAAAGGACGAGGTGAAGAGGCGGTAGGCGAGCTTCGCGTTGGCAATTGCCACCTGCCCCAGGAGCGACCGGGCCAGTTCCTGCTTCTCACCGCCCGCCGCGACAATCGCCTCCAACTGCCTGTCCACCTTGGTGTCCACGCGACTGACGAAGAAGCTGGCCACCGAGGCGATGTGATCCAGCGGCTTGCCCGCCGCGGCACGCTCCTCCAGGCCACTCATGTAGGCGTCTATAACCTGGCGATGTGCATCTATGGCAAACAGCAGGGTGATGTTCACGTTCACGCCATCGGCGGTCAGGCGCCTGATGGCTTCCATGCCCTCCACCGTGCCTGGCACCTTGATCATGACATTCGGCCGGTCCACCCTGGCCCACAATCTATGCGCCTCGCTGATCGTGCCCTCGGTGTCATGCGCCATGCCGGGCGACACCTCCAACGACACGAAACCATCCTTCCCACCGGTGGCATCATGGACCGGACGGAAGAGGTCGCAGGCGCGGCGCACGTCGTCGGTGGACAGGATCTCGAACGCCTCGGCCGCGGAAACGTCGGCGCCCAGCTCTCCGAGTTGGCTGTCGTATGACGTGCCCTCGGCCAGCGCCTTCTCGAAGATGCTCGGATTGGATGTCATCCCGGTGAGATCATCCTCCGCGATGCGACGGGCCAGTTCGCCATCGTCGAGCATGTCGCGATTGATGAAGTCGAGCCAGATGGACTGGCCGGCCGCGTGGAGTTGGTGAAGAGGCGAGGCGGACATGGCATGACTCCCGGTCAGAGACGGCGGCCGGCTCCCGACAGACTGACACTCTGCAGGTGAGCTGCGGCGGGTATGGATTCGTTACGTCAGACGGCTCCCGATCCTTGAAAGATAGCACGGCCGGAAGCGGGACGCCTGCGCTCAGGGCGCGACGCGCCACGGCACGTCACCCCTGAGCGTTCCCCAGCTCATCACCAGCGATCCCTGTGCCGGCGCCTCGATGGCGGGTACGAGCGTGATCGTGAAGCTCTCTGCGGAACCGTCGACCTCGGCGGTCCGGAGCGCTACCCGGGCAAGATCCTGGGACGCGTCGTACTGGGTTCCCCACTGTCCCGTCTGGCGATTGATGATGAGCTGCCAGCCGCTTCGCGTGAGCAGGGAATAGAGAGTGTAGCTGCCGCGTGGAATCCGGGCGTCGCCCAGTTCCAGGTCGACATCCGTCCGCAGCACGGTCGCCTGATTGGCTCCCGTGCGCCAGACCTCGTCGTAGGGAACGAGCGCACCGACGACAACGCGACCCCGCGCGTGCGGCTGGCCGTAGTCCACGCTGATGATCATCGGTGCAGCCTGCGCATCGGCCGCCGAGCGATCAGAGAGGGAGAGCTGGCTGGTCGCGCGGCCGCTCGCCTCGACCCGAACATCAGAAGTCGTCTGGGCGTCCGACGTTGGCGCACAGGCAGCCAGCGATGCCGCGCCGATGAGGGCGGAACCGAGTACGGTGAGATACTTCATGCGAGTAACCAGCGGGATGAGGGGTGTCTGGCGCGGGGACTGCAAGACGTGTGCGCCCAAGCTTAGCGAGTGGGCGGCTCACGCTCCAGCCTGGACTAGAAGACGCTCCGCCCAACGGCCGCTGTGATGCCGAACATGGTGCCCAGGACCATCATGACGACGGCCACGACGAGGAAGGATATCAGCGCTGTGACTATCGCCTTGCCGGTCGAGAAGTCCAGCGCCTGCCGGATCGCCACCACACCAGCGATTGCCTGCCAGATTGCCACGACGAAGAGCGCCATCACTCCCAACACGGGCAGCAGGCCGAAGAGCGCCAGTACCCCGGGTGATTGGGCGAAGCCGAGCGTGCGGAGGAGTTCGCCCCAGTCGGCCGTGCCGCCGAACAACTTCGTCCCGACGATCATCGTCACGCCCGACCAGAGCAGCCAGCCGGCGATGGCGCCTATGACCCCGAATATGATCCCCGCGGACCCGCGGTTCATGTTCCCGATGCCCTGGCAGATGGCGACGATGATGACGACGGTCAGCGCCTGTCCAGTTGCCGTGCGATCAGCCTCGACAGCCTCGTAGGTTGGCACATCGAGCATGGCCGCGCCACGCATGCGGTCGGTGATGGTCGCGCTCATGTCTACTCCGGGAAGCTGGGAGAATGGACGGATTGGGAAGAAGGCAGCCTCCCGCCGCGGCGCATCCACGCCGGGGGAGTGCCGCTGGAGTCACGCGGTCAGTTCATGCCCGGCAGCATGCCTGTAAACCAGAGAAATGCCCGCCCTGCTGCACGAGCGATGCCGGCCCGCGTCGCAGTCAACCTCTTTCCCGATCAGACTGCGCTTCGCGGCGCACCTGGGCCATCACCCGTTCCAGATCCTGCTCGGCGCGCTGACGCTCGTCGGCGGTCCACTGTTCCTGGGCGGACATCTCGCGGATGCGCGAGAGCATCTCGTCCACGAGGGTGCGCAGGGCGTCATTCACGCGACGGTCGGTCTCGATCGAGCCGGTGGATTCATCTGTCATCAGGGAAGGTCTGGAGTGAATCGCCAGGGACGCGGAAGACGGGCTGTCAGGCGGTCACGTACCCGGGCTGCTCGCGCAGTATGCGCAGGTGTTCTCGCTCGTGGCCGGCAATGATATAGGCGAGGGCGCGCGCTGTCACGGGCTGTCCGCTGGCCGTCACCACTCGCGCGAGAGCCCGGGCATCCAGTCCGGCAAAGAGGGCGATGGTGGCGGCGCGGACGGCCGCCAACTCCGACAGGATATCGTCCAGTGACCGGTTTCCGGCTCCGGCCACTCGCACGTACTCATCCTGATCGAACGAGGCAAGCGCGGTCGCGTCACCACGGGCTGCGCGTAGCGCCCGGTAGGCCATCACCCTCTCGGTGTCGGCCAGGTGTTGCAGCACATCCTTGCCGCTCCATTTACCCTCTGCGTATGGCCTGCCTGCTCGTTCCTCGCCGAGCGTCGTGGCCAGACGCTGGACATCAACCGACTGTTCGGCGAGCTGGGAGAGGAGGTCCCCGTCCGGCACGGCGGCCACATAGCGGTGATAGTAGGTCGAATACTCCTCGGTACCGGGGCGTTCAATGGTCATGGTTGGCGAGTGGGGCAGGAAGAAGTACTGCGCAGTCAAGAAACCGACCGATCAGGTCACGATCCACGCTCCGGCATCAGGATCCGGATTCGAAGTCGGCAAGCACCCGGGCAAGGGCAGCAGCGTCCATCCGGTGCCCGCCCACAAAGGTACTGAGGGTTGTCGGAATCCGGTGCCCACGCAACCGCTCCAGTTGTGCAGTCAGGCGAGCGGCGCTGCTGAAGCGGTCGTGATCCCCCATGACCAGAGCCAGCGTCTCTCCGGAAAGCCGATCACGCAGCGTATCCAGCGGGAGATCATCGGGCACCGCCCCTCCCCAGAGCACCAGTCGGCGCACGGGCGAAACGCCCAGCGCAGTCCAGCGGCTGGCGGTGGCAGCACCCTGGGAGAAGCCCAGAACGCCAAGTTTGACATTGGCGCTGTCCAGTCCATCTGCTACCCGCGTCCAGACCGTGTCCAGGAAACCGACGTGATCGTTGATCTCGGCCAGGCGATCCTCGCGCGTCATCCAGCTCGCTCCCACGCGCGACTGCGCATGAGCGGTTACATCGCTGCTCACGTAGAAACGAGACAGTGCCTCGGGGGCCACGAAGAGCCGTTGCGGGCTGATGGCGGCGGTGAAGTTGCGAATGAATCGCGCCGCCAGTTGGCCGTACCCATGGAGCACAACCCAGCACTCGCGCACCAGCGGAGACGGGGTACCGAGCACGAAATAGCGCGCCGCCCGGGTGGTGGTAAGATGGTGCTCATGGGGCTGGCAAGTCGGATCTGACGCTGCGCCGTCAGTCGATGACTCCGGATCCGCCAATGACTCCGCGCTCACCGTTGAACCCTCAGTCGCGCCGACTGGCTCGGAAGGCGTGTTGGAGTTCACTGACAGCTTCCTCAGTGCCTACCGCGCGAAGCACGTTCCGGAACCAGTGCAGCCAGGGTCTTCCCGGCAGACCCAGCGAACCGGTGGAGCAGCCGCATGCCAGCCGCCATCATCCGGCCCAGCGGCCCCCCGGTCGCCGGTCGTGCAGCGCGGCCTCCATTGGGAGGAGGAGGAGGCGTGGCCACTCCGACGGCAGTAGGAGGATTGCGATCTGGCGGCCCGAGCGAGCCAGAGGCCTGTGGTACGGGCTGGAATCGGTCGACCATGGCCATCTCCGGCTGAGCCTGCGAAAGTCACACTGGAACCGGTCAACAGTTGATGAAAGTATACCGCTTGCAACCGACGCTACGCCAGAGGAGTGCCGTCGACAGGGACCGCACCAGCAGCTCCCGCCCGTCGGGTCAGTCGGCCAGCTCGATGGTAAAGTACAACGTCGCTTCCGGATGCTCTGGAGAGCGATCCCACTTCTCCTGCTCGCGACGCATCCCCTTGATCACCGCCTCGCCTGCGCGACCAACATCCAGCGGTAGCGCGAAGGAACCGGAGTGGGCGAGAGAGCGAGCTCGGGCACCAGAATTGAAGCGTACCCAGCAATCCCAGGCTGTCACACGCTGGCCGGCGGCGACGAATTGCCTGACTGCCAGCTCCGCATCGTCGAGCAGGAATGCCAGCTCGTGAGCCGACTGCGTTCGCCCGGCGAGTTCCGGCGTGAGCAGCGCCAGGTGGCGGGAAAGGGACGCTGGCGAATCGCCTGAGGGTGACATCAGATGGATCGATCCAACAGGATCATCAGAGATGTGCGACCGGTGCTGGCTGGCCCGGAGCCCCATGCAGGACGGGCATGGCCGCCACCGCGCTGGCCAGCGCCTCGGGTAGTTCAGCGGCACCACGAACGGAGAAACTGAGGTCGCGCAACAGGCCGTCACGCAGCGCGTATAGCCAGCCGTGCACGGAGAGTGATTGTCCGCGCGCCCATGCCGCCTGCACCACCGTTGTTCGACAGACGTTGGCGGCCTGTTCGATCACGTTGAGCTCGCACAGTCGGCTGATGCGGTCGGCCTCCTCAGGGATGGAGTCCAACTCCGAACGATGACGAGCTGCCACATCCTGGATATGTCGCAGCCAGTTGTCGGCCAGTCCCAGTGGGTCGCCGCGGAGGGCCGCCTGGACACCACCACAGCCATAATGTCCGACGACCATGACATGGCGCACCTTCAGAACTTCCACCGCGTACTGGAGCACCGACAGGCAGTTCAGATCGGTGTGAACGACGACGTTGCCGATATTGCGGTGGACGAACAACTCTCCCGGCAGGAGTCCCACGATCTCATTCGCGGGCACGCGGCTGTCGGAACAGCCGATCCACAGGTGTCGCGGCTCCTGCTGCTGCGCCAGGATCGTGAAGAAATCGGGTTGGCGGGCCACCAACCGGGCGGCCCAGGCGCGGTTGTTGGCGAAGAGCTCGGGGAGTTGTCGCATCAGGATTGACCGGGGTTCGGCCGGTTCAGCGACCGGCGGTTGGTGCCTGCATGGTGACGCTGAACACGGTCCGCGAAGTGGCGATGGGGCGGCGCTGTTGCGCCTGGATTCCTCTCACTCGGTCGGCGCGGTACCGGTCCAGCGCCGGCCCGCCGTGCGCACGCCGAAGACGCCGCGCACGAGGAAGAAGAAAGCGAACCCGCCGTCCAGCCACCATGAGTCGGTGAGTGGACCATTCGACGACCAGAGCGGCCGCAGAGCCACGAACGCGCCAAGCCCGATCATGATAACGCCTATTGCGGTTGTGATACGGGTACGCGCGGAGGTTGCCATCGGCAGTTGAGTCATGAAGCTGGGGACGGGCCACCAACCTTGGAGAGGGCGCCAGGGTGGCGCTGGCCGGAAAATGCGGACGAAGACCGCTGGTCGCAACGGCGATCCGGTTGCGAGAGCGGGCTCCGGGGGTGTCAACTGCTCACTGCACCCGCACCAGTTCCACGTCGAAGACAAGGATCGAATTGGCCGGGATGCCAGTCCTTGCCTGGTTGCCATAGCCCAGCGAGGGTGGGATGATGAGACGCCGCTTGCCGCCCTCCTTCATCCCGATCAGCCCCTCGTCCCAGCCCCGGATCACCGCACCGACGCCAATCATGGGCGAGATCGGGTTGCCGCCGACGCTGGAATCGAACTGCGAGCCGCTGGGAAGCCAGCCAGTGTAGTGCACCGTGGCGGCGGAACCTGCCACGACGGGGTCGCCGGTGCCGATGATGATGTCCTTCGTGTACAGGCCTGAACTGGACACAGTCATCTCGGCCAGATTCACACCCAGCGCTGGAGCGAAGACTGTCTCGCTGATCACCGGTACAGGTGCGGTGACCTTGTTGACCGAACAGGCGGTGGCGGACAACAGGACGAGCGCACCAAGCACAGCTACTGAGGATAGACGCATGATTCACTACGTTCGGGTTATGACGACGACCGGAGTTCACACCTCCGTACCCTCAAGGTAACAACGCGGCGGTGGGGGTAGCAGCATGTGGAACGGCCAGACGCCGGAATGCGCGTCCGGGCTGTCACGCCGAGGGACCCAGGTCCACCAACGGCCCGAGGTCGAACCGCGCGACGTCGGGTTGGGCGGCCGCCCAGGCGATGACCGCCTCACGATCGGCGTGCGTCGCCTGCCCACCGTCGCGGGTGACTGTGAAGCGGCCAGGGACGGCCGGGCTGGCCTCGGCGACAAGCCCGTCGGGTTCGGCGACCTCCTCCACGAAACGGACATGGATCGCCGCCACGTCAGCGCCGCCCGTCGCTTCCAGCACGACATCGAATCCGAACTGCGGACAGGCAGAACTCATCTCGCCTCCATCCTGGGCCGGATGCCTGGAACGGCCGGTATCATGCCTCGTTCGCGATGGTCTCCAACGTCTCCCACCGCTCGGTGAGGCTGGCAATCTCCTCGTCCAGGGCCGCCAGGCGTTCCTTCACCTCCACCGTGGCGTCACCGTCGCGCAGCAGCTCGGGATCGGCGAGGGAGAGGTAGAGGCGAGTTCGATCCGCCTCGAGGCCGTCGATACGGTCAGGCAGCGACTCGAGTTCGCGCGCTTCGTTGTAGTTGAGCTTGCGTGGCCGACCCGGGCTCGTCGGGCGCCCGGTCACCGTGGAGGGCTTCGCGGCGTTCCGGGCACGAACCGGCGGCGGCGAGGCAGGCACGGCAGCCGTGCGCTGACGCAGCCAGTCGCTGTATCCGCCGACGTATTCACCTACCCTGCCGTCGCCCTCGAACACCAGTGTGCTGGTGACGACGCTGTCCAGAAACGCTCGGTCGTGGCTGACCAGGAGCAACGTTCCGGAGAAGTCCAGAAGCAGCTCCTCCAGCAGGTCGAGCGTCTCGATGTCGAGGTCGTTGGTGGGCTCGTCGAGGATCAGGAGGTTGAAGGAGCGTGTGAACAGCCGCGCCAGCAGCAGCCGGTTGCGCTCACCCCCAGACAAAGCCCTCACCGGCGTACGCATGCGCTCAGCCGGGAACAGGAAGTCTTCCAGGTAGCTGATGACGTGCTGCCGCCCGCCCGCCCGATCCACATGATCAGCACCGTCGGCGATGCTGTCGTGGACCGTCCGTTCGGGGTCCAACTGCTCCCGAAGCTGGTCGAAATAGGCGATCTCGAGGCCGGTGCCAAGACGCACGGAGCCGGAATCAGGCTCCAGTTCGCCCAGCAACAGGCGGAGGAGAGTGGTCTTCCCGGAGCCGTTGGGGCCAATGAGTCCAACGCGTTCGCCACGCATGATCGTCGTCGTGAAATCGCGTACGATGACCTTGTCACCGCGAGAGAAGCTGACATCGCGCGCCTCGGCTACCAGCCGCCCCGAACGCTCTGCCTCCTGCGCCTGCATCCGGACCGTGCCCATCTGCTCGCGTCGCGCGGCACGCTCCGCACGCAACGCCTCGAGCCCGCGCACACGTCCCTCGTTGCGGGTGCGTCGGGCCTGGATCCCGGTCCGTATCCACACCTCCTCGCGCGCCAGCTTCCTGTCGAACTCCGTTCGCTCCCGCGTCTCGCTGGCCAGCGCGGCTTCCTTCCGCTCGAGGTAGGTGTCGTAGTCCGTCCCCCAATCCACCAGCATTCCGCGGTCCAGCTCCACTATGCGCGTCGCCAGTCGCCTCAGGAAGGCTCGATCATGCGTGACGAAGATGAGGGTCAACGCTCGATCGATCAGGAAGTCCTCCATCCAGGCAATCGCGTCGATGTCCAGATGGTTCGTCGGCTCGTCGAGCAGGAGCACGTCGGGCTCGCCCACCAACGCCCGTGCCAGCAGAGCCTGTCGCTTGCGCCCCCCCGACGCGGCTGCGAAGGCCGCGTCGGCATCGAGTCCAAGGTGGAGTAGCACGGTATCCACACGGTTCCGGACCTGCCAGCCGTCGGCCAGGTCGAGCGCCTGATGGAGCCGTCCGAGTTCGCGAAGTGCTGCATCATCAGAGGTCGCGCCCACCCGGTGGCTGGCCTGATGGTAGCGCGTCAGCAGGCGACCGGTCTCGCCCAGACCAGCGGCGACGACGTCGAACATGGTGCCATCGATGTCATCAGGCACGTCCTGCTCCAGGCGGCTGACGGTGACGCCACTCTGCCGCACCACCTCGCCGCTATCGGGTCGGAGTGTACCGTCGAGCAGCTTCATCACCGTGCTCTTGCCGGTGCCATTCCGACCCAGCAGGCAGACGCGCTCGCCCCGCTCGATGACGAAGTTCGCGCCCTCGAGGAGTGGCGGACCTCCAAAGGCAATACCGACATCCTTCATCCCCAACAGCGCCATGTCGAACCCACTCCAGTGAAGTTACGTGACCGGATGACGGCGCTGGCTCGCGAATGGATCGGGAATGGACACTAGCTCGCCGATGCCTGCTCCTTGCCGAGCGCCGTCTGTACCTCAGCCAATCGGCGCTCGCGCTCCTGCAGCCGTCCTCGGAACTCCGCATTGTCTGTGTGATGAATCTCGGAACGCAATTCGGTGAGCGTCGCGCTCAGCAGCGCGCGCAACTCATCTGCCTGATCGGCGGTAAGTCTGAGTTCCATGATCCCTCCTGGATCTGCGCCCTCGACGCGGATACGCGGCCTCGAAGTCACATCAGCCATCTGGAAGGTGACGGGATGGCCGACAGTTCTCAACGGCAGGCCGGCGCCGGACGAAGAGAATCATCACGAGCCATGGGCGTCACGGTGAGCGATTGTACGAGCGCCGGTTCGGTCGGAGCCAGGGTGATGGCCACTCGCAGGTCGCCATCCCTGCAACGCATGCGCCAGCGGCCGCGGAGAGCGTTCTCCGCCACCATGGTCCCCTCCATACGGCAATCGCCACCGGCGGCAGTCTGCAGCCTCTCGATCTCACTTCTCCGGCGATCCTTCGATCTATCGAGGTAGAGGTTCATCGCCGCAAGACTATCCGCCAGCGCATCGTCCCAACCGGTCACCAGCCGGGCTACCTGCTGCTGTCGCGCCGTGAGGACCGGCGCAGGCTGAGTCATGCGCGGCTCCAGTGCCCCGGTGCGCGCCAGCAGCTCGAACGCCTGCTCTGTCACCCCACCCCAGGGAGTGTACGTGACGTTGCCGAGCGCGATGATTCCGACTCCGTAATCCGGAAGCCAACGCATGTACGAACCGAAGCCTGGCAGGCCCCCACTGTGTGAGACGGCGGTGGGAAAGAGACATGACTGGCGGACACCGAGGCCGTAGCCATAACCGCCGGCGCTCAGCGTGATCGTACCACCCTCGGCGCCGCCCGATGCCGTGGCACCGTTGTAGCGAACCACCTGCTGCATCTCACGCCGCGAGGCTCGGCTCAACGGCCCATCCTGGGCGCCGTCGCGTGCCGGCCATGCGTCGAGCATGAAGCCCACCCAGCGGCCCAGGTCGCTGATCGAGGTCAACATCCCGCCCATCGGGCCGAACGCGCCGTCGGGTAGTTGGGCTTCCTCCAGCCAGGTCTCGTCCTGCCAGCGATAGCCGTGCGCCAGACGACTGGGTGGCACCTCGGCAGCCTGGAGCGTGGTGGAAGTCATGCCGAGGGGCTGCAGGACATGCTGGGCGACGTAGCGCGGGTATGGCATGCCGGAGACATTGGCAACCACACGGCCAAGGATGGCGAAGCCGAAATTGGAATATTCGTAGCCCGTGCCCGGCGCGGTGGAGAACGGAATTCCGCCGCTCATGAGCCGTGTCATCTCCTCGTCGGTCGCGGCGAGCTGCTGATCGCCCCAGGGATTGTCCTCCGGAAAGCCTCCAGAGTGCGAGAGAAGCTGCCTGATCGTTATGCGCGGGGAGTCACTGGTCGGATAGCGCAGGGAGGCGAGTTCGGGAACGTAGCGCTCCACCGGGTCATCGAGCGATAGCCGGCCGGCATCGCGCAACTGGAGGACTGCCACTGCGGTGAAGCTCTTCGTCATGGAAGCAATGCGAAACACGCTTGCGCTGTCCACGCGCACTCGTGGTGACAGTTGGCGGTAACCGACCACCCCGGTGTGCGCCAGCGCCCCGTCCACGACGATGCCGTATGCGATACCCGGAACGTGCGACCGCTCGGCGAAACTGCGCATCAGCTCGTCGATGGCTGGAAAGGCGGCGGCCAGGCGCTGGGTTCGCTGGGCGTCGACGAACGCCGGCGGGGGAGCCTTGCTGACAGTAGAGGCTGGCTGTGCCGCCGCCAGCACTGGTACGAGCAGGACGCTCGTCAACGCGAAGGCGAGTGACAGGCCGGTGAACATGCGACCGGGTGAATGAAGAGGGGCTCTCCTCTGTTCCGGCAGGGCTCTCGCCTCCCTGGTCGCCTCCATCATTCGAGACAGGTCAGATCCGCGCTCCATCGGGTTCCTCGTCATGCTGATCAAAGGGTGGTCGGGACCGGCCGTGCCGGCGGCAATCGGAGGTCCGTGAGCCTCGTGCTCCTCCGCTGCCCGGGTGGCGAGGAGCGTCGTGCGCCCGACCGCATGGTAACGCCTGGAAACCCTGACAGATGAGTGCACCGTTGTTGCGGGTGCGGGACGATCAGCGAACATGTCAGCGAGTCCGCTGCGCCCCGATATTCCGTCCCGATACAGCCTCGCGCAAGTGGACGGGCCAGGCAGCATCGCCCCGACCGACGGCAGCCGGTCCTCGCAATGCTGCGGGAGCGATGTGAATCGGTCTTCTCGCGCCTCCCTTCCGACGTGAGCCAGGGCATCATCCGTGCACGATTGCTAAATTGGGGGCAAGCCCGGATGCTGCGCGGCCGAGTACTGCCTTGCATCTGTTCATGATCGCCGTATCAGAACCATGAGATTCGGATGCAACAGAGACGGATCCTGCTCGTTTGCGACGACTCCGGTGTAGCTGGTGAGCTCGAGGGGCAACTGGCATCGCTGGGCCATGAGACGGTTGCCATTGCCAGGTCCGGGGGCGAGGCAATCGACATGTCGGTGGAACTCGCGCCGGACGTGGTGCTGCTGGATGGCGCCATCAGTTCGGGGGTTCAGCCCGGTGCGCGAACCAGTGCCCGATCGGGAAGCGACCGCGGGCCGCTGGTAATGCTGCTGCCCGGGGTGAACAGGGACAGTCCGACTGGTTCGACGCAGGCCGGCCCGGGACCTCGGATGTCGTTCAGCGACCACCAGCTGCAGAATGGCATCGAGATGGCGCTCTCCCTTCGAGACGCAGCAGGGTCGGGACGTGCATTCGACGACCGATTCTTCGAGATCTCGATCGACATGCTCTGCATTCTGAACTTCGATGGCTACTTCTCGAAGCTCAATCCTGCCTGGGAGCGGACTCTGGGCTTCAGCCGCGAAGAACTGATGTCGCGTCCGTTCATCGAGTTCGTCCATCCTGACGATCGCCAGCGGACGCTGGAGCAGAATCGCCGCTCCAGGCAGGGAGAGCAGTCTCTCGGTTTCGAGAATCGATACCTCTGTCGGGACGGCACGTTCAGGTGGTTCCACTGGAATGCCGCTCCCGACCATGCCGGCGGCATGATCTACTCCATGGCCCGGGATGTGACAGCACGGAAACTGGCAGAGGAGGACAGGGACCAACTGGTGAGGGAACTCCAGGGCGCGCTCGCCGAAGTGCGGGCACTCCGGGAGATCCTTCCCATCTGCTCCTACTGTCGCAAGATCCGCGATGACAAGGACTACTGGCAGACCGTGGAGAGTTACATCTCCGAGCACACCAGGACCAGATTCAGCCACGGCATCTGCCCGAGCTGCATGGAGTCGGAGCTGGGCTCCATGAGCCACGAGGCGGGCAAGGAATGAAGCATCACGCAGCCGGCGGCACTCGGCTCGTCTGTTCGAGCCCTGACACCGAACGAGCCAGGGTCGACAACGATCGAGTCCTGGCCCCGGGCACTCAACACCTGACGACGGAGGATCGACGATGTCGCGCGCATTTCTGAGGGAGGACGCGGAGGGCGAGATGCCCCGTCGCCATTACGATCTTCCTGACCGGGACGATCCCGGCTACGACAGGGCGGCCGCTCGTGCCTTGCTGCAGGCCGCTCGGGTGAGCGAGACGCAGTTGGCCGAGCGCGCGACGGGCTACTACTGGGGCGAGCCGCGCCTGTATCCGTACGTCGAGGAGCTCCTGGCTGAGGCTGAACTGGTGCAGGACGACCGACTGGAGCAGCTTGCCCGGCGATTCCTGCGCTGAGCATTGTCACGCCGATTCCAACGATGCGTGCCGACCTGGCCGTCGGGTCATGGTTGGCGGCTGATCCCGCTGGCGGAACGCTGTCAGACCCGGGAAGGCAGTTGGTAGGTGAGTTGGGCAAAGTCGGCACTCAGTGCCTGGGCACTGATCAATCGAAGCGCCGGCGACGCGATACGGCGTGGCAGCAGGGGCGCACCGCCGCCGAGCGTGACCGAGGCGACGGTGATGATCAGCTCATCGAGCAGGCCGTGGTCGTGAAACTGGCCGACCAGTTCTCCTCCGCCTACGATCCAGATATTCCTCCCCGCCGACTCTCCCGCCATCTGCTCATGCACCGGACGAACGTCGCCGCGAACGAAGCGGATGTCCGCGTCGTCAACCCTGGGCAACTCACGAGATGTGAAGACCCACGTCGGCTGCGTGTAGGGCCACGGTTGAGCCGGTTGGCCCTCCGGCGCGATCACGTGCGCGAGGAGCCACTCGTACGTGGTGGAGCCCATCGCGACTGCACCGACGTCTGCGATGAACGCCTCGTATCCTCCTACGGCTGAGTCACTGAACTGGAGGAGCCAATCGAGCGAGTTGCGCTCATCTGCGATGAACCCGTCGATACTCGATGCGGTGTAGTACTGGGTCTTCATGAGCGGTATCCTCCGTCGGGTCGTGCATCCAAGCTCGCCAATCGGGCGGGAGATGGAAAGCAGTGTTTACCCTGCGGAGGCAGAGATGCGCGGATCGTCATTCCCGCGGAGGTGGAGCCGCATGTCGTCATTCCCGCGGAAGCGGGAATGACGACGCTGTCGGGTAAGCTTTCGCGGGAATGACGTCAATACCGCGTACGTCACTCGATCTGAAGTGCCACCGGACTCGTCAGGTGAGATCCTTGACGACGGTGGAGACGCCGCTGGACTTGGCCGACTCGATCGCGCCATCTCGCAGGGCCGGGGTGTCGTGCATGAGGCTGGTGCCGATCACCTGATGATTGACGGCCTTGAGATTGAAGTAGTGCTTGCCGTTGCTGGCTTCCTTCCGGTCGTATCGAGTATCGTCGGCGCAGTTCGCCTGGACGGACGCGATCCCATTCCTTGCGGAGTCGCTGGCACGGTACAGCTCGCTACGCAGGATCGTCTCCTCGTCTGCCGACTTGAGCACGAAATACCATTGGTCATCTGTGCTCCTGCTCATCTCGTACCAACCAATCATGTCGTTCTCCTGGTAAAGCTGTGGGAACAGGTCCAATCCCACCGTCGCCGGAGCGTGCCATGACGTCGGGGGCTCTCCCCCTGACTGATGCAAGCCCGGGGCCTGCCGTTCCGTTCGCTGTTTTCCGGAATCCGCTCTGCAGATCGTGCCTCGATGGGTTCCACCATCTGGCAACGCGCGAATCGGATAGCACGGTGGGGTCCGCCGCGTAACGCGTGCTAGAGGACCGCGCGGACGGCATCAACCTTCCGATACCCGTCTCGAGGGAGACGGGAAGGGATCTCGAGGCCGGGCAGAACGGAACGATGGAGCTAGAAGGCGAGCATCTGAGTGAACTTGAGAATCACGCTCCGACCTGGTGCCACAGACTGCAGTGGCCCACCGGGCTGGAGCGCCACGGGACTCGTGAAACGTTGCTCGTTATAGACCAGGAACAGGTCGCTCAGGGGGTGGTGAATCAGGTTGAAGCGCACATTCGCGTTCAGCAGGTGGCGCTCCGGGTCGTACTGTGAGAGCGCGTCGAGGAACATGTTCGTCGTGAACGAGTAGTTCGCGCGGGTCGTGACGAGTGTCGACGTGAAGCTGGCATCGGGCTGGTCGAGCTCCGCGTCGGTGCGCTGGAGGCCGACCGCCATGTTGAAGCGGAAGCTGGGCCTGACAGTGACGGTTCCCTGCACCGTACGCTGGCTCCCGCTCCACAGCCCGCCCGCTATCCCTGTAAAACTGGCCGAGATGAGTCGGCTGGCGTCTGTCTGTCCCCTGACCTGCCACTCCGTCCATCCATACGAACCAGCAGGAATCGGATCGATGTCACGGTTGATGCGAAACGGCGCCTTGATACGCTCGAAGCGCGGGTTTGCCGAGAACTCCACATAGCCACCGTTGTTGAGGAAGAAGGTGTTGCCCGTGTGCAGGTTCTTCCCCACCATCTGGCCGTTCAGGTCCTCGTAGTAGTTCCAGACGATGTGCGGGTGTAGCTCACGAACGCCCCTCCTCTGCAATGCTGCCGGACGGGGCCGAACGCCCAGGTCGACCATCCACTTCCTGACGCCTGTCCGTCGGTAGTAGCCCATCTCATCGTTGAAGCCGTCACCCAACTGCATCGCGCCGCCCTTCACGTGCAGGAAGTTCCCCTCCCGGTTCAGCGTCGACCGCCAGGCATACTGACCGCTCTCGATTCCAGGCGTGTCGGTACGAAGTGCGTAGGAGTTCCAGTCGATCCTGCCGAAGAACCGGAAGTTTGCGTCCACGCCGTAGACGCGGTTGTAGTTGTCCCCCGAGCGAGTGGACTGCTTGTTCATGGCGATGACGCCGATATCGGAACCCTCGAACAGGTTCCGACGCAGACGCAGCACGGAGAAGTTGGTGGCCACAGCGCCCGGCGCATCCCGAGTCTGGATGTCGAGCAGGCCCACCGTCATGCCCGCGACCCTCCCGGTCAGCCGCGCGCCACCCAGGATGGGGATCTCGTGTCCACTGCCGTCGAGCCCGATGCGCCGGCTGAAGAAGAGCAGCAGGTCCTCGTCGGCGGTGGGGGCCAGCGTCGTACGATTGTTGCGCGCCGCATCGCCCACGTAGAAGATGCCCGAGTTTTCCAGAAAGAATTCCCGCTTCTCGGGAAAGAACTGGCTGAACTGCGTGAGGTTCACCTGCTGCTCGTCGGCCTCTGCCTGGGCGAAGTCGGGGTTCGCGGTGAGGTCGAGCGTCAACCCCGGCGTGACCCCGTACTTGAGGTCGGCGCCCACATCGGCGTTCTGCCTGAAATCGGTGCCGCCCGTCTCACGTAGCGTGCTGGCCGCCACGTACGGCTTGATGCGCAGGTCCCGCCCACCGGTCGCGCCGCTCAACCCGGTCAGATCTCCGGCGAGCGACACACGGGCCAGATTGTAAGCGCGAGGCACCGGCGACCAGAAATCGATCTCGTTCTTCCGTCGGATACGTCGACTGAAGTTGATCCCCCATGCGTCACCCGCGGTCGGGTCGAAGCGGAGGGCACGGAAAGGGATCGCCATCTCCACCGTCCAACCATCAGCGACGCGCTGGGTGCGCACCTCCCACATGGCGTCCCAGCTCGTATTGATCTCGCGCCCTTCATTGGCCACCTGTCGGTCGGAGCGTGCTCCTTCCGGATTGGTGATGAAGATGTAGCCATTCCGACGGTCGCCGAAGGTGTCCAGCAGGACCTCGAAGGAATCCTGGTTGTCCTCCTTGAAGTCCTTCCGGATGTCGTTGACGATCAGCGCATCCGGCGCGCTGTCATGCAGGTAGGCCGCGATGTAGAGGGCATTGTCGTCGAACGCGACCTGAACCACCGTGCGCTCGCTGGCCGCAGCGCCTTCCTGCGGCTCGCTCTGCACGAAATCACTGGACGTTGGCGCATCCCGCCAGATCTGGTCATCCAGGACGCCATCCATGCGCGGTGCACTCGCTACGCGCGCGGCGGCAATCACCCGCCTCTCATCGACCCCGTGCCTGGAGGCAGGGGAGACGCGGGGAGGCTCTGCCCGCCTGCTTCCTGTGGATGTCGCGCCCTGCTGAGCGGCGAGGGAGAGCGGCACGAGTGCCGCCCCGAGCAGGATGATCGCGCAGGAGCGACGGAGAATCGACAAGGGGAACCGGGGTTGAGGCACGGGGGTTCTGCCGGAACGTGTGCACTCCCGACCCCGAGCATGCCTCGTGTCGCGAACTGCGTCGCACCGAATCATGGCGAGAAATAGCGAACGCAAGTGGTGCCCGCAAGAACGCCGTTCGTCGATTCGAGCGCGACATGAACCGAAGCTGCGAATCAATCTCCCAGCGGCGACCGACGCCGTTCCATCGGAGATCGCCGTTCATCGGGGAGAGCATTGATCACCGGGTGGCGTCCGTCAGGGTCCCGGGGCGCCTACTCCGAGGTCCCGGCGCCAGGGTAGCCGCCTTCCAGGATCGGCAAGTTGGCTCGCCGTCGTACCAGCGATGACACGCTTGGCTCCGTCCACCAGGCCGTAAATGTCCCAGATCAGCACGCCTCGCACGCGGCCGTCCCTGAGGTAATAGATCACACCGCGCTTGTATGGGATCTCCCAGTACGTGACCATCTCCAGCCGTGAATCCACCTCACCGACAGCTTCGTAGCCCATCTCGAACATGTCCGAGTAGAAGAAGGGCAGATGTTCATATGACACCGTTCGTCCTGCCATCGCTACGCCTGCGTGAGCACCCATACTGTTGGCGCTGTCCTCATGCTCCACACGCCGCCACTGATTGAGCGAAGGGTTGAGGATGCAGGCGACGTCTCCGGCAGCATAGATATCGGGATTGCTTGTGCGCAGCGACGCATCGACTCGAATACCATTCTCCACGGTGAGGCCGGCGGCCTCGGCCAACTCGACATTGGGTTGAACTCCGATGCCGGCGACTACACCGTCTGCGATGATCTCCCGCTCGTCTCCGGTATGGACGTCGCGAACCTTCAAGACCGGCTTTCCAGAGCGCGATTCGCAGCCAGTCACTCTCGCCCCAGCGACCACTTCGACTCCCTTCTCGCGATAGAAAGCATTCAGCGACCTTGCGAGTTCCACCGGATAGAGCTGGCTCCCGATGAACTCATCGGGGAAGATCAACGTGACTCTCTTGCCATTCATCGCCAGGGCCGCTGCGACCTCCGAGCCGATGAATCCACCGCCAATGACGGCGAAGTGGTTGCCACGCTCAGCCAGGGCGCGAAGTCGCTGGTAATCATCCACCGTGCGGAAGTAGATGATCTGATCCTTCCCGAACGGAAGTGTTCTCGGCCTGCATCCGGTCGCAAGCAGCAGCTTCTCGAAATCGTAGACAACGCCGCGGTCGTCAGTCACCCGCTTGTTCCGCACGTCGAGCCCACTCGCTGTGCGGCCCTGGTAGAACGTTACGGCTGCGTCATCTGCCGTCCGCCAGATGCTGTTCAGAGGTGTTCCCTTCCATAGCGCCTTGGATAGCGGCGGACGGTTGTAGGGGGGATGCGGTTCGGATGCGATCACCCCGATCGAACCACCCCGGTCAACTTCCCGGATTCCAGTGATTGCGGCGGCGGCAGTCATCCCTCCGCCAACGATCAGGTAGCTGAATCTGTTCGGCATTCCACCACCCGGGAGAACCGGACATCGTGCATCACCCAGGCCGAGCGCACAGCCGCTCGTGAGTGTACCTGGACTGATATGAGTGCTGCCTGGCGGCTTTGTCAATCGTCATGGTCCCAACGAGACCGATCAGTTCATCGGTCCCGGAGTCCGGCACCACTGAGATCGTCAGGTGGGGCGTCTCGCAGTCCATGATGCCGTAGTGCTGGAGGATAGAAGTTCCCTTCCGTCCGGCTGCTAGCGTACCGCTTGCCTTCTCGATCGCAACGTAGCCGGCCGAGCCTCTCACGCTCCTGGCTGTCCGTGACCTCGCGCCGAGCGCGCCGCGACTGATATGTTCCGGATGTACCGGCTCTGATAACTCACGGGAGGAAGTCCACCATGACCTACGGGCTGGTGCTGCTGGCTGCGCTGATGTTCGGCCTCTACAACGTGTTCATCAAGATTTCCGCCGATCACATCCAGGCCGTGCTCGGCGCAGTGGTCCTCCAGTTCGTGGCCGCGTTCATAGGGTTGGCCATGTTGTCGTATCTTCACTTTGCCACACCAACCGCCCTGACGGTCACCAACCGCGGCCTGCTGCTCTCGGCGCTGGCCGGAGTGGCGATCGGGCTGGTGGAGATCATCAGCTTCGTCATCTACGGACGCGGCATGGCCGTGGCTCTCGGCAACCCGCTCATAGTGGGCGGCTCGCTGGTGGTGACGACCGCAGTCGGTTTCGTGCTGCTGCGGGAGGAGCTCACCCCGATCCAGTTCGTGGCCATCGGGCTCGTTCTGCTAGGCATCGCGTTGCTCGCCTGGAGCGCCAACCGCTGAACGTGAACGGGCGCCCCTCTTCATTGATCCCGGCAACAGGCACGGCACCACGACCTCGGGACCCGCCCCGATCTCGCACGGAGATCGAGGGCCAGAGTCCCTGGAATGAGCATCCTGACCTTCTCCGGCCTGACGACGGCCATGTCGCGTGATGATCCGGCGCCGCCGCTTGAGACCCTCGCGTACGGATCGACGTCAGACGGCGCGTCGCGCGTAGGACTCGAGCGCTCCGCAGGTCGGGCAACGCATGGTGGTCACCGGAATCAGTTCCTGCTTGTCGATTTTCAGCCCCTGCCAGAAAGTGGTGTCCGGCGTCCCGGACACCCACTGTTCCTGCAGCGAGCCGCCGTACGTCGCGTCCAGAATCAGCCCCGGCTCCATTGGAGTTCGACAGCGGAGGCATTCGATGGCCTGCTTCATCCTTTCTTCTCCAATTCAGCGCTCATCCCACGTCGCCAGCCGAGGGGCCTCCGCGCAACAGCGCCGAGTCGGAACTCTCCGTCAACCAGGCGCAGGATGACGGCCGTGTTGACGTCACAATTCGCCACGGCCAGTTGAAGCACACCGGCAGCTATCGTCGGCATTCCTGGCCCCGGCCGCGTCAATCCGGCCCTGGAACCCGGATCCCGTCCTTATCGATACCGCTCCATCAACTCGTCGAGCGCCCTGCTACCCGGGCAGAGTCGCTCGAAGGGCAGGTCATGGAGCGGCTCGGCCGGCAGCTTCAGCTCGTCGCACATTTCCTGGCTGCTCCCCTCGTCGACAAACAGTAGTCCCGTCGCGATCTCGCCGCGCGCCTGGCAGGCGCGCACGTGGGCATATGCCGCGGCGCGATCGGTGGGGTCGTACCCCGCGGTGGCGGGCCGGAGCCGTAGCAGGCTGCCGTCGTGCATCGACACGTCGATCACCGCCCCGTTGCTGGGCGCGATGTCGATGGCATGCTTCAGCGGGACGAAATCGGTGGCCACCGCCTCGACCTCGTGGGTCCGGGTGTGGGCGTAGCTCTTGGTGCTCCCTTCGTGGTTGTTGAAGGTGACACACGGCGAGATCACGTCGACCAGCGCCAACCCGCGATGGGTGATTCCCGCCTTCAGGATCGGCACCAGTTGCTGCTTGTCACCCGAGAACGAGCGGGCCACGAAGGTCGCACCCAGCGACAGCGCCAGCAGCACCGGGTCGATCGGTGCCATCTGGTTGGGCACCCCCTTCCTGGACGTCGACCCGATATCGGCCGACGCCGAGAATTGTCCCTTGGTGAGGCCGTAAACGCCGTTGTTCTCGAGCACGTAGAGCATGTTCACGTTGCGACGGACCGCATGGCACATCTGGCCAAGGCCGATCGATAGCGAATCGCCGTCGCCGGAGATACCGATGCACACCAGTTGGCGATTGGCCGCGGCCGCACCCGTGGTCACCGACGGCATCCGACCATGCACGCTGTTGAAGCCGTGACTCTGCTTCATGAAGTAGGCGGTGGTCTTGGCCGAGCAGCCAATGCCGCTCATCTTGGCGGCAATCTCCGGGGAGATCGACAGTTCCCAGGCTGCCTGAATCAACGCCGCCGTCACCGAGTCGTGACCGCACCCGGCGCAGAGGGTGGACATGCCACCCTCGTAGTCGCGCAACCTGAGCCCCAGGGCGTTGGTCCGGGCGCTCGGATGGAAGACTGGTGGCTTCGCGATCGAGCTCATGCCGGCACCTCCGTCGCCACCCGGGCGACCGCGTCGACCACGAACTGGGCTGTGAGCGGCAATCCGCCGTAGTCGAGCACCGATGTCATCCGATCGCGCGGGATGCCGAGTTCAATGGTGAGCAGCGAGCGGAGTTGAGCATCGCGGTTCTGTTCGATGACCAGCAACATCTCGTGGGTCTCGAGAAACTCCGCCACTTCGTCGCTGAATGGGAAGCCGCGAATCCGCATCATGTCGAGCCTCAGGCCCTGAGCGCGGAGCAGGTCGATCGCCTCGCGCACCGCCGCATCGCAACTGCCAATGGTCACCAGCCCGATACCAGCCTCGTCCTGCAGGTCGAATACCGGGGCCGGCACCACAGCTGCCGCGCCGTCGATCTTCCGCTTGAGACGATCCACCACCTCGCGATAGGCATCGGCGTCCTCGGTGTAGCCGGCGTGCTTGTCGTGTCCCGAGCCACGCACGAAGTAGGCGCCCTTGCCACCCACGCCCGGCAGCGTCCGGGCCGCTATCCCGTCGCCATCCACGTCCAGGTAGCGGGAGAAACGGGGTAGCGCATCCAGCGCCTCACGGTCGAGCACCTTGCCCCGATCGGGGCGGAAGTCGTCATCCCAGGTGAGCCGCGGGATCATCCAGTCATTCATCGCCATGTCGAGATCCGACGCCACGAACACCGGCGTCTGGAAGCGTTCCGCGAGGTCGAATGCCGCCACGCTCATCTCGAAGCACTCGGCAGGATTCGCCGGGTAGAGCACCGGGTGTTTGGTGTCTCCATGTGACGCATAGGCCAGCATGAGGAGGTCACACTGCTGGGTCCGGGTGGGCATCCCGGTTGACGGGCCGCAACGCTGGATGTCGAAGAAGACCGACGGGATCTCGGTGTAGTACGCCAGGCCAATGAACTCCTGCATCAACGAGATCCCGGGGCCCGATGTGTTGGTGAACGACCGCGCGCCCGCCCACCCCGCGCCGATCACGATCCCGGCCGCTGACAGCTCGTCCTCGGCCTGCAGTATGGCGAAGCGGTTCTCACCGGTCACCGGGTCAGTACGGAACTCGTGACAGAATGCGGTGAACATCTCCATCAACGAGGTCGCCGGCGTGATCGGATACCAGGCGCCCACGGTGGCACCGGCATAGACGGCGCCGAGCGCCGCGGCGCTGTTGCCGTCCATCAGGATGTGGCCGCCAGTGCGGTCGAGCTGTCGCAGATGGAACGGCAGCGGGCAGCTGAAGTGGCGCTGCGCGTAGTCGTAGCCGAGTTGGATGGCGGTCTGGTTGGCGTCGAGCAGCCGCTTCTTGCGGCTGAATTTCTCGTCGAGCATCCCGGCCACCACGTCCATGTCGAAACCGAGCAGCGCGGCGAGCGTACCGGCATAGACGATATTCCGCATCAGGGTACGATCGCGATCGCCATCGAATGTCTCGACACACATCTGTCCGAAAGGCACTTCCAGAATCGTGATGTCCTCGCGGACGAGGTCGGGATCCATCGGCCAGGAGGAGTCGTAGAGCAGGTAGCCACCGGGACAGACCGCCGCCATGTCCTGGGCGTACGTTGCCGGGTTGAGCGCCACCACCAGGTCGAGCGCCGACGGGCGCGCCGCGTAGCCGTCGCCGCTCACCCGAATCTCGTACCAGGTGGGCAGCCCCTGGATGTTGGACGGGAAGATGTTCTTGCCGGTGACCGGGATCCCCATCCGGAAGATCGCCTGCATCAGCAGCCCGTTGGCGCTCGACGAACCGGTACCGTTGACGGTGCCGATCCTGAAGGCGAAGTCGTTGACGCCACTCATCGGATCGCCATCTCCTGCCCCGCGTACGGCAGTTTCAGGTCGAAGAGCATCATGTCCCACGCCGCCGTCGGACAGCGTTCGGCGCAGAGACCACAGTGGACACACACATCCTCATCCTTGACCATCACACGACGGGTCTGCGGCAGAGCGTGGGAGACGTAGACCTCCTGGTCGAGGTTGAGCGCTGGCGCTGACAACAGTTGGCGGAGCTCGTCGATCGGCGAGACGTACGGCGTGATCGTGAGACACCGGGTGGGACAGACGTCCACGCAGGCGTCGCACTCGATGCAGAGCGGCGCCGTGAAGTGGGTCTGGATGTCGCAGTTGAGGCAGCGCCGCACCTCACGAGCAGCCTGTTCAGGCGTGAAGCCGAGCTCCACCTCGATCCCGATGTCAGCGAAGCGCGTGGTGAGATCCTCGTGCGTCATCTTCTGGCGCTTCGCGGTCTCGTAGTCGTTGTCGTAGGCCCAGCTCTGCATCCCCATCTTGACACTCGACAGCGTCATCCCGCGCGGTGGTCGCTCGGCGACGTCGCGCCCCTCACAGTAGGCATGGATCGAGATCGCCGCCTGGTGACCATGGGCCACTGCCCAGATGATGTTCTCCGGCCCCCACGCCGCGTCGCCGCCAAAGAACACGCCCTCACGGGTGCTCTGGAAGGTCTCACGATCCACCACCGGCATCTCCCACTCGCCGAAGGCGATCCCGATGTCGCGCTCGATCCACGGGAAGGCGTTGTCCTGCCCGATCGCCAGGATCACCGCGTCGGTGGGGATTATCTCCTTGCGCAGCACCGTACTGCGCTGCCGGCCGGACTCGTCCTCGGTCCACTCGAGCACGTCGAACTCCAGCCCCGTCAGCCGGCCGTCCTCCACGACGAACCGACTCGGTTGGTGGTTCTCGATGATCTCGATCTGCTCCTCCTCGGCGTCTTCCAGTTCCCACTGGGATGCCTTGAAGTGCTGGCGGCCACGACGGGCCACCACTTTCACGTCGGTGGCGCCGAGGCGTTTGGCCGAGCGGCAGCAGTCCATCGCGGTATTGCCGACACCGATGATGAGCACCCGTGGCTCGAGCCGCGTGACGTGGCCGAAGTGGATGTTGGCCAACCACTCGATCCCGATGTGGACCTGATCGGGGGCGTCCCAGCGACCCGGGAGGTTGAGTTCCTTCCCCTTGGGCGCGCCGCTTCCCACGAAGACAGCATCGTACCCTTCGTCGAGCAACCCTTTCATGCTGGTGATCGGAGTGTCGTAACGCATCTCGGCGCCCATCCGGATCACATAATCGCACTCCTCGTCGAGCACCTGGACAGGCAGCCGGAAGGCGGGGATGTTGAACCGCATCAAGCCGCCGGGCTTCGGAGTCTGCTCGAAGATCGTGACGTCGTAGCCCAGCGGGAGGAGATCGTTGGCTACAGTGAGTGAGGCGGGGCCGGCGCCGACACAAGCGATCCGCTTCCCGTTCTTCTCCGCCGCACCGGTGGGAAGCCGGTCGGTGATGTCGCCACGACGGTCGGCAGCCACGCGCTTGAGCCGGCAGATCGCCACCGGCTTCTCGTCGAGGCGGCCGCGTCGACAGGCTGGCTCGCAGGGACGGTCACAGGTCCGTCCCAGGATCCCCGGGAAGACATTCGATTCCCGGTTGAGCATGTAGGCGTCGTCGTACCGGCCGAGGGCAATCAGGCGCAGGTAGCCCGGTACGTCGGTGTGGGCGGGACAGGCCCACTGGCAATCGACTACCTTGTGGTAGTAGTCGGGATTCGAGACATCGGTCACCGCCACGTCGAGCCACCTTGAGACAGGGGAAAGGGGCAACGGAGAGCCTCCTGAGGAGGGGCGGAAGCCGGTCCGGAGATGGTCATCCGGGTCGCTTCCACCACGGTACACCCTGGTTCAGTTTCGGACAAGACCGCGATACCGGCCGAGGCCAATCGGCGTGGGCGATTCGTGCGAGTGTAACCGGAGCCTCTCCACGTCGCCTGCCAGTCTTGCTGTCGCTCCCCGCCATCGCCGGCTTGCACTCGCCGAACAGGAACGAGCCGCCGACGCCGTCCCGGGCCGCCAGACCAGGCCGCTCGACGGCCCGTCAAAGTGCGGATCGCGCGCTGCAGGCCCCACCAGCCGTCCTCGCCCCACGCGCGGGCACGCTATATACTGTCCAGACCGCGACTGGCCTTCCTGCTGCGGCGGAAAGGTCGAACGGAAGACGCCGGGACGGCTCTACCCTGGGCCGGCTCGGTGGCCGGTCAGGGATGACAAGGAGCGCCGCACCGCATCATGGATCGCAACGAACAGAGCACCGGGACCGGTACCATCGTCGCGATCCGCGGTGGCGTCGTGGATGTCGCATTCGGTCACGCCAGCCCGCGCATCCACGCGGTCGCGCATGCCGGCGGCGTCGCGCTCGAGGTGGCATCGCTGGTCGGCGACGGTGTCGCGCGCTGCATCGCGCTGGGTTCCGTGCGCGGACTGGGGCTTGGAGTTCGCGTCTCCAGCAGCAACGTCGGCATCGAGGTGCCGGTAGGCGAGGCGATGCTGGGCCGAATGTTGAACGTTCTTGGTGAGCCGATCGACGGATTGCCGCCTCCGGTTGCGGTCGCACATCGACCCATTCACGCGCCACCACCACCGCTGTCCGAGCGGGTGCTCCGCGCCGAAGTGCTGGAGACCGGGATCAAGGCGATCGACCTGTTGGCACCCATTGAACGGGGCGGCAAGACGGGGCTTTTCGGGGGCGCCGGTGTCGGCAAGACGGTGCTGCTGAGTGAACTGATCCACAACGCCGTCGAACACCATCGTGGCGTCAGCCTTTTCTGTGGCATTGGCGAGCGCTCGCGCGAAGCGGAGGAGTTATGGCGCGAGATGGGGCAGGCTGGCGTGCGTGACAAGATGGTGATGCTTTTCGGGCAGATGGGCGAAGCACCTGGCGTGCGCTTCCTGATCGGCCATTCGGCACTGACAATGGCCGAGTACTTCCGCGACGATCGCGAGCAGGACGTGCTGCTGCTGATCGACAACATCTTCCGGTTCGTGCAGGCGGGATCGGAGGTGTCGGGCCTGCTCGGCCGGATGCCCTCGCGCGTGGGATACCAGCCGACGCTGGCCACCGAACTGGCGACCCTGCAGGAGCGGATCTCCTCGACTGGCCGAGGCTCCATCACCTCGATCCAGGCGGTTTATGTTCCGGCGGACGATTTCACCGATCCGGCAGCGGCACATATCTTCTCGCACCTGTCGGCATCGGTCGTGCTGTCGCGCAAACGGGCGAGCGAAGGGCTGTATCCCGCAATCGATCCGCTGGCATCGACATCCGTCATGCTGACACCGGGGGTCGTCGGTCAGCGACATTATGACATCGCGCGTGCCGTACGCCGCACGCTCGCCGAGTACGAGGAGCTGCGCGATATCATCGCCATGCTCGGCATCGACGAGCTATCCGCACATGATCGCGCCGTCGTCGAGCGCGCCCGCCGCCTGGAACGGTTCCTGACGCAACCCTTCTTCACCATCAGCAGCGCCGCCGGCACTCCCGGCAGCCTGGTGTCGGTCAAGGACACACTCGACGGCTGCGAGACCATTCTGGAACAGACACATTTTGACCTTCCCGAGAGCGCCTATTACATGATCGGCGCCCTCGCCGATCTGCCGGCCGCTGCATGACAACCGCCAGCGAAATGCAGGTGAGTGTGCGGCTGCCGACGCGCATCCTGTTCGAGGGGCGGGCCACCAGCCTCACCGCGACGGCGCCCGACGGGGCGTTCGGCATGCTGCCCAACCATGTCGACTTCGTGACCGCACTGGTACCATCCGTACTCGTGATCACTGAAGCGGACGGTGGCGAGCGCTTCCTGGGCATCGATGTCGGGCTTCTGGTCAAGAAGGGCCACCAGGTCGATGTCGTGGCGCGCCGCGGGGTGGAGAGCGACGAACTGGAGCAGTTGCGCGATACCATCGGCAGCACCTTCGCCAGGATGGAGGATGACGAGCGCGCAGCGCGGGCGGCACTCTCCCGGCTCGAGGCTGACATGGTGCGCCGCTTCGCCAGCCTGCGCCGGCCGCATCCATGAGCGAGGAACAGGACCACAGCAGCGACGAAATCTGTCGACGAGCACGTCGCATGCAGGCGGCCCGCGACAATCCAGCGCCCAGCCCGCTGCGCGGTATCGGTGTGTTCGGCATGATCGGTTGGTCCATTGCAGTGCCCACCGTAGGCGGGGCATTCCTGGGCCTCTGGCTCGATCGAGTGGCACCACAGACCTTCTCCTGGCCGATCGCGCTGATCCTTGGCGGCGTGGTTGCGGGTGCACTGATTGCCTGGAACTGGATCGGCAAGGAAGGAGGAGGAGGATGATCACCATCGACTGGGGCGCTGTCGGGCTCGGTATCGCCGCCGGCGCCATGGCTGGCGCGGTCTTCTTCGTCGGACTCGCACTCGGAATGCGCCTGGCACTGCGTTCTGCCAGGCCGATGCCGATACTGCTCCTGAGCAGCGGGCTACGTATCGGCATGCTGCTCGGTGTCGGTTGGCTCATCGCGCAGCGGAGTCCGACCGCACTCGCCGGTTTCGCGTTGGGCTTCGTGGCGACGCGTGTCATCGCCGTCGCGATGGCGCGCCCATCCGCTGGAGCGAGGGTCTCGCGATGCAACTGACACCTGACGACCAGATCGTCTTCATGATCGGCAACCTTGCCATCAATCGGACGATCTTCAACACCTGGGTGATCATGGCGGCGCTGACCGTCGTATCGATGCTGATCACTCGCCAGCTACGTCCGGATGTCCCGCCCAACCGCTGGCGCACCACGCTCGAAGTCATCGTCATCGGTATCCAGGAGCAGATTTCAGAGGTCACGCAGCGCAGGGACCCGCGCCTGCTCCATTTCGCCGGCACCCTGTTCCTGTTCATCGTGACGGCCAACGTGCTGACCGTGGTACCGGGCTTTGACACACCCACCGCGTCGCTCTCGACCACCGTGGCGCTCGCGTTGTCGGTGCTGGCGGCGGTACCAATGTTCGGTATCGGAAGCCGCGGACTGCGCGGCTATCTGCGCACCTTCATCGAGCCGTCGGTGATCATGCTCCCGTTCAACATCATCGGTGAGTTCTCACGCGGCATCTCACTGGCCATCCGGTTGTATGGCAACATCATGAGCGGCGCCGTGATCGCCGCGATCCTGCTCGGCATCGCACCCTTCTTCTTCCCCGTGGCAATGGACATGCTGGGCCTGCTCACGGGCGTCATACAGGCTTATATCTTCGCCGTTCTGGCGACCGTCTACATCGCCGCGGCAATCGCGCCGCCAGACTCCGATGGCGGGCCACACACCGAGGATCCGACATGACCGATCTATCCATCATTGCCGCCACCTCGATCTTCACGGCGGGCCTCACCGTATCGTTCGGCGCGCTCGGTCCGGCACTGGGCGAGGGCCGTGCGGCGGCGACGGCGCTCAGTGCCATCGCACAGCAACCTGATGCCGCGGGAACGCTGTCTCGCACCCTGTTTGTCAGCCTGGCAATGATCGAGTCCACCGCCATCTACTGCTTCGTCGTCTCCATGATCCTGCTGTTCGCCAACCCGTTCTGGAATGCCGCTCTCGAGGCCGCGGCGAGTAGCGCCGGCGGTTAGTCATGTCAATCGACTGGATCACGGTAGCCGCCCAGGCCCTGAACTTCCTGGTCCTGGTCTGGCTGCTGAGGCGCTTCCTGTACCGACCCATCCTGGACGGTATCGACTCACGGGAGAAGGAGATCGGCGAGCGCATGGCCGAGGCCGCAACCATTCGCCAGGCCGCCGAAGCTGCTCAGGCAGACCTTGACGCGAGGATCGCCACGCTGCACGCCAGCCGTGTCGACACACTGGAGGCTGCCCACCAGAGCGCCGAGGCGGAACGCGAAGCAATGCTGGCCGAGGCCCGCAGGCGACTCGCCGTCGAGCAGGACGAGCGTGAGGCACAGCGTGCTGAAGAAGCGCGTGCGTATACGGCTGAGCTACACCGCAGCGGTGCCGAGGCGCTGCTCTCGCTGACTCGCAAGGCTCTATCCGACCTGGCTGATGAGACGCTCGAGCAACGTATAGTCTCGCATTCAGCCCACCGCCTGTCGGCGATCGCCGACCAGTTGCGCGATGCGGCCGGGGATACGCGCGAGGCGGTTGCCTTCACCCGCGACCCGCTACCGCACAGCGTGGCCGAGCGCCTGCGTGAGGAGTTCGCCTCGATCCTGCCGGGATTCACGCTGCGCCTCGATACCGATCCGGCCCTGGCGGCCGGCCTGACGTTGCGCCTGGGTGGCGCACAGGTCGCCTGGACGGTGGATAGCTACCTCGATGACCTCGACGCTGTCCTGCAGGATCGCACTGGCCGCACGGTGCCCTCGGGATTCGCCAATGCCAGCTGACGGGCAGGCAGACTTCACCACAGACAGGTTGATCCAGGCACTCCTGGACAGCCCGCCACCCACACCGCAGCTCAGTGAGATCGGTCGGCTGACGGAGGTTGGCGACGGTGTCGCGATCGTCGCCGGCCTGGCCCGTGCGCTGTCGGACGAATTGCTGGAATTTGCCTCCGGGGTGAGCGGCATCGTCTTCGACCTGGAACCGGACCGATTGGGGGTCGTCCTGCTCGGCCCTTCGGAAAGTCTGCGCCTGGGCGAGGACGTGCGCCGCACCGGCCGCGTGGTCAGCGTACCGGTCGGGCGCTCCCTGCTGGGACGCGTCGTGGATGGATTGGGTCGACCGCGCGACGGCCTGCCGGAGATCCAGGCCAACCTGCTCCGCCCGATCGAGGTCGAGGCGCCAGGAATCCTGCAGCGCTCAGCCGTCGTGCGGCCGCTGGCGACCGGACTCAAGGTGATCGATGCCACCGTGCCGGTGGGGCTGGGGCAGCGCGAACTGATCGTTGGCGATCGCCAGACCGGCAAGACCTCGATCGCCGTGGATGCGATCCTCAATCAGCGTGACACCGGCGTGCTGTGCCTCTATTGCGCCATTGGCCAACGCGGCGATGCCGTCGCCAAGGTGATGGGCGCCCTGCAGGACGGCGGCATGATGGACAACTCGGTGATCCTTGTCGCTGGCGATGAGGATGCACCAGGACTCGCCTACATCGCGCCATACGCGGCGATGTCGATCGCCGAGAGCTTTGCCGCTGAAGGGCGCGATGTGCTGGTGGTGATGGATGACCTGACCCGCCACGCGCATGCCTATCGCGAACTCTCGTTGCTCCTCCGTCGGCCACCTGGGCGCGAAGCCTTTCCGGGTGACATCTTCTATGTGCACGCGCGGCTGCTGGAACGCGCTGGTCAGTTCAGCAAGTCCATGGGCGGTGGCTCGATAACCGCATTGCCCATCGTCGAGACGCAGGCAGAGAACCTGTCTGCCTACATCCCTACCAACCTCATCTCCATCACTGACGGACAGATCTATCTGTCGCCACGCCTGGTGCGCAGAAACCAGTTCCCGGCCGTGGATCTTGGCGTATCGGTGTCGCGCGTTGGTGGCAAGGCGCAAGCCCGGGCATTTCGGGAAGTGGCTGGCAACCTGCGCGTGACACTGTCCCAGTTCGAGGAACTGGAGGAGTTTGCCCGCTTCGGGACACGGCTCGATACGGCCACCCGCTCACGGCTTGTGCGCGGCGCGGCAGTCCGTGCTTCCCTGCGTCAGCCCGAACGTGATCCCATGCCAGCCAGCGAACAGCTCGCGGTACTGCTGGCGGCCATGGATGGTCTGTTGGACGATCTGGACGAGACGCGCGCCTCCGCCGCGATGATGGCGATCCGGACTGCCATCCGGGACGATGACCACGGGCTCTTGGCAGCCATTGCCAGCAATGCGCAGCTGTCCGAGGACAGTCGTGCGCAGATCATCGCAGCGGCGCGAGCTGCACTTTCTCCGGGACTCGAGCCACATGGCGCAGACACTTGAACTGCTGAGCCGCCGCACCGAGACGATGCGCAGCATTCGCGGTATCGTGCGCACCATGAAGACGATGTCCGCGATCAACGCCGTGCCGTACGAACAGGCAGCGCATGCGATCGAGGCATACCGCAGCACGGTGCTGGACGGCTTCCATGCCTTTCTCCATCGGCACGGCCCGTTGCCGGCCGAGTCCACACGCAACGCGATACCAGTCGCCATCGCCTTCGGCTCCGATTACGGGTTGTGCGGCAACTACAACGAGGTTGTGGCGGCCGCGATCGCGCAGGCCCTCCAGGGCCCCGGAACAGCGCGCGTGTTCTGCGTGGGTGTGCAGATGGAAGATGCCCTGGCGGGGTTGGGCATCGCGGTCGAGGCGACGCTGCTGCCGCCGGCAACCGCCGACGGACTGGGGCGGCTTGCCGGCAGTCTCATCACCCGGCTGGACAGGCTCCGCCTGGACGTGGGGCCCGACACCATCACCGTCTCGCTGGGCTTCATGCAGCGCGCACCCCATGGCCAGCAAGTTCCCGTGGTGCAGAGGCTACTGCCGCTGGATCCAGACCTGATAGGCGCGCTCGCCAGGCGCCCGTGGAGTTCGCGCAGCCTGCCGCAGTTCAGCCTGCCGCCCGACCAGCTCCTTGCCGCACTGATCCGCAACTACCTTTTTGCCGAACTGTTTCGCGCCGGCGCCGAGGCGCTGGTGACCGAGAATGCCGCGCGCCTGGCGCGCATGCAGCAGGCAGAACAATCGGTCGATGAGCGGCTCGAGGCGTTGATGACCGAGACAAACTCGGTGCGCCAGGCCGAGATCACCACCGAACTGCTGGACGTCATCATTGGTTTCGAGGCCCTGAAGGAGCGCGAGCGGCGCATCAAGCGGGCTCCGGCATGAATCTGGCCCTGACTGAAGGCGTCCACGCATCGCACCTTCAACCGGGAGCACCATGCGCATCACTGGCATCATCCTGATAATCCTCGGCGCAATCGGCCTTGCCTACGGCGGAATCACCTATACGCGAAGCCGGGATACCGTGAGTGTCGGGCCGATCAGCGCGACGGTGACGAAGAAGGAGACACTGCCCGTCCCACCCGTTCTCGGTGGTATCGCACTGCTCGTGGGCATCGGGCTTCTGGTGGGAGCCGGCAAGCGGAAGGTCTGAGCCCTGCAGCGATCCGGAGCGCGCATCACAGCGTACGGCGTATAGAGCAGCGAGTACGTCGGCCCCGTCCGGTTCTCGTTCGTCCCGTTCATGTCGCATTGCCGGCCAGTCAGGATGGACTCGACAGGGTGCGCATCCACAAATAGCGTTGTGGTCGATACGCCGTCGGGCCCCATTCAAGGACAATATCGTGACTCGCTACCATCGCTCGCTCGTCCTGCTCGGCTCTGCCGCGCTGCTCCTCCCAACCCTCGTTGTCGGCCAGGGGGCGGCGCGATCATCGCCCCGCTTCGAGGTTTCCTTCCCGGCCTCGGTGCATGACGAACCGATCACGGGACGGGTTTACGTGGCGCTGTCACGCGACTACGACGGCCAGCGCACTCCCATCGCCCAGACGGGCCAGAATGGCGTGCCGGTGTTCGCGATCAACGTCTCGCAGATCGCCCCGGGACAGCCGGTGGTGATCGACGAATCGGCAACGGGCTATCCGGTGAGGCAGCCCGGCGACATCCCGGCTGGCACCTACTGGGCCGAGCCGTTCGTGAACATCTACACCGAGTTCAACCGTGCCGACGGGCACACGGTGTGGATGCACATGGATCAGTGGGAAGGCCAGAACTGGAAGCGCTCCCCCGGCAATCTCCACGGCACGCCCGTGCAGATCACCTTCGACCCCGATTCGCCCACGCCGATCCGACTCGTCGCCGACCAGGTGATCCCACCAATCGAAATTCCGGCCGACGACGAGTACGTGAAGCGATTCAGGATCCAGAGCGCGCTCCTGACGAAGTGGTGGGGACATCCGATCTATCTGGGTGCGACCGTACTCCTTCCCCGAGGCTACGCTGAGCATCCGGACGTCAGGTACCCGGTGGTCTACAGTCACGGGCACTTCTCGCTGCGTGCGCCAGGCGGGGGCGCGACAGCGGCCTGGCTCGGCGACTCGACGCCGCGCGTCATTCTCGTCACACTGCAACATCCGTCGCCGTTCTACGACGACTCCTACGCCGTCAACTCACCGAACCAGGGGCCGTACGACGACGCGATCATGCAGGAGTTGATTCCCGAAGTTGAGCGCCGCTTCCGCGTGATTGGCGAGCCATGGGCGCGGCTGCTCACGGGCGGGTCGACCGGCGGATGGATCTCGCTGGCCCAGCAGATATTCCATCCGGAGTTCTACGGGGGCACCTGGTCGCTCTGTCCCGACGCGGTGGATTTCCGCTACCACCAGATCGTGAACATCTACAGCGACACCAACGCCTACTGGATCGACCACGGGTGGATGAAGGTGGACCGCCCCGACGTGCGCCGTCCGGACGGCAATATCGCGGCGATGATGAAGGACGAGAACTGGTATGAACTGACGGTGGGTGACCGCTCGCGCTCGGGCGGCCAGTGGGACATCTGGGAAGCGGCATACGGACCCGTCGGCGATGACGGCTATCCAAGGCGAATCTGGGACAAGGAGACGGGCGTGATCGATCACGAGACCGCCCAGTACTGGAAGGAGCATTTCGACCTGCGCGAGCTCCTGGAGCGCAACTGGTCGACACTCGGGCCCAGGCTGTACGACAAGCTCAATGTGTATGTCGGCGACGCCGACTCGTACTATCTGAACAATGCGGTGCACCTGCTCGATGATTTCCTGAGCAGGACGACCTCACCCCGCTGGACCGGCGAGATCGTCTACCAGCCGCGAGCGCCGCACTGCTGGGGCCCTCCCCTGCCCGAGCTGTTGCAGAAGATGGCCGCGCACATGGAGAGGAGCGCGCCGGCGGGAGCGGACACGAAACGCTGGAGGTATTGAGCCGTCTGCCAGGCGGCCGCGAACCTCTCGATGATGACCGTCCGGGCGTCGTTCCGTCAGAGAGCCAGAAGCGCCACGGAGCCGAGCGATTCCGGCGCGGTGGTACGGGTGAGTACGCACATTGCTCCGGCGAGGCCGCTCATCAGACCAGGGCCCGGATGGTCCTGGACACCGCCTGGCCAGGCCTCGACCTCCGGTCCGAGCAGTTCGATGGCCTGACGGGCGAACCACCGAGCCATCTCGAGGTGCTCGTCGTCGCCCAACACCAGATGTGCCTCGAGCAGCAGTTCGATCGTACCCGCGATGCCGTGGCAGATCGTCAGACCGTGTGGGACCTTGCCCGCTGACAGCTCGTCCACCGCGGCGGCGCAGGCGGACTGGAGCGCGGCCGCGGCTTCAGCCACGAGGCCGGGATGTGGCCGCAGGCGCTGCATCGCGAGACGGCTGAGCCCGATGCCCACGGATCCGTGACACCAGTAGGTCGGGTGGGGGGGTGCAGCAGCCGGGGTGGACACGCCCGGGCGCAGATCTGGCCAGTTGCTCTTCGCGGCGTTGAACCAACTGCGCTCGTACTGACGAGCCCCCGCGATGGCTTCGTCGAACGCATTCCCGGCATGGTCAGCGCCGGCCAGCTCCTGGAGCACCCACGCCGGCCCAGCCGACCCGTGGGCGAGCCCACAGAGACCAGGATCCTCGTTGCCCTCGGGCCAGCACCAGCCCCAGGGACGCCGGTCTGCACGCTCGACGAGCGCCCTTCCTGCTCGATTGGCGAGCTCGAACCACTGCTCGTCGCCCGTCAGCGTGGCCGCCCGCAGGAACGCCAGCGCGGTCCCGGCACGTCCGCTGATGAGATCATTCCCTGATGCCTCCGCCGCGCCCACCCTTGCAAGCAACCTCAGGCCACAGTCGCGCAATGAGCCATCGGTCGATCGCGCACCAACTACCAGCGCTGCCAGCCCGATACCGCCAATCCCATCGTACAGTCCCGTACCGCCCACCCGCTCGCAACTCGAGATGGCATGCCGTACGGACCTCACGGCGAGATCCATGAGGTCATCCCGCCGCAGTACTCCGGCAACCGACGAGCAGGCGAGGGCAATGCCCGCGGATCCGTCGTAGAGAGTCGCGTCGCCCGTTCGTTGTATCGCCTGGTCCTCCCCGCTGGCCGACCTGATCGTTGGTCCGAGCCATGTCGCGCAACGGCCGTCCGAGATCGAGGTCTCCAGCAGGATATCGGCAATCTGGTTCGCCGAATCGCGAAGGTCGACATTCAGCTCGATCATGCTTCCCATGGCAACGGCGGGTCCGAGCGGCGCGCATACGGCCGGTCAGCTTCGACCCCGACCTCTCGCATGTGATCCAGGAGCAGGCTCACCGCGGCGGATGAGTCCGCGAGTTCAGCATCGTGAAGCGCCTCGACAATGAGCCGGCACCGATGCTGTCCAAAACTCTCGTTGCCACCCGGATCCACTGACGCCGCCAGACCAGGGCGGATAGGGAGTGAGAGAGGAGGTGCACCGTGTCTCGCGTGTACTGCCAGAGCTCGCGAGATGTCGTCCAGAGCAGGCGCCAGCTCGCCGACCATGTCAGCGGTGAGGTACAGTACGGTCGCGTCAGCCCGGACGTGGGTCTCCGGGTGACATGCCACCTTCAGCATCCAGGGACCGTCGTGGTCCGCCAACAGCGAAGTCAGCCGACTGACTAGAGTCGCGAGATGGGCGAGTTCGAAGTTCCAGTAGAGGCGGACGAGCCCATCGGGCGCACGTGAGAAACGCCAGCCACGGCCGGCGGTGCGCCACCACGCGCCGTCCTCATCGATACGGTCGCGGCGGCCGGAGAGTTCCAGGCTGTCCCCGACGACCGCCATGAGCCCCGGACGACGAGTGGAGACGTAATCACAGCGGCCCGCCATTCTAACCTCGGTCCCGCGACGAGCGATGACCAGCCCGCTCGCCGACACCGTGTCGGCTGACCAGCCTTCATCCCACCTGAGCGCCATGGCGTCGGCGGCGCGGCAGAGCTGGACGAGATCGAACGGAAAGTTGGCCGGCAACTGGATGCTGGCGAACTCCCGCGCATACCAACCCTCGTACAGCATTGCCGCGAGTGGTTCGCAACTGCTGGTATCGCTACGGTATCCGCGAAGGAGATCCACGGCGAGTCGTAGCTCCGGGACGGTCGTGGCATTCGGCAATTGTCAGCTCGGTAGAGAGCGAGCAGCAACAGGAGCGGGAAGTCGCAGTCTCCATCCAGCGTCTGGCTGGCCGAAGGAGGAGGCCAGTTGATTCACCTATGCGGCAAGCTCCAGTGAAAGCTCCATCGCGCCCTGGAGGACCAGCCGTGACGTGACATCCGAATCGGTTGGCTCCTCTCGCATCGCGCAGAGTTGGAGGGCGGACTGGGCCAGGCGGGCAACAGTCGCGAGCAGGATCTCACGCCAGTCGGGCGCAAGTTCCAATCCCGCGGTGGCACGGTATGCGTCCAGGACCGGCTGGGCGCATGCCGCCTGGTGCAGTGCGGTGGTGACATCGAACGAGACAAGAGCTGGGACAACGAGTCCGTCGACCACGCCAGCCAGGTCCCACGCGGGCAACCCGAGTCCCGCGAACTCCCAATCCAGCAACCACATCCGACGTTCGCCCCGCGATCGCCCAACCGTGCCGAGAACGATGTTGTCGAACTTCACGTCCCCATGACAGGGTACCAGCGGTGCCCACCGCGACTCCAGCTCTTCGAGCGCCGCCCGCAGGCCCGGCGATGCCCCGATATCCCCGACCATGGCAGCGATCTCCGGGTCGGACGCGAAGATGTCCGGAACGACTCCCCGAGGCAGGCCGAGCACCCACGGGCGCCGTTCCGACAGGCACTCGTGATCGGACGGACTCGAGTGGAGTGTCCCCAGTTGGCGTCCGAGATTGGACAGGAGGGCCGTCTGGTCGGCAGGAGACGCGACGAACGCGTCGCCGAATGACTGGGCATCGGCGACGTGTTCGAGCACCATCACGTCATCGGCCACGACCGCGAGGAGCAGCGGCGCCAGGGTGGCTCTGTCCCGGTCCGAGGCGAGCCACCGATAGGCGGCAACCTCTGCAGCGAACGGATGGACGTGATCAACCGCGATGTGATTCCGCTTGAGCACGAAGATGGGCTGATCGTCGAGCCGGACGACCCCCACATGATTGGACCGGGACGCCTGCTCTATCTCCACCGCTCCCGCCAGCACCGCGTTCACATCCAGCATCCCTTCCTCGACGAGGGCATGGAGCGCCCTCCCCCAGGCCGCCTCCCTCACGTCACTCCTGCTCCGCCTGCTCCGCCTCGGCAAGCGCTTCGAGAGCTGTGTAGTAGCCGAGCCAGAAGGCGTCGTCGATGCTCTCTCCCGGCCGCCCGTAGGTGGCATCGGCCGGGTCGGGAGACTCGCTCTCGTGCGTGCGGAACCGGCCACCCGGGTCAAAGGGGCACGCCAGCGAGACAGGTGGGCAGGCCAGGGTGACCTTCGGGCAGGCCAACGTGTGGATCTTGCAAACGACCGGTGCCGTCAGAACCTCACAGATGACCTTCTTGGTAACGATGCTGCAAACCTGCGGCTTCGTCTGTACGCAGATCACGGGTTTGGTGACCACACCGCCGCAGATCACCGGAACCGTGAGTACCACCCTCGGCTTGACGCAGAGGTCGACGTTCAGCTCGTCCAGTGCTGCCTTGATCGGATTGGCATAGGTAGCGCTGCCGGAGTTGGTACCAGCGAACAGCAGGCCGACCACCTTGTTGTCCCCGTTCACCACGACAGACCCTGAATCGCCATGATCGCTGAAGCGCGCATTATGCGCCTGGTCGGGCGTGATCCTGATCTGCTTCTTGAGTACGTGGACGCCAAGCCCGTCGCCGTAGTCGATCGACACGGTCGCGTCCAGCGAATCGACAGAACCGAAGGTGAGCTCCGTGGTCCGCCCGCGTTTGCGGACCGCCATGCCCTGTGTCGCGACAGCCTGTCCTCTCACCGCACCGATCTGCTCGATGGAGCATTCGGTGGTCTTGCCGGAGTCGACGGTGACCACAGCGCCATCCACGTTGACACTCAAGGTCGCACGGGTGAGCACGCCGAACCGATCAGTCGGGCAGCTTCCACCGTCCAGCCGGGATGGTTGGGCCATGGTGTCGCCAGCCGACCAGCCATCGTCGACGCAGGCCACGTGGAAGTTCGTCAGCGCCATCGTCGCGCCCGTGGAACGGTCCCGGACGATGGCGCCGAGTGTGCCGGCGAAGATGTAGTTGCCGGGCGAAGGGACGTCCGGCGGCTCCAGGAAGACCGATCGGCAAGGGCCCATACTGATCCCGCCATGGATCTTCGGATACTTGGTCGTATCGATCAATGGCTCGATATCAGCGATGGCGCCGAATGCGGCGTGAAGCACCACCTTCTCCACCTGCACGTCCGTCGGAATCCCGTCGATCTCCGCAGGGATCATCTCCTCCTTGCTGAGCTTCGACTTCGGCTTCTTCTCTTCCACATAGACCACGATCGCCAGCTTGCCAGTGGGGCGACCGTCGGTCACCTTCTCGTTGATGTCCACTCCGGTCACGCCTGGAAGCCGGATGAGCTCGTCCTCGACGCGCTCCTTCACGGGACGGATGGCCGTACGTTCGAGCCGTTTGCGTGCCATGGTTCCTCCCTTCGTTGTGGATGATCACGCTGGATGCGGACACCACTGCCAGCCTGCCTGCGCTGAATCCCAGGTTCACCGTGCAGCAACTGCAATCCCACAATCGGCTCGCCGATCTCACGGCGGCTGGTCCATGAATCCGGCAAAACCGGTTAATGATGTGGGAGCATTGGAGGAAGTCAAGAATTAAATTCGAGGGTGCCCTGTCGTGACTTCCTCAGGTCGATGACAGGATCCGGATCAAACGCATAACCAATCGGGAACATGCTCCACTCTCCCCGTGGACAGCGGATGCCGAGCCTGCGAAGGACGGCGCTGGGCCTCCTGTTGGTGACGGTCGCGCTCGCTCGCCCAGGCCAGGTCAGCGCACAAGCATCGCCGACGGAGCCATTCCAGGTGGTTGAGACCACCATTGCCGATATTCACGCGGCCTTTCGTGCCGGCACGCTGAGCTGCCGGGCTCTGGTCCAGCAGTACCTCGACCGGATCGACGCGTACGACAAGCGCGGCCCGGCCATCAATGCATTGGTGGAGGTGAACCCGGCCGCGCTCGCTGTCGCGGATTCACTGGATGCACAGGCCGCACGCGGCGGGGTCGTCCGTCCGTTGCACTGTATTCCGGTCATTGTCAAGGACAACTTCGAGACCATCGACCTGCCGACTACCGCTGGATCATTGTCGATGGCGGGGTGGATACCGGCACAGGACGCGACCATGGTTCGCCGGATCCGCGACGCCGGCGCGATCGTGCTCGCCAAGTCCAACATGGCTGAATGGGCCTTCTCGCCCTATGAGACCGTGAGTTCCATCCTTCCCGGCTACACCCGGAATCCCTATGCCCTGAATCGCGTGACCGCCGGTTCCAGTGGTGGTACGGCGGCCGCCGTTGCCGCGAACCTGGGTGAGGTCGGGTTGGGTACTGATACCGGCAATTCCATACGCGGACCGTCGTCGCATCTGGCCCTGGTAGGCATCCGATCCACGATGGGCCTGACCTCACGGGCCGGCGTTGTGCCGTTGAATTCGACGGCCGACATTGCCGGTCCAATGGCCCGGACGGTGGCGGACGCGGTGGCGGTGTTCAACGTGGTGGTGGGAAGTGACCCCGCCGATTCCGTGACGGTGAACGCCGACAGGAAACGCGAAGCGGATTATCGCGCGTACCTTCGCCGCGGTGCGCTCAAGGGTGCCCGGATCGGCGTGCTGCGTCAGGCATACGAGAGACCGTCGCTGGACCCGGAAATCCAGTCGCTGTTTGACCGGAGCGTGGCTGACATGCAGGCCGCCGGTGCCACGATCGTGGCCGATGCGCGCATCGATTCATTGAGCGCCATTCAACGGAAGCAGCAGGGTGGATGCAACCGCTTCCGGGCCGACCTGCAGCGGTACCTTGCAGAGCGCGGAGCGAATGCACCGGTCCACTCGGTGGCGGAGGTGTTGGCCAGCCGGGGCTATCATCCCAGCGTGGAACTCAGGCTCCGCGACGCCGAAAAGGTCACGGAGGAGCCGGAGATCAGTCGGGGTTGCCAGACGCGTGAGCTGGTGCGGGCCGAACTGCGCACGGCCGTCAATCACCTGATGGATTCGCTGAAACTGGATGCGTTGGTGTATCCCACCTGGAGCAATCCACCGCGGCTCATCGGCGATCTCAATTCACCGGCCGGTGACAACAGTCAACTGTTCTCACCCAGCACCGGTTTCCCAGCGATCAGTGTGCCCATGGGCTATTCACGTGATGGACAACTGCCCGCCGGCATAAGCTTCTTCGGACGCGCCTGGAGTGAGGGGAAGCTGATCAGCCTGGCGTTCGACTACGAGCAGGTCACACACCATCGGCGGCCGCCGGCGATCGCGGCCGCCCTGGCGGCCCATCGGTAGCTTCGCAGCCTGACCTGAACGATGGGCGTGGGCCCGCACCGCGGCCCACGCCCATCGACGCCGCCTGCCGGCGCGCGGACGTCCCGCTCTCGTCCGCGCCCTCGGCGTTGAATCGCGACTCGAGATTCCTCCTTCCCTTGGCCGATCAACTGGTGGAACGCGCCAGGCTCTTCTCCAGTTCGATGGCCCGCGGGAACATGATGTTGTTCTCCAGATGGATGTGCCGATGCAGGTCGGTCTCGAAGTCCCTGAGCATGTTGAACGCGGCGGCGTAGGTGGAACAACCATCGGCCGGCACGGTGAAGCCGTCGCTCACTGCCTTCATGCGCTCGAAGCGCTCACCCTCGGCGGTGTGGTCGTCCATCATCATGTTGACGGGGTTCTCCACCGTCCCGAAGTCCGGCAGGTCGAGCGCCTCACCCGAGCGTTCGCTCCGGACGAGGTTGCGCACGAAGGGGAACAGCACCTGCTCCTCCTCTTCCATGTGGACGGCCATGGCGTCCACACAAGCGTTGAACTCGTCGTGGATGGTGAACAGCTCCGGATGGCGTCCGCCATGCACCCTGCAGAGCTTGGTCAGGTACTGCTGGATGATCGGCCCGCGCTCCCTCACGTAACGGTGGTGCACGGTCTCCACATGCTCCGCCAGTTGCTCCAGAGGCCAGGCACGGGCGTCCTCACCTTCCCTGGCGTCGCGCGCCAGGAGCGTGATGATGTCCTCGATCAGTCTGCTCTCCTCGATGTTCTGCCGCTTGCAGACTTCCTGCACGGAGCGGCCGCCCTTGCAGCAGAAATCTATGCCGTACTTCGTGAGCACCGCAGCCGCGCGATAGTCCTCGGCGACAATGGACCCCACGGTCCGATCGGGCGTGATGTTCATGATCGTTTAACCTGGCTGTTGTTCGCCGTTCCCCCGGCGAGGATTGATGAGCGTCTGCACCACCTGGTGCCAGATGTGACGAGCGCGGACACTGGCGTGGACGTACGCAGGTGTCTGGCAGACTACAGGCTGCGCCAGGCGCATGGGGTGACGGACGTCACACCCGTCCCGCCGCTCCGCGACCTAGAACGCCACGGCCTTCGTCACCTTGAACGACAACAACCGGTCGGTGGGCGTAGCGCCGCTGCGGTCGTGGCGCTCCGTGTAGACAAGGAAGATGTCCGACAGCGGGGCGTGGATGTAGTTCACGCGCACGTTCGTCACGACTTCATCGGCGAGGGCGTTGTACTGGACGAAGGCACTGGTGAAGAAGCGCGTGGACGCGGCGAAGACAGCGCGGCCTCCATATACATTGGCGGCAAAACCCTGCGCGCCCGGCAGGGATACCTCGTTACGCTCCGCCGAGAAGTCGAAGGCCAGATGGTAATCCACGCGCCACTGGCCGTTCAGCGATAGCTGCGTGCGGTCGCCGTTATAGAAGCCGCCCGTGGAGACGCTGGCCCGCATCCATAACGGGCGTCCCGCCGAGGTGCCCAGGCTCAACCCCGCGGTTCGGAAGGAATGGTCCCCGGCGGGCACCACGGCGTCAGGACGCACGGCGAAATCCGTGTCCAGGTATTCGTAGTTGTCCTCCACGTCGACACCGAACCTGCCACCACCCCGGTAGCTCACGTCGACGGAGCCCCTGCTGGTGCGCGTGACGAGCCTCCCCGTCATGTCCGTGACGTAGTCCATCTCCGCCAGGGGATTCACTTCATTGAAGGCGCGGTTGGAAGGGCGCACGTGGACGCCCACGGTGGCATAGCTCTGCTGCACTCCCCGTCGGCGTACGAAGCCCACCCGCGGTACGAAATCCTCGCCGACACGCTTGGTGCTCGCCGAGATGTTCCAGAACGGGTCGCGCCAGCCCGCCCAGATCCGACCCGCCCAGTCCGAACCCAGTGCCGAGTCATCCACTCCGGCCAGGTAGGTATTCACGCGCAGGTAGCGGTGCGGCGCCAGGTTCGCCTCCACACCGTAGGTGCGGTTGAAGGTGCCGGAACCGTCGGTGGACTGTCGATTGATGGCGATGAACCCGAAATCCCCCAGCCCTTCCACGGTGCGCTTGACCCGGCCCACGGCGAAATTCTCCGCCGGCAGCCCCGACGATCGCTGGGTCTGCATGTCGAGCGCGCCCACCTCGAAGCCCAGGGCGCGGCCGGTGACGCGGCCACCCGCCACGATGGGGATCTCGTGGCCGGATGCGTCCAGACCGATGCGCCGCGAGTGGAACAGCGTGAAGCTCGACAACGAGCTTCCCGACCGGTAATTGCGCTCGCTGATGTCCCCGAAGGAAAAGACGCCCGAGTTCTCGGTAAAGAAGTCCCGTCGCTCGGGGAAGAAGAGGCCGAACCGGGTGAGGTTTACCCGTTCCTGGTCCACTTCCACCTGGGAGAAGTCGGTGCGATACGTCAGGTCCAGGGTCAGGCGCGACGTGAGGCCATACTTGAGGTCCAGTCCGGCGTCGCCGCTCACCCCATTGGAGATGCCCGCGGCTGCACCACCGGCATGGGACGCCACGGCGTAGGGCTTGACGATCAGGTTCCGGCCCGATCGGATGCCCTCCAGGCCCTTGAGTGTGCCAGCCCTGGACATCTTGTGGATGCGATCGCGCTGGTCGAGCGGCGCCCAGTACGACTCCTCGTTCTTGCGCCGGATCCGTCGCATCATGTTCATGCCCCAATCCTGGCTCGCCCTGCTGGGGTCGAAGCGAAGCGTGGTGAAGGGGATGGCCCACTCCACGGTCCACCCTCGATCATGGATGGTGGTCCGCACCTCGAAGATTCCTTCCCAGGCGGCGTTCTCCTGCCGGGAGTCGTCGAAGTCCTGGGCCTCCTTCACTGCCCCCTTGGGGTTCACCAGGAACATGAACGCATTCCGCCGGTCCAGAAAGGTGTCCAGGGTGAGTCCGAAGATGTCGGAATTGCTGCTCTCGAAGTCCTGTTCCAGGCTGGGGATGACAAGCCTGCCCGGTTCGCGATCATACAACTCCACGCCGATGTAGAGGAACTTGTCGTCGTAGAGGATCCGAGCCTCGGTGCGTTCCGTGGATGGCATGCCCGCGTCGGGCCTGGACTGGATGAAATTGTCCAGTAGTTGCGCGTCGGCCCAGGCGGCCTCGTCCAGCACGCCATCCAGGACAATGGCGCTGGCGGCCCAGGCGGCCTCGTCCAGCACGCCATCCAGGACAATGGCGCTGGCGGCCCGGACGGCGACGGCAACCGGTCGCGGGGCCGCTTCCACGTCTATTCGTGTCGTGGACTGACCGGAAAGGGGAGCCGGAGAGGCACTCAGCCATCCGAGAGTGGCGCAGAGACCGAGCAGGCGCGCAGGTCGGATCACGATCTTCATCAATTCGGGAGGGTGGGGGTAGCGATCCTACAGCGCGCGCCGTCAATCTAACAAGGACGGCGCGCTACACTCCGGCGTTGACGCGGACCTTGCCGATAGCTGGCTGGCGGCTACAGAGGCACCCCCTCTGGATCCATGCGCCCCCCTGCCCTTAGCTTTCCGACCGAAACCACGCAGGAGCCCTGGAGGAAACTTGTCTGGACATAGCAAGTGGTCGACGATCAAACGGAAGAAGGGGGCGACGGACGCCAAGCGGGGCGCCATCTTCACCAAGCTCATCCGCGAAATCACGGTCGCTGCCCGCGAGGGTGGCGGCGCCGTGGAGTTCAACCCGCGCCTGCGCCTGGCCGTGGACACCGCCAAGGCCGCCAACATGCCATCGGACAACATCGATCGGGCGATCAGGAAGGGGACCGGCGACCTGGAAGGCGTTTCCTATGAGGAGATCACGTACGAGGGCTACGGCCCCGGCGGCGTGGCCCTCTACATAGAGACCCTGACGGACAACGCGAACCGCACCGTGGCCGATGTCCGGCACGCCCTCGGTCGCCACGGCGGCAGCCTGGGTACCACCGGGTCGGTCGCCTGGCAGTTCGAGCGGAAGGGTCAGATCCTGATCGACGCCACCAGGTACACCGAGGAGGCCGTGTTCGAGGCGGCCATCGAAGCCGGTGCGGAGGATGTGGCAGGCGGTGACGATGAGTTCGTGGTCACCTGCGACTTCACCGCCTTCAACGAGGTACTGGAAGGCGTGAAGAAGGCCGGCATCGACGTCTCCTCCGCCGAACTGACATGGATAGCCAAGAACGAAGTGGCCGTCGCCGGTGACGACGCCGCGAAGCTGCTCAAGCTGCTGGACGCCATCGACGACCTGGACGACGTACAGAAGGTTCACTCGAACGCCGACATCGACGAGGCCGCGCTGGCCGAGGCGATGTAGCGAGGCGAGGGCCAGGCGCCACGCGCCCATCACCCAGCCCGGCCCCGCCCATGCGCGACATCCGCTTCGCCGCCCGCATGCTGCTCAAGACACCCTTTGTCACGGCAGTCGCGGTCCTCTCGCTCGCCCTCGGCATAGGCGCCAACGCCGCGATCTACTCGCTCTTCGACCAGATCCTGTTGCGCCCGCTCCCGGTTGCAGCGCCGGGTGAGCTCGCCAATCTCAGTATGCCAGGACCGATTCAGGGCAACGATTCCTGCAACCAATGGCAGGTCGTTCACGATCGTGGGAGTGGCACCGGAGGGCTTCGAGGGAACGACACTCGGGGTGCGGCCGGCGATCCATGTGCCAATGCAATCGCGGACATACGTGGGTACGTACAACGGACTCGAGAACCGCCGGGACTACTGGGTCCACGTCTTTGGGCGGCTCAAGCCTGGAGTGACTCTCGACGCGGCCAGGATCAGCCTCAATGGAGTGATCCGACCCATCCTGACCGGCGTCGAGGCACCACTGCAGCAGGCGATGACCGAACGGACGATGGCGCGGTTCAAGACCAAGGAGATGGTCGTGGAACCCGGCAGCCGCGGGCAGAGTGCCATGCACGCCGAGGTGCGCACGCCCCTCGTGATGCTCCTCTCGATCACGGCCGTGGTTCTCCTTATCGCCTGCGCCAACATCGCGAACCTGTTGCTGGCGCGCGGCGCCAACCGCGCTACCGAGATGGGTGTGAGACTCGCGCTCGGCGCCAGTTGCCGACAGCTCATGACGCAGTTGCTGGCCGAATCACTGGTGCTCGCCGTGATGGGCGGCGTCGCGAGCCTGGTCGTGACGTCGTGGACGCTCCGTGCCATCGGGATCTCGCTGCCGGGCGACCTGTCGGGGACGCTGCTCCTGACGGTGCAGACCCGAGTGATCATCTTCGCAGGTGCGCTCGCGATCGTGACGGGGTTGCTTTTCGGGTTGTTCCCGGCGCTGCATTCCACGCGTTCGGACCTGAGCTCCAGCATCCGTGCCGGCGCCGGACAGATCGCCGGAGGGCATACTGCACGACGTGTACGCACCGGGCTTGTCACCGCGCAGATAGCGCTCTCCACCGTGTTGCTCATCTCGGCGGGGCTCTTCCTCAAGAGCCTCTCGAACGTGAGTCGCGAGGACCTCGGCATCAGGATCGATGACGTGGTGTCCTTCTCCGTCTCACCGCTGCGCGTCGGCTACGATACGCTGCGCGCCAACGCGCTCCATGCTCGCATCGAGGAGGAGCTGGCCTCGACGCCCGGCGTGACTGGTGTGACGAGTTCGCTCGTGCCACTGCTGTCGGGAGATAGCTGGGGCAACGATGTGCGCGTGCAGGGCTTCGAGTGCGTGCCCGGCACGGACTGCAACTCGCGCTATTCGGCGGTCGGCGCCAACTACTTCACGATGCTCGGCGTATCGCTCCTGGCCGGCCGCGACGTGATGCCGAACGACCGGTACGGCACGACGCGCATCGCGATCGTCAATCAGGCATTCGCCGACAAGTTCGGCCTGGGCCGGGACGCGGTGGGAAAGTTCATGGGTCGTGCGGGCGGTTCCGATTCGCTCACCATCCAGATCGTCGGCCTCGCACCCAACATCAAGTACAACGACCGCATGATCTCGATCCTCTCGGCGGCCTTCGCGGTCATCGCGACGCTACTGGCAGCGATCGGACTATACGGCGTGCTCGCGTATTCCGTCTCACAGCGCACGCGTGAGATCGGCGTGCGCATGGCCCTGGGCGCCGACGCACGTACAGTGCAGCGGGTGGTGTTGCGACAGGTGGCCGCGCTGATTGCAGCCGGTGCGGCGATCGATGTCCTCGGTGCCTTCGGTGTCGGTCGTGCAGCGCAGTCACTCCTCTTCGGACTCGAAGGCGACGATCCGCTGGTCTTCGCGCTCTCCATACTGGTGCTCTCGTTCGTGGCACTCGGGGCCGGCTGGCTGCCCGCGCTGCGGGCGAGCCGGATGGAACCGGTACGGGCGCTCAGGCACGAATGAGTACGGGTATGGCCGGCCCGGGCTAACGCAACAGGTACACGCGCTCGTTGTCGGGACGTCCGCTCAACTGCAGCTCGGACGCGACGGCCGGGTGTGCGGGGCCAGGCGACGCCACCGGGGGCGGCGAACGAATCTGATCGCGGGCCAGGCCAGGCGTCCGTGCCCGACCGTAGCACCTGTGCGCGCGAGTCGCTACCCGTCATGCGCGATTGGTCACTGCACGATCTTCCAGAAGGAATCCTTGCGCGTGATCCGACCCTCCGAGAACTCCAGGAGGTCGACGCCGCGGACCTCGATCCGCTTGCCCGCCATCGTCGTGCCGGTGAGCGTCCATTCGGAGACGCCGAAGTCATCGCCGGCCCAGTGGCGATCGTCGCCATAGTGTACGTCCGGGATCCCCTCGAATCGCGTGGCCAGCCCCGCCCGTACCTCGGCCCTGCCGACGTAACGGTCACCGCGCGGGCCGGCGCCACGCGGCATGTAGAAGACGCAGTCGTCCGCGAAGTAGCTCATGATGGCGTCGAGATCATGGCGATTGAACGCTTCCAGGAACTCCTTCAGCAGACTGGCCGTCACGCGGTCCGGCCCGTCAGCCCCTGTCATGGTATATCCTCCGGCGCTCGGATGAGAAGCGTAGGGGATGCCTCGATCCACGCCCACGCCCAAGGAGGTCGGACAACGTCAACGCTCCCACGATCGCTGCAAACGCTGACGCCGCTACTGCGATGCCGCCGTGCCGCCACACATGGACCATATTGCCCGCTACCTTACGGGTAGTTCCCCGTCATCCAGTGACCATCTACCGAGGCATCAATGACCATTGCACCTGCCGTGATCAACGCGACCAACCTGGGCTGCTCGCTCACCTGCAAGGAGCTGGCCTCATCGATCCCGTTCTATCGGGACGCCATCGGCTTCGCGGTGGAGCAGTCATTCGAACACGATGGCAAGGTGGTCGCCGCGGTCATCAGCGCGGGCGATTGCCGCATCGTCCTCAACCAGGATGACGGCAAGCTGGGCTGGGACCGGGTCAAGGGACAGGGCTTCTATCTGCAGATCAACGTGCCGAGCGCCACCGACGTCGATACGGCGGCCGAACGCATCAAGGCGACTGGCGCCAGGCTCCTGGACGAGCCGGCCGATCGTCCGTGGGGCGTACGGATGTTCCAGTTCCTCGACCCGGATGGCTACAAGCTCGGTGTGTCCACTCCGCTCGCCGGGTAATCGGCGCCCGTACACGTCAACTGCCGTTACAGTTCGACAATCATTCAACCGGATGCGAGATGACCAGAGTCACCCGGCCCAGAATAACGCAGTTGGCTACAGGGGAGAAATTCAATGCGAAGCAGATGGAGGCCAGGGCAGGAGAGCTCCTGCCCAGACACATTGCAACCATCGAGTCCGTGCTGGTCGTATTGCAGGGGGAATGTGTACTGGCATTGGCGGGCACCGACCACGTCCTGAAGGAGGGAGACAGTTTTGTCGTCCCGCCCGACATCGAACATCAGATAAGGGCGATAAGGGATTTCAGAGCTGTTCATGTGATGACCAACGATATCGAGTTCATATTTCTGGATTGAACGTGCTGCAGCGGAACACCCTGAACACGCAGCGCGCCGCGGAGCCCCTGACGCCCCCGCCCTTGTGTCGGACCAGTGCGCGAGCGACACTCGCTGACTGATTCCGCGTGCCTCGCTCCGCGAGTGGACGGTGGACCGGCGCGACGACGACCTACGGAGGGATGGATGGCAACGGATGAGGTCACCCAGGCCTACGGCGCCAGGGCAGCCGACCTGGCGGACATGCTCGGTACCGTGGTGTCCTCTCACGACCCCGACCGTCGCGTGATCGAGCCGTGGGCCGAGTCCGTCTCCGGTCGCATCCTCGACGTCGGCGCAGGCACCGGACGCTGGAGCGGTCACCTCGCCTCCCTGGGTCACAACGTCCAGGGGCTCGAACCCGTCGACCAGTTCATCGAGATCGCCCGCCGCAATCACCCCACCGTGGTCTTCCGGCACGCCTCACTCGCCGACCTCGCAGGATCCGGAGAGCGCTGGTCAGGGATCCTCGCCTGGTATTCCCTGATCCATCTCGGCCCCGACGAACTGCCGACGGCCCTGGCCACGCTGCGTGAGCTCCTCGAGCAGGACGGCTCCCTCCTCGTCTCCTTCTTCTCAGGTCCCAGCATCCAGGCATTCCGTCACCCGGCGACGACTGCCTACCGATGGCCGATGAAGGACATGGTCCGAGCAATCGAACGATCCGGTCTCGAAGTCACCGACCAGCAGTGGGACCCGGAGGGTCTGCACGCCAACATCACCGCAGTGGCACGAGCCCGAAAGAGGGGCGAGGACAACTGATTGCAGTGTGGCTGGAGGCTCGAAGTCGGGGGTCCGGGGGCTCGTAAAATCGGATCAGGTCCAGCAACCGGGGTGCCTGGACGCCGGACGTCAGCGGTCGTTCTCCGTTGCGCTGGCGGTGGTGCCCGTTCCCTCGAAGTACCTCCCGAACCACTGGAACATCCTCGTCCAGTGATCCCTGAACTGGTCCACGTTCCCCGCCCTGCCAGCCCCATGTCCGGCGTTCGCATATTCCACCCACACCGCCTCCTTCCCCAGCCGCCGTAGAGCGTAGTACATCTCACGCTCATTGGTGCTCGGCACGTTCCAGTCTTCCTTGCCCGTCAACATGAGGAGCGGCGTCTTGATGCGATCGGCGAAGAAGATCGCCGAGTGCTGGATGTACTTCATGGGCGCTTCCCAGAGAGTCTGGCCGATGCGGTCCTGCCCGTTCTCCGCAGCACTGTAGTTGCGCGTCCCAATCTTCGGGCTGTCTCCCAGGAAGGAGATGATGTTCACCTTGCCGGAGATGTTCACAGCCGCCTTGAAGCGGTTGGTCTGGGTGATCAGCAGGTTGACCGCGTAGCCGCCGTAGCTCTGGCCCGTCACGCCCAGCCTCGTGCCGTCCACCAGACCCTTCTCCTGCAGCGTGTTTATGCCGTCGGTCACGCCCTTCACCCATGCCTCGCCGGGGTAGCCGATCTCGAGGTCCACACTGGGATGGAAGACGAACCATCCCTGCGCCGCCAGCAGGTTCATGTTCTCGTTGTAGCCATTGTCGAAGAACGTCTCGTACACCTCGGCCACCAGCGGATACTTCCGGCCGGCCTGATAGCCGTACGGATAGTAGAGCACCCCGTAGAGCCTCTTGCCGTCCGCGTTCAGATAGCTCACCAGTTCCGAGTGCGCGAGTGCCACTCCGGCAAGCTGGGGATTGAGATTGGTGAGAGCGCGGGCGTCGGTGAAGTCGCGGCCGGCCGTGTATATCTCGTTCGGACGGTCACCGTCCGAACGCGCGAAGACGAACCGCGAGCCGTCGTCCGACACATTCCACGACGAGTAGACGTTGGCGTCGCTGGCCAGCGCCGTCGCCTGCCTCGACGCCAGGTCGTAGCGCTCGATACCGCGCGCCCAGTGATCCTTCGCCGATCTGGTAACGAACAGATATCGCCCGTCGCGGCTCCACGACTGGAAGCTTCGCGTGGGACGCTCGGCGGTGTCGGCCTCGAATGGATAGGCGATGGTCATGGAATCGGTACGCGGATCAATCACATGCCACCCGTCCTTCGTGCTCACCAGCAGTGCGTCTCCGTCCGGGCGCCAGGCGACGAGGGAGAACGAGGTCCTTGTCGTATCGGCCCTCGTGCTGTCGCTCCGGGTGGTGTCGGCGCCGGGTCGGGGTTTCCGATACTTCTCGGTGAGGTTGCGGGCGCTGTCGGCGTCGACCCAGCGGACGAACACGTTTCCCTTGTCGGCGTAGGCAAACGCAGTGCCGCTCTCATTCCACTGTGGCGTTAGCCGATGATCGGCCGGCTTGACCAGCGTGTCCACCTTGCCGTCGGCAAGCTGCAGGTGAAAGACGCCATAGTCGGTGCCCGTCTTGTTGTCGTAGGAGGTCTTCCTGGGCGTGGCCACGGAATAGACGATCGACGCTCCGTCGGCGGTGAACTGAGGGCTGCGCATGTCGACCTCGCCCACCACCTCACGCACCGCGCCGTTGGCCAGTGTCACGACCGCAGGAATCTGCCGGCTGCCGACGGTGCGCAGACTGTCCCACGAGAGGAAGGGGAGGCTGGCGTCCTGCACCACGATCGATCCTTCGGTGAGTTGCAGGAACGACGCGCGCGCGCCGGCTGCCCAGCCGTCGGGGCGGAGGGCGACGAGCAACGACTTGCCGTCGGGAGCCCAGACGAGCGGGGAGTTGGACGCCACGGCTCTCGCGGTCTTCAGCGGCACGACGCGGTTACGCTTGGCCGCCACGTCCACCACGTTCAGGGTGTAGCCGTCATCCTTGCGCTGAAAGAACGCGAGGCGACTGCCATCCCTGGAAAAGGTCGCGCCCCGCACGTCCACCTTGCCCGGCAGGATCGCCAGCGACTTGCCGGTGGTGGCGTCGATCAGCGTGAACTCTGCGAGCGACGGCGCGACGTAGGTCGGATCGCCATAACGGGCGTGGTCAACGCCGAAAGCGTCGCTCCGCAGCCGAGTGGTGAGGGCGATCCAGCGACCGTCCCGCGACACGTCCTCGATGCGCGCCGAGCGAACTGTGAGCGCATCGTCCAGGGTGAAGGCGCGACCCTGAGGCTGCTGGGCGCGCATCGTCGTCGGCGCGGCCGCTGGCAGGAGGGCGAGCGCTAGGGCGACGAGCCAGATCTGCCGACGGGACATGGGAAGACTTCCTCTGGTTGGAGAGTGCGATGCGACGGTGCCCTGTCGCTACGAGAGCTGTTTCACGGCGTACTCCGCGATGGCCTGCATCTGTCGCTCGCGCTCGCGCGCCCAGCGCGGCAGCCTGAACAGGTTGATACCGAAGGTGGTCAGCGCAATCGCCGCGAACATGCCAACCAGAAGGAGCGCCTTCCCCGGCTTGCCAGCGGCCGCGACCAGTGCACCCATGAGCAGCGACATCCCGGCCATCACGAGCCCGAACACATTGAGCTCCACAGCGTCGCCCTTGAGCGTGCTGAGACGGAGCTGTTGACCGTGTTCGGTGGGCTCCAGGCAGATGTGGAGGTTGCCCTGAGACCATTCACGTAGCCCACCGGTGCCCGTCGTCTGGCCCTGAACCCCGAACGTCGACCTGAACTCGGCGACCATCCGCTCCCACTCCAGATCCGTCGGGGCGCGGGGAAGATCGACCACTCGCGAGAGTCCGATAGGTAGCCCGAAGGATCGGCGGACGGGCGCCGCGCTGCCACGGGCATCCAGACTCGCTGCGGCCTGGGCTACTCGCTCCGCTTCGATGCCGGCCTCCTCACCGATGCGCTGGAGCTCTTGAAGGCTCAGGCCGTCGGAGTCGCCAGCAAGAGGGCGCTCGCGCGCGCCGCCCGTGGTCGCGAGACTGAAGATCTCGCGTACCTCCTCCTCCCCGTACCGGCGTGTCGTCATGGAGATCGATTGTACGGTGGTAGCGGCTCCCAGGCTACACCCCTCCCGGAGCCGCGGATCTGCAGCGAATGTCGTCAGAGGAGCGTGTCAGGTCAAATAGTTGCTGCAAGGTGGGAACCACGCCACTCTGCCAGTCGTCGCGGCACCGATGACCGATTCGCTCGCGGAGCCTGGACAGTGCATGCCGGTACCGGCGGCGGAAGTGCAGCCGCGTCGGCCCGCACGCGTGCAACGGCAAGGTCATGGAGAAAGCTCAGACCGCGCCCGCCACGATCGCGTAGCGCCCCTTGTCCCGGCCTGTCGTTGGCAGGTTCAGGAACTCGGCGTGGACTATCTGAAAGCCCGCCTGCTCGAGCACATCCACGATCGCTTCGGGAGCATGAGAGTCATAGAAGAAGGTCTCACCGAACATCGTGTCCGTGAAGGGCGGATGTTCGGAGCCACCTGCCGTGAGCGCCAGTCTGCGGCCCGGCGGCAGCGCGTCTCTCACCCTGCGCAGGATCGCTGCGTGCCGTTCGCGCGGGATGTGAAAGAGAGAGTCCCAGGCTATGGCTGCGCCATACTGTCCTTCGGGCTCGAATTCTTCCAGACGTGACTCCACCCACTCTTCGAGGGGCATGCGCTCTCGCGCGATCGCGAGCAGACCCGGCGCCTGATCCACTCCCGTCACGGACAGGCCGCGAGCGACGACATACTGGGCGATCGGACGACCGGTGCCGCACCCCAGATCCAGCACACTATCACCCGGCCGCGTGGCCTCCAGCGTCAGCTCCAGTAGCCGCTGCTCAGCATCGCTCAGATGCACCCGCTGGGCGTCCCACATCCGAGCAATGGCATCATACGACGATCGGTTATCGGCGCTGTCGGTCAGAAGAACTCCTCAGGGTGATCGGTAACCAGCCGGGTGCAACTGCGTCCATCCATTTCAGGCCACCAGGCCCCTGTCTCCATTCCCTACTCGTACCTGAGAGAGCGGAACCGGGTTACGGCAGGTCGTGACCGATCTCGTCGGGCGCCGATGAGGGCTGAAGACGCCGATTCGTCACCGCCCAATCGGCATGTGGGTCCTCGATGCTGAGCTGCCGGATCCCGTCGGGGAATCGGGACTGCAGCAGCAGGTAGTGGGCCTGCCGGGTGGCATCCGGATGTGACCACTCGTGAATGAAGTACACCGCACTGATCTTTGCCTGGAGCAACTCCTTCGTGCATCCAAAACAGGGTCGCATGGTCGAGTAGACCGTACCGCCCTCCACCGCTATGCCGAATCTCGCCGCAGACAACAGCGCGTTCTGCTCGGCGTGAACGCAGATGCAGAGGTCGTATCCGGTTCCCGATGGGTAGTCCGCCCGATTGGCGCACCTGTGACATCCGCCATCGGTGCAGTTGGTCATGTTGTCGGGTGTACCGTTGTAACCCGTAGACACGATTCTTCTATCCCGTACGATGATCGCCCCGACGCGGTTACCGGAGCAATCCGCTCGCGCGCGCACCGCCATGGCGATGCCCATGAAGTATGAGTCCGAGTCCGGGCGAGACGTTCTGGGGATCATGACAGTGGCGGGAATTGTGTTGATGCTGGCTGGCGACTGACCCGTGTTGCCAACGAATCATACAGCAGGCGGACGCAAGTCGCATCGCTTCCGACAACGGCAGTGGTCGTTGGCAGGGATGCCGGAGCGCGCGTCGGCACCTGGACCTGGCGGCTGCCGCTGCGATGGCCTGGCGGCGCGGGCGTTCGGCATCATCGGGACCGCGTACGTCACATGACCCAGGACGTCCTTCTCGATTCACACGCACTTCCCCTCGTTCAGCTACTGGTCGTGCTCGTCAGCCATCGCGTCCTTCCTGGTCTTGTGAACCGTACCGCGTTCATGTTCCCTCGGCGCATAGATGGAGTAGAGCTTCAGTGGCCTGTCCGAATCGTTGATAACGTTGTGCCACTTGCCGGCAGGGATCATGATCACGAAGTCGTCCTGCACTCTCCGTTCGAACGGCAGGTCGTCTTCGGCATCACCCATTCTCACAAGCCCTTCGCCCTCCTCGATCCGGATGAACTGGTCATGATCGGAGTGCACCTCGAGCCCCACATCTTCCCCCGGGAGCAGGCTCATCACAGTGAGCTGCATGTACTCCCCGGTCCACAACGCCGTACGAAAAGTGTCGTTCCCCTTCGTGTAGTCCTCGATGTTGAAGACGAACGGATCGTTGCCGAAATCGCGATACTCCAGTGGGCCACGGTCAGCCTCGCTGGCGACGCTTTCCGCTGTTCCCTGACCGTCAGGTGGCGCACAGGACGCCAGGCCAAGTCCGACGATTGCCAACGTCGACAGATGTATGAATCGGTTCTGAATCACTGTTCACCCCTGGTTGTATACCGGCCTTTCGGCCAGTGTATGGTTGACGAGTGCACTGGCCAGTCTGTCCGGATTACCCGGACCCTGCGCCCTGCACACGGACAGGATCGCACTGGCTGATGGACACCGGGAGATAGCCCGGCGACGAGGCGCTCGTGGATCACTTCCGTTCCGGGCAATGCTTCCCGGGACAGAGGGCGGGACCGTCAATGATCGGGTCGAGATGTCGCCGCGCGACGAGAGGGGTGCACCAACGCGCCGTAAAATGCACCCCTCAAGCGAGGCGAGTCACCACTCCCTCGCGGTGCGCCTCGTTCTCCTGGAGTCGCTCGGATCCAGGTCAGATCCCTCGCTGGCCAAACATAGGTGTCAAGTTGCGTGCCTACGGAAGCTGAGCAGGCTGATGACCCGAGCTCCATCCTCGCCAGATCGGCGATCCATACGTCACTCGCGAGACAGGCTGAACGGCTCGTGAGGTGGCCCGCGGCTGAGCGATCGGTCACCAGGATGGCGCTGTTCAGGCCCGCGGAACCCGCGTGAAGGACTGCATGGGCCGGAGGTCCCTGCCGGATCTCGCCAGACAGGGTTCCACATCCGGTGCCACCCCCGACGAGCGCCCGCGCGCACCCAACCAGTGACGCTCCAGAGGTGACGCGGAACGTCGGATTACTGCCCCTTGACTCGGTACCTACGTACAGGGTCTACCTTGTACTTGCAACTGACGCTGGCGCACTCGTGCCGGCCTACCGCAGCAGGAGAATGACGATGAGAACATTGACGATCGGGCAGTTGGCGCGGGAGGCGGGTGTGAACGTGCAGACGGTGCGCTACTACGAGCGTCGCGGCCTGTTGGCCGAGCCACCGCGGCGGGAGTCGGGCTACCGGGAGTTCCCGGAGAGTGACGTGGCGCGATTGGGTTTCATCCGGCGGGCGCAGGCCCTCGGGTTCACCCTCGCTGAGATCGGTGACCTGCTCTCGCTCCGCGTCGACCCACAGACGACATCCGCGGATGTACACCGCCGCGTGGAGGCCAAGCTGAAGGATGTGGGGGAGAAGATGGCAGACCTGAGGCGAATCCGTTCGGCGCTCCGGGAGCTGGCGACGTCGTGCAAGGCCCACGGCCCGGTGGGCGACTGCCCATTCCTGGATGCGCTGGATGCGCAGGGGCACTGAGAGGTCAGGGGAAACAGTTCAACTACAAGGGTGGAGATCATGAAGCGTTCGAGAAGGATTCAGCTCATCACGGTCGCGGCGGGGGTGTTCACGATGCTGATGTTGGGCGCCAGCCCGGCCTACGCACACTGCGACACGATGGATGGTCCGGTGGTACTGGCCGCGCAGCGCGCACTGGCCACCGGAGAACTGGCACCGATGCTGATCTGGGTGCGGGACAAGGACGAGGCCGAGGTCCGGCATGCCTTCCAGCACACGCTGAAGGTTCGGGCGCTGGGTGAGTCGGCGGCCGAACTCGCGGACCGGTACTTCTTCGAGACCGTGGTCCGGATTCACCGCGAGGGTGAGGGTGAGCCCTACACGGGATTGAAGCCGGCCGGCACCGATCTGGGCAAGGCGGTTCCCGCCGCCGACCGGGCGCTCAGTAGTGGGTCGAGCAAGGAGCTGCGACAGGTTCTGGTTGCCGCGCTCGATGAGCGACTCTATGAGTACTTCGCGCACGTCATGGCCAGACGTGACTTCGCGCCGACTGATGTGGCCGCCGGACGCGAGTACGTGGAGGCGTACGTCCAGTTCGTGCACCTGGCCGAGGAGCTGGAGGGGATGCTATCGGGCCACGGCCATGGTCATGACGCGCCGAAGGTGACCGGCGCCGCGCAGCACCCGCACCCGAACTGAGGAGCAGACGATGACTGTTCATACGACTGACCGACTGGTGACGACGCTGCTACGCAGTCAGGAGCTCTCCTGCCCCAGTTGTGTCCCCAAGATCGAGAAAGCGCTCGGCGCCCTTCCCGGCGTGGAGCAGGCAAAGGTGCACTTCAATACCGGCCGCATCGAGGTCCGTCACGATCCGACGGTGACGGAGCCTGAAACACTGGTCGACACCGTGCGCCGGGCTGGTTATGAATCGGCGGTCTCGGCCTACTGAGCAGCCCCACACTGCCCTCTCCCCGACGCGTGATGCCGCGGGGAGAGGGACGACTGAGGAGCGGAGAGAACGATGTCCAGACTTATGATACGACTGACCAACCCGGTCCAGCGCCGGCTCTGGCTGACCGCCGGCAGCGGCGGCCTGATCGCGCTCGCATTGCTGACGCGCTACGGCCTGGGCTCGCAGAGCCTCTGGGGTCCACTCATGACCGCGGCCGCGCTCCTCGCCGGCTCCGATATCGCCGTGCGCGCCTGGAACTCGCTCCGCGTGCGACATCTGAGCATCGAGCTCCTGGTCACGATCGCCGCGGCGGGCGCCCTCGTGATCGGCGAGCACTGGGAGGCCGCGGCGGTCACCTTCCTCTTCATGGTAGGGGCATGGCTGGAGGCTCGCACCATGCGCCACACCCGCGGCGCACTCCGCGAGCTGTTCGAAGCGGCTCCAGCACAGGCCACGGTGCTGCGTGATGGCAGCACGATCGAGGTGCCAGCCCACGCGGTCCTCCCCGGCGAGATTGTCCTCGTCAGGCCGGGCGAGAAGATCCCGGTGGACGGAGAGGTGCTGACCGGTGCGGCGGCGGTGGATGAGAGCACCATCACCGGCGAACCGATCCCGGTCGAGAAGGCGAGCGGCGAGCCGGTCTACGCTGGTACCATCGCGCACAACGGCATGCTCCAGATCAAGGCGACTGGGGTGGGTGCGGACACCACACTCGCGCGGATCATCCGGCGCGTGGAGGAAGCGCAGGAAGAGCGTGCGCCAACGCAGCGAATGATCGAGCGCTTCGCCGCGTGGTACACCCCATCCATCATCGGGCTCGCGGTGCTGGCATTCCTGTTCACCCGCGACATGCACCTCGCGCTCACCCTGCTGGTGGTGGGTTGCCCAGGCGCGCTCGTGATCTCGACGCCGGTCTCGATCGTGGCCGGCATCGGTCGTGCGGCGCGGGCCGGCATCCTGATCAAGGGCGGGCAGCACCTGGAGAACGCCGGGCGTATCACCGCGCTCGCCGTCGACAAGACGGGCACGTTGACCGAGGGGCGTCCGCGGCTGGTGGAGGTGGTGCTGGCGCGCGGAGTCGGCGCCGGAACCGTCACTGGCGTGGGTGCGGGCGTGGGTACGGGTGACACTCTACCGTGGTTGGACGTGGCGGAAACAGGCGCTGTGGAGGAGGAGCTGGTCGCGGTGGTTGAGGAAACCAGCGCGAGCGCGCTCGATTCCGGATGGACACCGCCTCTCTCCGACCCGTCCTTCGAGATAGGAGGAGCTGGGCCGGACGGAGTAGACGAGACATGGGCAGACGCCCGCTGGTCGCCCGAGGAGCGCGAAGTCATCCGTTGGGCCGCGATTGCCGAAGCCGGCTCCGGCCACCCATTGGGTCGCCCGATAGTGGAGTCGGCGCTCGAGGATGGGCCACTTCCCACCCCCGACCAGCTCGACGAACATGCCGGAATGGGACTCCGTGCCAACCACGAAGGCCGCGAGATCGTGGTCGGCAACCGTCGACTGATGGACAGATTCGGCATCGAGCTGGACGCCGGGATCGACGCGGGACTGGCCGAACTCCGCGCGCGCGGCCGGACTCCGGTCCTCGTCGCGGTGGACGGCGCGGTGAGCGGGATCCTGGGGCTCGCCGATACCGCCCGGCCCAGCGCCGCGCCGATGGTGGCGCAACTGCATCGATCCGGCGTACGGAATGTGGTGATGCTCACCGGCGACGACCGCGCGGCCGCGGGCGCCATCGCGGCGACGGTCGGGATCGACGAGGTCCACGCCGAGCTCCTGCCCGAGCAGAAGCTGGAACATATCCGCCGTCTACAGGGCGCTGGCTACCACGTGGCGATGGTGGGCGACGGCATCAATGACGCGCCCGCACTGGCCGCCGCCGACACGAGTATCGCGATGGGCGCGGCGGGAAGCGATATCGCGATCGAGACCGCCGACATCGCCCTCCTGACCGACGACCTGGGCAAGATCGCCGAGGCGATCGATATCTCCCGCGCGACACTCGGCAACATGCGCCAGAATCTGGTGATCGCTCTGGTCACTGTGGGCGCGCTGCTCACCGGGGTGCTCATGGGCAGGGTCCACATGGCCGGCGGGATGCTGATCCACCAACTGTCGGTGCTGGCGGTGATCGGGAATGGAATGCGGCTGGGATGGCGGAAGTAGCACACCCGCGTGTCGGGCGGCCAGGCACCATCGCCTGGTCGCCATCGAGGTAGAGCGCCACTCCTTCGCGCGGCGGCCGCTGCGATCGCCAGTCCGGTTGCGGCCGCGGATGATGGTGGGCGGCTCCGCTCGGCGAGCGTCCCCAGCGTTGCCGCGACCGGTCGCTCGCCGAGTTCATGCGTGCTTCAACGACGAAGGGATGACTCCGATGTCATCGGGAGACACTCGCGACCGCTTCGCCGATCCGTGCGACTGCGGCGTCCAGGTCCGCCTGCCCTGAAGCGAACGAGAGACGCAGGCGCCCCTCGCCGCGCGGCCCGAACGCGGCACCGTCGATCGCCGCCACCCCGTGCCGCTCGAGCAGCCGGTCGGCGAAGGCCCGCGACGTGAGGCCGTGCGCGCTGAGCAACCCGGAGAAGTCGGGGAAGACGTAGAAGGCGCCGGCGGGCACCGGACAGTGCACACCGGGTAGCGCGTTCAGGCCGCGAACCAGCAGGTCGCGCCGCGCACGATAGGCAGCGATCTGCGACGCCACCATGTCCTGCGGCCCGGTGAGCGCGGCGACGCCCGCGCGTTGGATGAACGGTGGAACGCAGGTGTGGCCGTTGACGGCCATCGTCACGAGCGGTTCCACCCACGGGCGCGGCACCACCAGGTAGCCGAGCCGGTACCCGGTCATGGCGTACGTCTTCGAGAATCCGTCGACGAGAAGAGTGCGCGCGCGCGCGCCCTCGCAGGCGGCGATTGCCGGCGCCCGCCCGCCCTCGAACACGAGGCGGGAGTAGATGTCGTCGGTGACCACCCTCAGGTCGTGCCGCACGACCAGCTCGGCCAGCCGCGCCATGGCCGCCTCGTCCAGTGCGCCGCCGGTCGGATTGTTGGGCGAGTTGAGGCAGACCACCCGCGTCCGCGGACCGATGCGCGCGGCGATGTCGTTCACGTCGGGCGCGTTGTCGGCATCCAGCGCGTAACCCACCGGTACGCCGCCGGCGAAGCGCGCCATGGACGGGTAGATCGGGAAGCCAGGATCGGGGACCAGTACCTCGCTACCCGGCTCCACGGTCGCCATCATCGCGTAGAAGACGGCCGTCTTCGCGCTCGGCGTGACGATCACCTGATCAGCGTCGGCCACGACTCCGCGCGAGCGGACGTCGGCCGCGATCGCCTCGCGCAGTTCCATGATACCCTGCGGTGCCACGTAGCGCGCGTCGCCGGCGCGCAGCGCAGCCACTGCGGCGTCCACCACGTGAGCTGGGGCATCCACGTCCGGGGCACCGAGCTCCAGATGGACGATCGAACGGCCGGCGCGCTCGAGCTCCGTGGCGCGGCGGAAGACGTCGAGCGCGCCCTCGCCGGAGAGCTGCGCGACACGGGCCGCGAGCGGCGGTACGACGTCGTGCGACTGGCTGTCGGCGGCGGGAAGGGTGCTGGTCATGGGTCGGTCAGAGAAGGCTGCGGATCCAGCCGCCGTCAACCGGGACGGAGGCGCCGGTGGTATAGCTGGCCTGCGCGGAGCAGAGGAAGGCGACCATCGCGCCGAACTCCGCCGGCTCCCCCAGGCGGCCCATCGGAATCTGCGATTCCCAGGCCTCATAGGCCGCCTCGGGCGTCTTGCCCTCGAGTGCAGCGGTCCGCTCCGCCAGCTCTTCCACGCGCGCCGTGCGGGTGTAGCCAGGCATCACGTTGTTCACCGTGATGCCGTGCGGCGCGACCTCGTTGGCCAGCGTGCGCGCGAAGCCGGTCACGGCTGCCCGCACGCTGTTCGACAGGATCAGGTTGTCGACCGGCTGCTTGACGGCGATCGACGTGATGTTCACGATGCGCCCCCACCGGCGCGCCCGCATCCCCGGCAGGCAGGCGCGCACGAGCTCCACCACGCTGGTCAGGTTGGTGCGCACGGCGGTCTCCCAGGCCTCCGGCCCGTGGCTCTCGAACGGCCCCGCCGGGGGTCCGCCCGCGTTGGTGACGAGGATGTCCACGCGACCGAACTCGTCCTCGGCCGCCCTGACGACGTCGGCGATGCCGGCGGGACTACCGACGTCGGCGACAACATCCACTACCCGCACGCCGGTCGTGCGACGGATGTCAGCGGCCGTGGTACGCAGCGCCGTCTCGCCGCGCGCGCAGAGCAGGAGGTCGGCCCCCTCGGCGGCGAGCGCCTGGGCCGACGCCCTGCCCAGCCCACGGCTGGACGCGACGACGATGGCTACCTTGCCACGGATGCCGAGGTCCACGGGCTAGCGCTCCACCTTGTCGTGGAAGTAGCTGTCGGTACGGTCGAGCCAGTCCTGGCGTATGGGACTGAATATGTCCACGTCCAGGGTGTCCTCGAGCGCCTCGGCCATGTGCGGAACGTTGGACGGGATGTGCAGTACCTCGCCGGCGCGCACGATTACCTCCTCGGCCCCGTCCTCCCCGATCCAGAACCGGAGCGCCCCTTCGACGATCCAGGTGATCTGCTCATTCTCGTGCGAGTGGCGCGGTACGATGCAGCCCTTTTCGAGGTAGACGTGCGCCAGCATCATGCGGTCGCCCGTCACGAGGCGGCGCGAGAGCTGATCGGTGACATGCTCCTTGGGCAGGTCGGCCCAGCGGACGTGTCGGACGGTGGCGGGCATGGACATGGCAAGATGGGCTGGAGGCGGGGGACGAGGCAGCTACGCGGCAATTGAGTGTAACCGTCCTACGCGTCGTTGGCAGGGAGCGCTGATATCTGGAGGGGCCAGGAGTGAGGGCGGGAGCGACCCGGGAGGCGACGGTGTGCCGCGCGCTACGGAGGAGGGCGCGCGCGATGCGCCCCTGGTGATCAGCGGTGCTGCGACCGTCTACCGACGCATGACGAGGCGCCCCCCCAACAGCAGGAAGAGAGCGTTGACGATGATCATCAATACGGCGTAGGTGACGACGAACATCAGGAGACCGGCGGCCACCGACGTGCTTCCGGACAGCATGTAGAGCACGATCGCCAGCATGCAGACGCAGAAGATGGTCAGGCAGTGCCACCAGTCTGGTAGTCCGACGGAATGATGGCAACGCCTGCACGTCATTGAAGCCGGCGTATTGCGCGACGGGATCAGTCGCCACAACGGGATCTCGACCCTGGTGCGGCAGTTGGGGCAGGATGTAGATATCATGTCGAGGACGCCCTTGTGGGACGAAGCCGCGTCATGGCCAGATGACTCGCGCTGCATTCTGGATGGACGCGTCCGGTCGCGCATGTGTGATACGACAGCCGTGACCCGGATCTGGATGTGGGCATGGAAGACAGGGACGATCGTGGCTTCCCGCTACGTACCATGTAGACCGAGCAAAGGCGGGCGTCACAGGTGATCATGCCAGCCGCCCGACGTCCCCCGGATGAGTGGACGTTTCGGGCCCACGTCTGGTCACCGGCACGAGCTCCTTCCTGTCCAACTTGAGACCGTGTCGGAAACTCCTTTCGGCTCGCCAGGCGCCCATTCCGGCATGCCTGGTCTCATGTGAGGGCGAGTAGGTCCGGAAGGGAGGAAACGGCAATACAAACGCATACGCCAACGCACCATCCGGCAAGTCGGGTGTCGTGAGCTATGCTCCGCCGCAGCCAGAGCGCCAGGCGAAGGCCAGGCTGGAGCTCGATGAACACGACTGCCCCATGCTCGAACTCGTTGCCCACCACGCCTGGAGTGGGGAACCCCAGGCCGTCACGGTAGAAGTGCAGCGAGTTCTCCAGGTCGTCGACACCGGGAGTGATGACCGTGATTTGCGGCTTCAGATCG